>Ga0209536_100009379_pt1 | contig 14555 bp, 12 predicted proteins | sample DeeMarSeWOR28_12_FD_187461 | JGI IMG/M metagenome (GOLD analysis project Ga0209536, IMG submission 187461) | Marine sediment microbial communities from White Oak River estuary, North Carolina - WOR-2-8_12 (SPAdes) (version 2) | ecosystem: Environmental > Aquatic > Marine > Intertidal zone >...
GCGAGGACTTGCCACTCAAAGGGCAGCAGATCGAGGTAGCCTCCTTGTTGCTCAGGGTTACGGGCCGCGAACCGCGGCACCACGCCCAAGTGCGGGATCTTCCGCTCTATCCGCGACCATTCGTCGATCCGGCGCGCGCCCTCCATCAAGAGAGACTCCGTGGAGATCCGCACCTTCGCTTCCGCCCCCAGGCTCGCCAGCTCACCCTCAACAAAAGAGAAATAGCCCTCCTGCCAGCTGACCAGCTCAAACACAACCTCTTCGACCTGGGACCTCATCTGCCGCTCGAGATCCTTCAGCGTCAACGCCCCGATGTCCACCAAGATTTCACCTAGGCGCCGCTCATCTCCTTCCATCTGCATATCGCGGGCTCTGCTCAGATCGGCCTCGTTGATCTTGCCTGACTGCACTAGCAGTCGCCCCAGCAGATGAGGGTTGCTTTCGATCTCCGCGTAGACGACTGATCCTCGCTCAAAGAACACGTTGCCGCCATTCTGCCGCAGCCTGGACGTGACCGTCAGCTTGCCGGTCTTGCGACTCAAATCGAGCAGCTGAAAGACGTCGTGAATGCCCAGTTCTCTGAGTGGGCCCTCGATCGCCATGGCTATGCCACCTTGGTCGGGAAGATGTGCTGCAGGTCGTTCGCTGTCCGGATGTGTTTGCGCGCTTCATGCGCATATGGGCCGCTCGGCTCCAGAGCAATCACGGACTGCCATCTCGCGATAGCCTCGCTGTAGCAGCGTTGCCGGCCCGCTGCCACACCCAGGTAGTAATGCGCACCAGCGTGGTTGTTCTGATATGCCAGGACGCGCTCGAACGCCTCAACTGCCCGCTCTAACCGGCCGTCGTCCAGCAGCGACTGCCCCAAGGCGATCAGCGTCTCCAGATCCGAAGGATCATTGTGGAGCACTTCAACAAGTAGGTTCACGGCCAACCGCGAGCGGCCCGCACGCCGGTAAACCTGAGCCAGTGCGATCGCGGCATCGGAGAGGGTGGGCAGAGTCTCGAGTGCCGCTCTGTAGGATCGTTCAGCGGAGACCAGGTCGTTCCTGGCCTCGTGCAGCTTTCCCAGATCCAGTCGGACCTGCGCGAATCGCGGCTCCAGGTCCAGGGCTCCCTCGTAGGCTTGCTGTGCAGTCTCCAGATCGCCCATGTCCACAGCGATATCGCCTTCCAGCTTGAGTATGTCGGCTCGCTGAGGAGCTCGTCCACGAGCTTCCTCAAGATACTCGAGTGCATTGGCTGGATCGCCCGCAGCGAGTTGTGTTTCGGCCAGGGCTATTAGTACGTCGACGTTCTCGGGGTGCTCACTTGCCAGGGCAGCAGCGTCGTTGACCGCCTCGGCCCCTCGACCGAGCGCGACCAGCTGACGGATCTCGCCCAGCCTCGCAGCAGCACTATCGGGGTTCGCACGCTTCGCCCCTCGGTAGCGCTCCAAAGCTTCACCGTGTAGGCCCTGGCGCGCGTAAATGTGCCCCGACAGGATCTGCATATCCACGGGATCCGCACCCCGGTTGGCCGCACGATCCGTTTCGGCGGCAGCCAAGTCCAGCAGACCCTTGTGCAAGTAGTCCCGCGCCACCGCCAGCGGATCAGACGTCGCGACGGGTACTTCGTGGCTTGCCACACTGTCGAGCTCCGCGAACAGGTTGTCAATCAGGCTCTGATCAAACTTGATTGCAGTCGTCGTCTCGGCCATCACGTCGGCCGATATTTCTGGTACGACGGATAGTTCGGGATCCTCATATTGCAGGTCTATAGACAGTCGGAACTTCTGGGGAACGTAGTAAGGGTCCAGCGTCTGAGCACGTGTCACAGCCCGCAGAGCACCGTCATAGTCACCGAGCTTGGAGAGAGCAAAGCTGAGATTGTAGTGCGCCTCAGCCGAATTCGGGTCGGCTTCGACCGCTCTACCGAAGGCGTTTCTGGCATCCTCCGGTCGCCCCAGCTCGTTTAGCACGAGGCCTATACCATTCCACGCACCAGCCGTGTCGGGATATTGCTCCAGCACTTTCCGAAAGGTCGCCAGCGCCAGCTCGAACCTACCTAGCTTGAGCAACAGGAGACCAAGATTGAGTCGCGGAACCGGCAGCTGGGGATCACTGCCGGCGGCCTGCGAGAGCGCCGCCAACGCATCGTCGTGGCTCCCCTGCTGAGCCAGCGCTATCCCCAGATTGTTGTGTGCCAGCGTATATGCCGGAGCGAGTTCGACAGCGCGGCAATAAGATGCGATTGCACCGTCGAACTTACCCAGTTGATGCAGCACGACGCCACGTTCATTCCACAGTTTGGCGGAGTCAGGGGATACCTCGACTAGCGCATCATACAGTTCGATGGCACCAGCATAATCCCGTTGCAGCAGATGGACCTCAGCCACGCCGTGCTCAACCAAGAAGTGGTCTTCGCCACGGTCCAAAGCCAACTGATACTCGCGCAGCGCCTCCTGGTAGTAGCCCTGCCGTCGGAAGGCGCGGCCGAGGTTGTAGTGAGCGAGAGTGCCCTGGTGGACGTCATTGCCCGCGGATTGCGGGGTCTCTGGCGCAGCGCTCACGCGCTCGCCGGTCACGCGCTCGATTGACAGGTTGGTCTGAGCCCGTCCGTAGGTGGGGTTGAGTTGGATCGCCCGCTTGGTCGCCTTGCGCGCCTCGTCATGCCGCCCCATATCGCCCAGCACGAAGGCCAACAGGTAATGGGCATCGGCGTAGTCCGGACTGACTCCTACGGCTTGCTCCAGAGCCTCGAGAGCCTCCGCGTTGAGCCCCCGGTTATACATGACTTCACCGAGATAGAACCGCACCACACTGCTCGTCGGATCGAGATCCGCCGCCCGCTCCAGCCATTCCGACGCTGTCTCCAACCGCCCCAGTTTCTTCTCGACCAACGCCAGCTGCACCATGGCGGCAACGTCGGTGGGGTCACGCGACAAAATCGTCTGGAACTCACTCGCAGCAGCATCGTATTGGGCCAGCGATGCGTAGGCACGTCCCAGTTCCCAACGAGCATCACGGTTCTCGGGATCCGACCGAAGCTGCTTCCGTAGTAGCCTCACCTGCTCGTTGTAATGGCCTGAGCGTCGGTAAGCCAACTCTAGGTTGCGCTCGGCCACCTGCATCCTGGGATCCAGTTCCAGTGCTCGAGCGAACTGCTCCACCGCTTCCGCCATCAGGTCCTTCATGTAGTAGAGCACACCGAGGTTGTTGTGAGCACCTGCATCGGACGGATCGATGCAGCGTGCTAGCGAGCGGAGGATATCACGATCTCTCTCGGTGAACGACATCTCCCTACCCCATCAACCTGATGGCCTTGAGGATCTCCTTCAGTGAGGCGAGGTCGGGCAACAAAAGGAAGTGGCCCTTGAGTTTTCGGTCAGCCTCCTCAAAGTGGAAGTCAGTCTCAACGCAGAACACGTAGTCGCGATCACGCCCGAAGCTCAGGTGTGCTGTGGTCACGACCGCTGACGCGAGGTCTATCGCCAGGCTGGGGACCGACGGCAACAACATCATTCCCATGAAATCCGACAAGGCGTTCATGTAAGCCCCGCCCAGTATGTTCCCCGCCTCCTTTAGGCTGGATCGCTCCAGTTCTTCGAATGACTGCGTTGTTCCTGGATCTCGCTTGAGCAACAGATCGCACAGGAGCTTCGCATTCTCCTCCGGGATCATGAGGAGCGTGCGCCCGGTGAGATCCCCGAGCATGTGCATGAGTACGGCTGCAACGACCCTGTCAGTGGCCACCAACAAGTCAGAGAGGCCGTCCAGATCCGTTACCATGATCTCGGGAACGTCAATCATGATGCGGCGGTCGGTAAGCTGCGACAGCGCTGTGGCGGCATGGCCCGCCCCTATGTTGGCCACTTCCTTTAGTGCATCGAGTTGCAGCGCCTCGAGGTCACGCAAATCTTCCATTGGGTCTCTCCTACACTAGTCCGCCGGTGTCCAAGATGAGGGCCGGCGATCCATCACCCAAGACTGTCGCCCCACTGAAGATGGGCAATGTACCGCGCGGCGGATCGAAGGGCTTGACCACGATCTCCTGCTGACCGGCGAGAGCATCGACCACCAATCCGGACCTCCGCTCGCCAATCTGGAGGACCACGACGGGTCGTCGACCATGCCCCTCTCCCGGCAACAACACTACCTTGCGAAGATCTAGCAGCGGGATCATCTCCCCCCGGTAGAGCATCGCATCTTTGCCCTCCAAGCTGGTTGTGGTCTCTTCGCTCAGATCGACTGTCTCGGCAACGTGCGTCACCGGAAGAAGGTAGCGTTCCGCCCCAACTTCAGCCGTGAGCGCGCGCACAATAGCCAGCGTTATGGGCAACCGCAGGCTGAACGTCGTTCCCTCCCCTGCCACACTTCGCACCTCGAGCCCGCCACCCAGAGTTCGCAGACTGGTGGCCACGGCATCGATCCCAACCCCACGACCCGACACACTCGACACCGCCGCAGCAGTGCTGAAGCCAGGTCGTGACAGCACCCGCAACAACAACTCATTGCTGAGCACATCGACGTCTTCGTCAAGCATACCAGTTCGCTTGGCATCCGCCAGCAACTTCGCTCTATCGATTCCACGCCCGTCGTCGCTCACATGAATCACAACCGTCGCTCGCTCGCGCTCAGCCGACAACACGATGTGGCCGCTTGGCGTTTTCCCCGCAGCCACCCGCTCGGCCACCGGTTCAATCCCGTGATCGATCGCGTTCCTCAGTAGATGAACCAACGGATCACCGATCTCATCCAAGATGGCCCGATCGAGCTCAATCTCCTTCCCTTCGACTTTGAACTCGACCACCTTGCCAAGTTGCTTGGAAAGATCCCTGACAAGCCTTGGGAAACGATCGAACACCTGCCACACTGGCGTCATGCGGGCGTCTAGGATCTCGGATTGCAGTTGTGCAGTGAGATGAGACATCTTGAGACTGACATCGTCGAGCGGCGGGTCCCCCCGGCCCGCGCTCAGTTGCGCCAGGCGATCTTTGGTGGTCATCAGTTCCCCCACCAGATTCATCATTGCATCCACGCGCCTGAGGTCCACCCTTATGTGCCGCGTCCGCGCCTCCGAGCGCTCGACCACTCCTCCGCCCACCACCTCACCGATGTTAACTTCTGCGATGTCTCCTGCCGTCCGGATCTGCTCCTCGATCACATTATCGTCAGCGGAAGTCTCGATTCGGAGCCCAAACTCACCGTCGAAATCCTCAGTCTCCAAAACGGTGGCCGGTGGCTGGACGGTATTGACCTGGCCGAGTTGCTCCATGCGCTTCAGAACGACTGCTGCCCGCGCACCTTTGAGAGCGGCTCCGGGATCGATTACCACGTGCACCCACTTTCCGGCGACCTGTGGCGGCACCACCGATCGCGCGACTGGTGGTGGCGCGGGTTTCGCTGCTGGCACCAGTGATTGGCATGTGGCATCGAGCTGAGCTAGCACGCCGCTCGTGTCCGCGTCCAACTCCCTGCCGGAGACCGACGACTCAACCACTTTCTCGAGGGCGTCCGCAGCCTGGAACAGAAGCTCGAATACCTTGTCGTTAACCTCGTGCTCACCGCTGCGGAGGATGTCGAGGAGGTTCTCCATCCGATGAGCGAGATCGGTGACATCGGCATAGCCCATGGTAGCCGCCATGCCTTTGATGGTGTGGACTGCTCGGAATATGCCGCCGACCGGTTCGCCGGCTTCCGGGACGCGCTCCCACTCGAGGAGCTGTTGATTGATGGCGCCTAGGTGTTCCCGAGTCTCGGCAAGGAATAGCTCCGCATATTGCGACAGGTCCATGCCTATCCAAGAACTCTTTGCACCGCCTCGAGGACCCGAGAGGGTTGAAACGGTTTGACCACGAAGTCCTTGGCACCGGCCTGAATCGCCTCCACAACCAGTGCCTGCTGACCCATGGCGCTACACATCAAGATACAGGCATCGGGATCGTGAGCGACGATCTCGCGTACCGCATCAATCCCACCCATGTCGGGCATCACGATGTCCATGGTCACGAGGTCGGGCTTCAGCTCCTTGTACTTCTCAACGGCTTGGAGCCCGGTCTCAGCTTCTCCGACGACTTCGTATCCCGCTTGAGACAGGATGTCGCTGATCATCGTTCTCATAAAGATCGCGTCGTCGCAAACAAGGACTGAGTGACTCACGCGTTCCCCCCTCTAGGCAACCATTATTGGTGACAGTAACGCCTCGACGTCGAGGAGCACGAAAGATATATCGGCTCGGCGACCCACTGCTCTGACCAGGCGAGGATCTATGCCCGGCAGTTCACCTCGCTCAGTGAGATCGCCAGCGGAAACGGAACAGAAGTCGAGGACTGTGTCGACTGCGAACCCAACCGCTCTCTCTCCCACATCCAAGATAACGATTGGTCCATCACCCTCGTCAGGTGGATGGCTCAGAGCCTTGCGTCCATCGACCAAAGTGATCAGGCGGCCGCGCACGTTGATCAAGCCCTTGACGGAGTCAGTGGCACCTGGTATCCGAGTAGCGTTTTGAGCTGGGAGAATCTCTCGGACAACCGAAGCACCAGCTGCATAGTGCTGCTCAGCCACCCGAAAAACCAAGAGTCGGTCAACGGTATTGTCGGCCATGCTATTTGAAGAAGCCAAGATACTCTAGCCAATTATCACGAGCAAGCTGATCTGAATCGGCGTTTGCCACGTGGAGCGCCGCTCTCAAGTCCACCGGCCATTCACTGCGAAACTCACAGGGTTCACCCGTGTCGGGATGCAGCAAGCCCAGGAGAGCAGCGTGCAGAGCTTGTCGCGGGGTGGTCCGGTCAAGCAGGTTGGCCCGTACCCGCTGCGAACCAGTTACGCGGCGAGGGCCGCCCCCACCGTAAGCAGGATCGCCCACGACAGGATGGCCCACGTAATTCAAGTGCACACGGATCTGATGCGTCCGTCCAGTTGCCAACCGCACCCTCACTAGATCACACACGTCAAAACGGGCCACCGGTTCCACGAGCGTACGAGCTGGCCTACCGGTTGCTAGCACCGTCATCCGTTTTCTGTCCCGCGGGTGGCGGGCAACCGGAGCATCGATTTCCGTTGTGTCGCCCAGATGCCCCCATGCCAGCGCCGCGTAGACACGCTTGACACGCCGCTGCGCCATAGCACGGGCCAATCTCCGATGAGCAGTATCGGTCTTGGCTAGCACCATGAGTCCTGACGTGTCCTTGTCCAGTCGGTGTACTAGGCCAGGTCTACCTACTGCACCTGCGGCCAGGGATGTACCGCGCGCTACCAGAGCATTGAGCAGAGTGTCTTCCCAGTGCCCCGGAGCAGGGTGCACAACGAGCCCCGCCGGCTTGTCCAGCACCATGAGTGACTCGTCCTCGTGCACGACGTTCAGCGACGCGCTGAACGGTTTGAGCTCGCGAGGCCCTCCGGCTGCTTCAGGCGACAGCAGCACCGAGACGAAATCACCCTGAGCTAAACTGCGGGAGGCCCGCACGGGCTCGGCATTCACTCGGACGGCGCCACTGGCAACAAGGCGAGCCGCCTGGGTGCGAGAGAGGGATAGCTGATCGGCGAGGAAGCGATCGAGACGCTCGGTGGACGGTACTGATACCTGAAACTCGAGCTGCCGCTCCACGGCTGTGGACTCCCCGACTAGGGAGAGGCTTCGGCTGGGTGCACCGATTCCTCGGTCGCCGTCTTTTCGCCCTCCGACCAGAGGACCAGTGCCAGTGCAATAGCCCCACAGCTCACAGCCATATCAGCTACGTTGAACGTGGGCCAGTGGAACTTCCCAATCCACACGTCGATGAAATCCACGACACCTTGCGGACTGCGAATCCGGTCCAGCAGGTTGCCGACGGCGCCACCGCATACCAGGCCCAGGGTTAAGAGACGAAACCGTTGAGTCGGGAGAGTCTGCCGCACCATCGCCCCCAGAACGACCAAAGCGACCAACGCGAGAACCATGAAGACCCAGCGCGAGTAATCGCCGACGTGAATGCCAAACGCGGCCCCAGGGTTGTAGACCAGCCGCAAGACGAGCGATGGGCGTAGGATTGGGAATGCGCCGGATGATAGGTATGCTACGGCAAGACGCTTGGTGATGAAGTCAACCACCACCACACTGATCAATACCCACCAGAACAGCAGTTTGCCGTTACTGCTTCTCATCTTCTTCTTTCGCCTTGCACTTGATACACAAACGCGCGTGCGGTAGCGCGTCCAGTCGCTCGAACGCGATTTCGTCACCGCATTCATGGCACTTGCCAAACATCTCAGGGTCGCGATAAAGCCGCCTCAACGCCTCGTTCACGTGCCACAGATAGCGGCCCTCCTTGGACGCGAACAGGAACTGTTTCTCACGCTCCATCGCATCCGTACCCTGATCTGCCATGTGGAAGGAGTAGGCAGAGAGATCGCCATCGGAACTCTGCAGGGTACCACTGAACTGCTCATCGTAGTACCCCAACTCCTTCAACACTCTGTTTCGTTCCTCGAGCAAGCGCTTCTCGAGATGAGCCAGCTGCTTTTTGTTCATGACTTGCAGTCTTCCGCCACTGTTGCCGTAGTGAAGAGGCTATTGGCCGCCGTCATGCTGCATGAGCGTGATGACGACTTGCCTGCCATCGATGTCTACCCGCTCGGACAAATCTGCCGTCGGCAAATCAGATCCCACTTGTACGCGACGCGCCAGTGTCTCACGAGCTATGAACGAACGGTGCGAATCCACTGCGGCCAGTGTGTCTTCCGCACCCGAGATGCCCATTTCGATCCGTGTATCGTAACTATATCCTGCCTCTTTGCGTAGCCTCTGTACCCGATTCACCACTTCTCGCGCCAAACCCTCTACCTGGAGTTCCGGCGTGACGTTCGGGTCCAAAGCGGTGACAAATGGCCCGTCACTCTGCACGATCCAGTCCGTCGCCACCTCCCGCTCCACCACGACGTCATCAGGCCGATACGTAAAGACTCTCCCGTCTTGTTCTACTGTCTGATCCCGGCCATCTTCGAGTTCTCTCAACTGTGTTGTCGTCAACAGAACCGCAGCTTGCGCCGCAAGAGGTGTGTCTTTGCCGTAGATCTTGCCGAGTGTGCGATAGTTGGGTTTCGCCCGCAGCTTCACGAGGCTCTCATCGGACTCGACGACCGCAATCTCTCGCACGTTCACCTCAGCGGCGAGTGTTACGAGCAGCTCGTCAAAATCAGGGCCCCGCACTGTCCCGGGTACCGCCACCTTCATGCGGGCTAGCGGCTGTCGGATTCGCAGCCCGGCGGACTCACGGGCAGACCGCGCCAGCCATGCAAGGCTGCGGATCGCAGCCATGCCAGTGTCGAGCTGCTCCGACTCACGGCCAGCACTCTGCGGGAAAGACGCCAAATGAACCGACTCGCCCGTCAGACGTCGATGGATCGCATCGCTCAGGAAAGGAGCTGCAGGAGCCAACAGCCGGGTTACCTGAATGAGTGCCTCGTGTAGGGTCGCCAGTGCTGCCGGATCCGCCGTGGCGTCCGGAGCCCAGAACCTGGCCCGGTTGACCCTCACATACCAGTTCGATAGGTCGACGTCACAGAACTCCATGATGGCGCGCACTCCGCCGGTCACGTCGTAAGCGGACCAGGCGGCTCGGACCGCAGCAACGAGCCGGTCCAGCCGACTCAGTAACCAACGATCGACTACGGGCCGCTCCCCGACAGCGGGGGCATCACCGCTGACCCAGTCCTCGGCATAGAGAGCGAAGAAACCATAGGTGTTGCGTAGTTGATTCAGAAACCCGAGGGCCAACTCGGCAATGCCTTTGGGATCGAAGCGTTTGGGTAGCCAAACCTGGCTTCCTGCCAGCAAGTAGAGGCGTACCGCGTCGGCCCCATACTCGTCCACGGTTGCGGTGGGATTGACCGTGTTACCCAACCGCTTGGACATCTTGCGCCCCTCGGCATCCAGCATGAGACCGTTGACAATCACATTACGGTACGCTGCTTGATCGTGTACCCCAGCCGCAATTGCGAGCAATGAATAGAACCAGCCCCGGGTTTGATCCAGGCCCTCACATATGTAGTCGGCGGGGAAGTGACGCCCAAACTCCGCCTCGTTCTCGAATGGATAGTGCCACTGAGCGTAGGGCATCGCGCCTGAGTCGAACCACGCGTCTATCACCTCAGGCACACGCCGCATCGTCCCCCCACACTGGGAACAGGAGAACGTCAACGCATCGATATACGGCTTGTGCGGATCGAAATCCGGCGGCAGTGCTTGACGACGGAGCTCAGCCAACTGCGCAAAAGAACCGACCACCACTCGATGTTCCTCGTCCCGCTCGCAAATCCACACCGGAAGCGGCGTACCCCAATAGCGATCACGCGACAGGGCCCAATCAACGTTGTTCTCGAGCCACTCACCAAACCGGCCCGACCCGACTTCCGGTGGATTCCAATTCACAGCCTCGTTGAACTCTATCATCCGATCGCTGAAGGCTGTCGTTCGCACGAACCAGGATTTGCGAGCGTAGTAGATCAGCGGCGAATCACACCGCCAGCAGAACGGATACGTGTGTTCGTACCCGTTCGGTTGGTAGCGTCCGAACAACTTGCCCTCTTGTTCGAGTCGCTCTGCGATTATCGGATTGGCTTCAAACACCGTCTTGTTGTTGATCCCGTCCCAGCGCGTCCCCTGAAACCGCCCCTCGGCATCAACCGGGTTGACGAACGGCATGTCCTGACTTTGCGCGACAGCATAGTCATCGGCACCGAAGGCAGGTGCGATATGAACCAATCCCGTGCCCTCCTCACTGGTAACGAAGTCACCAGCTAACACGCGAAAAGCACGGGTCGTATCCACCGCCACCGCATCCAGAAGCTGCTCGTAGCGCCAGCCCACCAGATCAGCACCAGAGAACTCGGCCACCACGGGATACTCACCAAGTGGCCTACCATGAGTGGCCCCCGGAACAACTGTGAACTGGGCGATCGATTTCTCGACCACCACTCGTCTACCCTCGACATCCAGTTCCTGATATGTGAGATGGGGGTTTGCGGCTATCGCGATATTGGACGGAAGCGTCCACGGTGTGGTCGTCCACACCAGGAGGTAGCGCTCCGCCTGTTTGGGCTCAACTACCCGGAACAGAGAGTAGATCGACGGGCTCTTGTGTGTGGCGTAACCCATCGCCAGCTCGTGGCTCGATAGGGTCGTCCCACACCGGATGCAATAGGGTAGGACTTTGCGGCCCTCGTACAGCAATCCCTTGTGGGATAGCTGTTGCAGCAGCCACCAGACACTCTCCATGTACTCGTTCGTGTACGTGACGTAAGGTCGATCGTAGTCGAGCCAGTAACCGATACGCTCTGAGAGGCTCTCCCATTCGCCCTTGTAGCGAAACACGCTCTCCTTGCAGCGCCGGTTGAACTCCGCGACTCCGAGAGCCTCGATGTCCGCCTTTCCGCTGATCTTCAGCTCCTTCTCAACCTCGATCTCAACCGGAAGGCCGTGTGTATCCCAGCCGGCAATACGAGTCACTGACTCGCCGAGCATCGTGTGGTAGCGACAGATCAGGTCTTTGACGGTGCGAGCGAAGACGTGGTGGATTCCCGGTCGTCCGTTGGCCGTCGGCGGACCCTCATAGAACACGAAGGGTCGACCGCCGCGGGTCGCTTCCAGGGCGCGATGAAACAGCTGTTCCGAGCGCCACAGCTCCAGCAGACCCCGTTCGATCTCGGCCAGGTCGGAAACGTCGAGTGGTGCGTAACCCATCAGTTCATCCGCTCCAATAACCCTGTCACCAGACCGGTGAGATTGGGCTCAGCGGCCTGGGCCGTTGCGATGATCTGGTCTATGTCGGCGGGCCGCAGCGCATCAGGTAGGCACATGTCTGTGACAATCGATATCCCGAGCGCTCGCATCCCACCATGGACCGCGACGATTACCTCAGGCACCGTAGACATACCCACGACATCCGCACCAATCGCCCGAAGAAAACGGTACTCCGCCGGAGTCTCCAGGTTGGGTCCCGGAACCGCCACGTACACGCCTTCCCGCAGCACGACCTTGAGATCGCGGGCCACCTCCCGCGCGATGCGGCGCATTGCGGGATCATAGGGTGCCGACATGTCAGGGAACCGCGGGCCCAGCGAGTCATCATTGGGGCCAACCAGAGGATTGTCGCCAAGCAGATTGATATGGTCGGATAGGAGAACGAGATCGCCGGCGCTCCACAACGGATGCATGCCGCCGCACGCGTTCGACACTACCAGGCTCTCGGCTCCCAGAGCACGCATCACCCGCACGGGGAACGTGATCTGTTGCATCGAGTACCCTTCATAGCAATGGAACCTCCCCTGCATCGCCACGACTGATTTCCCGCCGAGTTCACCGAGCAGGAGGCGTCCTGCGTGCGTCTCGACCGTGGAAAGGGGGAAACCGGGAATCCGCTCGTATTCGATCTCCGCTCGGACTTCGATCTCAGTCGCCAAACCACCCAGACCAGTACCCAAGATGAGAGCCACCGAGGGTACGGCATCGGTCTCCTGACGTACGACGTCGACTGCCGCTCGAATCTGCCCCCTCGTGTGGAGTCTATTCATTTCATCCCCGGAGGACTGCCATCTCGCTCGTGCTCGGCCAGGGCGTCGATTTCCGCCATCTGGCGGTCCAGCAGCCGGCGAAACGCCGCGAGGTAACCGGTAAACTGATGCTGAGCCTCTTCGATGTCGCGTCTCACATCCACCTCCGCATTGCGCGCTTCCCGGATGATCTCATCCGCTTTGGCCCTGGCATCCCGGATGACCAATTCCGCCTCCTGCTGCGCGTTCTTCTGGGCGCCGTCGCGCAGTTGTTGCGCCATCACTACTGCGTCGTTTATCGCCTTTTCACGCTCTCGCAACGACTTCATTTGTTCGCGGAGGTTGGCCACGCGATCCTCGAGTGTGCTACGTTCCTTGAGCAGTCGTTCCATCTCTTCCGCCACCCGCTCACGGAAATCTTCCACACCTGCAATGCTATAACCAAATGCCGTGCGTCCGAACTCCTGGGCCCGCACGTCGATCGGCGTCAACCGAAACTGTTCTTCAGTCATGTCGGACGTTCTCCAAACAAGACCGTACCGAGACGGAGGATCGTAGCACCCTCGGCCACGGCGGCTCTGTAGTCAGTAGACATCCCCATGGACAGTTCTGGAGCAGCTAATCCGCTGTGCTGCAGCTCTTCACGCAGTTGCCTCAAGGCTGCAAACACTCTTCGCTGAGTCTTTTCATCGTCTGTAAACGGTGCAATGGTCATGAGCCCAGCCAGTTGCAGTGCCGGTTGCTCGGCGATGCGCGCGGCTACCTCCAGAGCTTCCTCCGGCTGGCAGCCACTCTTCTGCGGTTCCTGGGCGACGTTGACCTGCACCATGGCTTCCATTGGGGCCTCACTCCGCTCAGCCCGCTCTACCGCCCGCGCCAAAGCGTCGGCTACTCGAACCGAATCAACCGAGTGCACCACCGCGAACCGCCCCGGCACGTACTTCGCTTTGTTGGTTTGGAGGTGCCCCACCAGATGCCATCGGAGCTGAAGGCCTCGAGTCGCGTCCTGTTTCCCCAACGCCTCCTGCACGCGGTTCTCACCAACGTCTGCGACTCCGGCAGAGTGGGCAGCCGTTACAGCAGCGACCGGATGACCCTTAGTGACCGCGACGATCCGGACGCCACCGCTTACCCCCTCCCGAGACTGAACTCGGTCGATCTCTTCCACCACCCGCATCAGGTTGCCGGGAAGATCCGCAAAAGCCATAACCGTTTATACTAGCGTAGCCTATGCTCCGCTACAAGTGAGCACCTTTGGCGTGCTAGTTTACGGAGGAGCTGTCCGCCGAATCGGGTATGACGGGTTCCGGCGCCGTCAGCGCGGGCGCCAGCTGCGGGAAGATGGGAGCCAAATGGATGCCACGACGGAAGTTCTCGACCGCCCGCTCTGTGTCTCCGGTTATGGTGTAACCCTGTCCCAGTGCATAGAACGGGTAGCTCAGGTTCGTCGCGATGTTCCGGTTGGTGGGGATCATGTCCAACGTATCGGCTTCGAATAGACGGCCGTAGCGGTACACCTGCCAGGCCAGCGAGTCCGTGCGGGGCATGTCCACCGGCAGATTCATGATACCAGGAGCGAGCCGAGATGTGTCGGGTTCCCCAGCCGCGTGGAGCCTGAGGACCAATGCTTCTTGAGTGAAGTAGTCGTCCAGTTGCAGCCAGTTGCCGCCACCCACAGTCAGTGAGAAGTAGATTGGCCGCCGGTCCCAGTTTTCCTGGATGAGCCGGAGCATCAGGATGTCTTTCACGTACAGGGGTGTGCCAGCCGGATATTCTTTGTCTATTCGACCGGCCGTGAATCTCAGCTCACTCGACAACAACTGAGGTTGCAGATTGAGAATCTGCTCGTCCGTCATGGAGTGCAGCCCCGGCGGCGGCGTCTCCGGCGCAAAGGGAACGAACCAGGGCGCCTGTTCAGGCTCGAAGGGTCGCACCGGATTGTCCCTGAGCTGCCTGAGATACCAGTCCGTGTTGCCCAGCGAGAGGTTTACGACTGCAACGTCACGGCGGATACCCTCGGTCTCTTGGAGGTACCACAGT
>Ga0209536_100009380_pt1 | contig 14555 bp, 11 predicted proteins | sample DeeMarSeWOR28_12_FD_187461 | JGI IMG/M metagenome (GOLD analysis project Ga0209536, IMG submission 187461) | Marine sediment microbial communities from White Oak River estuary, North Carolina - WOR-2-8_12 (SPAdes) (version 2) | ecosystem: Environmental > Aquatic > Marine > Intertidal zone >...
CGGAAGCGGTGTAGGACATGAAGCTCATGGAGTTGCTTATCCAGTCGTTTCCTGTAAAGGCAAGCTCGGTCCGGGAGTCCTGGTCGATCACGATGGCAATGGCATACTTGTGGTTCAGCTCTATCTTCTCACCACCATGCCAGGCCCCCCAGGAATAGACGGCGTAAGGGGGTAACTCGCAGATACCCACCAAGTCGGCCCGCAAGAAGTAGGCCGTCTCCTTGATGTGGCCAGCCATCCACACGGGATCATCAGGCAAGGGCGCTATCTTGTCGGCCACTTCACCCTCCACCACTTTTCTCAGGGTGAATCCCATTTTTACAAGGGCGTTTGAAAGGGGGTGCTTTTGTACGAACCTGAAGTACTCCGTCTTGAGTCGAGGGCCAAAATCTCCACGGCCAGCCCGCATGAAACCACTCTCCCGCTCATCTACACGCTGAACAAGATCGTCGTTAATCCTTGTCGTGGGCCGATCCACCCGTTTTATCTTGTCCATGGGATAGGGATCAGAGTGGCCAAATGGGTCATGATCACGCATTTTCGGTGTAAACAACTTCATCCATCTTTCTCCCTGTCATTCCTAATTGAACGAAAAACCCGCCCATGAGGACAGGTTTTATGGCTCACTCTTCTGAGTAGGTCTCTGCATTCACTTCTTCTTGCCTGATCGTAGTTTGATCACCGCCTTTTTCATCCGGTCCATGGCCTCCTCGATGCGCTCTGGCGCGGTTGCGTAGGACAACCGAATAAATCCCTCGCAACCAAATCCCGATCCATTGGTCAGGACCACACCTGCCTCTTTAACCAGATACTCAGCGAACTCAAGGGAAGGTATGCCCAGTTCTCGGATATCGGCAAAGGCATAGAAGGCCCCTTTTGGGTTCATGCAGGAGACCCCGGGAATATCATTGAGTCTCTCTATGAGAAGATCTCGCCTTTTTTCATAGGCTGCCTTCATCTCATCCACACAATCCTGGGATCCTTTCATGGCGGTCACACAGGCCAGCTGGGAAGGCACGTTCGCACTGATGTTCACTGTGTGGTGGTATTTCAGAAATTGCAGCAGCTTATCCTTTGATGCGGCCAGATATCCCACCCTCAGGCCCGTCATGGCGTATGTCTTGGAAAAGCTATTGACCTGGACCACATGGTCCTTTGCATCGGGGAAGGAGATGAGGCTCTTGTGTTGCAGCCCCTCATAGAGCATGCTTTCGTAGACCTCATCAGAGATAACCATGAAGTCACGTTCCCTGGCCATCTCCACGATCCTCTGAAGGGTCTCCTCTGGATAGACAGCCCCTGTCGGGTTGTTGGGGCTCAATACGATCAACACTTTGGTCTTTGAGGTGACAGCTTTCTCGATGGCCGAGGGATCTGGGATGAAGCCCTCTTCGCTCTTCAACTCTACAAAGACGGGCTTGGCATCAGCCAATGTGGCATTCACCAGATAGGGGGGATAGTAGGGGATCAGGATGATGATTTCATCTCCTGGATTTGCCAGGGCCATGACCGAAATATGGAGACCCGCCTGCCCCCCAGCAGTGATCAGGATCTCATCTTCCCAATCGTACTTGGCTCCATACTCTTTTTCTATCTTTTGCACGATGAGCTGACGCAGTTCTGGAACCCCTCGGTCGGGCCCGTAGTGGGTGTGTCCCTCATCAAGCGCCCGCTTTGCCGCCTGTGCAATATGTTTCGGTGTTACAAAGTCCGGCTCTCCTAAATTCATGTAGATGCAGTCGTCCCGCCTGGCGGCAAGCTCCATGATGCTGTAAAAAGGGGACCGCTCGACTGCGAGGATCCTGTTTGCAAGCATGAAATCATCTCCTTAAGAAGTCTTGAATCCCTTGAGATTAAGGGATACTTTTGAAGTTCTCAACAGCAATTATGATGCTTGAGTGATGGAATTTTGGAGTACTGGAGTAATGGATATTAATAGATCAAATGGCCTTTCGTTTATTCCAATAAACCCATCACTCCAACACTCCTTTACTCCCTGGCCCAGACCTGGCATTTTAGGCCAGTGCCATCAAGAACTAACGATCGAAATATTTCACCTACGACGGTAAATTCCAATTCAGTTGCGCCAGGGCGGGCCAATACTCCTGCTGGGGCGCAGCCCCAAATTCTTCTTACTTCCGAATGACCCAGCGACCGCCTTTAATCTCTGCCACAAAGACGGGCTTGTCACCGTCTCCGGCCGCATTAAAAGCGACCGGGCCCACGATGCCTCTAAAATCTTTAAGATCGCTCAGGCCCTTCATGATCTTTTCTCGATCCTGCCCCAGATCTCCAGGCTTGTTGGTGACCCCCATCTTCTCGATCGCATATTTGATGAAATAGATGGCGTCGTACACATTGTTGTCATACATAATCGGTTCAGGCGGATCAAACTTCTTTGCTATGGCCCTTTTCGTGAACTCATCGACAAAACGTGTGGGGGCAATGGAGTGATGGAAGGTACATGGGGCAAAGGTCCCTTCTGCCTCTTTTCCACCCCTCTTGGGGAAATACTCGTTAATAAAGGGGCTCCCTCCAACAAGAGGCTGTTTCAGTCCCTGGCGACGGAGTTCTTTGGAAAAGGTGACCGCATCAAAGTAAAGCCCGCCGAAGGCGATCCCGTCAAAATCCATGCCCTTAAGCTTGGTGACCTGCGGCCCAAAGTCGAAGTCCTTGATCTGGAAAGTCACATAGTTCCCTTCATTGACGATGGTGACTCCCATCTTATTGAAGACCATGGGTAGTACTTTTGACCCTAAAACAAGGCCAATAGCATCCTTGATATCGTGGACCACAGCCACCTTCTTCACATTATACTGCTGTATAAAGGCCTTGACAGCCACCTTTCCCATCACAATCTCATCGATGGTATTTCGGAAAGCATAGGGCCGGTGAGGTTTTGCCAGACCCGGTTTGGATGATGCCTGGGAGATCATGGCCACACCCAGCTTGTTTCCCACCGGAAAGGCCACTTCACACTCCGAACTGGAGAACGGCCCCAGAATCGCAAGCACCTTGTCATCATCAGCCAGCTTGCGAACAATCCTCGTGGCCTCCATGGGTTTGCTTGCCGTGTCGTAGGTGATTATCCGAAGGGGAAGACCGCCAATACCGCCCATGGCATTGATCTCTTCAACGGCCATCTGCGCGGCAATCGTGTTCTTCGTGGTCCAGTCCCGCCACGTCCCAGTTAGCCCCCACGCCGCCCCAATGAGGACCTCTTTCCCAGCCAGCTTGGATTCGGCCCTGACGGTATCCGCGGGGAAGATGAGCGTGATAATTCCGAAACAAAAAATGATCGTTAACAATAGACCCAGCTTCATGCCACATTTTGAATAACCTTTGAATCTCTCCATAAATCTTCCTCCTTTCTTTTTCCTCGGACAGGGTTTCAATTTACCCTTCCAAGAATGTAATGAAAAGAACCAATCACTAGCCGAGAATAGACGTGGCACCTAATTCTCAGCCAAGGATTCCCAATAGGCCTCAGGGTCCACCGGCTTCCACCAGGGGTCCATACCCAGGTCCCTGCTAATCACACCCGCCGCATTGTAGCCTGGCGCGCCGGTTATATTCCCACTCGGGTGCGTGCTGGAACCACACAGGTAGAGCCCTTGCACGGGTGTCCGATACTGGCTGCACTCGGGAAAGGGTCGCCTGTCCACGATTTGATCTTCACTCAGCTCTCCCACCTGAATATCGCCTCCCACCATGTTTGGCAGGTGCCGTTCGATATCGAGAGGGGTGGTCCCGAAAACATCTACAATATTTTCCGGTGTCAAATTCTCAGCATAGGGGGCCAGGTGCCTGGCGCATTGGTCTGTGAACTCGTCTCGAATCTGGTCCCACTCTTCTGGGCCTCCCTCTTCTTCACACAGGTTTCCTGGAGCCACCTGCCAAAAAAAGGCCGTACACTTGCCTGGCGGGGCCTGGGTGGGATCATGCTGGCCTGGAAGCCCGCCTATGAGCTGGAGTGCTCTCGGCAATCGGCGGGCCGCGCAGTCCTTGTAGAGCTCGATGATGTCCTGGATCCCCTCCAGGCCTGCAATGATGTACCAGGCCTTGTTCACATCCGGGTCCCACTTGGCCGCCTTCCAGTAAAGACGCTCATCGAGAGCTAAGTGCAACGTAAACAGGGGCGTGGTGTTTGAATACTTGAATCCTTCCACTTTCTTGATGAAATCAGGCTCCAAGTGCTCTTCTCCCACCAAGTCCAAAAAGGTCTGGTTCGGGTTAATGCCGCTTGCCACAAACCTACGAGCCCGAAACTCACGGCCATCACGAATCTGCACACCCGCCGCCCGTCCGTCTTCTACGAGTATTTTGGTCACATCCTGCCCTTCGATGATCTGGACGCCCGCTTTGACAATCATTTTGTGCAGCGTGTGGGCCAGGCTGTGTGTGGAGTGCTTGGCCATCTGTGTGTTCACACCTGAGGCCACGGCGGCCGGTGGTATGAACCCGAGCCTTTTCGAATCGGCCTCAAAACCCCGGATGATGGATAGAAAAACGAACATGGCACGAACCACATCATTTTCAAAGAATTCGCTGAACACCTCCATAATGGAATAGGGTTCCCATTGCAGGTACTGGCGACCCACTTCACTCCGCTCCAAAATGGCCTTCTTCTTCTCAAAAGGGACAGGAGGAGAAAACTGCTCAACGGCAAAAATCTGTTGTGCCATGTCAGCATACTTCTTGTTCGCCTCCAGGAAGCTCTTGGCATCCTTGGCTGAGAATCGGCCTATGGCCTCTGCGGTCTTCTCTGGTTCATCGGCGTACCACAGGAGTGCCCGTTGGTCCTTTAACAGCATTGCTACAGAGACGGGTAGTCGAATATACTCCTGTCCCAACTCTCCCAGCTCCAGGTCTTTGTACCAGACCGTGTCACACACCCCCCTGTGGTTGACGGAATGCACATTGTGCCAAAAGCCGGCTTTCCCTTCATGGGAGTCCAGCCCTCCTCCCATCTCCAGGTGCCGTTCGATCAACAGGATTTTCAGGCCCGCCTTGGCCAGATAGCCACAGCAGATCATGGCATTGTGACCGCTGCCAATCATGATGCCGTCGTATTCATCGTCCATCGTTCATTATGCCTTCTGCTCATCTATTTTTTTCAGTTTAGTCTTATGTCTCTCACACTTCCCACCATTTTTCGCGCCTCAGGTCATCCATAATGACCTCCGCGGCGATCAACCCGGGTGCACCGATAATCCCACCCCCCGGGTGCATGCATGCACCGCCCAGATAGAGCCCTTCAATGGGCGTGCGAAACTGCGCCAACTCTGGTAGAGGCCGAAAATGCTCCATCTGAGCAAAGTGCATTCGACCCATGAAGACGCCCCCCTCTTTCATGTTAATAAATCGCTCCTCGATATCCAGAGGCGTCTGGGTCGTCGCTTTGAGTATATTTTCCTCTGTCAGGTTTGGGGCGTACTCGCGCCACTTGGCTATACAGCGCTCCATGTATTCATTTTTCACCTCATCCCACTCTGCGTCCTTCAGCCTGTAGGGAACCAGCTGCCAGAGAAAAGCGGTGTGAAAGCCCTCTGGTGCCTGAGACGGATCAAACCAGGTGGGGACACTGGCAATGAAACCCAGCTTCTCAGGGAGCCTGCCCTGACGCACATCTGAGAGAACGGACACAAAATCTTCGGGCGTATCCAGCCCAATATTCAACCGAAAGGCCTGATTCACATCTTCATAGCCGGGCCGGGTCTCAAATACAGGGGCCTCGCGCAAGGCCATGTGAACAGAAAAGACCGAGAACTCATCCAGTCGAAAGCCCTTGACCTGCCTGAGAAAATCAGCCTCCAAGTGTTCCTCACCAACCAGTTCTAAGAAGGTTTGCTTCATGTCGATGGTGCTGACCACGATTGGGGCCAAATATGTATTGCCGTCACTTGTCTCCACACCCTTCGTCCTACCCTCCTCAACCAGGATCTTTTCCACATGGGCGAACGACTTGGTCTCCCCTCCGTTTTCAATCAATGCCCGCCACAAGGCATGGGCAGGGGCATGTGATCCGCCAAGGGCAATCTGGGAATGCTCCACCTGGCAGACGACCAGCGGTACGACCGCGCCCAGTCCCGCATAGTCTGGCAAAATCCCTCGCGGTATGGGAAGGTGATGAAGAACCAAGGCCCTCAGGTGTACGTCTTCAAACCACTCCTCCACCAGTTCATGGGGTGACATGCGTCCCATCCTCAGCCACTCCATGCCTTCTGGTGATCCCTCGAGTCTCATCATCTGCTCGGAGGGTGGGGCAGGAGGGCTGTAAAAGGCGGGAGGGATAATGGTGGAGACAAACGGGCCGTAGTTGTCCACAATTTCCCGCCACTTTTCTGCGTCTTTTTTTGAGAAACGCGCGATGCTTTTGCACGTCTTATCCAGATCATCGTAAAAGCAGAGCGAGCGGCCATCGGGAAGAATCATGCCGGCCTGCACGGGTGGACGATAATAACGCGCATTAAACGCTTCCATTTTGAGATCATCGTAGGGAGGCATGATGTTGATGGTGTCATGGAAATAGGAGTGCAGGTTGTGCAGGAAGGCAGGAACCGTGATCTCTTCTGTACTGAGGCCTCCTCCCACCTCCAGACGCCTCTCCATGACCATCACCTTGAGACCCGCTTTGGCCAGGTAGTTTCCCAATATGAGACCATTGTGTCCTGCACCTACGACTAGGACGTCATATTTCTCTTTAGACATGGGGAGCCTACTTTCACCACGCTCTCTGATTGTGATGAGCGGTCACTCCTTGTGAAAATCTACCAGAGCGACGTTGGATTTTGTACAAGTGTGAGCTATAGAGATACCCTTAAACCGAGATTGCTTCCCCCGCGCTGCCGCGGGGTCGCAATGACATTGCCTAATGCATGATTTGGCCACCATCCACATTCAATATTTGACCTGTAATGAACCCAGCGCCCTCAGAGGAGAGGAACATGACGGCACCCACCAGGTCTTGGGGCATTTGCTGACGCTTGATGGATCGGGCAGCGACCCTTGAGTCGAGCATTTCTTTTGAATAATGTTCTTTGACGCCTTCGGTGGACACCAGCCCCGGAGTGATCGTATTGACCGTAATTCCCGTATCCCCGATCTCACGCGCCAAGGCCCTTGTAAGACCCATGATTGCGCCCTTGGACGTTACGTAATGGAGAAAACCGGGGACACCGCTCAAAGAGGTATTTGAACCAATATTGATAATGCGTCCCCATCCCCGTTCCTTCATATAGGGGAACACGGCCCTTGCGCAGAGCATGTAACCCCGTACATTCACGGCCATCACGCGATCCCACTCTTCCACCGAAATCTCTGTCCATGGCTTCATGGGCAGGATGGCCGTAAAGAGCCCAGCATTGTTCACCAGAATATCAATCTGCCCGAAGCGCTCATGGGCAGCCATTGCCATGGCCTTCGCGCTTGCCTCATCAGACACATCCACGTGGACCGCCAATCCGTCCACATCCTGGGCAACGCGCTTTGCAGTCTCTTCATCCATGTCTGCCACCACCACATGGGCCCCTGCCTCGGCAAAACCACGACAATAGCTCTGGCCGATTCCTATCCCCCCTCCTGTGACGATGACAACTCGACCCTCAATGTCTCCCATCTCTCAACTCCCTTTAAACTTCAGCCCATCCTGGAATTCTGGGGTTAGGCTGGTCTTGTATTTGCTCATATCAGCGGGCGGAAACGGGATGCGCTTGTGGCGTTTTGAAAAACCATAGGGAAGGGTCGCATCAATCCCAACCTTGGTGCGCACGCCTTCTTCAGAGATCGGCACATACTCATGCCCGCGTGAACCAGGCATGAGGATGAGACCTTTGGACGCGTCCCAGCGGGTGGCCAAGGCCCATTCCACATCAGCGGGATTGCGAATGTCGATATCATCATCCACCACCACAACGAGATCCAAGTCCTTGAGGGCAGTAATCGCCGCATATATGGCGTTTCTTTGGTATCCTTCATCGGCCTCACTGCGTTTTTTTACCGCAATGTTGAGGTGGAAACGGCACACGCCCCCCACGCTCAACGTCACATCGCTCACGCAGGGCGCTGCTGCTTTTACACCATTTATAATAGCCGCTTCCAGTGCGGGCTTTCGAAAGAAGGGCTGTTCCTTGCTCATAATGGCGTGCCAAATGGGCCCCTGGCGGTGGCAAAGGCAGGAGATGGTTGCCATGGGCGCCGGCGCCACATCCGAATACAGACCAATAAACTCCATGAATGGGCCTTCATCAATCTCCTCCTCGGGCGAGATGAACCCTTCCAAGACAATCTCTGCATCAGCTGGCACCTGTAAGGGAACCGTACGACAATCCACCAGCTCCACAGGGCGTCGGAGAATGCCTGAAGCCACATGATACTCGTCCATCTCAAATGGGAGCTGAGCACCCATGGTTGCCCCAGCGTATAGCGTGCCCATGTCAGCCCCAACCACAACGGCAATGGGAAGCGGTTCCCCTTTGGATTTGGCCTGTTCCCACAGGACACGCAGATGGCGCCCCTGGTCGATCTTGAGTGCCATGCGGTTTCGTTCCACATACATGAAGCGATGGTAGGAGGCATTGTATACACCCGTCTCCCCGTCTTTTGCCATGACCACGCCGGCTGAGATATAGCGACCCCCATCGTTGGGGGCGTATCTGAGCAGGGGCAGCTTTTGGATGAGATCGGGATTATCGTGGTAGACCTCCAGGACAGGTCCTTTATCCACACTTTCAGGCGGTATGGGATGATTCAGCCCTTCGGGGATATACTGGCGCAGTCCACCCACTTCCTGCTGGTAGATGGTCAGAAGGTTCTCTTCACTGCCGAACAGGTTGCCCACCACCGGCATGTTATAGCCTTTGACACGCTTGAACAGCATGGCCCGTTCAGGCTCCCTAGACAAAATGCTGGTCAACTCCAGGTCCCAGTCAACCTCGTCTTCCACTTTCAATAGCAGACCCGCTGCATCTAGCCGCTGCAGGGCTGCACGAAAACTCAAATCAGGAATTTCCGCCGGACTTTTTCTACCCATGAGACATCCCCCTTTCTCCCGGGAAAAAATCCAAGAGCTATGCGCAAAAGGATAAACCCGGGGAACGGTCTTCAACTATTGTAATCGCATTTAGTATTCTCGTCCTGTCATTGGGAGCGACCGAAGGGAGCGCGGCAATCTCGTCTTGCACTGAGAGATTGCTTCGTCGCCTGGCAATCAGCTTCTCTGTGTGCCAGACTCCTCGCAATGACTTTGTTTTCATCCTGGTTTCTGCATCTTCAAACCAACTGCCTTAAGGAGATGACCTCTCTTCCTCTCCTCCCAGATAGGCCTCACGAAGTGCTGCACTGTTCAAGAGATTCTGGGCACCATCTGACATGACGATCATGCCCGTCTCCATCACATACCCCCTGTCCGCTATTTGAAGGGCTTGCAGGGCATTCTGTTCAACGAGAAAAATGGTGATACCCGATCGATGCAGATCGCTGATGATGGTGAAGATCTCTCTGACCAAAATGGGAGATAACCCTAGAGAGGGCTCATCCAACATGAGGAGCCTCGGCTGGGCAAGCAGGGCCCTTCCAATGGCCAGCATCTGCTGTTCGCCTCCAGACAGGACATTCGCGGATAGGTCCTTCCGTGCAGCCAAGAGAGGAAAGCGTTTGAAGACCTTTTCCATGTCTCCTTTGATGGCCGACTGATCCGATCGCGTGTAGGCACCCATGAGCAGGTTTTCATGGACCGTCATTCTTTTCAATATGGAGCGACCTTCAGGCACAAGGACGAGCCCTTGTTTCACCCTGGATGTGGGTGACTTGCGATGGATGGGATTTCCTTCATACTCGATGGTGCCGGCAGTGGGAGAGAGGACGCCGCAAATGGTCTTCATCAGGGTGGACTTTCCCGCACCATTGGCCCCGATAAGGGAAATAATCTCCCCCTTTTCTATGTCCAGGGATATGCCCCTTAGGACCTGGATTCTGCCGTAGCCCGTCTCTAGGTTCAGAATACGAAGCACCTATTCCTCCTTGCCAAGGTAGGCCTCCAGCACCTCTTCGTTCTGACGAATCTCCGCAGGGCTTCCCTCCGCTATCTTCTGCCCGAAGTTCAGGACAAAAATATGGTCACAGATCCCCATGACCACCCTCATGTCATGTTCGATCACCAGGATGGTAATCCCCAGTTCATGAATTTTGGATAGGACGCCCAATAGATCCTTTGTCTCGCGAATATTCATTCCTGCCGTGGGTTCATCCAGCAAGAGCAGCTTGGGCCGGGCCGCAATCGCCCTGGCAATCTCCACTTTCCTCTGGTTCCCGTAGGGAAGGGTGACGGCCTTGCGATCTCTCATTTCCCACAGCCCCAAGACTTTCAAGGCCTCCTGGGCCTGGCGCCTGAGTTCCACTTCCTGAGCCCTCCGGATGGGAAGAATTCCCCGAATCCCGGACTTGGACAGGGTATTCTGCCCGATCAGCACATTTTCCCACGTGGTCATGCTCGGAAAGAGGCGGATGGTCTGAAAAGTCCTGCTGATTCCCAGCCGAGCAATACGATAAGACTTCAGCTCCGTCACGGTCACATCTTCCAAGAGAATGGACCCGCTGTTACATGGATAAACACCCGTAATCAGGTTGAACACCGTGGTCTTTCCAGCGCCATTGGGCCCTATGAGACCGTAGATGTATCCCTTGGAGACATCCAAACTCAGATCGTTAACGGCCCTGAGTCCGCCGAAATTCTTGCTAACCCCCTTCAGGGTGAGGAGTTGACTCTCTTTCAAGATCATGTTCCCTTTCGCAGTGGGTGCCAGAAATCCTTTCGAAGCATCTCCCGGGTAACAATGCCTGATGGCCTGGCGATCATGAGCCCGATAATGAGCACGCCAAAGAAGGCCCCTCGCCAGTCTTGTAGGAACCTGAGGAATTCGGGGAGCAGGACAAAGATCATGGTCCCTAGCACGGCCCCCCAGAAAGTGAGCATCCCCCCCATGATGACATAGAGGACCATGTGGATGGATTCCCATACGTTGAAAAACTCGGGTTCGATGTAGAGGTAATAATGGGCATATAGGCCACCACCCACGCCGGCAATGAATGCCCCGATACCAAATGCACCCACCTTCAAAAGCACAATATGAATCCCAATAAGTTCACTCACGGTCTCGTCATCATGGGTCGCCAGCATGGCGAGTCCTGCCCTGGAGCGGGACAGAAAAAAGAAGAAGAGGAGAAAGAATAGGACCCATCCCCAGATCCATACGATGGAGATGGGTGTATCCCCGATGCCTCGAAACCCGTAGGCCCCTCCTGTCAGGGGCTTGAGGAAGTTCATAAAGAAATTCCTTACGATCTCCCCAAAGGCGAGGGTCGCCATGGCCAGAAAGATCCCCTTTAGCCGTAAGGCGGGAAAGCCAACAAGGACCCCGACGATTCCCGCCACGATCCCGCCCACGATCAGTGCCAGGAATAGAGGAAGATGGAGATGGACGGTCAGGATGGCGGACGTGTACGCACCGAGGGCCATGAAACCCGCATTCCCTATGGAGAGCTGACCCGTCGCCATGGGACAATAGACACTCAAGGCGAGCAGAATATTGATGCCCAGGTTTGAGAGGAGATCTAATTGATAGCTACTCAGCATCAGATTCTCTCCTTCTCGGGCTGCAAGACGCCAAGGATTCCCTGGGGCCGTAGCAACAGGGCCAGAAACAGGAGGCCATAGACGGCAAAATCCCTTGTTGAAGATCCGAAATAGGCTACACTCAGGACCTCTATGATCCCGATAAACATGCCACCCACGATCGCGCCTCTCAGATTTCCCATGCCGCCCACGATCATTGCGGCAATCCCCTTAATGCCTGGCTCCATGCCCATAAAGGGTGAGACGATGGAAAAGCTTATACCAAATATGATCCCGGCCGCTCCAGCAAGCACCCCGGAAAAAAAGAAGGTCATGAGGATAATGAGATTGCTGTCAACCCCCAAGATGTTGGCCGTATCCAAGCTCTCTGCAACGGAGCGCATACCCCTTCCCAGTCTCGTCCGCTGAATAAAGAGATCTAAGGCCACCATCAGCAAAACGGCAAGTCCCAGGGTGATGATTTGGGTTGATGAGATGAGAACAGGTCCAATATGAAAGTTGACCGGCTCCATCCACTGGGGAAACTGTGTACGCTCTGAGCCGAAGAGATTCACGGCCGTGTTTTGAAACAGGATAGAAAATCCGATCGTGCTGAGCAGAGGGACCAGGGGAGGTGCATTCCTAAGGGGTCTAAAGGAGAAACGCTCAACGAGCAGGCAGGAAAGACCTGTGCAGGCCATGGCCAGTGGAAGGGCCAGGTAAAAGGGTATTCCCAGGTTCACAAAGGTAAGGCCAAAGATGGCCCCGAGCATGAATATCTCGCCAATGGCGAAGTTGAGCATGTTCAAAATGCCCATAAGGAGGGTGAAGGCGATGGCAATCATGGCATAGGTGCTGCCCAGCATGATGCCATTAAAGATTTGCTGGATAAACAATCTCTACTCCTTTGCCTGATTCCTTATGAGGTCCATGATCGATTGGGCCTTACGGCCGCCTTCCCGATAATCCAACCATTTAACCACAGGCCTTGGACGTTTCCCACGGACCAGGTCATCCGCCCAGAGCAGGAATTTCCGCATCGCATGGGAATATTTGGCCGTCCATGTAAAGAATCTGTGATGCAAGACGTCCGCTCGGTTCCATGGGCATACGGTTATGCAACGGGCGCAATCATTCCACCGGTTGGGATTTGAAACCCAGAAGCGCTGGCACGCCCGATCATCCAGCTGCCATTTCTCCACACCCCGGACCACCCTCTTTTCCTCGTGGGGGATGGCCTGCGACGGGCAATTCTTGGCGCACTTCCCGCAGATCTCGCAGAATTGGACGGCACCTATGTCCACCGGAGAATCCACAACAAGGGGAAGATCGGTGGTCACCGTGGAAAGCCGCAGCCGAGGGCCGTACTTGCGTGTGATGAGAATACCGAGTCGACCCAGCTCTCCCAGTCCGGCCGCCTCGGCAATGGGGACGTGCTGGACCCACTCGTCTATGAAGAAGTGGGCCCTGGCCGCATATCCCAGTTCCCGAATATAGGCGGCGAGGGCGACCGCCACCCTGGCTGCGTTCAGATAACCCAGGCCCACCTCCGCATTGTCGATCCAGCCTGGCGCATAACGCATCCGCTTGTAATTCATTTCCACGCCAATAGAAATGGCATATGTATGGGGCATGTGGATCTCTTGACCCGCGGTCCCCTTGGCAAAGTCGATCCGAAGTCCTGTGTGGCTATAAACATAGGCCTGGTTCAGCTCGCATATGCCCACCAAGTCAGCCCCTAGGAAGAGGGCAACTTCCTTAATATTTGAGGCCATCCTTTTCGGATCATCGAATTCAATCCTGTTTGGATTCAAGGGCCCATCTGCCACCTTTCGCCAGGATCGCATGGGCACGTTCTGGGGCCTGGTCTCAGGATAGAAGATGCGCCGGAAGGGATCTATGGACTCGGTGGTCCAGCGTTTCTGTACCTTATCCCCCAAACCCCCGATGGCCGCTTGGGTGTGCATCTGGTTTCGTTGATCAAATTTCTCCTGTGGCGCTACGATTTGGGTTGTGGATTGTTCTCTCTTCCCCATGACTTTCTTTGTTCCGACAGCCTCTTTAGAATGGTACGTCTTCTCTTTCATCCAAAATCCGCTTGGCCTTGTGGTCCCACCTGGGGAGGTTCCCGTGCTCCAGTATGTCAACGGATGCGCGAATCCCCAACCCCAACTGTAGGGCCTTTTCCACCTTGTCCTGAAATTCCTTATGGGATCCGGGCTCCAACTCAGGCACCGGATCCACCTTCACGATGATCTCATCCAGACCCTCCACCCGGGTGAACACCATCTGAAATTCATCCACCTCGGCAAATTGGCGAACAATTTCCTCGATCCTGCTCGGGTATACGATGACACCTCGAATCTTCTTCATATCATCCAATCTGCCCAGTACGCTTCCTTCCAAGTTAAAGAGGGTCCGACCACAAGGACAGTCCCTATCAGCCACTTTCACGATGTCCCGGGTGCGATACCTCAAAAAGGGATGGGCCCGTCGCTCCAGAGTCGTCAGGATGAGCTCACCGGTGCCCCCTGGCCCAACCGGTTCACCGGTCTGAAAATCGAGGACCTCCAAACAGACCCAGTCATCGTTTATGTGGGTAAGTCCTGACTGAAATTCACAATTAAAGCCCCAGGGCCCAATCTCGGTGGACCCAATAAAATCGAACGCCTTGCAACCGTAGGCCTCTTCGATTTTCTTCACCACACTGGGAATGCCGCCTCCAGGCTCTCCCGTGTGCCAGCTGATCCGTATCTTCCCATCCTTTTTCAGGTCTATCCCCATCTTTTTTGCCTCTTCAGCCATGTAAAGGGCGTAGGACGGGGTAGAGCCCATAGCGGTGATCGGGTAATTCACAAGGGTATTAATCCGTTGTTCTGTCTTGAAGCCCCCTGTGGCAAACAGGGTGCATCCAATCTCCTGCGCCGCATAGTATGATGCCCAG
>Ga0209536_100009381_pt1 | contig 14555 bp, 11 predicted proteins | sample DeeMarSeWOR28_12_FD_187461 | JGI IMG/M metagenome (GOLD analysis project Ga0209536, IMG submission 187461) | Marine sediment microbial communities from White Oak River estuary, North Carolina - WOR-2-8_12 (SPAdes) (version 2) | ecosystem: Environmental > Aquatic > Marine > Intertidal zone >...
ATGACATAATGTCAGCCGACTATTTTCTAGCAGCTCATAAGGCTGTAATAGTACGCCGCTACGAATTAGTCCGAATCTCCGCCTTGAGTTGCTTGAGTCGCTTCATCACATCATTAGCGCCCCGGCCAAAGTAGTCATGCAGGAGGACGTACTCGGCAAAGAGTTTATCATAGACGGCCTTGTTCTCCGAGATAGGCTCGTAAGATTCTTCCCTCAAGCGGGCCATGGCCTGGGCGGCTTCGGCGATGGTATCGTAGCCGCCGGCGGCTTTGCCGGCCGCCACCGCGCCGTGCATGGCCGAGCCCAAGGCGCCGCCCTGGCTGGTACCGGCAATTTTGATGGGCCGGCCGGTCACGTCGGCGTAGATCTGCATCAGGAGCTTGTTCCGGTCGGGTAGGCCACCCGTAGCCACAATCTCGTTAACCGGCACGCCGTTCTCTTCGAAAGTTTCGATGATGATGCGGGTGCCGTAGGCAGTGGCTTCGATCAAGGCCCGGTAGATCTCTTCCGGCTTGGTGGCCAGGGTCGCGCCAACTAACAGGCCAGTCAGATCGACGTCGACCAGGACGCTACGGTTGCCGTTCCACCAATCCAGGGCCACCAGGCCGCTCTCGCCGGGTTTTAGGCTGGCTGCTTTCTCTTCCAGTAGCTCGTGGATCGACACGCCACGCTGCTCGGCCTCACGTTCATAGGCGGCCGGGACGCAGTTGTCCGTGAACCAGGCAAAGTGATCCCCCACGCAGGATTGACCGGCCTCGTAGCCGAACAGGCCGGGCACGATGCCTTCATCCACGTAGCCGCACATGCCGGGCACGATGTGCTCCTCTTCGCCCAGGACCATGTGGCAGTTGGAGGTGCCCATAATGATGACCATCCGGCCCGGTTCGGTGACGGTGGCCGCCGGGACCGAAACGTGGGCGTCGACGTTGGCGATGGCCACGGCGGTACCCGGCTTCAGACCGGCCCAGCCGGCGGCCTCTTCGGTCAAGCCGCCGGCTTTATCGCCCAGGGCGTAAATATCGCGGGACATCTTCTCATCGACGATATTCCCCATCCGGGGATCCAGGGCTTTGAAGAACTCATTCGGCGGGTATCCTTCCCGCTTGGACCAGATGGCCTTATAGCCAGCGGTGCAGGAGTTGCGCTTTTCCTGACCGGTCAATTGCCAGACTACCCAATCCGCCCCTTCGATCAGCCGGTCGGCAGCCTCGTAGACTTCAGGGGCCTCGTCCAGAATCTGCCAGGCTTTGGGGAAGAACCACTCGGAGCTGATCTTGCCGCCGTACCGGTCCAGGAATTCGTAGCCCAATTCGGCGGCGGTCTCGTTCAGTTTATTGGCCTCTGGTTGAGCGGCGTGATGTTTCCACAGCTTGACCCAGGCGTGGGGGTTGTCCCGCCACTCCGGCAGAAAGCGGAGAGGGGTGCCGTCCGCTTTGGTTGGCAGCATGGTGCAGGCGGTAAAGTCAATGCCCAGGCCGATCACGTCGGCCGGGTCAACCCCGCATTCCTTCAGCACGGCCGGGATGGCCTGCTTGAGTACTTCCAGATAATCATTGGGGTCTTGCAAAGCCCAATCCGGCTCCAGGCGGACGCCGGACCCAGGCAATTTTTCGTCGATCACCCCGTTGGCATAGGGATGAACGCAGGTGGCAATTTCCGAGCCGTCGGCCACGTCTACCAGGACCGCCCGACCGGACTGAGTGCCGAAGTCGACGCCGATGGCATATTTGCGCTCGCTCATTTCAACCTCCTATGTTCCTCGTCGCCTTATCCTGACTCTTCTACTTCAGCGCATCCACCGCGGCTCGTTCGATGACGAGTCCCTTTTTGTAGCGCTCCATGAACGCTGTAAATCCGGCCACGTCCGCCGGATCGGGGGCGACTGTCGTGCCTTGTTCTCCTGCAAAGACCTTGGTGGAGAGATAGGTTTCCAGGGGCTCATTTGTGGCCTTATGGAGCATATAGGCGGCCAGCAGGGCGATCCCCCATGCGCCGCCCTCGCCTGCGGTCTCCATGACGGAAACGGGGACATTCATCGCCGCAGCCATGATCTTTTGACCCACTTCCGGTGTCTTGAAGAAGCCGCCATGACCGAGAATTTGGTCGATCTTCACCTGCTCCTGCTCAAAGATGCCCAACCCGATCTTCAAGGCGCCGAGCGCCGCGAACAGATGCACCCGTATGAAGTTCGCAAGCGTGAAGCGGCTTTCGGGTGTACGGACGAACAGGGGACGCCCCGCTTCAAGGTGCGTGATATGCTCGCCCGCTAAGTAATTGTAGGCGAGCAGCCCGCCCGCGTCCGCGTCCGCATCACCGGCGAGCGCCTTGGTATACAACATTTCAAACAGCCTGGATTCGCTCATCTCCACCCCAAGCGCCTGCGTGAATTCCTGGAACAGGTCAACCCAGGCATTGAGATCAGATGTGCAGTTGTTGCTATGGACCATGGCGACAGGCTTACCTGCGGGCGTTGTCACCATGTCAACCTCAGGATAGAGCTTTGACAGCGGCTGCTCCAAAACGATCATGGCAAAGACCGATGTTCCGGCAGATACATTGCCCGTTCGTTCTCCAACACTATTCGTCGCGACCATGCCGGTGCCGGCGTCGCCCTCCGGCGGACAGAGCGGAATCCCCGCTTGTAACTGTCCCGTGGGATCGAGCAGTTTTGCGCCTTCTTCGGTCAGAACGCCTGCGGCATCTCCGGCTACAAGGACTTTGGGCAGGATGTCTTGGAGCTTCCACGAGACGTTTTCTGTTTCAAGCCGTTCGTTGAATAGCTTGATCTTGCCTGCATCGTAGTCGTTGGTCTGGCTATCGATGGGGAACATACCCGATGCTTCGCCAATGCCCAACACCTTTTGCCCTGTCAGTTTCCAATGGACATAGCCTGCCAGCGTAGTTAGATAGCTGATATCGTTGATATGGGATTCCTTGTTCAATATCGCCTGATGGAGGTGGGCAATGCTCCAACGTTGGGGAATATTAAATTGGAACAGATCCGTGAGTTCCTGTGCTGCCTGCCCGGTTATGGTGTTTCGCCATGTACGAAACGGGACGAGTAAATTTTCGTCCTTATCGAATGGCAGATAGCCGTGCATCATGCCGCTGAAACCGATCGCGCCAATGGTCTGGAGCGGGATGCTGTAATTCTTAAAAACCTCGTTGTAAAGCTGCCGATAGCTTTCTTGCAAGCCTGTCCAAACATCTTCAAGACTGTATGTCCAGATACCGTTTTCGTATTGGTTTTCCCACTCATGGCTTCCCGATGCGATCGGCGCATGATCCTCACCGATCAACACCGCCTTGATGCGAGTTGAGCCGAACTCAATGCCAAGAATGGTCTTTCCGCTCTTAATTGCTTGTGGGATATCGTTTTGATTCATCTTCAACTCCTTCAAAAATAGCCGATAGGCCGGGGGGCAGCCCAGCAGAGCTGGATGCTGCGCGAGGGGGTGTCCCCCCTTCTCCCCCTATTTTCATCTATCGGTGGTGAGTCGTCAGGTTCGTGACGACTCCTATGAAGCGAATATGGAAAAATTTATCCGAACATGATTAGCGGTGGTAGTAAACTTCCCAACCCAAATACTTGCCTAAAGCTTCGTTAACCGCGGCGGCCGTGAGGGACAGGTTGACGGCGGTATGGTGCTCGAAGCCGTTCTGACAGATGTAGCGCAGCAATCCTTGCAGGTCGGGCACGCGCACCACGCCGTAGCCGCCAAAGGTCTTCAAGGGATCGTCCGTCAACTCCCCTTCGCCCACGTAGGCCAGCACCTTGCCGTTCAGGTCGTCGGTCGAGACCCGGCAGTAGGTAAAAGGCTCAGCCCGCATCCGGCCGACAACCGTGCCAAAGGTGCTTTCCTTGCCCACCGAGCCGGCAATGATCTCCTGAAAATCCATGACCGGGATATCATCCGCAGAGATCAGACCGGGATCGTCGGCGTCGGTAAAGACGCCCTTGGGTAGATTGGAGCAGTGAAAGATGACCCCTTTGTCCGGATCGTCGCCGTAGTTGTTGTTCCAATCGACCAGAGCACTCGGTTTTTGGGAAGCCAGGGCCAACGCATACATGCCAACCACGCCGGCGATGTCCGTTTCACAGGCCGAAGGCATCAGCTCGTTGCTCATCATGCTCATGAGCGTGCAAGGCACCACGCCGTAATATTCCTGCATGGCGGTCCAGCATTGGATGGCGCTGGCGACCAGGTTATTGTCGGCCATCCAGTCATCGATGACCACGCCTAGTTTGGCCATCTTGGTCAACGATTCGGCGGGGATGCCTGCGGTAGAAACGTAGGCGTTGATCTGCTCCAATTTGGCCTTCACTTTGGCGTCGCCATCCGTCAGGCGGCCGGCCATGCCAAAGGCCTCAAAAAGGTCCAGGGTCTCGACCGAGATACCGGCATGTTCCAGCAGCTTCTCGCTGTAGCGGACGGTATTGAAGGCGGTCGGTCGAGCGCCGATGGCCCCCAGCCGGGCATTACGCAGCCCCCCTACCACCCGGCAGGTGCTGACAAAGCGTTGCAGGTCGGCCCGAAAGCTGTCGCTCTCGGGATCGATCGTGTGGAGGGTGGTCAGCGAATATTTGAGGCCGTATTGGCGCAGGTTGTTGCATACAGACATCTTGCCGCAGAAGGAGTCCCGGCGGTCGGCGATGGTCATCCTTTGGGCCTCGTCGGCAAAGGCATGGACCAGCACGGGCACGTCCAGATTGGCCCAGCGCAGCGTATTGGCGACGGCCCGCTCGTCGCCAAAGTTGGGCAGGGTCACCAACACCCCGTCGATCTCTTCCCGATGTTTTTTGAAGAGGTCCGCGCATTTCTGGGCATCGTTTAAACTTTCGACGCTGCCAAAAGGGGTCTCTTCCGGAGTCAAGGCAATGGCCTTAATCCCCTCTTTCTCCAGGACCTGCAAAATCGTTTGCCGGCCCGCTTCACATAGGTGGTCCGGGAAAAATCCCCGGTTACCGACGATTACGCCTAAAACTGGTTTATTCATAGATTTATCTCCTTATGATTGATTGTTTTATTCTGGCGCTACAAACCTCTAGCCAGGTGATAATAGAGGTCGTTCCAGCGCAGCTCTTTCTTGAACTCTGACAGCCTGGTTCCGTTGTCGATCAGCAGGAACTCCATGTCGGCCATCTCCGCAAAATCTTCCAGATGTTCGGCCGTGAGGGCCAGGCTGAAGCCGGTGTGATGGGCCCCGCCGGCCAAAATCCAGGCCGCCGCCGCTATCTTGAGGTCGGGTTGGGGCAACCACAAAGCCCTGGCGACCGGCAGCTTTGGCAGGGGTTCATCCGTCGGCACGGCATCCACCAGGTTGACAATCATGCGGAGGCGGTTACCCATTTCCACCACCGAGGCGTTGACCGCGGCGCCCGTCTCTGCGTCAAACACCAAGCGCACCGGGTCGGCTTTGCCGCCGATGGAGAGGGGGTGGATTTCTAACGATGGTTTGGTGGCGGCAATGGTGGGGCAGATCTCCAGCATGTGGGCCCCCAGCACTTTCATGCCGCTTTTGTTCAGGTGGTAAGTATAATCCTCCATAAAGGAGGTTCCGCCCGCCAGGCCGGCGCTCATTACTTTCATCGATCGCACCAGGGCTGCGGTCTTCCAATCCCCTTCAGCTCCAAAGCCATAACCGTCCGCCATCAACCGCTGCACACCCAGGCCGGGCAGGTGGGGCAGGCCGTGCAGGTCCTGAAAGGTGGTGGTGAAGCCTTTGAAATTGCCATCCTTCAAAAAATGGCGCAACCCCAGCTCTAGCCGAGCCCCGGTCCGCAGGGCGTCGTGCCGGTTGCCCCCGGCCCGGAGTTCCGGCGCGACCTCATACTGCTCGTCGTAATCCTGCACCAGCCGGTCGATCTCAGCGTCCGATATCTCCTGCACATATTGGACCAGATCGCCGACACCGTAGCCATTGACGCTATAACCCAAGCACATTTGGGCGTTCACCTTGTCGCCTTCTGTGACCGCCACCTCCCGCATATTGTCGCCAAAGCGGGCAATTTTGGCCCCCTGGGCGTCCTGCCAGGCGCAAGCCGCCCGGGCCCAAATCCCCAGGCTGGCCTGGACATCCTCCTCTTGCCAATGGCCCACAATCACTTTGCGGTTCAGGCGCAGCCGGCTGCCAATGAACCCAAATTCACGGTCGCCGTGGGCCGACTGATTTAGGTTCATGAAATCCATATCCAGGTTGGCCCAGGGGATATCGCGGTTGAACTGCGTATGGAGATGGGTAAACGGCTTTTGGAGGGCCCGCAGACCCGCAATCCACATTTTGGCCGGAGAGAAAGTGTGCATCCAGGCAATCAGGCCGACACACTGGTTGGCTGCATTGGCAGCCAGGCACAACTCGTGAATGGCCTCAGGGGTGGTCAGAACAGGTTTGTAGAGGACCTTGACCGGGATCTTGTCTGATCCGGCCAACGCCTGAGCAATAGTCTGGGAATGTGTCGCGACCTGCTCAAGGGTCTCGGGGCCGTACAACTGCTGACTTCCGGTTACAAACCATACCTCAAATTGGTGGAGGTCAATCATCGTCACCACCCTCCTTTGATAGTGGAGTAACGCATTGTTTAAACTCCGCTACGGTAATGTAATGTTGTTTAGCGCCATTTCTCCAGGCGCTTGATGATAGCCAACTGTTCTGCTTCACTTTCCGTAGCAATCCATAAGAATAGTCCTGCCGGCTCCATCTGCTCGATGAAAAGCTCCAGTTCCTGCTTTCGCAAATCAACGATCACCGGCTTTTTAGCCTGAATCTTTTTGATCAAGGGCACCCACTGCAAAATGGAATAATCATCTCCGACCCCCTGGACCCACTGGATGGCGTGGACTTCCGGCACAGACAAAATGGCCTCCAGGTGACGGGCCACCCCCTTACCATCGACGTGGAAGACATTGTGGGTCATCATTTTGACTTCCCGCTGCAGCACCGGCAAGCAAAACTCGTTGAAGAAATCTTCAGAGATCATCGCCGAAAAGTCGCAACTGGGGATATGCATCTTCCCAAAGGAGGGAATGCCCAGCCAACCGGCCGAAAGCTGGCCGGCTGCTTTTAACAAGGCGTCAAAATGGTTGTAAACCAACTCAAAATCGGCAATGGCCAACTCGATCAACTGCTTCACCTGAGCGGGATGATCGTACAAGTCGACACACAAGCGCTGGGGATCTCGCCAGGCCGCGGCGCAATCCACGCCGGGATGGAGATCGGTGTAACCGACCATGAATTTGCCGGGGCATTTTTCCAAAGCGCACCGGGTCAACTCCTCGACCTTTTTGAAATAGCCATTACCCATATCCAGCTTTAGCCGGGCCATATCCGTCCACTCCAGCACGAACGGTTTGGACCAGGCGGTCACTTCGCCGTACTCCAGCTCGGCGCCGTAAAAGGCGGCGTAGACCTCCGGTCCCAGGTTCGGCCAGAAAATGGGAAAGGTTTCCCCGTGGAAGGTTTGGCCTTCAATCGATTCGAGAAAGGTGTCTACCTGAAACTCCGCATCGAACCAGCGATCTCTGAGCTTGTCCGACGGGTAGGCCTGGTTGGCTTGTTCGACAAAGGCGTTATGGGCCACAAACCGGACCGGCGGCCGGTCGATGATCTGGCCTTCATACCAGGCATAGACCCGTTTCATCGCCATTTCAAAGTCGGGCATACCTGCCAGTTCCAGGTTCCACCAGTTGTTGGCTGTCATCGCCGTCATATAAAGTTACCCTAAAATTTCGTAGCTTCTCAGGCACGTCATTTCGACTCCGATGGGGAAAAATCCCTGGAACGGTACTATTGATGGCCAAGTAGCAGATAGTTCTAAAACCTGGCTCAAATTTTTACCAACAAGCGCTTTAGTCAATGTTGCTCAATAGGGATTTCTCGACCTACGGTCTCGAAATGACATAAGGCTGAGTAAACAAAATTCATAAAGAATTGTAGGACGTGTTGGTAATCGTATTGACCATCGCCCAGAAATTCTCTAGCGGCGTATCGAGTTGGACGTGATGGGTCGGTCCTATAATCAGGCCGCCCTCTTTACCCAGGGTCTTTAACCGGGTAGTCACCTCAGTCTCGACCTCGGCCGGGGCACCGTAGGGCAACGTATACTGCTCGTCGATAGAACCCCAGAAGCAGAGCTTGTTACCATATTTTCGTTTGATCCCCGCCGGGTCCATCGATTGGGGTTGGACCGGGTTGAGCACGTCCAAGCCGATTTCGATCAGGTCCGGGATGATGGGCTCAATATTTCCGTCCGAGTGATAGGCCACCTTCACCGCCGGATTGACCCGTTTCAACTCAGCAAAAAATTCGGCCAGTCGGGGTTTGAGATGTTTACGCCAGGTTTCCGGGGCGATGAGCATCATCTGCTGCGCGCCGACGTCATCCCCGGTCCAGATCATATCGACCCCCAACTCGACCAGTCTCTTGGCTGCAGTCAGGTGGTAGTTGAAGGGAATATCGAACAGCCGGTCGATCAGATCGGGATCGAGGGCGAAATCGATCAGGGTTTGCTCGTACCCTCGCAAGGCCCAAGCCGTTTCAAAAATCGTAGTAACGGTCACCCCGACGATCCAGTATTCATCCTTGTATTCGTTGACCACCCGCTCCGCCTCCACATACAGCTCGGGCCGGTGCGGGTCAGGCGGCTGGTAGGAGTCGATGGCCGCCTCGTTGGCCAGGGGATGGCCCACGATTTCGGTGTAGTGGCCGGTTCCAAACTTGGTCTGGTAGGGGTGGTTGCGCCAGGTAACGCCCCATTCGTCGGTATAGGTCAAGCCGTCCCGACTGTAGGTCTCAGTGGCGTAGTAGGAGTTGGCCCAGCCGACGGAGGTCAACAGCATATCCTCATCCAACGTCCGCTCGATGACGTAGGTGTTGCCTCCGCCGTGGGGATTATGAAAATCCGCGTCGGTTAGAGTCAGATCCTGCCTCAGTCTCGAGGCAAATTCCGGCGTAAAACTAATTTGCATCGGACAGCGATCGGGCTCCTCGTGGCACAGAGCCATTAGCACGCGATCTCGATGTTTCATACGGTAGCTCCTCAGGTAGGGGCAGTGAGTAGTAGTCAATTTCACAAAGTTAGCACGAGGCTGAAGCCGTCGTGCTGAGAGAGCGAAGCCCTACGGGCTAAAATAGGGCGCTTTAGCGTCTTTTGTTCTTTCAGGGCGATGGCTTTAGCCTCGCCCCCAACTTACCCTATTCGTTTGCGCAAAATGGCGTGCATCGAGACCGACAGGATGATGATCAAGCCGTAAATCAACTGGGTCCAGAAGCCGGTCAGGCCAATGGCCACAATGGCGGCTTCGATGGCGCCGATGATGAAGGCACCGATAAAGGTGCCTAGAATCGTACCGACCCCGCCAAAGACCGAGGTCCCCCCCAGAAAGACCGCGGCCAGGGTCCGCAGCAGGTAGCCGTCGCCCAAAGAGGGCCAGAAGAAAGAGACCTGCAAACTGGCCAAAATGCCGCCAAAGGCCGCGGCCAGACCAACCAGGCCAAACATCAGCGTGCGGGTGCGGGCGGTGTTGATCCCCATCAGTTCGGCCGTCTGTTTGTTATCGCCGATGACGAAGATATTGGCCCCAAATCTGTGCCGGTTGAGCAGGACCCAGGTACCAATGGCAATCACCACCAGCCAGATCATCTGCATGGGGATGCCCCATAATTTTCCAACCAGGAGGCTATGGATAAATGTCTCCCTCGTTTCAACCAGGGTACTGCCTTTGCCGCCTAACAGCACCAGCACTGCGCCCCGCCAGAAAAACTGGGTGCCAATGGTGACCACCAGGGAAGGAATGCCGATCCCAACCACAATAACGCCGTTCATCAAACCGGCCAAAAAGCCGGTGACCAGACCGGCTAACAGGGAGAGCAAAACGCTGCCGGTAGCGTTGAAGACCGTCACAAAGGCCACCATCCCGATGGCCATCAGTGAGGGAAAGGAGAGATCCATTTCACCGGCGATCACTAGCATCGTCAGGGGCAGCGCCACAATCGCAAAGAAGGGGATAGTGGACATAAAGGCCAGATAGATTTGCGGGGCAAGAAAGGTGGTGGGGGCCGCCACGATGAAAAATATCCACATCGCCGCAAAAACGGTCAGGATGCCTAATTGGGTACCATAGGCGCGCAGGAATCTGGTAAAGGTCAATTTTTCTCGAGGCTGTTGCAGGCTTTGCTCGGCCCCTGATTTCTCGGCAGTTGAACTCATTTTTTCCATCCTCTATCAGTCAAAACTTCCCGTTTCAGCGACCCGATACATTTTTTCCATCAGCGCCTCCAGGGTGATATCCGCAGTCATAAATTCACCGGCCACCTTACCCCGATCCAGGACCACGACCCGGTCGGCCACCGAATAGACGTGGAAAATATTGTGGTCGATAAAAACTGCTGATTTGCCGGCTGCTTTGATGTCACGGACAAAGTTGAGCAATTTGCGGGTTTCTTTCAAGGACAGGCCCATCGTGGGCTCGTCCAAAATAATGATCTCGGCATCAAAATACAAGGCTCTGACGATGGCTACGCCTTGCTTTTCGCCGCCGGAGAAGGTTTTGATAATCGAGTCCGGGCTGACGGCCATCGAGGTAAAACCCATCGACTCCAGCATCAGCCGGTTGGTCTCGGCCTTCATCTCTTTGACTTTCATAAAGCCCATGGCGTTGGTCAATTCACGGCCAACAAAAATATTCCGCCACAGGGTTTGCAGTTCCGCCAAAGCCCGCTCTTGATAAACGGTTTCAACGCCCAAATCCCGGGCTTTCGGCACGGTCAAATGGTCAATTTTTTGGCCGTTAAAAAAAATCTCACCCTCAGTCGGGTGGTGGTAGCCGGTGATAATCTTTATCAACGTCGATTTACCGGCGCCATTATCGCCCAGCAGGCCCACTACCTCATTTTGCCCCAACTTAAAATCCACATTGCGGAGAGACTGTACTTCTCCAAACGATTTTGAAATATTTCTCAGTTCAAGCCTGTAACCGTTTTCCATACTAACTCCATTCAAGATTGAGTATTGAGACCCTAAAGGTTTGATGAAACCTTTAGGGTCTTTATCCGCAAGGGGGATAATAGCCTTTAGCGAATCTGCTGGTCTACGAGGTCGGCCAGGAGTTCAACATTGTCCTTGTGGGCAAAGCCAGCCCCGGTATCAACGTGCAGACCGGTGAAGGCAAAATTGTCAGTGATGCAGATTTGCAGGATGGGCAGGTATCCTTGCAGCCACTGCTGCTGGTCGATGACCAGGTCGGTCCAGCCGCCGCGAATCGCTTCGACGGTGGCGCTGGAGAGGTCGAATCCGGCCGCAAAAACGTCATCCGGACCGAGACCGGCCGTGGTCAGGTAGGTCTCCAGGGTGGCCGTGAGGGCGCCGTGGTCGGTGACCACCAGCTTGACATCCGGATTGGCCGAGACGTAGCCGACAAAGGTGGGCGTTCCGGCAGAGGCGTCGGCGTTAGTGGCGTCATCGATCTCGAGGTAATCTACCGTCAGCCCGGCTTCTTCCAGGGCATCGATCACGCCCCTGGTGCGCTCGCCGCGGCCGGCCTGGGCCAACAGGCCCCACACCATCGCTTTATCGCCCGCCTGCAGACCAAAGCGATTGACCGCCTCGGTCCCCAAAGCATAACCGGCCGAGTATAATTCAGCGCCAACATAGCCAAATCCGTTAGTCTTGTATTTTGCTTCGAGTTGGGGCAGGGTGGTATTCTGGCTGGTCACAATGATGCCCCGGGCCTCGGCGTCGTCAACCACGGCCTGGAAGGCGTCGTCGCCGGGATGGCCCATGATGGCAATACCGTCCGGCTGGGTGGCCGCCGCTTCGGCAAACTGGGTCACCATTTTTTCCGGGTTCCAATCGGACCAGACATACTCGACGTTGGCCCCCAGGTCTTCAGCCGCCTGGACTGCGCCGTTATAAACTACGGTGGCAAAGGGGCCACCGGGGGATCCGCCGGGGAAGAAGACGATATTGGTGTTGCTGCACCATTTACCTTCCATCTGGGCCGCTTCCTCAGGGGCAGCCTCCTCCGGCGCAGCAGCTTCTGCTTCAACCTCAACCGTCACAATCTTTTCGACTTCCTTCTCGACCTCAACGGTCACGACCTTTTCAACTTCAACGGTCTCCACTCGCTCGACCACCGCGGGTTGGCCAGCGCAGGCGCTAACCAGGGTCAATAGTACCATTACCAGTAGTAATCGTGCCATATTCTTGACAGTCATTGTCTTACATTCCTCCTTAATCTGTAAATGGTATTAGGATTCGGACTAAACAGTTTGTACTTTCCTTGATGGGATGTCTCGCAATATTTGTCCGGTACGTTCACCTCCTTTCTTTTTCAAACTTGTCGAATAGTCCCAAACGTTTAGGTCAAACAGTGAATTGTGCCAGAGGCTAAACATTTTAGCCGGGACTCTATTCTTTGACTGCGCCGGCGGTTAGACCTGCTACCAACCGGCTCTGTACAAAAGAGAATAATATGATAGTTGGGACAATTGTCAAAACGGTAGCCGCCGCGACTTGGCCCCAGCGGATGAGCAGCGCCGAAGAAAGCCGTTGAATAATCAAGGTCAAGGTGGCAGTCCGCTGGCTCTGGCTGATAATGGAAACGATCAAGAAATCTCCCCAGGAAACGACAAAGGAGAAGAAGGCTGCCACCATAATCCCCGGCGCGGCAATGGGTAAAACGATATAAAACAAACGTTGAGCAATATTACAGCCGTCGATTCTGGCGGCTTCATCAAGATCGATGGGAATATTGTCGAAATAGCCCTTCAGCATCCACACCTGAAAGGGAAGCACCAAAATAAGTTGTCCCAAGACGACCCCAATCACAGTATCGAGCAGGAATAGGTTGAAGATGACTAAATACATTGGAATGATGAGCAGGACCTGGGGGAACATCTGGGTGGAAAAAACGCCCATGATCAAAGCATTCTTGCCCTTGATATCAAACCGACTCAAGGCGTAAGCCGCGATCACCGAGCAGAGCAGAGAGAGCAGGGTCACGGTGACCCCAATCTTAAAAGAATTCCAAAAAAAGGTAACGAAATCCGTCACCGACAGGATCGTTTGGTAGTTGTCCAGAGTATACTCTTCCAGCGGAGAAATCACATTGCCGGTAAAGATCGAGGGCTGGGTGCGAAAAGAGGTGTAGATGATCCAGAGCATCGGCAGAATGAAGAAAATCAGGGAAATAATGACCACCACGTAGGCCAGCAGAGCTGATACAATTCTACCTCTCGTTTTACTGCCCATTAAGCCACCTCTTGCCGCTCGTAGATTTTGATGTAAATAATAAAATAGATCATGAGCATAATGAGCATAATCGTGCCAATGCTGGCGGCATAACCCACAGTATAACTGTTCCAACTTTGACGATAAACGTAGACCGGCAGGACATCCGTGGCGTTGACCGGCCCGCCGCCGGTGGCCAGAAACACAAAGTCAAAATTGTTAAAGGTCCACAGCACGTGGATGGTGACCATCACGATGATCATACTGCGGATGCCGGGCAGGGTGATGAATCGGAATCTGTCCCAGGCGTTGGCCCCATCGATTTCGGCCGCTTCATAATAGCTCTTGGGCACAGCTTGCATCGCCGCTAAAAAGGCGATGCCGTAAAACGGCACATTTCGCCATAAGTGCAGCAAAATGATGAAAATAAAGGCAACATCAGGATCGCCAAACCAATACCGGTTCAATTCCTCAAGGCCAATCAACCTAAAGATAATGTTGATTAACCCTACGTCCGGCTGGGCCATAAACTTAAACATAATCACCGTAGCCGCCACCGGAATGACCCAACTGGCCATAATGATGCTTTTAAAGGCCGACATTCCTGGCAAATCCTGACTCATGGCCCAGGCTAATATCAAACCCAGGACGAATTGGAGTAACACCACCACCGTGGTTAGAATCACGGAATGGTACAGAGATATCCAAAAGACTTCATCATCCAGCAAGCGGACGAAGTTAGCCAACCCCACAAATTTTGAGGTGTGTCTCAATAGATTTTCATTGGTAAAGGCCATCCGCAGGCCATCCAACAGAGGATAAAGGGTAAATATAGCCATAATGGCCAGGGTTGGCACGAGCAAAAGCAGCCCCTTATGTCTTTCTTTCATCTTAAATCCGCCGCAACTTTTCCGTAATCTATTTGCCCGAATAAATCATATCAGGTGACAGTCACTTCATTGATCTAAATATACGCCGAAGTCCCTCTCAACAGGCGGGTTTTTGCTCCGTCAAGTGACTGTCACCGGCCTAACTACCTTAGAAGTGGGGCACGCTGTGGACGTGCCCCACTTCACCAGCTAATTACAGTTCACCGTTTGCATTGAGTTCGTTAACGGTGTCGAAGAGCCATTGGGCTGCTTCTTCCGGGGTTTGCTCATCGTAGATAACAAAGTTCACCGCCCTCATATTGGCCTCACTGACCGGGCCCCAGTTGATCGGAGCCTGGGCTACAGCTTTGGGTAACTCATTGGCAAAGCCCTGGAGCCACCAGCCGATATCGCTTTCGGTGAACTCGGGCATCTCCAGGGAGTCTTTACGGGCCGGG
>Ga0209536_100009382_pt1 | contig 14554 bp, 13 predicted proteins | sample DeeMarSeWOR28_12_FD_187461 | JGI IMG/M metagenome (GOLD analysis project Ga0209536, IMG submission 187461) | Marine sediment microbial communities from White Oak River estuary, North Carolina - WOR-2-8_12 (SPAdes) (version 2) | ecosystem: Environmental > Aquatic > Marine > Intertidal zone >...
TTGATCCTGTAATGCCTCAATTTGGGCACTCAGTTTCGAGGCGAGCCACTGATCATCAGAATCAAGAAAGGCAATCCAGGTGCCTGATGACACTGAAATACCTGTATTACGTGCATGACTTATTCCACGGTTTTCCTGCCGGATATAAGTGAGATTTGGATAATTCTGTTTGATGAGCACCTCTGTTCCGTCGGTTGAACCGTCATCAATGAGAATGATTTCATCAGGGGGAATTGTCTGAGCCAAGACGGAATCGATCGCCCGTTCGATGGTTTGTATTCGGTTATATGTGGTTATAATAACACTAATTGAGTCAAAATTATTCATTCTATTGTTCATATGTATATATGGGATTTATAAAGGGTCGTGCCTACGACACTTCCAATTTGTGGTGTTCGTCTATACCCAGGATTCCTGCGCCCCTCCCAGGCGGAGCCTGTCATACGGGGCTACAATTGGATCATCCAACTTCTGTGGAACTCTTAAAATCCAACATCCAATGTCAGATATCAAATATCCAATAGCTAACATCAAAAATCAGACATTCAGATTCCCAAATCTCAACACTCCAACACCCCAGTACTCCATTACTCCAATATATTTTATCCTACATCCGTCTCCCGTCTCGCATCTAGCGTTTTACATTCACACCTTCATCACCAGCAGCTTCATCTCTGTCATCTCTTCTATAGCGAATCGAACACCTTCGCGACCCATTCCCGATAATTTGGTCCCGCCGTAAGGCATATGATCCATGCGAAAAGTAGGAACATCACCGATAATGACACCACCCACATCCAGTTCCTCATATGCATGAAAAATAATTCCTGCGTCTTTTGTGAACACACCAGCCTGTAAGCCATATTCAGAATCATTAATCTGTCGCAATGCTTCGGAGATATCCGTATACTGATAAACAACAACAACCGGTGCAAAGACTTCTTGGCAACTTATCTTATGCTTGGGGTTGACATTTGCCAGTACGGTTGGTTGAAAAAGGTTACCCTCTGCAGATCCGCCAGTTAAAATTGTTGCGCCATCATCTGTAGCTTCTTTCAACCATTCCTTTACCCGTACTACCTCATCGGAATGAATCATTGGGCCAACAAAGGTTTCTTCTTTTGCAGGATCACCTGTTTTAAGTGCTTTAACTTTCGTGAGAAACAGATCTAAAAAAGAAGAGTAAATATCTTTGTGAATGTAGATCCGTTGTACCGAAATGCAATTTTGACCGCTCTGAACATATCCACCGGCCGTACAACGTGTTGCGGCAAAATCAAGATCTGCATCATGGTGGATGATGACACCGGCATTGCCGCCCAGTTCTAGTGTAATCCGTTTTCGACCGGCTTTGTTTTTCAAGGCCCAGCCCACTTCAGGGCTTCCCGTGAAGGTTACCATTTGAATTCGCTCATCTTCAAGCAGAATGTGGGCCTTCTTAGAATCCATCGGTAGAACATTGAAACTACCTTTCGGCCAGTCGGCCTTTGCCACAGATTGGGCTAGCCTGAGTGCGGATAGAGGTGTTTGAGATGCCGGTTTCAGAATCATCGTATTTCCTGAAGCGAGGGCAGGGGCAACTTTGTGGCAGACCAGGTTGAGTGGGAAATTAAAGGGTGAGATTCCTAAAATTGGACCAATAGGAAATCGTCTTATCAATCCCCATCTGTTCTTGGCACTCGCTTCATAATCTAAAGGTAAATATTCCCCACGAATTCTTTTACATTCCTCCAGGGCATCCGTAAAGGTCATCACAGCCCTTTCGGCTTCCAGTCTGGACGTTTGGATTGCTTTTCCGGATTCTTCGCAAATGATGTCGGCAAATTCGGCCTTATTCACTTTCAAATCATCAATAATCATTGATAACTTTTCCATTCGTTCGTAAATGGGCATGGATTTTGTTTCTTCAAAAGCCTTTACCGATGATACAATTGCTGTTTCAATTTCCTTGTCAGAAGCTCTTGAGGTTTTCCCCACAAGATGACCATCATATGGGGATTTAATTATTAATTCATCATTTGTATGGTAAAATTCACCATTAATAAAAATCGGATAGTCATAGGGCATGGCAGGCTCCTTACAGATTTTACAATCTATTAAAATAAAGAAAATAAGAATGGTTGAAAAGTAAAAATTTTATGACATATAAAACACCCAAGCAGGCGGGTTTATAAGGAAAATATGTTTTTACAAAACAATTTTGTGTTTTTATCGATTAGAGCTTAAAATTAGCGGAGTTAGGCTCTCTTGCTTCTGAACGTGTGATGACTGTTACCGCGGGCACCCACCAGATATGTTTGGTCAATCATAAAGATAAAATCACTGCATTGGATAATCACTATCCGCAAACAAAAAAAGAAATTGCCTCCAGATGGTCCCATTGGAGAAAAGAAAAAAACCGTAGAGCAAAAGATGAAACAAAAAAAGGGATAAATTCTGCAGCTATTTTTTCCGTTTTAAGTAAATATGCACCGGATGACGCTGTTATTTGTGTTGATGTCGGGAATAATACTTACTCCTTTGGTCGTTATTTTGAATGCAAAAATCAATCAATCCTGATGTCCGGCTATCTAGGTTCAATAGGATTCGCGGATTATGCAAATCTGTGTGGGGGAATGGGAATCAAGATTACAAAGCTGAATGAATTAGATTCTGGGATCAAAAAGGGTCTGGAAAGTAAAAAAGCTTCAATTGTTGAAATTATTACCGATCCTTTACTCATTTAAAAATAGACCAAAAATAACTCGCGTAGAGCGCAGGGCGTACGCTTCACGCCCAACGCTCTACGCCCCACGGGTCAATAATTATAAATTTCATTATCTAAAATATTCTAAATAGACCACAATTCCATATTAAAACAGAGGAGGGAAATTCAATGCAAGACAGTATTATGACGGAAGTATCCGGATTTACCGATCAGGCCATGAATTATGTTATAGAATATGGGCCCAACCTGCTCTTGGCAATTCTAACGTTGTTTATCGGGTTATGGATTATCAGAATGCTGGGAAAAGGATTTGGAAAAGCGATGGAAAAAGCCGATCTCGAAATTTCTTTAAGAAAATTCTTGTTAAGCCTTATCAGCATCTTATTAAAAGTATTGTTGGTGATAAGTGTGGTATCCATGCTTGGTGTAGAGATGACTTCGTTCATTGCCATACTTGGTGCTGCCGGTCTCGCTGTGGGTTTAGCATTACAGGGAAGTTTGGCAAACTTTGCCGGGGGTGTATTACTTCTACTTTTTAAGCCGATTAAAGTGGGCGATTTTATCGATGCCCAGGGACACATGGGAACCGTTCATGCCATTCAGGTATTTAATACCATTTTAAAAACGCCGGACAATAAAACAATTTTTGTTCCAAATGGCATTCTTTCAAACGGCTCAATAACTAATTTTTCAACGGAAGAAAACCGTCGTGTTGATTTTACATTTGGAATCGGCTATAATGATGATATACAAAAGGCAAAGGGAATTCTTACCGATCTGGTCAAGCAGGATACACGAATCCTCACAGATCCTGAACCGGTGGTCGTTGTCTCCGCTCTTGCTGATAGTTCTGTCAATTTTACCGTTCGTGTGTGGGCTAAGTCATCGGATTATTGGGGTGTCTTTTTTGAAATGCAGGAGAAAGTTAAACTGACTTTCGATGCACAGGGTGTTTCAATACCGTTTCCACAAAGAGATGTACATGTTTATAATCAATAAACTCACAAAATGAAAATTCGACAGTTTTATTGGTGTAGATAAATAAAAATTAAAGAGCGCGCCGTGTAGGGACGTAGCATGCTACGTCCCTATAAGGTTCACCGTGTGATCTTCGTCTGATGCAATGTTTAAAACTATCGACTATCAGATTCTTTTCATCCCCGTTTAAATCGCCTCTTTCCCGTCGGCTCATCGGGATCAAATCATCCATGAATTGACCAGTATCAAGCATCGAGACTTGCACTATATTTAAAAAAACTCATAACTTTACATTAATCTAGAGTATTAATCGGGAAACTCTATGCTCGATAAAATTGAGTATACAATAGCACAAAATCTCGCTGAACATCATCTTTATCCCTATGGAAAAGAGATTTATGTCAATATATTCAGAAATTTTAGCCATTTTCCCCTTAATCTGAATGATCTGGGTATCAAAGGCGAAGGGACAACAATTACTTATTTGGCTTTAGTCGTGCGCCATTGCCTTGGTAAACAAAAATCTGAATTTATCTCATTTTATAAAAATGTTTTGCATGAACTAAAAGAATCAGCTGTAGCCAAATTACGATATAATCTGGCAGTTGAAACTTTTCTTGGATGTATATTATACTATTATCACCCTGTGGATATTAAAAATATCCTTTCCTCTATCGAGACCCAGGATATTTTTAATTCAAAAGAGAGATATGAGTTCCAGATCAAAAAGAAAACTGTTCTTCTCTATACCATTTGACCACGAATTACTCGAATTTATATAAATATATCTCGCACCCCGATAAACGTGTTTTTATATCCCGTAAAACGAAGTCTTCGACTGTCGACATATTGGGATGAAATCATTCATGATTTAAGCGGCGCAGCAATGTAAATTATCATTTTATTAGAACACGAAAGACGTAAAGTAAATTATTTAATAAAAAATTCGTGAAATTCGTGTATAATTCGTGTAATTCGTGGTTACGTTGTTTAATCTGCCCATACCTTACCTAATGATTTCTTATAACAATAATCAAACAGAAACCACCATTCCAGGCGCTGTATTTGTTTCAGGACTGTTTCTGTCTCTGTAGCAGATCCAATATGCTCTTGAACCATATCTACGTACAAAAAAGGATCCCACGATGACTTTTCAACCAGCCTCATTGTCTTAATGATATCCTGGTTTTTATCATTCACGCGATCAGGCCGCGTCGAAGATCCCGATTTATCGGAGCTGGCAGATGCGCCTTCAGGCGCGAAGCGGGAATCCAGTGAGTGAAATAACTCCTTAACTGCAGCATGCAGGTCGGTAAAAACGGGGTGACTCCCAACCTGTCGGAACCAGTATTTACTGTTCCAATAATCACCTTCCCGACGATGCATAATACCATGCCAAAAACTGCCGGAGGATGTAGGGATATTTTGACTTATCCGGTGCGACTGATCTAAAAAATCATGGTGCAGCCATAGAGCCGAAATACAAGCATTGGCAGAAGCGGTATCACCAACAGATTTACTCTCAAAGGCAGTGGTTAAATCGAGTTCATTAAGAATCTTCTCGATATCGGTATTCTCCTGACCAACTCCAAGATCATTTAAACGATTTGGATCTAGCAAAGATGAGAAAATCTTTCCATATAATGTTGGATTGAAGTCTTGCATATCTCAACTATTTTATTCAGAGTTCATATGACAATAATTCAGACTAAAATTTTCATTATATTTTTGATTAAGTATAGAAAATGGTTCATCTTTTCTAAATGATGTAGGGCGTTCCTTTACCAAATATTTTCCGGCAGCAGCAATAAATTGCACAGCATGATGTAGTTGTTCACGTGTTTTAATTAAATCACCGGCAGGTATTGGTCTTATATTGTTCCATATGAGCATTGATTTATCTAATTTAAACATTTGTATCTCGGGAATTGTTTCAAGTCTACAAGATGAATGATTTGTAGCTCATATAATCTTTCATATTATTCATATTCCAGAACTGATAAGTTGTTTTCACTATTCCATCACTCCAATACTCCAATCTTCAATATCACACATCAAGATCTAACATCCAATATCTAATATCAGAATAATTTTCTACAACTGCATAGATCCCTGCGGGATGACATCCTGAATCAACTTAATTCTCAAAAATTATTGAACAGGGACATTCATTTCTTCAAGCAAATAATCGGCCCCTGCGAATTTTTGAGTAACCCAGAGTACATATCGGATATCCACCGCAATGGACCTGCTGTACGATTCATTCCAGGCGTAGTCGTTTATCGTTGCTTCCCAGGCCCGATCAAAGTTAACACCTACTAATTGTCCCTTGTTATTGAGTACCGGACTACCGGAGTTTCCACCGGTTGTATCCATGTTGTACAAAATAGCTACAGGTACGTCATTTAATTCATTATTAAAGAATTGGCCAAACTCTTTCTTTTGATACAGATCTATCAAAGCAGGCGGTGTTATAAACGGAGCAATGCCGGTCGTTTTTTCAATAACACCACGAAAGGTGGTAATTGGAGAACAGTAAACGGCATCTCTGGGTCGATAACCCCGAATATATCCATAAGTTAATCTGAATGTGCTGTTTGCATCTGGTATAAATGCTGCTTCGTTAAATTGATATTTCAAATCATATAATTTTGGATGGAGTTTGTTAAGGGTTCCGCCCTGTTTTCTTGATCTTTCTTTATTCTTCTGTATACGGGGATCAAGGTTGATAATCACTTTTAATGAAGGATCATTTATTTCCTCTAATTGGTCAGAGGAATATGTAAGAACCTCTTTTAAAAAGTCCTCATCGGCAAATTGTGTATTACTATAGAGGTCATCGATAAATTTATCGATTTTGCCGTCTGTAATTGCTTCCTCAATGGCAACAATTTTTTGTTCGCCATCCAGTTCAATAACTTGTTTCAGTAGTCTTGATAATATCTCTTTCTCTGCCGGTGCATAATAAGATTTCAATCCAAGAAAAAGCCTTCTTTGGGTACGTTCAATATTACGATCCATATAGGCCGACTCGCGTTCAATATCCGGTTTGGCTTTGTTTTGTGCTGCCTGATAGACGGTGTTAGCATTTTTTAAAGGTGTCGACAACCTTAAAATATTGCTGATTAAATATTCGGAGGTAGCCCATAATTCTTTTTCCTTGTAAACATGTTCTATATCCTTCAGAACTTGCTCCAGGATTTCACCCTGTTCATCACCGGAAAAGTATTGAAGCATCTTTTCTTCTAAACTTCTGCGCTGGTCAACCAGTCCAATACGCTCCATTCCGGTTAGTTTCCCACGATAATTCTTCATTCGATTGGAGAGACTCTTTATCGGAGAGGCCAATTTTATTGCGGTTTCAGAACTTTTATCAGAAAAATCTTCCATAATCCGAATCGCTTTCTCATATTCAGTAGCCAGGTAGGGAAGACGAACATTTTTTTCATAGGCCATAAAATATGAGGTGCGATGTCGATAGGTGCGGCCGGGATAGCCCATAATAAATACAAAATCTTCTTCATTCACACCTTCCGCTGCAACCTGAAAATGTACTTTTGGTCTATAGGGAATATTATCTTCCGAATAATCTGCAGGAGAGCCATCAGGAGCAACATAGGCACGTACAAATGAAAAATCTCCGGTATGCCTTGGCCAGATCCAGTTATCATTTTCACCACCGAATTCACCGATAGAAACCGGAGGGACATAAACCAATCTGATATCTCTCAATCTTGTATAGATAAAAAGCAAATAAGTCTTACCAATAAACATTTCAGAGATTTCTGCTCTTTTACCGGGGAAGTCTTTTTCTGCCTGAAGCAATATTTCCTTTTTCCTTTTATTGATAGCTTTGATTCTCTCGCCCAACTCCATGTCTTCAGTAACTACACTAAGGACTTCAGAAGAAACATCAAAATATGATTCCATAATACTGGCTGTATATCCTGTTGCCGGTATTTCTTGTTGACGATTTTTAGCGAGAAAACCATTGGTTAGATAGTCATTGTCGGCCGTACTTGCCCTCTGAACAGCACCAAAAGCACAGTGGTGATTGGTGATGATCAATCCATCGGGAGAGATAAAAGAAGCGGTACATCCGCTCAAGCGAATAATCGCTTGCATCAGGCTGATACCATCGGGATTATATATCTCCTTAACCGGGATTGTCAGACCTTTTGCTGCCAGATTGATCCGTCCAATCTCTGTAATCGGCCACATCCCTTCATCGGCAAATATGGGGAAGGACCAGGCCAAAACAATAATTATCAACCCTAAAATATAAAGTCTCATTTTCACCTCACTATATTGAAACCGCAAAGACGCAAAATCTCCCCTAACACCATCCTTTGTAAGGAGGGAGCAGTGGTTGGTACTTCGTGGTATTAGAAATTTAAAGGTTTGTAGAGCTATTGCATTTTACTCTGATTTTTTAAATCTAAATTGCACTATCTCCCCCTGAGCGCGGTAGCGCAAAGGAACAAGACTAACGCCAATTCCATTCGTTACGATGACGTTCATACCCCCTTTTATATATGTTCCTGTAAATTTATCATTTTCCATTTGAGTTGGTGTTATGGTGAATCCAAAAGGTCTAAAAATGATCTGACCACCGTGTGTATGACCGGCCAATAAAACATGGTAACCATATTGTGCTGCATATTCAATAACCAATTTTGAAGGTTGATGGACAAGTAAGATCTTTAAATCAGCCTGTGGAGCGCTATCTAATAACTCTCTTAAACCGGGTGGGGAAATGCGTTTACTATAGACATAACTAACACCTGTAACAAGAATATTTTTACCTCTAAAAGGTAGAAGTTTGTGTTGATCATCGAGAAAATCCCAACCACAGTTTTTTATACCTGCAGCAATTTGACCGGCATCCGACCAGATGTCATGGTCACCTAAACAGGCTATTTTTGCTAAGCTTGCCTTCGTATAACATAAGACATCAATACCCTGGTCAATATAATAGGTTCCCGAAGTCACTAAATCTCCTGCAAAAAATAGGAGATCCGGCTCTAACCCGTTCACTTTCTTTATAAAACGTTCCGTTTTTGAATCCGGTGTATATTTATCCACCTGAACATCTGCCGTCAAAACCAGATTTAAATCCTCAAATTCCGGAAATAAATTTTGCACCGGAATTTCATATTTTGATACTTTAATTGATGTTGTATCCAGATAAACCCGCAGAGGAACAAATATTATAAAGAAAGTTATCACAGCAATTTTTATCAAAGCAAACCAGTTTGCCAGATTTGTTTTTAATGCTAAGGAAAACCATTTTGATATCACCAAAATCAGATCGGAGGCAAGAAAATATGGAATAGATTCTAATACGATAATTAATCCTATCCAATAGGGGATTAACACGACAAGATCAAAAAATGAAAATTGATCTGAAAAAAAGAAAAGATTCCGATATTGACCAAATAGATATGCTATACCACTAATGATAGGTAAAAGGTTAAAAAACAAAAAGATAAGTGGTATGATAAATTTCAGTGGCCGGTGATATTGCGGATAAAACATGGCTATCGCATTAATCAGCCTCCAGCCAATATATGTATATGGAATAATAACAATGGCAAAAGTAATTAACATCATTCTTAATGTCCACGGCAATTTATTTTACCTCTCGCGACGCTAAAATTTATTGCATAGGGCAAAGGGCAGAGCGCATAGGGTTTGTTTTTTTCGCTTTGCTCTATGCCCTATGCCCTTTGCTTTTGATCTTTTGTGTACTCTGTGGTTAAGACAATTCTCATCTTACCACGAATCTTTAGTTAATGAAAGATTTTTATAAAAATCATACAAATGTTTGCTGTAATAAGAGGCCTTCGTTTTTATTTCATTATGATCTTTATTATTGCTTGCATCATCCGAAATCAATTTATACGATTTAAAGGGTATTTTAAAATTTACACAGGAAAATCCAACACCCCATAATTCTCTGTCTACAATTGGTGCAAGTTGTTTTAATGAAGCCGCATAATCAGGATCTGATACCGGCTTTTTTGCCGTCACACAGTCTATTTTGCTGTGCGTTTCTTTGCATAAAATAAATGAATTTTCCCTCTCTATTTCATTCTCGCAAAATACTTTACGAATCCCATAAATTTGATTAATCTGTAGGCGGGGATCAAGTGCACCGGCAATTCCCATATTCAAAACCCGGTCAATTTTTATACCAAAATAGGTTAATACGGAGCTTGTGCGAAGAATCGCGTTTTCAATTCCTTCACCGGTTAATAACAGAATATCATCACCATCCCGATATACGCCCGAAAAATGATAATCGGCCGGTTGCGTAAATGACCGTTTTAAAAATTCCTGTGCTTCACCCTTATGCGCGATCGTTAATAACAACATATTTACAAGATTAATGAAGAATTTTGAAATTTAAAAATTTATTTGGAATTGATTTGAGATATGGGATGTGGGATATGGGATGTGGGATGTGGGATGTGGGATATGGGATTTGAGATGTGGGATATGGGATGTGGGATTTGGGATGTGGGATGTGGGATATGGGATGTGGGATGTGGGATGTGAGATATGGGATTTGAGATAATGTATTTAGAGTTAAGAAGCTAATTGGCATGAGAATTGTATCTGATTGATGATAAAAAGGTATATAACCTATGAGTTACAAAAATCTTGAGATTTGGAAATTAGCCAGAAATGCTGTGAGTGAGATCCATAACATGACTCTGACTGAATTACCAAAGTACGAAATGTATGAAGAAGGTGCTCAAATTAGAAGATCAATTAAATCTGTTAGATCAAATATAGTCGAAGGTTATGGAAAAAGAAGGTATAAAAATGATTTTATTAAATATCTTGTATGCGCACATGCGTCGTGTAATGAGAGCCTGGATCATCTAGAAATATTGTATGAAACCAAATCTTTAAAAAACGCACAATTATATCAAAATTTACATGATGAAATTAATCTACTGGCTGCAAAATTGAATAGTTTTATTCAAAGTGTTGAAAATTCTCACATATCAATGAAGTAAGATTTTAATGAATTTTCGAAACAATTTGTTAGAAAAATTCTTAATATGTATCATGAATTATGATCATAGGATATAAAGGAAATCATATGAAACATCTGGTCATTTTAGGTAATGGGATTGCCGGCGTTACGACAGCACGATATGTCCGCAAACAAAGCGATATGAAAATTACCATCATATCAGGCGAATCGGATCATTTCTACTCACGAACTGCTTTGATGTATATTTTTATGGGACATATGACCTACGAAAACACAAAACCATACGAAGACTGGTTCTGGGAAAAAAATAGGATTGAATTAGTGAGAGGATTTGTCAATAAAATTGATACAGATAGTAAACAACTATCTCTCGAAGATGGGAGGAACCTATCATACGATATTCTGGTACTGGCGACCGGTTCCCAGAGTAATAAATTCGGTTGGCCGGGACAGGATCTTCCTGGTGTTCAGGGATTTTATTCCCTTCAGGATCTGGAACACTTAGAAGATAATACCAGAAATGCCTCGCAGGCTGTATTGGTCGGTGGTGGACTGATCGGCATAGAACTGGCTGAGATGCTCGTATCAAGGGGAATTTCGGTAACATTTCTGGTCCGTGAAAAATTTTACTGGAATCTCATACTTCCTGATAATGAAGCAAAATTGGTCGGTCGTCACATTCTGGAGCATGGTATAGATTTAAGACTGGAAACAGAATTAAAGGAAATCGTTGCCGGGGAGGATGGACGTGTGAAAAGTGTCATTACCAGTAAAGATGAAGAAATTGCCTGTCAATTTGTCGGTTTAACAGTTGGTGTCCATCCCAATACTGATATTGTAAAGGAATCAAAAGTTGAGACAGATCGGGGGATTTTAGTTAATGATTATCTGGAGACTAATATTCCTGATGTATATGCAGCCGGTGATTGTGTTGAAATTCAAAGGCCCGAGGGCGAGCGCAATCGCATCGAGCAACTCTGGTATACAGGCAGGATGCAGGGGGAAGTACTGGCTAAGACTATTTGTGGTGAGCGTACCAAATATGAACGAGGGATCTGGTTCAATTCAGCAAAATTCTTTGATATTGAATACCAGACCTATGGTTATGTGAGCAGTCAGCCACAAACCGGAGAAAAGTCGTTTTATTGGGAAGATAAAGACGGGCAAAAGTGTCTGCACGTTCGTTACGATGAAAAAACCCACAGGCTAAATGGAATTAATGTTTTTGGGATTCGATTAAGACACCGGATTTGTGAGGGTTGGATCAAAGAGTCAAAAACAATTGTCTATGTGATGTCGCATCTAAGGGATGCTACTTTTGATCCTGAATTTTATCAAAAACATGAGCCGGAGATTATTGATTTATTTAATAAAGAAAATCCTAAGATGAGAGTGGAACTTCAGCCTAAACGGTATTATAAAGAAAATGCAGGCGGCATATTGTCTGAAATTGCCTGAAAAATGAGAGAAAACCATGCTTACAGATAGGGAAAATTTCGAAAAAATTCTTTGTGTTCTCAGCCTGCCCGCCTATCGAAGATCCTGGTTTATCGGGACCGGCGTGGTGGTCAAAAAAATAGATTTGGAGGTTAGTTTTAATGACGTTGGTTCAAATAGAAGGATTAAATGCTGAAGATAAACATCAGGACCTGACTTTGGTCAAAAAACTGGGATTAGCTGGTTTTTCACTGGGAATTCTGGTTCTGCTTTTCAGTTTAAGCGGATTCGGTCAGTCAGCCCCGGTACTGGCATTCATTCTCAGTATCGGATTAACCACCGCCGGAGCACTTGTATATATTTTAGCCCAAGCCAAAGAGAAACTCCCCGGGATAAAAAATGATGGAATCATGTTTAATTCGTTTACCTCACGTGGCATGTGGGGGTGGATTCTGGGCGTAGCGATTACCGGATTTTATGTAGTACTCTATTGGTTCCCGGATATGCTTGAAAACTGGATTCGGATGATGGATCCCCTGGCTTTTGTTATCTATGGACAAAAAGCGGATCAGTGGTTTCTGTATGGTACATTTTATTCCCTGGCTATACTCATCATGGGAATAAGAATGATTGTATATAAATATCGACATAATCGTTACCATCAAGTCCGAACGCTTTCCATTATGTTTTTTCAACTCGGATTTGCCTATCTCATCCCTTATTTTCTTAAGGGTCTGAACCAACCGGACTTTTATTTTAGCTATTTTTGGCCGTTAAAAATAGAGTATTTATTTCCGGGTACAGTTGATTGGCTTATTTCACATCCGGGTGGTTTGGGGGTATTCATGGTATCCTGGGGAGTGATAATATCCTTTATCGGCACACCATTATTAACTTACTTTTATGGTAAACGATGGTACTGTTCCTGGGTATGTGGCTGTGGAGGATTGGCCAACACGCTGGGAGATCCATTTCGGCAGTTATCAGATAAATCGCTGAAAGCCTGGAAAATAGAGCGCTGGATGATTTATTCGATTCTTATTTTCGCGGTGGTTACAACGATCTTGTTGTGGATAAATTCCGTTTCTCATGGACAGATTTTAGGTAGTGCTTCTCAGATCTTCTCACGGGTCTATGGTTTTGCTATTGGCGCAATGTTTGCCGGTGTGATTGGTGTCGGTTTTTATCCACTATTGGGAAGTCGGGTGTGGTGTCGCTTTGGCTGCCCTATGGCGGCAATTCTAGGCATATTACAAAAATACTTATCACGTTTCAGAATCACGACGAATGGGAGTCAATGTATATCCTGTGGAAATTGTTCAACCTATTGCGAAATGGGAATTGATGTCCGCTGGTATGCACAACGTGAACAAAATATCATCCGCGCATCCTGTGTAGGGTGTGGTGTTTGCGCTGCTGTTTGTCCGAGAGGAGTCCTCAGTCTGGAAAACGGACCCTTAGAGGGAAGATATAATTTAATTGAAGAGTAGAACAAACCACGGAGACTCAGAGAAGACACAAAGGTCTCAAAGATAAAATTTGTCATTCCCGCGCAAGCGGGAATCCATACAAATAAGAAGCATTAATGACTCTGGATCCCTGCTTTCGCAGGGATGACATAAAAGTTCTTAGTGTACTTTGTGCCTTCTCGGTGTCTCCGTGGTAAAAAAATCAATCGTGCGACAAATCTCACAACCATTTGATAAATCTCAATAGTTTCAGTATTTTTACCCTCATTAGTAATACAACATTTCTCGCTTTGTCTTATATCCCCGCTTCGGCGGGGATGATATATTATAAAGAAAGGTCTTGGTAAACATGCACGGTATTGTATATGTTCTGATCAGCGTCTGCTTCAATGTCTTTGGTCAATATTCAATGAAACAGGGCATGCGCAAATTTGGTGAAGTAACTTTTGATAATAATATTTTATTTACTGTAGCAAAAATGTTTTTACTCCCCAATGTAATAATGGGATTATCATTTTATGCAATAAGCACAGTCTTCTGGTTGATTGCCTTATCAAAAATTGAACTCAGTGTGGCCTATCCCATGTTAAGTATCGGCTATATCCTTTTGATGATTCTTTCGTACTTTCTGCTGAATGAAGCTATTACGGTCTATAAAGTAATTGGTACAATCCTGGTTGTGGTGGGTGTTACGCTTATTTCCAGATAATTATTTGTCCACCGATTACACGGATTTCCACGGATTTTATATCTTATAGAATTGTCATTCCGAACGGTCGCCAGACCGGAGGAATCTTAAATTTCACGAATATTTAAGATTTCTCTTCCCGATTTCATCGGGAATCGAAATGACAATAAGGATAAATAGATAAAATAATCCGTGGACAAAGAAAATGCTCTATCGAATGGAGATGTATTTAACAGGGAAATGTTATTAGCTGAAAAGAAGTTTCA
>Ga0209536_100009383_pt1 | contig 14553 bp, 14 predicted proteins | sample DeeMarSeWOR28_12_FD_187461 | JGI IMG/M metagenome (GOLD analysis project Ga0209536, IMG submission 187461) | Marine sediment microbial communities from White Oak River estuary, North Carolina - WOR-2-8_12 (SPAdes) (version 2) | ecosystem: Environmental > Aquatic > Marine > Intertidal zone >...
CAGATCGGCAATTTTTTCTTCCGCCATTCGATTAACGATTTTTTTGCTCTCACCGGTAAGCAGCGAAGACATCTGCTGTAACTGCCACAGATAGAGAAAGCTTGCACCGATCATAAAAAAAAGCGGAATAAAAAGGAATAACAGCAGCATTTTGGCGCGCAGCCCGAAAATTCGCTTTCTCTGATCCGGCTGGGCCCAAACTTTTTCGGCAGCAGCTCTTTTTCCTTCGGGTTCAGGCTCAGGTTCCGATTCAGACAATCTATTTTCAGCATCTGCCGAAGCCGGTTCCGTGTGCTGCATAGAGGGTGACGGCCGTTGAGGCGGTTCGACCTGCGGTTTGGTAACCATGATGACATGAGTGCAAACTTTACATTTAAAACTTGCTGCTTCTCCTTTTATCTTAGAAGGATCTATCCGGTATTTTTTCCCGCACTCTTCACAAATGACTATCATGGCCGATCTCCTTTATACTATCAATTCCGTTGCTTTCGCCTTATTCACCGCCGGGCCCCATAATTTTCCGATGAGTGGATATCTGAATTTCGGCTTCAACTTTGAGTATTGAAATACTTTTTTTTGCGGATCATGTTGATCATATTTTTTTTGAAAGCAGATTGCTTTTCCGCCCGTCTTATATCTTGACAGAGCCTGTCTATCAGTTCCGCAACGCGCGGGGCTGGAAATCTAGAAAGATCATATCCCAGACGCTGAACCTCATCTTCGATCAATACCTCGGCAATAGGCCCAACGGCTATTGAAAATTGCATTAATAAATATTCGATAAAATCTTTGTCGAGAAAATGAATCTGCTTTTCCACTTTCTCAATAAGCTGAAGTTGCAGCAGCCTTGTGATGACCTCCCGCATCGTGCCCATATTGAGGCCGGTTTTTTGAGCAACCGTTTCAAGTCTGGACTTTCCGTCCAACTCCATAAAAACATTCAGCATTCTGCTATCAAGTGAAAAGTCACCCAAGTCATCTCTGACAACACGTTTGAAAACAAAAGTGGAAATGTCTCCGGCCGAAAGGTCCATTTCGCCACCTTTACAATGACTTAATAATTATCCAATCAAGTTATTGGTGTTCTGGGATTTATTGATTTATTGCAAATAAGCCGCTTTGGTCTTCATCCAGTTTCGTAACTGATCGTAAGGCGGCTTGTGGAAGAAGTGTTACGGCTTTTTGCCTATCCTCAACTCCTCCCTTAATGCCCTTAATTCGGAATGGATGAACTTTTTTATCTCCACAACGGCTCTGGCAATTTCATCAGGGTAAGAGGCAGGGCCGACTTCAGAATCCTGAAGAACTGCGTCGGGTTTCTTGGCCGGTTTTTCAAGCCTGCTTGGGCGATCTGCGACGAGGTCTTTCTTTCTTTCAACGAGCATCGGCTTGACTTTCTTTTCAGAAAGCTCTGATCTTTTATCTGCTTTGGCGGCTTTCGTGCTGGAGATCTGTGATCTTAATTGCTTATATTTATTCATTTCTCCACGCAGGATTATTTTCTTATCACGCTCCTGCATGTCTTTGGAGATAACCACCTCATCAAACTTGGCGAAAACCGAATTCAGAATCTTAAAGGTTTTCGGATGCGCTTTTCCCCGATGGGTCTTGATATATTCTCCCAAGGATCCAAGGATTTGAAGAAATGTCAGATTGATTTTATCGCTTTTATACTCATTTTTTAGCTGATTGACCTGCCTGAGAAAATTCGCCAAAACCTCGTCAGTTATTTCCCAGTCGATCGACAGAACCAGATTTTTCAACTCACCCAGTGGATAATCATGCGGCACATCATCGTCTTCCGGATCGTCGGTGAATTTTTCATCCTCACCAAAAAGATCATCAAGGCGATTTTCGAGTTCGGCGCTCAGCGTATCTTCATCATTTTGCTTGGCCAATGTCTTTCCTCCTATTTCAAATCCCTTTTAATCGAAGCAACGGTCATTGAAATTATTTTCTTTAAAGTTGCCACTACATTCCTTCCAGTCAGAGCGCTGGCCGCAAAAGATGGCCGCTTTAATCGGCTGTTTAAGTCATTTTCCAAGGTGTTTAAATTCAGCAGCGGGATGCCCTGCTCGCGAAGGTCGATCTTGTTGTACTGGAATACACAGGGTATTCTGAATATGCTCTTTTTGTAATTGGCAAGATTCTCCTGAAGGTTTTTTAAGGACAATACGTTCTTTTCTCTTCGCACCGCCATGGCATCGGCCACAAATACAATTCCATCCACACCCCGGAGCACCAGCCTCCGAGTGGCATTATATTTAACCTGACCGGGAACGGTATACAGTTGAATTTTAACGTCATAACCATTAATAACACCAATATCGAAAGGCAAAAAATCAAAGAACAGCGTTCGATCTCCATGTGTTTTAACGGTAACCATTTCCGTATTGATTCGATTGTGGAACTTTTTATAGATATACTCCAGGTTCGTAGTCTTCCCGCCCCTGCCGGGTCCGTAATAGACAATTTTCACCTGGATTTCTTTATTTTTCAGATTTACAAAGGCCATGAAAAACCAAAGCGAGATTAATAAGAATCGTTGTCGATAAAATCAGGAACAGCAACCAATCTAAAGGGATAGGAGGGGTTCCAAAATTACTTTCAGCTGTTCTACGGATTCGGAAACTTTTAATCGCAGAAAACCTAATGATATGTCGTTGCCGAATATAGTGATCAGCAAAAACTCAGTGGTAATTTTATTAAAATGTATATTTTCCTTCTTCCCTTTGTGAAAAAGCAAGGAAAACTCGTTTTCACCAATAATTTTGGCCATTGCGCTGACAGCTCCGAAATTACCGGCCGCCAATGCGGCCAGCGAATAGATGTCATGCTGTTTTTCGCCATTATCTAAATTGGCGATGATATTGCCGGCCATATCTATCAGGAAAACACAGCGAACCCCATTTTCGATGAGGTCCTGTTTTAGAATCTCCTCTATTCTATCAAGCTGTTTTTGTCCGAGCGTGTATGACAATTGCCCCTCCCTCCCGCTGTATTTAGCAAATGAAGTCCTGTGGTGGCCTTATTTATTTTCGCCTTTTCAGCGAATTTTAGAGTCCTAAAAAGCCGATAAGACCGGGATTTGTCATTTGACGGTGCGAACTCACCAAAAGGCAAATCGAAATACGCCTTATGATTCTTAAATTACACGAAATATAGGATTTTTTCAAGCTAAAACTTTATTTTACTTGCTATTATCAGTCCCGCTGGTCTGATGCCGGGTCAAAATCCATCTGAACAGAAACTTCACCGCCGGTGGTGGAGACAATCTTCGCCCCGGGATATTTTTTCTTGAATACCTGAAGCATGCCCTTGTTTTCGCTCAACACCGTGGCCGTAAATCCCTGATAATGATTTTCCCGGGCCACCTTCTCAAGCACCTCAAGGAGGTAGGATGCGATCCCCATTTTCTGAAAGTCCTCGCGCACAACGAAAGCAACCTCGGCTCGATTATCTTTATCCTTTGCATATGATCCGATGGCCATGATTTCCTTGTGCCCGCCGCTTTGGGCCAAACCGATGATGGACATATTGTCATGGTAGTCGACGCTTGCCCACTGCTTTTGAACAACCTCATGTGAGAATGTTTTCATTTTATAGAAAAAGCGCATATAGATCGTTTTTTCCTGGAGTGAATAAAAAAAGTTTCGGTAAGCGAATTCGTCTGAGGGCAACAAAGGTCTGAATTCAACTGTCTTGCCGTTATTCAGTTTTAGTGTCGACTTATATCCCTCCAAAAACAATAAGTCTTCCGAAGACGGCGGGAGTTGATCTGCAAAAATATAGTGCCGCTTTTTGGCAATTTCGATGAGTTCTTCCCGGAATTTAGGATGCGCGATCTGGGCCAGCTCCATGACCCGCTGGTATATCCCCTTGCCCTGAAGTTCCGCAATGCCGTATTCGGTGATGACAAAATTGACGTCACCCCGAGTGGTCGCTACCCCGGCCCCCTCACTGAGATGGGGTACAATGCGTGAAACGGCTCCATCCTGGGCGGTGGAAGGGATGGCAATAATTGAGAAACCGCCCCTGGACATGGAACTGCCCCTTAAGAAGTCGACCTGGTCGCCGATACCGCTGTAGAACATATACCCCATAGAATCTGAACACACCTGCCCCGTCAAGTCGACTTCAAGGGCCGAACTTATTGAGACCAGATTATCATTTCGGGCGATTACCGTTGGATCATTCACAAACTCAGAAGACCTGAAGTAAAATGCAGGGTTATTATCGACATATTGATATATTTTCTCAGAACCCATGCAAAGTGAAGTGACCACTCTGCCGGGCAAAAGCGTCTTTTTTTTATTGGTAATGACATTGTTTTCGAACAGCGGCAGAAGACCGTCCGTTATCAGATGGGTGTGCAGACCCAGATCTTCTTTATCACCCAGATATTGTAAAATGTCATACGGCAAATGCCCAAACCCTATCTGCAGCGTTGTGCCGTTGTCTATGAGCTGGGAAACGTAGTGTCCGATTCTCCGGGAGACTTCGGTGTTTTTAGAGCTCGGCAACATTTCGACCAGAGGCTCTTCAAAAGGAACCAACCAGTCTATTTCATCCAGGTGAACAAAACTGTCCCCCCATGTTCTTGGCATTTTGGGATTGATTTGGGCAATGACAACAGCAGAATTTTCCAATCCAGATCGAGTGATATCAACAGAGACTCCCAAGCTGCAATAGCCGAACTTATCCGGTGGACTGACCTGCACCAAAGCAACATCCAGTCCGATATAGTGGCTGGAGAAAAGTCGCGGAATCTGGGAGAGGTAGGCGGGGATATAGTCGATTTTTCCGTCAAAAGCTGCCTTACGCATGCTTTGGCTGATGAAAAACAGTTTCAATGAAAACCTTCTGCGAAATAGATCGTCCTCAAGATACTCAGACAGGGTGGAGGAGAGCATCTGGTAGACCATGATATCCTGCAGACTCAAGTCTTTTACCATCGCCCTGATCAGATGCTGGGGCTCTCCGCAGCCGGTACCAATAAAAACACGACTGCCTCTTTTCAATTTTGAAATTGCCTGTTCGGCAGTCACGACTTTTTGAGGACAATAGTCTTCAAGGTTCATGGAGATCCTCCGCATTTCAATTTTAGATCCAGATTTTTAGAAATATACTTCAACCGGACTCGATCCTTTAGCGGCAAGAAAATTATTCAGATTGTATATCACGCAGCTGCCGCAAAAAAAAGCCAAGGCGGCCTGCGTCCGACAAATCCGGTAAGACGTTGACCTAAGGCCGTATGATTGATAAGTTATATATCTGGGAAAATTTCATTATCATAACGTTTTGAAACAACCGAACCTTAGCATGAAGCCATCGCATTCAAAAGGGGTTTTTAGGCCGTTTGAAGACCTGAAGGCGCTTCTTGGAAATCAATCATTGCCCCTTCAGGAAAAATCCTCAGGATCGTCCATTGTCTCTTCTGAATCCACAAACGATCCTGATTCAGACAGCGCTGCATTCGAAAGCGCCATGGCGGACGTAAAGCGTATCAAACGAGATATGTATGTCGAACCAGGCTTTGAGGCACCGGTTCCCCCAGATTCGTGCAATGAGATCGAATCCGAGGCTCTGGCCCGCCTGGAAAATCTTGTGAAAACCGGAACCGGGTTTATTGTGGCATACACACCCGAATATATCGAGGGAACAGCCTGCAACGTAAATCCTTCCGTCACAAAGCGTCTTCACCGCGGAGACTTTTCTGTCCAGGCCCATCTGGATCTTCACGGTCTATGCGTCGAGGATGCCCGGCAAGAATTTGGAGATTTCTTGCAGCGAAGCATTGCTGCGGGAAAAAGAATGGTGTTAATCATCCATGGGCGAGGTTTATCGTCTCCCGCCGAACCGATCTTAAAAAACAAAGTCTACAAGTGGCTGACGAGCGGTCCCTGGCGCAAGTGGGTGATGGCTTTTTCAAGTGCCAGATGGTGTGATGGGGGGGCCGGAGCCACTTATATCCTTCTAAGACAACGTCCGCTCACAAAACGATTCAGAAAAAAAAAGCCCCGGATATCCACTAAACCGTGATTCAGCTTCAAACGCTTGCCTCACTTCAACCAGAAGCGCTGACCCAAGAATAGATTTAATTCAGCATTGACAAAAAGGATAAAATCCTTATCATGTGGGCCTTGCTGCATTTACAGAAGGAGATCAGCAGCCAATTTCGATGCGGTTGCAGCGGTGCGGCCGTTGACAACCAGAAGATTGGACGGCCGTCAAAAGCATTGAGCTAAGAAAAGGATATCGGACTGATGACAACAGACATACAGAACGTGAGGAATATAGGAATAAGTGCACATATTGATTCGGGCAAAACTACGCTTACCGAAAGAATTCTCTACTATACCAAGCGGATACACACCATACATGATGTAAAGGGTAAAGACGGGGTGGGAGCGACCATGGATTCCATGGAACTGGAAAGGGAACGGGGCATTACGATTGCCTCTGCCGCAACCTTCTGCCAGTGGAAAAACCATGAAGTGAATATTATCGATACGCCCGGACACGTGGACTTTACCATAGAGGTTGAGAGATCTCTGAGGGTGCTTGACGGTGCGATATTGGTTTTATGCGCGGTGGGCGGCGTGCAATCCCAGTCCATTACAGTCGATCAGCAGATGAAAAGATATAATGTGCCGTCGATCGCTTTTGTCAATAAATGTGACCGCAGCGGCGCCAATCCTTTTCGAGTGGTAAGTCAGATCAGAGAAAAGCTTGGACATAATGCAGTGGCCATGCAAATGCCAATCGGGCTCGAAGCGGATTTTTCCGGTCTGGTGGATCTTGTCAAGATGCAAGCCGTTTACTTTGACGGGGACAAGGGCGAAAACGTCCGTATTGAAGAAATACCTGACGATCTCAGGCCAGTCGCCGAAGATTTGCGTGAAGAACTCATCGATGCCGCCTCCATGTTTTCGGATGAATTGACCGAGGCAATCCTGGAAGAGAAAGAGATCAAGAACGACTGTATTATCGAAGCTGTTCGCCAGGGTGTATTAAAACGCCAATTGACTCCGGTCTTTATGGGATCTGCCTATAAAAATAAGGGCATCCAGCCGCTGCTGGATGCCGTAACTCAGTTAATGCCCTGCCCGCTGGATATTGAAAACCAGGCTCTGGACACAAGACATGATCAGAGACCGGTGGTGCTGGCCAATGATTCGGATAAACCTTTAGTGGCGTTGGCTTTTAAATTGGAAGAGGGCCAATATGGTCAGCTCACCTATATTCGTGTATATCAGGGGGCTTTATCCAAAGGGGATACAATTGTAAATATTCGCACCGGGAAAAAAGTCAAAGTCGGACGGGTCATTCGCATGCATGCCGATCAAATGGAGGATATTGAAATTATCCCGGCAGGATATATCGGTGCACTTTTCGGAATCGACTGCGCCTCCGGTGATACCCTGGCTGCACCGGGAGTCAGCCTGACGATGACATCCATGTACATACCGGAACCGGTCATTTCGCTGGCTATATTTCCGAAAGACAATAAATCTCAGATCAATATGTCAAAAGCTATCGGACGTTTCACCAAAGAAGACCCGACCTTTAAAGCCCGGGCCGATGAAGAAACCGGAGATACCATTATCTCGGGCATGGGAGAACTTCATCTTGATGTTTATATAGAACGTATGCGCCGTGAATATAATGCGGCGGTGACCACCAGCCCACCCCGGGTAGCCTACCGAGAGACGATTACTCAGCGCGCGGAATTTGACTACCTTCATAAAAAACAGACCGGTGGTGCCGGTCAATTCGCCCGGGTAGCCGGATATTTGGAACCGGTAAACGATCAGGATTTCATTTTCGAAAACAAGATTGTCGGCGGCGCCATCCCCACCCAGTTTATTTCCGCATGTGAAAAAGGATTCAGGCAGTGTTTGGCAAAGGGGCCGAAGATGAAATTCCCGGTCACTGGGATCAAAATTGTGATCAACGACGGTGCATCCCACGCGGTCGATTCCTCGGAAATGGCATTCCAGGCTGCTGCCCGCGGTGCATTTTCACAAGGTTATCAAAAAGCGAAACCGGTCATACATGAGCCGGTAATGAAGGTCGTCGTAGAGACACCCACCGATTTTCAGGGAGCGGTGATGAGCTCTTTGAATCAGCGCCGTGGCATGATTGTCGGTTCACAGGATGAGGGCTCTTTCAGCGTCATCGAAGCCCAGATACCGCTGGCGGAAATGTTTGGCTATTCCACTGTATTAAGATCCTTGAGCCAGGGGCAAGCTCAATTCAGTATGGAATTTTCAACCTACAAACAGGTCCCGCAATCGATCACCGAGGAACTGGTTAAAAAAGCGGCTGAAGAAAAAAAGAATGTGGCATAGCAAAACGCATGATATTTATTCTGGCGGCAGGGACCGGAATATGGCAAATTCTGAAGGTATTGAAAACATTGACGCTCAAGGTGTGGATCCCACAGTTATCAGTTTATCGAATCAGCAAATCCTGCCTTCTTCCCGCCAAATTAAAACACAGCATCTTGGATCTGATCGGGCACGAAACCGGAAAATTGACACAAGCTGCCAGTCGGAGACTCAGCGATCGGACCAACACCCGGAAACCATCATTCCAATCAAAGAAAGGAATTTAAGGATGCTAAAGAACGATCTTATCATGCGTAATCCGTTGCGATTGATGGGGCATGACACCGATGACATACTAGACAGAGGCGAATTTGGCGCGGTGCTTGCTCGCGCCGGTGTCGGAAAAACAGCGTTTTTGGTACAATTGTCATTGAACAGTTTGCTCCGCAGCAACAATGTGCTTCATATCAGTCTTGAGGACCCGGTAAACAAGGTGAATGTCTGGTACAAAGAGGTCTTCAGCCGAATTGCCCAGCAATACAAAGTCAACAAAATGGATCAGCTCTGGGATTCAGTGTTGCAGCATCGGTTTATTATGACGTTTCGGGTGGAAGGTTTTACCGCTCCAAAACTTGAGGAACGTCTCACCGATCTTTTGGAACAAAAAATTTTCACACCCACCATGATGCTTATTGACGGACTTCCTTTTGATGATTCCGCTCGCGCCACATTGATGGAACTCAAAACGCTGGCGAATAAATACGGCATCCATGTTTGGTTTGCCGTGCGCACTCACCGACATGAGGAGCCTGGACAAGACGGTCTGCCGATTCAGCTGGCACCGGTAGCCGATCTATTCGAAGTTGCCATTCAACTGGTGCCGACCGGCAAGCAGGTCCTGATCAAGGCCATCATGGGAGGCGGCTCTGCTTCCGGGCAGACTGATTTAATTCTCGACCCGTCGACCATGCTGATCACTGACCAAATCTAAAAGCGCCCTTAATTTCAAGGCCGATGTTGTTTCTTCTTGTATCTTTATTCTTAATTTAACACATCAAAAAAAGGCCCACAAGTTATTGATATTACTTGTGGGCCTTTATTATTTACGTGGAGGCGGCAGTCGGAGTCGAACCGACGAATTGCGGTTTTGCAGACCGCTGCCTTACCACTTGGCTATGCCGCCGGTAAATGGAGCGGGAAACGGGATTTGAACCCGCGACTTCGACCTTGGCAAGGTCGCACTCTACCACTGAGTTATTCCCGCTAATTTCGAAGAACCCTTCTAACGGTTAATTGCAGCTTTGTCAATAAAAAAGCTCAATTGGGCCTGCGCACCAGATGGATTAATATCTAAGTAGCCTTCTGAATTTTATGAAATAATCAGCTCCTGACCAGATGGTGAACGCCAGAGCGCCCCACAAAAACACCATGCCGATGGCCTGCGCATTTAATCCCAGAAAGGGATAGTGAATAAGCAACGGAATGATAGCGGCAATCTGAAACCCGGTCTTGTATTTTCCGAGTTTGGAGGCCGATACATCTTCCCCTTTGCCGGCAATAATGTTACGCAAACCCGTCACAGCCAATTCACGGCCAATAATGATGCAAACCATCCATGCAGGCACCCAGCCCAGAGAAGCGAGCATGATAAAAGCCGAGGAAACCAGGAGCTTGTCGGCAACCGGATCCATGACTTTACCCAAATTGGAAACCAAGCCATGCTTTCGGGCGAAAAAGCCATCGAAGTAATCGGTAATTGCAGCCAAGCTGAAGATGATGGCAGCAATTAAGGTGCTGATTTTGTTGGGAAATATAAGCAAAACCACGATGATCGGGACGGCTGCAACCCGAAAAAAAGTCAGACTATTGGGGTGGCTGAGTATACTTTTTGAAGTGTTCATGCAATTAGCGCGCGTTATTTTCATTTTCTGACTGTTCGGCTATAAATTTGTCCCTGCAATCGGTACTGCAGAAATACAGATTTTCTCCATTGAATTTGAAAAGAATGCCTTCTTTTTTAGCGAGATAGGCTTCACAAACCGGATCTTTTACCATAATGTCGTCAATCTGACCTGCAGATCGTTGTGAAAGATCGCTGGAGGAAGAATTGCCCTGAAACATCCAGGATTTCAAGGCCCGGTATGCCAGATAGCAAATCCCAAATATTATGATGAACTTGATCATTTATATTCACGTATCCTCTGCTCTTTCTCATCCAGGTCGTCCAGCAAGGTCTGCACATTCTGGTTCTTTAACGGATGCATGATCCCCGGATCTATATCACACAAAGGTCTCAATACAAAGCGCCTTTTATGCATACGCGGATGGGGGATGACCAACTGCGGCAAATCTAACACAATGTCATCGAAGAAAATGATGTCCAAATCGAGAACCCTGGGTCCGAACCGGATGGCGTCAGAAATACGCCCGGCATCACGCTGAACAGACTGAATCCTTTCCAACAATCCAAGCGGGTCAAGCATCGTTTCTATTTTGACGACGAAATTGACGAACCAGTCCTGGTCTTTGAAATCGACAGGCTCGGTTTCGTAAATACGCGAACGGGCCTTGACCCGAAGATCCACCCCGGTCAAAGCGCGGATGCCCGATTTGCAATTTTCAATTTTATTGCCAAGGTTGGATCCAACTGCAATAAAGGCGGTATGGATTTTAGGCATCTTCCCCAAGTGTTGCGGTATAGATAATGCGCGCGTCACCTTCCATGTAAATATCTTTATACTGACCGTCTATCTCGGCGAAATAAATGCTAAGATACGACCCGCTGCGGACCCTGACCTGAACCGGCGACTGCAGCCCTAACTTGACCGCACCTACAATAGCACCGGCAATAGAACCGGTGCCGCAGGCCAGGGTTTCATCTTCGACCCCCCGCTCGTAGGTCCGGATGGAAATATCATTTTTCTTTTGTCGGCAGATAAAATTGACATTTGTGCCTGCCGGTGAAAAATCCGGATGATAGCGGATTTCCCTGCCCAGCTTCACAACGTCGAGATCTTCAATCTGATTGCGTAAAATGACGGCATGGGGGACACCGGTGTTCAGGCTGTTGACAGTTTGCTTGCCGCCCTCCAGCACGACCTCAACATCCAGTCGAAGATCGGTCGGGTCCGGCATTTTGACCTTGACCCGCTCGCCTTTGACCTGGGCGCCGACAATGCCCGCATCGGTTTCAAAAGACATGTCGGTGCTGGCAATGCCCATTATATAGGCAAACCGGGCTGCACACCTGGCACCGTTGCCGCACATATCTGCCAGGCTGCCGTCCGAATTGAAAAACCGCCATTTGAAATCGACCCTTGCGGAGGGTTCTATGAGTATAAGCCCGTCGGCTCCAACCGAAATTTTTCGCTGGCAGACACGTTCGATAAAATGGGGTAAATCCGCCTCATCAACTATTTTTTGACGATTATCGATGATAATGAAATCGTTTCCGCTTCCGCTCATTTTGAAAAACGGTAAGTTCTTCATACGAATTCCTCTATAGGAAAGACGGTAATCGCTCTCCTTTAATCAGATCCTCGTAACTCTCACGTTTTTTTACGATCTCAAACCGGCCGTCCTTTACCATTACTTCAGCCACCCGGGGCCTTGAACAGTAATTGGAAGCCATGACATAGCCGTAAGCGCCGGCGCTCATCACCGCCAAAAGATCACCACTTTTGACTTCTGAGATACTGCGCTGGATGGCCAGAAAATCACCACTCTCGCAAATAGGGCCGACAACATCCGCGATAATCAATTTGTTTCCGGACCGAACCACCGGTTCGATGCCGTGATAGGCATCATAGAGTGTCGGACGCAATAAATCATTCATGCCCGCATCGACAATAACAAAATTTCTGGTTTTTCCGCTTTTGCGGTAAAGAACGCGGGTGACCAGAATACCGGCATTACCGACCAGCACACGGCCGGGCTCCAATATCAGATGAATTTCCGGTGCCTCCAGGTGTGTGATGATTGCCCGGGCGTACTGATTGAGGGATGGTGGGGTTTCATTTTCATAAGTAATACCGAGCCCGCCGCCCATATCCAGATATTGAATGTTAATTCCCATCCCCTTTAATTCATAAATCAGCGATTTCAGACTCTTCAGGGCATCGTCAAAGGGCTGAGCATCGGTGATCTGCGATCCGATATGGCAGTCGATGCCGATAATCTCAATATTGTCTAGCTTGCTCGCAAGTCGATACCCTTCCAGGGCAGCCTCGGTATCGATTCCGAATTTGTTTTTTTTCAGGCCGGTCGAAATATACGGATGGGTCCCGGGATCAACATCGGGATTCACGCGTATGGCCACCGGAGCCCTTTTTTTTAGTCGACCCGCTCTGCTGTTGATCAGATCCAGCTCGAGAAGCGATTCGACGTTAAACATCCGTATACCGGCCTCCAGGGCATAGTCTATCTCGTCGACACGTTTGCCGACGCCGGAATAAACAATTTTATCCGGCGAAAATCCGGCGGTGATTCCCCGATAGAGTTCTCCTCCGGAAACAATGTCAAGGCCGCAACCCAAACTGGCAAATAATTTCAGCACCGCAAGATTGGTATTGGCTTTGGCCGAAAAACAGATCAGTTTTTCAACCCCTCCAAAGGCAGCATCAAATTCATGAAAATGACGCTTCAAGGTAGCATAGCTATATAGGTAAAACGGCGTTCCGACGGCCTCAGCGATGCGGGAAACCGCAACATCCTCACAATATAACTGGTCGTCTTTATAGTTGAAATGATGCATGTGCCTTCTTTTACCCTTTATTTAAAGACAAATTCAATCGTGTTGGAGTCCTTGCTAACCATACCGTTGTCACTGTATGCGCGAACCATGTAGACATAGCTGAATCCAGACTCTAAAATCTGATAAAAAGTGATGGGTTCGGGTTTAATGTTGGAGTCCCGTTTGATTGTTGCTGAGACATGCCCCACGGCATTGAAAGTTAACGGGCAATTCTCGCATTCGGCCTCTGAATTCGACAGCTGCGACCTGTATACTGTAAATCCGTCAACAGGAGATATAAGCTTGCCTTTTGCCGCTGGGATTGACCAGGATAATTTTATGCTGTTGCCTTCGATAAGATAGCTCAAATCATTTACTGCCGGCGGCGGTGCCCAACGGGGGGTACTGGGCGGCCCCTTGAATCCACAGCCGAATATGAGAAAGACAAAAAGAGCAAATAGAAATCTTGCATCGACACAAATTTGGTTTCCCACTGTGCACATAGCGTCCTGTTTGCGGATCATCTCTTTAGCTTCCGGGTGATCTGCCTTTCAGCCGCTGCAATGGCTTTGCTGACCAGCCGGGTGGCGGTACCACCGCTTGATGTTCGCCGATCAATCATTTTTCGGGTGCTCAAACATTCAAACAGATCTCCTTGAATGGCTGGCGCAAATACCTGAAGCTCTTCAAGAGAAAGCTCGTGAAGTTCCTTCTTATTTGCAAGGGCATAGCTGACTGCCTTTCCAACACAATGATGGGCTTCCCTGAAGGCCATCCCCTTACCCACCAGGTAATCAGCCATGTCGGTGGCATTTAAAAAACCTGTTTCGGCCGCTCGGGACATGGCAGTTTTATTAACCTTTATCTTCGGCAACATCTGGCTGTATATTTCGACACAGGCAGCCAGTGAATCGATCGCATCGAACAACAAATATTTGTCTTCTTGCAGATCACGATTATAGGCCAGGGGCAGTGCTTTCATCATCGTCAACTGAGCCATCAGGTCACCAAATACTCGCCCGCTTTTTGCCCGAACCAATTCGGGTACATCCGGATTCTTTTTCTGCGGCATGATACTGCTTCCGGTCGCAAAAGAATCCGGCAATTCAATAAATGCAAATTCTGCGGTTGACCAGAGAATGAATTCTTCAGACAGGCGGCTTAAATGAACCATGCAGATGGCGGCGTTCGACAAAAATTCCATAATAAAGTCTCTATCTGAGACAGAATCAATGCTGTTGGCTGAAACCTCAGGAAAGCCCAGTAGTTTGGCGGTGTATTCACGGTCAATAGGATAGGTTGTTCCGGCCAGGGCCGCCGCTCCCAGCGGCATCACATTGATGCGCTTCAGTGAGTCTTCCAGCCTTTCGATATCTCTTGAAAACATTTCATAATAAGCCATGAGATGGTGAGCGAAAAGAACCGGTTGGGCCCTCTGCATATGCGTATAGCCGGGTAACACTACATCGATATGGCTTTTGGCGAAAA
>Ga0209536_100009384_pt1 | contig 14553 bp, 14 predicted proteins | sample DeeMarSeWOR28_12_FD_187461 | JGI IMG/M metagenome (GOLD analysis project Ga0209536, IMG submission 187461) | Marine sediment microbial communities from White Oak River estuary, North Carolina - WOR-2-8_12 (SPAdes) (version 2) | ecosystem: Environmental > Aquatic > Marine > Intertidal zone >...
ATCTTTGGCTCTGGCAGCCTGTTTTTCCTCAGAAATGTGAAAAATGGCTTCAAGATAATCTTCCATATTGGCGCTTAACGGTTCGGTCCGGCTCATTTTATTTTTCCTTTAACGGCATTTGTTGAAAAATATTTTTCACCACAAAGGGCACGAAGACCTCTAAAACTCTTCTTCGAATATCTTTCTTCGTACACTTCGCGGTCTTTGTGGTTTAATAAACACTTCCTTACATCCGGTGAGTTTAACACGGCTTAGAACTTTCCGGATTTTCTTCACACGAAGCCGGGTCCGCGGGGCATGATGAACATCCGCAACCGCACGCTTCCTCCTGCTTAAATTTTTTTAAAAAGTTTCGAATCAGAAACGCAGCTGCAATCGCAACAATTAAAATAACAATAAGGGTTTGCATTTTATTTCACCCATAGCCCGAAGGCAGATCCAATTTGAAAAATGAGCACTGCCAGTATAAATGCCAGCAGCGTATTAAATGCCATGGCAAACACGCCCCATTTCCAGGAGCCCGCTTCCCGAGAGATACAGATCACCGAAACAAAACAGGGTGAATAGAACATCGTAAAAACGATCAGACCCACCGCCATCAAAGGCGACCAGTGGGGATCCCTGGCCAGGGTTTCAGACAAAGAACCGGTTTCTTCCGGATCGACCTCTCCCAGGGAATAAGCGGTCCCCAGGGTTGAAACCACTACTTCTTTAGCGGCAAATCCGCCCACCAGCGCAATATTGGTTCGCCAGTCGAAACCCGCCCATTTCGATACAACTTCCAGTGCGCCGCCGATACGACCGGCGGCTGAATGTCGTAACCCGGCTTCGGCTTGGGCCGCATCGACACGACGGAGCCTTTCTTTAAGGTTTCTTGCCGGCCCTGAAAGTTCGGCACCGTCCCGCACCGCTTTCAGTTCAGCGGCAATTCCGGCCGGTGCGCGGCTTATCTCAGCCCGGCGCAATGTTTCAAATTCCTGAACCTTTGAATCCGGCAGCCCGGGAAACGTCATCATGGCCCACAGCACGATCGACAGTCCCAGAATCACCGTGCCGGCTTTTCTGATATAATGCCAGGTACGCTCCCAGGTGTGAATCGCCAGGCCTTTGAAGGTCGGCATGCGGTAGGGGGGAAGTTCCATGACAAACGGGGTTGCCGCTCCTTTGATAATCGTGATGCGCAGCAGTTTGGCAACCAGCAGCGCACCGGCCCAGGCGCCCAGGGTGATCAAAAACATAATGGCCGCCTCATATTTGGCAAAAAACGTGGCAATCAGCAGGGCAAATACCGGCAATTTGGCACCGCAGTTCATAAACGGCACGGTCAGCAGGGTGGCCAGGCGTTCGCGCGGCGACTTGAGGGTGCGGGTTGCCATCACTCCCGGTACAGCACAACCCCCGGCAATACCGCCGGATACAATAAAGGCCATCACCGAGCTGCCGTGCAAACCAAATATTCGAAAAATTCGATCCAGCATAAAGGCCACCCGGGCCAGATACCCGGAATCCTCCAGGATGGCAATGCCGAAAAACATGAACATAATGAGAGGCACAAACCCCAGGACGCCGCCGACACCGTCAACAATTCCGGATACGATCAGCGATCTCAGCAGCCCCTCCGGCAGGATGGCCGACAGGCCAGATCCCAGCCAACCGAAAAAACCTTCCAGCCAGCCCACCGGCAATTCACTGTAAGTAAAGGTAAACTGATAAAGCCCGGCAATCACCGCCAGCATGATCAAGGGGCCTAAAAAGCGATTGGTCACCACTTTGTCGATTCGATCCGAGCTGTAGAGTCGGTTACGGTCGTATTTGTGGTGGATGACGCCCTGCTTGAGAATCGATTTGATGTACCCGTAGCGTTGATCGGCAATCATGGCCTCCGGATAGGTATCCAGCGTGTTTTGCAAATGGTGGGATACTTTTTGCACCGCCGCTTCCAGCCGACGGGCCAGTTGCGGATTGACCGCTTTGCCCCTGGCAAGAATCTGCTCATCATTTTCCAGATACTTGAGGGCAATCCAGCGGGCCCGATAGGTGTCGGTCAGAAAATGATGCGTCTCAATTTCTTTTTCCATCTCCGACAGCGCCTGATCGATATCACTTCCGTAAGAGATTTTAAGGGGGGTGAGCTCTCTGCGCATTTGGATAATCTGCGCTGCGCTATCCATCAATTCCGTTTTGCCTCTGCCAATGCGGGCGACAGTCGGTACCACAGGCACCCCCAGCAGGGTTGCCAGCTTATTGGTATTGATTTTGATCCCCCGTTTTTCGGCGACGTCAACCATGTTTAAAGCAATGCAGATGGGAACCCCCATCTCAAGAAATTGAACGGCCAGATACAAATTGCGCTCCAGGTTGGAAGCATCCACAATGTTGATGACCACTTCCGGTTTATGGTTGACCAAAAAATCACGGGCCACCACCTCTTCCAGGGAATACGCCGTCAGGGAGTAGGTGCCGGGAAGGTCGACAATATGGAGCCTGAACCCGTCATGGGTACGCACATAAGTGCCTTCTTTTTTTTCAACCGTCACCCCGGGATAGTTACCGACATGCTGCCGCGATCCGGTGAGTTCATTGAAAAGGGTGGTTTTGCCGGAATTCGGGTTTCCGGCCAGTGCAACCGTTGGTGCCATATATTATTCGACCTCCACTTCGATGTAGTCGGCTTCATTGTTGCGCAGGGTCAGCGTGGCGCCCATGACTCGCAGGGCCACCGGATCATATAACGGGGCCCGTCCCTGAATTTTAATTTCGGTCCCCGGTACCAGACCCATATCGCGGATGCGCCGGCCCATTTCGCCGGCCACCTTAACGCTGGCAATCGTGCCAACCTGATTATCGCGCATATGGCGCAGGTTGATTCGCATTTGGTTCCAGTCCTCCGTATATGAATGGTGCAATCAAAAGATTGAATAAGTTAGTTATACCAAACTTTATACGGAGTCAAGAAAAAAGTTATGAATTTAAAACTTTATTGGGGAACAGAGTTAAAACCCGGGCGGGCAAAGCGGATCCGCGAATCCGCTCCAGGACGGTTTCTTCGGCAACTGGCTTAAGCTGGTTTAATATCGCCTGAGCGTTTCAAGCGCAGGTTTAAGTGGCCTTGGTTTTGACCTCCCAGTCCTCGACGCTATCGATATCTCTGACTTCCTCCCAGCCGGAAATCATGGCGCGGGTGTGGGCCAGGATGGTGTGGCCGGTGGTGATCATATAGACATGAACGATCACAAAGGATAAAATGGCAAACGCACCGGCCGTATGGATCAGGGCCACAACCTTCAAAGATAATCCGTCAAGCCCCCACTGCGGCCAGGAGTTGTAACCCCAGTACAGCAAACCGCTCACCATTTGGACCGGCAGCAGGATGGCAGCCAGTATCAGGTAGGTAATTCGTTGCAACGGGTTGTGTTTGGCATCTTTGCGTTTGGGCACGGGGTGCGGTTCACCGCGAAAGATCCCATAGAGGTAATAGCGTACCACCTTCAGCATTTTTTTGGTCGTCGGGATATATTGCCGCCATTCTCCGGTCGTTGCAATCCAGAAAGCAAAAAATAAAAATGCAATCAGCCAGGTGTTTCCCACAAAGTTGTGGACCTCGACCGCGGTTTTGAACCCCATCAGGGTATAAAGACCTTTGGTCTCAAAACCGGTAATCAGCAATATGACAATCAGCACGGTTTGCAGCCAGTGCCAGAAGCGTTCATAACGGGTGTACAGATAAATATTGGTCAAATTCGCAGCAGTCATAAATTTAGACTCCTTTGCCTGGATTTCGGCAACGATAATACAAAAACTCAGATCCCTGACATATTCAGCAATTTGTATACCAATCCGGCTAGAATTGAAAATACAATTGAGGATTTTATTAAAATACGAAAGTGAATATCAGCAAAATTTAAATACCAAATAAAATTAACAATTTATTTCATATTGATTGCTATTCGCTTGTAGAGGGTGTGTTGATTTCGGCTTGAAATGAAGCCAAATAAGGGGACAAATCCACCCTTGCAGCAGTTAACAGTTAATGCTATGTTAACATCTATTAAGTTAACAGATTAACACTTTGACAGAAGGGAACCAGAATGGATTTCGGTAAATATTGGAAAACAATCGTAGACACCCTGCAGGATGGCCTCATGGTCATTGATGTAGAGGGAAATATTCTGGCCGCCAATCCAGCTGCGGAACGGTTGACAGGGTATTCGGCCGACGAACTGATCGGCAGCAATTGCCGTACCTTAAATTGCACCGGCTGCGAAGTTTATGGCCGCGGCCCGGGAAAAGACTGGTGCAGCCTGTTTGAAAAGGGGGAGGTTCGCGCCAAGAAGTGCCTGATTACCAAAAAGAATCTAAGGGCGGCTCATATACTCAAGAACGCGTCCGTGCTGTATGATACGGGTGGTGAAATGATCGGGTCGGTTGAAACGTTCACCGATATATCTGAACTTATTCAGCAACAGCAGGAAATTGAATCCTTACGAAAGTCCTGCCACCTGGATGAGGGCTTTCACGGGATGCTGGGCGAAGCCCCATCCATGCAGCAGCTGTTTGAGCTGATCGAAAATGTGTCCCAGACCGAAGCACCGGTTTTAATTTACGGCCAGAGCGGCACCGGCAAGGAACTGGTGGCACGTGCCATTCATGAGACCAGCTTACGCTCCAACAAACCCTTTATTAAAGTCAACTGTGCGGCTTTAAATGAAAATCTTCTGGAAAGTGAGCTTTTCGGGCACGAAAAAGGAGCCTATACCGGTGCAGATCGAACCCGCATCGGCCGTTTTGAAGCCGCTCACATGGGAACCATCTTTCTGGATGAAATTGGTGATATTCCGCTCTCGACTCAGGTGAAACTTTTGCGGGTATTAGAGGAAAAAGAAATCGAACGCGTCGGCGATCATCGACCGATTTCCGTCGATGTGCGCATCATTTCAGCCACAAACAAGGATCTTGAAAACCTTGTCGCCCAGGGATTGTTCCGTGAAGACCTGCTGTTTCGGATCAATGTATTTCCGCTGTATTGCCCGGCCCTGGCACAACGCCCCGAGGACATCCCGATCATTGTGCAAAATTTTATACAACAAAATGCCAGCCGGGACACCAAAACGATAACAGGCCTTACGCCTGAGGCCATGGAGGCAATTATTGCGTATGATTGGCCCGGCAATGTCCGCGAGCTTCGCAATGCCATCGAGTATGCCTTTGTGCTGTGTCCCGGGGGATGGATCGGCACAGAACACCTGCCTCCCAAGATCAACGGCATCACTCATAGTGCCCCTTCAGGCAGCCGAACCCGGACCGGCTCATGGAAAAGTGAACGGGATCGGCTGGTAGATGTCCTGCGGCAGGTGAACGGCAACCAATCCAAAGCATCCCGCCTTTTGGGTGTCAGTCGAGTCACCATCTGGAAACGCATAAAGAAATACGGAATCAATCTAAATTCAGATCTACGGGGATAACTGCAGGAAGCGTGGATTATAAGACCTTAATTGATCGGGGCATCGTTGAGCAGGCTTCAGTTTTTAAACTCCAGAAAAAGGTTTGCATCTTGGCCGTCAATTTCCGGCCGGTTTTTCATCCAGTTTAAAATCCGGCATCCGTCCGTTTGGCCGTTGGGCGCAGAGCAACTGATATAGGGCATGATCGGATCACCGGCAATTGATTTGTAGTATAGCATCTTGGCGCGTTCACTGGGAAATTCTTCCAGTTCCAGAAGATGAACAAAATAAATCGCGCAGTCTCCTTCAAATAAATCGCTGTTTTCCCGGGAATCGACGATTCGCTCTTTAAAGCGCTCGGCAGCCTCCTGACTGTTTTCGGCCTGAACAATCAGGTTGAATTCGCCGTGCCTTCTATCCGATTCTTCTGCCATTTGCTGATTGGTCATATGTAAAAACTTGCCGATATAAAGCATTATATTGCCTTTCTTGGTTATGGCCGGTTATATGACTGGCCGCGTATGCCGTTTGCGGCTCCTAGTCATCTTAGACTTTTCAATTCGTTTTGTCCAGCGCTTTAGAGGCTGTCGATTTTAATCTTCGGTCACTTTCCTTTTTCTCTTTTTCAACCAGTCGTTGACCGCATGTCCGGTGCCAAATGGCCAGGGCCGCAATTTTTCTGGTGGCACCATTTTTATTTCAGCCAGCTCTTGGCCTAAAGCCATCTCACCCTGAATCCGAACGTGAAATGCCAGAATCAACTGATTCATTTCAAAAAACGAATAGATGCCGATAAAGTCGACAATCCGGCCAACAAGGCCCAGTTCTTCTTTTACTTCTCTTAAAACACCGGACTCGGGCGTCTCGTTCCTCTCGAGAAACCCGGTAACCAGGCCATACATCTTCTGCGGCCATTCTTTATTGCGAACCAGAACCACAAGGCCCTCCCTTTCCACCAGGGCCGCCACAACAGGCGTCGGGTTATCCCAGAACACATAATCACAGGTCTCTGAAGAGCAGCCCAGCCGGGTCTGGCCATCAATTTCTGTCGTCTTTAAATCCCGGCTGCATTTCGGACAAAATTTCATTTCGCCTTTCCCTGTATGACCACGGCCGCCCACAGATACAAACAAAAAGCCTCGCCGACCGGCATGCCCACGTCTGCTTTTATCCGGTTGGAGAATAATCTGTCTGTGTGTGTCTGCGGCTATTTTTAATATCGGATGCTCTCTATACGGTTCAATCCAGAATGATCGTTTCGCCGTGTTTGAGTACCACAAAATCTTCAGGAGGAATCTGGCTTTCCCGTAAAGCGGCGGCCAGTTTTTCAGGCGGTTCATCCAGAGGCTCATCGGTTAAAATAAAGGTCCCCCAGTGGATGGCCACCGATTTTTTGGAACCGATATCCTTATGAATCTGAACGGCTTCTGCGGGATTCACATGATGCCTTCCCATAAACCAGCGCGGTTCGTATGCACCGATCGGTATGGCCGTCAGGTCGAAAGGCCCCAGTTTTTTGCCAATTTCTTTAAAGTACGGTGTATAGCCGGTGTCGCCGACAAATAGGAACTTGAAGGCATTGGCTTTGATCACCCAGCCGGCCCAGAGCGTTTTATTTCTGGAAAACAGGCTGCGTTTGCTCCAGTGCTGAACCGGAACGGCAACAATTTCAAGGTTGCCGTTTTGAGCCCTGTCCCACCAGTCCATTTCGATCACCTGGTCAACTCCGCGGTTGACGAACCATTTCTTGAGCCCCAGAGGAACATAAAATCGGGTTTTTTCTCCTCCGGGGCGCTGGCGCAGTTTTTTTATGGTTTGCTCATCCAGGCTATCATAATGATCATGGGAAATCACAACGATATCGATCGGCGGCAGGCTCTCAAATGATAGTCCTAATGGTGCAACTCTTTCCGGGCCTGCCCATTGCACCGGTGAAGCGCGCCGGGAAAAATGCGGATCGGTTAGGATGTTGTAACCCCCTATTTGCAGCAATACCGTCGCATGCCCGATCCAAGTCACCGTTTCTTTATCCCGATTGTGGCTTAAAAAGTTTGGATCGTTTTGCGCCAGGGGGAATTTATAGCTTTCAGGACGCGGGATATCTTTGTTTGCCCGTTCCCGGCGCCATTTTAGAAAATCCCAAAAATCAGGTTCCTCATACTCATGGATATTTCTGAATCCGTTTTGGGTGTGATGGGGTTTTTCCGCCAGGGGGGTCTCTGCCGCGCAGCTCAACGCCGACATGCAAATAACGCCGAGGGTCAGAAATCGAAAGCCGTAGAGTGAATTGAACATGGCATTACCTTTACAACGCGTATGTGTTTTTCACCACAGAACGCACAGGGTGCGCAAGAAAGTCAAAGATATGAATTAATTCAGGGGCTGTAAAGTTTTTTCATCGCAGGCTTGTCATCCCCGCTTCTGCCCGCGCAGGGACAGGTTGCAGCGGGAATCCAGAAAAGTTTTATGTCTGGATCCCCGCTTATGCGGCGACGATGGCGGGATGCCCGCCGGACGCGGGCATGAAGGCATAATTACCCGATCGCCCGCTCGGATATTTAAGATACGAAAAAATTTGATCTCTGCGGCAGAAGTTCAATCGGCATTTTTTTCAAAGCTGCGAGCCGCAATACTTGCAAAATTTAGCGTCCGCGTCATGCCCCTCGGCGCTGCATTCCGGGCAGGCCTGGGTGGAGATCTGGCGTTTAAACGCTTGCGTCAGTTCGACCGTTACAATCCCCGTCGGAACCGCGATAATACCATACCCGATAATCATAATCAGCGCTGAAAGCAACTGACCTAGATTGGTCCGGGGCGAAATATCTCCGTAGCCGACGGTTGTCAGCGTAACAATCGACCAGTAGATGCTTTTGGGGATGCTGGTAAAACCGTCTTTGGGATCTTCGATCAGATAGATCAAAGAACCAAAAATGGTCACCAGCGTCAACACGACAAATAGAAATACGGTAATTTTGCGTCGGCTGGCGCGCAAGGCCTGTGTTAGCAGTCGCGCTTCGCCCAGATACTGCACCAGCTTAAGAATACGAAAAATTCGCAGAACCCGCAGTATCCGAATAACCAGCAGGTACTGCGCTCCCGGAATGATGATGCTCAGATAGGTGGGCAGAATCGCTAAAAGATCGACGACTCCGAAAAAACTGGTGGCATAGGCCCATGGCCGCCCGACACTGAACAACCGCAAAAGATACTCAATGGTGAACAAAATCGTAAAAAACCACTCGCCGGCCAGTAACACACGGCCGAATGCATTTCGCGCAGTGGCAACACTATCGAGCATGACCATCACAACGCTGATCAGGATGGCCAGAATCAATAAAACATCAAACCATTTGCCGGCCGGTGTGTCGGCTTCAAAAATGACTTCGTGAAACTTACGCCGCCATCGGTTCAGTGCACCTGTTGAATTCATTGTTGTTTGACCGGATACCCTTTCTTCTGCAAAAGGTCGACCACGCTTTCCGGCCCGACTAAATGACCTGCCCCCACGACAAAAAGCGTGTTTTCATTTTTACCCATGGCACCCTCAATTTCCTTGATCCATTTTTTATTGCGCTGGATCAACAGGCGATCATGCAGGCCGGGGTAGTCTTTGAAACTTTTTGACAAAAGATCGTTGAGTCGATCCGAATCACCGGTTTTCCATGATTTGACCAGGTCCCCGGCCAGTTGGTTGACCATCTCCAGGTCTTTTAAGGTCTGACTTAAAAAGTTGTTTTGATCCTGTGCCGCCATGTTGCCCAGCAGCTTGATTTGAAACTCCGCGGGTTCCAAAAAACCAATCTCTTTTCCATCGGTTTTGGCTCTGTTAAAAAAGTAAACATCAACGCCAAAAGCGGGATTGTATCCTAATCGCTGAAGCTCCAGTGTCGTCAGGGTTAACGCCACAAACCACGGCTTGAACCGGGTGAATTGTTCTAAAGGCAGCCCGATTTCGCTCATTTTTTTCGCAAGCAGCTTTCTGGTGGTTCCATCAAGATGCTGAAAGAGGTTTTGTTCTGCCGGATAGATGCCCAGTTCCAGCAATCTGGCCTGCATGCCCGGCTCGATCATGGCGGCAATATCGGTCTCAAAGATGATTTTCCGACTGTCGACATAGGCCCTTTCGATTTCAGCGGCCAACGGATAGGTGTCCTGTTTAAGGATATGCAGGGAACCCAGCAGATAAATCTTGTTCGACTGGCTGGGAACCGTCCACAGGCAGCTTTTGGCGGCCTGATCGACGGACGCCGTGTCTGCCTGCAGGTCCAATGACGCTGTAATCAAAAATACCGGCAGAAAAATAACAAGCCAGACAAACTTCAACCTGAATTTTAGAAAGCATTGTTTCAACATGCCGATTCCTTATCGCATACCGAAAATTTTTGCGCTGGCGCGGCGTGACCCGACCTATTGCCATTGCTGGAGGATCTCATTGACCATCTTCCCGTCTGCCTGTTTGCCGAAGTGTTTCATGATTGGACCCATTGCCTGCATTTTGTTTTTGAAATCGGAGAAGTCGATGTTTTCCCTGATCCAGGCAATGATCTCTTCGCGAGAAGCCATTTTAGGCAGATACAATTGCAGGATCTCAAGGTAGTCAGAGGATTCTTCACTTTTAGCTTCCAGCACCATATGTTCGGACTTGACCAGCCCCTGGATGATGCCAAGGATGTCGTCGTTGGTAATCTCTTCATTTGTTTTGAGGCGCGTGGTTTTCTTGCCGCTTTCCAGGGTGATGGGTACGGTCAACTTGGGAAATTCAGCCATAATCTGCCGGATGGCACTGCGGGCGGCGACATCCTTGGCCAACATGGACTGCTTCAGATCGGCTTTCAGTTTATCCAGCAGTGATGCGGCCATATCCGGATGCCATCCGTATTTTTTGCTTTGCGTATCGCTCATCGGTCTCTCCTTTACACCCTCGTTCGCTAAAAATTAATAATAACCACGAAAACACGAAATTTAATTATTTAAATTTTTCGTGTTTTTATTCTTTCGTGCTTTCGTCATAGATTAAGATTTTGCTCCAGTATCTTAGCCGACAGAACGGTTAATAACATGATGCGATTATTAGAAGCCTGCACACCAACTATTCAATAAACTTCGGGGGCAGCGGCGGATTGGCATCGATCGCCTTCCCGGGCAAAATGATTACGGTGGAGGTGCCATGGGCCAGCACGGTATCGGATGGATCGACAACCTGTGCTTCGGCATAACCCAGCGTCCTGCCGACTCTAATCTGGCGGCCTCTGGCAAGCAATTTGCCGCTTGCCGCCGGTGCCAGGTAGTTTAACTTCAGATCAACGGTTGTCAGACCTGCCGCCGGATCTTCGATCCCGAAGTAAACCGACCAGAATGCGGCGGCGTCGATGATGGAAGCAAACACCCCGCCGTGAACCGTCCCGTAAGGCTGCAGGTGCTTTTTTGCCAGATCGATTTCAAGAGAAGCATAGCCGACGCCCACATCCATCAATTTCATGGACAGCAACGCAAAATACGGGCTGGTGTTTACGATTTCATAAATTCGTTTAGTATATGCGGGATTGGGTGTTTTCATATTTATGTGGTCCGCTCATAGATAAAAAAATTGTAAGCTTCAATTCCCTCAGACTCAATCGTTTCGGATTTTATCACTCGAAATTCAGCCAGAGAAAAATCCGGGAAATGGGTATCTCCGGGTATTTTTCTGGGAATCACCGTTAAATAAATACGGTTAGCCAGTGAAAGCGCTTCTTGATACAGCTGCCCGCCGCCGCAGACAAAGGCCTCATCCTCATCTGCCGGGCAGCATTTGATGGCACTCGCCAGATCATGGGCCACGATGCAGCCGTCTGCGCGGTAATCCGTTTGCCGGGTGACGATGATATTGGTTCTGCCGCGAAGGGGTTGATCGAGGGATTCAAAGGTTTTGCGTCCCATAATCACCGCATGGCCCATCGTGATTTTTTTAAAAATCTGCTGTTCGCCTGGAATTCTCCAGGGAATCGTCCCTTGCCGGCCAATCACCCGATTGCTGGCCATCGCCGCAATTAACGAAATCCGCATGCAGGATTTTCCTCCCGGAAATAAAACAGCAGTATTATTTTATAAGCTAAAATGCTATATATAGCAATAACACATGAAATCGAAGTTGTCTCTAGAAGTGGTTTCAAAACCTCGGATCAAGGGCCCCGCTTGCCAGCGGGACTTCGCTTCTGATCTTTTTTAGATCAAGGTGCTCAGCAAACTACAGGCCGATCGATAAGCGCAGCATACGCAAAGTATGTGAGCATTTATCGGAGGCCTGTGATGCACCTCAGTGTAATAGGATCGATGCGAATCCAGCTTCGCTGGGCAACGCAGCCATTGGGCCTCAGATGGGGTTTTGAAACCACTTCTAATGGAGCACGGGAGTGAAGCCGGTGAGTCAAAAACAAAATGGTGCGCAGAATTCAACTGCAGGGCCGACTTCTAAAGAAAGCATCGTCCGCAAGGTCACCTGGGTCGGGCTTTGGATCAATTTGATTCTTGCCGCCGTCAAATTCGCTGCCGGCATATTTGGCAGAAGTCAGGCCCTGGTGGCAGACGCGATCCACAGTCTCACCGATCTGACGACCGATATTGCGGTCATTGCAGGGTCCCATTACTGGTCCCGTCCACCGGATGAAAATCATCCATATGGTCATCGGCGTTTAGAAACCCTTGTGACGGTTTTTATCGGTATCGTCTTGATTTCAGCCGGCATCGGTATCGGATGGAAAGCCATTTCAACGCTGCATCAACAACACGCACCCCCTCCGGGTTGGATTGCGATTATGGCGGCATTGGCTTCAATTGTGTGCAAAGAAAGTCTTTACCGTTGGACAGCCCGTATCGGCCGAAACCTTAAAAGCACGGCACTGGCCGCCAACGCCTGGCACCACCGCAGCGATGCCTTTAGCTCGCTTCCGGTGTTGATTGCAGTTACCGGGGCCAGGGTTTTTCCATCCTGGTCATTCCTGGACCACGTTGGCGCCGCAGTCGTTTCGATCTTCATTCTGCATGCTTCAATTAAAATCATCTGGCCGGGGCTTGGCGAACTGATTGACGTCGGCGCACCAACTGAAATCCGCAAAAAGATTCATGACATTGCTCTAAAGAACGAAGGTGTTTTGCAGGTTCATGATATTCGAACCCGGTTTATCAGTTCCAGCATTCAGGTGGATCTGCATATCGTTGTGGAAGGATTAATAACTGTGCGGCAAGGCCACGATATCGCCGATGACGTCAGAGCACGCATCATTGATGCCATCCCGGAAGTTTTGGATGTGATTGTACATGTGGACCCCCCGGAAAGAGCCCTCCGCAGCGGCGATTTGGAACTCGGCAACTTCCCTGAATAATTTTCCAGTTGAAAATGTACCGATATCGTAATATTCTTAATATGTTATAATTTAACATGAACGGATCGGCCTGAATGAAAGCAACTGAAATTACACAGCAAATTTAAAAATGCCTGTTTATGAATATACGGCCCTGAACGCCAAAGGAAAGACGACCTCCGGCATTATCGATGCAGACGGTGCGCGCGCCGCGCGCCAAAAATTGCGCGCAAGCGGTGTCTTTCCGGTCGCCATCAAGGAATCCCAGGAGGCGCCGGTAAAAAAGGCGTCCCGGGTCGTTGATTTGACTCGCTATCTGACCCGGGTCAAAGCCGCCGAGATCGCGATGATGACCCGGCAATTGGCAACCTTGATTACCGCCGGTTTCCCGCTGGTCTCTGCAATCGATGCATTGGTGCCCCAGACCAAGTCCCATCGGCTTAAAAAAGTTCTGGCGCAGGTTAAAGATGCCATTGTTGAGGGCCAGAGTTTCGCCCAGGCATTATCGCAATATCCGGGGATTTTTTCACCTCTTTACATTAACATGGTTCGCGCCGGCGAGACTTCCGGCACCCTGGAAATTGTGCTGGAACGCCTGGCGGACATCGCCGAAAAGCAGCAGGATTTATCCAATCGGATCCAAACCGCCCTGGCGTATCCCCTGTTTATGTGTGTGATCGGTGCAATCGTGCTTTTTGTCCTGTTGACTTATATTGTGCCGAGCATCACCGCTATTTTTTTGGATATGAATCAGGTCCTGCCGACACCGACGCGCCTGCTCATTTTCTTAAGCAGTTTTTTCAAATCCTTCTGGTGGGTTATTCTTGCGATCGTTATCGGCGCCGGTATTACCCTGCATCGCGTGAAAAAAACCGAAAACGGCCGTTATGCCTATGATAAAACCCTGCTTTCGTTGCCTGGCTTTGGCATTTTGGTAAAAAAACTGGCTGTGGCCCGTTTTACCCGAACACTGGGTTCACTCCTTGAAAATGGCGTTTCCATGTTGATTGCGCTGGATATCGTCAAAAATATCGCCGGCAACGTGTTAATTTCCGATGCCGTACAAAGAGCAGCCCAGGAAGTCGGCAAAGGACAGGCTTTATGGGCGGCCTTAAACGAAAGCCACATTTTTCCGCAGCTGTCCATTCAAATGATTCAAGTGGGAGAGCAAAGCGGTCAATTGGAGGGCATGCTCAATAAAATTGCCGATGTTTTTGAAAAAGAGGCCGAAAACAGTATCATGCGGCTGACGTCTTACCTGGAGCCGGTCATGATACTGGTGATGGGCTGTGTGGTCGGTTTTATCGTGCTTTCAATCTGCCTGCCGATCTTCGAAATGAATCAACTGATCCGCTAGCCGTTTTTTCTCAATGCCGTTCCCGACATGTTAACAGAACCATTGATGTGTTCAAAAAATGTTGGATCACCGCCCGGGTCATTCAATGTTGAGTTTAATCTGGCGATTGCGGCGTCTGCGCTGGAAATTTATGGTGACCTCGCCGCCCTGTGAAAGTCTTTCGAAGAAACCGGCAGCTTGCTCCGGGCCTGTGACGGCTTGATCGTTGATGGCCGTGATGACGTCCCGGCTGCGCAGCCCCATTTTCCTGAGGACGTTTTGCGCCGTGATGCGGCTGATCATAAACCCGGAAGGTTGATCGCCGGGATTGTAAGGCACAATCCTCAGCTCCTTCATGAATCCGTCCATATCGGTAAAGGCGGCCGCGACCTCCTCGCGCTTGAGGTTAAGGGAGAGCGTTCGGGCGGGCGCCTGC
>Ga0209536_100009385_pt1 | contig 14553 bp, 10 predicted proteins | sample DeeMarSeWOR28_12_FD_187461 | JGI IMG/M metagenome (GOLD analysis project Ga0209536, IMG submission 187461) | Marine sediment microbial communities from White Oak River estuary, North Carolina - WOR-2-8_12 (SPAdes) (version 2) | ecosystem: Environmental > Aquatic > Marine > Intertidal zone >...
TATCAGCGTGGGCCAGCACCGCTCCGGTGCTGCCGCCGTATTTGCGCATGAGCCGTTGGAGGGTGTGCAACCTCTCCTCAATCCACTCCAGTCTATTGGGATCCGCCTGGATTTGCTGGCTGTAGTCCCTAAGGGTGAAAGAAACATCCTCAACCTGGTGCCCTATTCCTTCCAGCGCCTCTGCCAGACCCTTGAGAGTCTGGTCCAGATTGCCCAAATCGGCAAGGATTCTGTGACACTGACTTACATCCTCCAGAACTGCACCGCTCTCTGAATATAGAATCCCATGGGCCTTGGCGGCACCCTCCTGGAGTCTCTCCACGTGCCGCAGTCTCTCGCGCTCCTCCCCCAGTTGGACCTCCTCGTCCACTTGAATCCGGGCCTTGTCTATCTCCTCCAGTTGGAAACGACGAAGTTCTTTTTTTTCCCTCCGCTCCATTGCCTGTCTCTGTAGCCGCCGAAGTTCTTGTCGTAGCCTTTTCAGTTCACCAAAGGTTTCTCCATATGCTGTGCGCTGGCTTTCGAGACCTCCGAACCGATCGACGGTATCGAGATGGGCTTCGGGTTCCAGAAACAATTGATGTTCATGCTGCCCTGAAATCGACACCAGCCCTCGACACAACTCTGCCAACAGTCCCACTGTGGCAAGCTGACCATTGACATAGACCCGATTGCGTCCGGATGTGGACAAGACCCGCCTGACCACCACCTCAGGCCCTCCAGACTCCTTCATGAATGCCTGAAATCGGGCCATTCCCCTATCATCGGCCAGGTTGATCAGAGCGGTCACAGTAGCCTCTTTACTGCCGCTGCGAATGAGATCGGCAGAGCCACGGCTGCCTAGCAACAGATTGATGGCGTTAACTAAAATGGACTTGCCGGCACCGGTCTCCCCGGTGACCACCGTTAGTCCTGGATTGAAAGAGACCGAAAGCGCTTGGATAATGGCGAAATTACTGATCTGCAACTCGGCGAGCACAACCACACCTCTTTTAGCCCGGATTATTCATAAAATCACTTCGCTTCATGAATAATCCGCCCTCCGGGCCCTTCGGCTTTGCTCAGGGTCTTGAGCCAGTCGAAAGACCTCGACTCCGGCCTTTGCAGCCCTCCGCTCAGGGCTAACCTTGAGCGGGTGCGAAGCACCCTGTCGAAACCTGCAACAAAGACTTTCAATTCGTTGCGAGTGCATATTCACGAATCCAAAAGATTCGTGAATAATGCAGGTTAGGGTGCTGGATATACCTCTCTGCGAGTTGACTTTGTCACAATTGAGAAGAGATTTCAACTGAGTTGTGGGGAAATAGTAGTATTGGCAATTGGGTGGATTTAATTCATTAAATTACTTAGAGAATTCAGCGAGTGATAGGCTAAGTAATGTCCCTTCGGAAATACAGTTTCTCTTCTCCCCCTTGAGAGGTTGTGTCGCAATGTCATTCCGAGGCGAGAGCCGAGGAATCTTGAATCTACACCTGTTTAATAATAAAAGATTTCTCGCTTCGCTCGAAATGACAAATAAGGCTTAAACCATAATTGTGATACAGAACGTAGGGTGGGCATTGCCCACCGCCTGACGGGCGGGGATAAACCCCGCCCCTACAAAATATCCCCCTCCCCTTTATCCCCTCCTCTCTCTCCGAGCTGGAGGCTCTACGAGCTGGAAGTCAAGGCGTAGGCTCTACCCTCCGGCCTGTAAGCCCTACGGGCTGGAAGCGGAGCCAGAGGCTGCCAGGGGAGGAAAAGTATAAGTTCTCGGTGAAACAGGATTCACCATAGGTCTTTTCCAGCAAACATGGTTGTCGGACAGCCTCCAAAGGGGCATTTAGATCTCGGTGATAGTTTCATTTGACCAATCAAATATTGTCAATTAACGGGCAAAGGTAAAATATACCACCCAGCCTTTGACGGGATGGGTTTTGAGACTACTATTCATATTGGAGAAAAAGGCAGAAAAACAAACGCAAAGTGGCCGGAGCCATGCTAGCTCCGGCCACTTTGAGATAATAAGCGACTTGCTAAATTACGAGCACTTGCAAGTGGTAGCTCTCTATTTTTCTATCACCACCACGTCCTGGCCCACAAGGCGCGCGCCCGACATGTGCCAAGCACTTATTCTCACCACACGAACGTCGCCTGCTCGCACCGTGCCCAAAACCCTTAATAGATCCTTCTTATCAAATTGGAGAACAAGATCAAGCTTGCCATCTGGACCCTTGTCGCTGCAGAAGTCTGCTTTTACCTTCTTGCCGCTAGATTTCCAGGTATAGAACTGATGCGGCCTTGCCACATCTTGCAGAGAGCTTTCTTCAGGTGGGATCTCTTCTAGTCTCACTGAATCTTGACGAATTTGTCTAACATCTAGACGGTCGGTGCCAAGGATGGCCACCAACACCACGCCACGTTTTGACACTTCTAGCGGGTTTGGGCACAATCCGGGTTTGATGTCGACGGGAACAATCTGCGTTGGCGGCACTGAAGAGGTTGGATAATTCGCACTCCAACTAACAGCTCCTAAAAAAGACAAAGAAATTAGAGCCACTGCCAACACAGTTAAGATTAAAGCCACATTTTTTGTCGTCCCTATCTTTTTTCTCATCTTTGCTACCCTTTCCTTCTCTATTTAGTCACGAGCCGGGCTAAGCGGCCCTTAACTTTTTTAATAGGGTAATTAGTTTACCATACTATAATTCCTGGCTTCTCGCCCCTATTTCTTGTATCTTTCGCTCTATTGGCAGGGCATTCTTCCGGTTCACCCTCATTTCAGCAAGATTTATACCAAGAGGAACTTAAGCATGGCTCTCCCACATAACAGTGAATCGCAGATACCAGGCAGATTATAGTTTTACAGACCTGGGCGTTACAGTCTCAGAGCTTCAGTACTCGGCCCTTTTTTCGTTTGCAATCTCGGCTGGCTTCAAGTATTTTCATCTAAGAAGTTTTCATTTATCAGTAAGCAGTAAGAGAATAATAAATCATAGGCGCACTTCCTCTGGGCTAAAGGACGTCTGGAGGAACAGAAGTAGTGGATTCGCTGGAGAGCGAATTTAAACTGATCTACACTCAAATCGGGCGCAGCAGGGGCACCTGACTACCCTTTCTGTCCATCCAGTCTGCATCCTTGATTCGAGGAACGTTCCCCTGCCTGTATCGCCTACGGTGTAGCAACTGCACGCCACCAAACATCGTCCACCCGGAGACCCCAAATAATCCCCTCCCCCTTGACGGGGGAGGGCTCGCCCTGTTAAATGCCGCCGGTGGCGGCCCCTGCGCAGCAGGGATTTAACAGGGTAGAGGTGGGGGTGAAAAACCGCATGGAGCTTAGTGCCAAGCGCATAGCGAAAAAGTCTTCCCCCCTACGCTCTGCTCTTTGCGCTATGCGATTAGGTCCCCCTCCGCCCGCCAGGGGAGGGGAAAGGATAAAGGTACTGCCATGAAGAACAGAGAAGGGGGCGTTACTCTCAACGAAATCCTTATCTCTCTGACTGTGGTAGGTGTTTTGGCTGCTCTAGGGCTTCCCCGGTTGGCCAAAACAGTGGGCAACTACCGTCTCACCGCTGCCGCTCGCTCCCTGGTGGTTCAAATCCATAAGGCCAAACTAACGGCCATCCGGCAGGGTACCATCTACTATCTCGACTTTGATTTTGACGCTGATGGCAACCTGGCGTCAGAAGACTGTGTTCTCTGGGGGGATCGCAACGGAAACCGACGCAAGGAACTACTGGAGCAGAGTCAAATGGTACTGGATTTGGAGACCTTTCCTGGCGTGCACCTCCACTCCTATCCTCAGGAACAAGGCGGACCAAGGCGCGGGCCCAACAAAACCAAGATCAATGCAGGGGGTGATGACGGCGTTAGCTTCAGTCAGAATCGCATTAAATTAAACTCTGACGGGACATGCAGTACCGGCACTGTTTACCTCCACAACAACAACGGCCGGACCTTTGCCATCCGTATCCGCTTCAACGGCCTGACTCAACTCTGGAGACACGACGGTCAGGCTTGGGAGAAATGGTAATCAAAAGTCAGCAGGCAGATAGCAGCGGTCAGGAGGCAGGGATACTAGGCACTAGATGATAAGTGTTCACTTCTTAGCCGCTCTCTTGGCGATTTGTCGAAAAGTCATAAGGAATCACGACCTACGTCTCTGAAATGCAGCTGTATAACTGTAAAAAAAATAAAAACTATTAAATCATTTTATACTTATCAGTCTGCTTTTTAGCCAAATTAATGACCGGGCACAGCAAAGATGGTCTCTACTGAAGCTGTGTACCCCCCGGCCTGCGGAGTTCATTAGCCCGCATTATTCACGAATTTTGTAGCTTCGTGAATAAGCGCCTGCAAGAAAGCATCTTTGCTTTCTTGCAGGCTTCGACGCGGTGCTTCGCACCTTGTCCTTCGACCTGCTCAGGATCCCGAGTGAAATCGATGGACTCAGGGCTAACCCTGAGCGGAGGCCTGTAGACCTTTTTGTTCTTGCCCAGCCTGAGCTTTTGCTTTCCAGGTGCGAATAACAACAAAGCACGGACCGCTGTCATGGAACCGCAGGAAACACATAGATGTAACCAGCGCCACGGCTTCAGCCTGGTTGAACTTCTGGTGGCAATGGCAATTGCTGGTGTGGTCATGGCAGCGGTTTTCAAGATTTTTACAACTCAACAGGATTCCTATCTGATTCAAGAGCAGATGGCAGAAATGCAGCAGAACGTTCGGACGGCAAAATACATCATGACCAGAGAAATCAGGATGGCGGGCTACGATCCAATGAATGCAGGGGCAGCATTTGGCTTTGTATCCGCCTACGGTGATAGCATAAACTTCACCATGGACATCGTTGGTGAGGACGGGGCCGTCACCGTTCCTGGTGATGATATCACCTATTCTGTTTCTAACAGCAATCTGGATAGGAATGAAGGAGCCGGCAACCAAGTGGTTGTGGAAAATGTCGAGGCCGTCGGTTTTGCCTATGCCTTTGATGCGGACAACGACGGCAACATTGATACCAGTGCTAATGGAAACATCATTTGGGCCATCGACTCCGATGACACGGATGCAGACAAACGGCTGGATGTGAATCTTGATGGCAATAACGATGGGACTATTGATGCCAGTGACGACACCAACGGGGATGGCCTCATTGATGACAATGATGCCGGCACAGCACTCGCATCTCCAGTAGACCTGGAAAAAATAAGAGCAGTGAAGATATGGATTCTCGCCAGGACCGGAAGAGAGGACAGGGCTTTTGCTGATACCTCAACATATGTTTTGGGTAATCAGAGGGTTAACGCCAATGATGGTAGCAGACGACAACTGTTGACCACCATGGTCAAGTGCAGAAACATGGCTCTTTAGAAGCTGAAAAACGCTTCGGCTTTGCCGAGGTATAGTTAAGCTAGGCTAAAAGAGTACGGGAGGGGATAAAGTTACCCATGTCCTTTGTTGCACGGGGAGGGGGATACAATCTATTGAAATCACCTCCTTTTCACCCTCACCTTTACCCTGTTAAATCCCTGCTTCGCAGGGTCCGCCACCGGCGGCATTTAACAGGGCGAGCCCTCTCCCGTCAAGGGAGAGGGGGCTTTTAGCTCTTTGCTGTGAATGGTTTTCAGTGACAATCATGGTCAAAAATCAACTTAGGCAAGAGTTCTCGGACAGCCTCTCGATCCCCCTTTACAAAAGGGGGACGTTTTTCAAGTGGTTCCAACAAGTTCTCCCCTTTCATAAAGGGGGGTTAGGGCCTGCCCGCCACCACGCCCGCCATGCGAGCAAGGCGAGGCGGGCGGGTCGCTCTCGCTCAGGCGAGGCGGGGGGGGGGATTTTGAAGCTGGCGTCACCATGGCGACCGGTGCAGACCACGCCACATATCAAAAGAAAACAAGAAGGCTATACCCTGGTAGAAGTTCTCATTGCCATTACCGTTCTGGCCGTTGGTCTTATGGCGGTGGCCACCATGCAGGTCACAGCCATCAAGACCAACGCCGTTGCCAGTGGCATGTCGCAAGGACTGACCCTGGCCCAAGCCAAAATGGAAGAATTGATGAACCTGCCATATATCACCCTCAATGATGCAGACGGAGATGGGACCGGCAAGGACACAGACGACGACGGTGTAGATGATGATGGGGACAATTTTGGTTTGGATGATACGACCGGCGCAGACGGTTCAGAAGCCAATGGCAGATATACCGTTTATTGGAACGTTGCCGTAGATGAACCTGTGACCGCCAGTAAGACCATAAGGGTCATAGTGACCTGGACCGAAAGGGAAAGGGATAAGCGCCTTGCCCTGGATTTCGTTAAGACCGATCTTAGTTAAAACTACTCCTGAAAGTCATTTCCCCTCCCCTGGCGGGAGGGGGAGTGATTTGTGGGGTTTCTGAACGAACATTACGAGGTCTTACCAACTAATGGCATAGAGTTCGTACTATGAAAAGTATTGTTTACGACATAGCCAATGACAGGGGCTCGGCTCTGGTGGTAGCCCTGCTAATATTGGTGCTGCTCACTTTGATGGGTATTTCGGCCACCACCACCAGCACCATCGAGGTACAGATGGCCGGCAATGAGAAGTTTCATGAAATGGCTTTCTACGCTGCCGAGAGTGGCTGGCAGGAGGCGCTGAATTGGTTGGACCGCCAGTACCCCGGAATTACCGAGCAGGTCGGCTGGGATGCAAGCTCGGGAACCTTTTCGACCGGAGATAAATATGACGCCCCCGATTACATCTCCCTGGCAGATGACAACAACACCGGGTATTACATCAAGGTAGATTTTGCCGGGACAACGCCTGTGTCGGGCTACGGTACAGAGTTCAGAAGGTTCAATTATAGGGTGAATTCATTGGGGATGGGACCTGGCAATGCTCGTTCAGAGCTGAGCGTAACCGCAGGTAAGGTCTTCGACACTGGAGGCTACTAGCATGAGTTTATCCATACGCAAATGCTTGATGCTTCCCATTTTATTGGCGCTCTTCCTGATAATGGCTGGAATTGGACTGGACCTATCAAGTGCTCAAACATTGGGACACTGTCCGGATCCTCCATTTTCGGCCACTGAGACCGGCAGGCCCAATATTCTCATCATCTTGGACCATTCCAGTTCAATGGGGAGTTATGCTGGCTCTCGCTGGGTTACGGCGCAAGGAGTGGTAAAGGATATCATCGACGAATTTCCCAATGTGCGTTTTGGATTGATGAGGATGGATGGTGCCAACACCTGGGGCAATGACAACATCAGCATTGAGAGTCCTTACGTCAGACAGGGTGGCAAACTCTTGAAACCCGTTGGCACTCCGGGGGGGGAAATTAAGGATTATATTACCGCCTGGGGCCCCGAAAGTAACAATCCCCAGACCTGGACTACTCTGGCAGAGACCCTGGCCGCAGCGGGCCAGTACTTCGCCACGGTGGAAGTGGCCGGTTCCCACACCGGCTCTAGTGATTCCTCAATGCTTACCGACAGTAATGCTGATTTTGTCAACGACGGGATTCAGGCAAACGATTTCATTTTCAATAGCAGCGACGGCTCTTACGGAAAAATAACCGGGGTCACCGCCAGCACCATAACCGCCACTTTGGCTGGCGGCAGCGACAACGACTGGGACACGGACGATGTCTATACCACCACCAAAACGGCCGGCAAGGGCCCTTCCGGCTTTGGAGCCTACGACAAACCTTACCACCCTGATCACCTAAACAGTCAATGCCACTACAGAACGGGTACTCTTTCCTCAGGCAGTGAACCCTGGATTGATAAGATCCTAACCATAACCTCACAGCCCGCAGGATTTCAAAATTACGTGGCCATCAGAACTTATCAGGACGAATTCAGCGACTATGACAATGATGATGCGGATCTGATCAACTTGAATCTTCCGGTTGCGGCCACTGTCTATGTAGCCTACCAGAACGGTAAGACAGTCCCCACCTGGCTCGCAAGTTACAGCGACACCGGCAACAATGTCACCATTTCAGATGGTACGAGTTTTGACATTTACGAAAAAGACTTTGGTGCCGGCCTTGTCACCCTGGGGGGGAATCGAAATGGAAGTGGAGACGGGGACTACACTTATTTCACCTACGTCTCCCTGCCCGGTGGCATCAATGACTGCATAGCTTCCAATGCAGATGATAAGGGCCGCTACGTGAATCCAAGCAGTCCCATTCAAAACCAGTGTCAGCAGTCCTTCATCATCTTTCTTACCGACGGTCTGTCAAACTACGACGACGACTGGAATGTGGTGACAAATGTCATAGGTGATTATGACAATGATGGCGCGGACAGCAACCATAAGTACATGGATGATGTGGCAAAGTATTTATACGAAAAGGACATGCGCTCAGACATCGAGGGAATGCAAAATCTCGTTACTTATGTGGTTGGTTTCCACATTGATGACCCCCTGTTATCCGCCGCTGCTTCCAAGGGTGGAGGACTCTATTTCACTGCCAGTAGCGCCGATGCACTGACCACGGCTCTGAAAAAAGCCATTACCAACATTTTGGATAGAATTTCCGCGGGTACCGCGGTTTCAACCATCACCACTTCTTCCGAATCGGACGACTACTTCGTCAGGGCCAAGTTTCTGCCTGTTTCCTGGAAGGGTTTCCTGGAAACCTTTACCCTGCCCTTCGCGGAGGGAGACACTCCGATTTGGGAGGCCGGCGCAGTCCTGGCCGAAAGGATAGATAACTACACCGCCGGTGACCGCGAGATTTTCACTTATATGGACTCTGAGCTTACAAAAAAGCAGGAGTTCGAATCCACCAACTCCACTCTGGTGGATGCGCTGAACACTGAATGGTCCGAGTCCGACGACAGCGAAGTCCAGGACATGATAGATTTCCTCAGGGGTGATGAAAGCAACGACGGCGGCAAATATAGGGACAGGAAAAGCTGGTTTCTGGGTGATATCATCTATTCCACTCCAACGGTTGTGGGATGCCCGAGATCCTTTATTTTGGAAAATGATTATCAGACTTTCAAGACCAACTATCTAAACAGAACAACTATGGTTTATGTGGGAGCAAACGATGGCATGCTCCATGCCTTCAACGCTGCCGACGGTTCCGAAGCCTGGGGTTTCATTCCGGAACAGATCCGCCCCAACCTTGTCAATCTAACGCTCGACTCCTGTCACAAGTACTACGTGGACTTATCTCCAACTGTCAATGACGTTTGGGATGAGGCTTGGGTAACTGCCGGTATCGACTGGACCGGCTGGAAAACTGTCTTGCTAGAGGGAAACAGATTAGGAGGGGAGGAATACTTCGCCCTGGATATAACCAACCCTGCCGCCGCATCCGTCTCCATCTTGTGGGACAAAATACTCTTCTCAGGGAGAAAATCCTCAACCATTCCAGTTGTGGGCAAGGTGAAGATTCTGGAGGGAAAAGCGGGAGAAGTTGATAAATGGCTTGCCATCATCACCTCAGGGTACGATGAGGATGGAGAAAGGACTGGCAGGATTGCCGCAGTGAACTTCCCCAATGGTACCAAGGAGACCATCTGGGAAGAAGGCAACTCAAATGTTAACGAACTGGCAACCCAAGCCAGGGCTGGCACAAACCTGTACTACACCCTGACTTCACCTGTTGGGGTGGATTCGGACAATGACGGCTATCTTGATTTGATCTACGCCGGGGATACCGAGGGTTCTCTGTGGAAGTTCTATTATGACTGTGATGACACCATCTGGAAGAAAGTGGAGATGTTTGACAGCGGCGGCCAACCAATAACCAGTAAACCGACGGTTGTCTTCGATGACCAGCAAAATCTGAGGATATTCTTTGGAACCGGCAAATACCTGGTTGGCAAGGATAAAGAGGACATCTCCAGAAATTCCTACTATTGCATCGTCGAGACCAAATTCCAAGGAAACCCCAATGACGACAACAACGGCCATTACACCAATGCACCGGCAACACCGCTGGGACCAGGTGACCTGGCGGATATGACCACACTCCCAACAGAGGGAAGTTTTAGCAGTTATTACAAAGGCTTGACCCAAGAAGAGCAGGACGCCTTCGACCAGAAATATGCCAAGGGCTGGTATTTCCAACTGGATGACCCTGCCGGCGAGTCTGCAGAGAGAGTGCTCCAGGAATCCACGGTGGTTGCCGGTGTTTCTTTATTCACCTCTTTCACCCCCAATGAGGACATTTGTGGCTACGGGGGCGACTCAAGAATTTATGCTGTCGATTATCAGACAGGGTTTATCGCTACCGCAAAAGGCGATACCAGCCTGAGTGCTGATATCGGAGGTAATGTTTCCGAAAGATATAAAGACTTGGGCCCCGGTCTTCCTTCAAAGGTAGTTTATCACTGGGATTCCAGCACCGGACTGTCCAGTGTCATGGTGCAAACCAGCGACACAACCGTACATGTTGAAAACGTAACCCTGAAAGGGAAGTTGTGGGGCATTGGCTCTTGGAGATATGTGGATTAGGAAAACTCTTGGAATGATGGAATGTTGGAAAAATGGAAAATTGGGTTGCAAAAGCGGAAAAGCTACTATTAATTTGTTCAAATCTTTTGCACCCATTATTCCACCATTCCAGTACTCCAAAATTCCAACTGTGAGTGTGGCGAACTAGCCTGCGCAAGGAGTACCGACAAATGAAGAAATACATTCTTCTCTCTATCCTGACAATTCTGCTAGTCCCCAACCTTGCCACCGCAGATCAGGTAAAAACCATCGAAATCAAGGGTGTCATCGGGGACTATGCTCCGGAAGCTCGGATGTATGAGGTCAACGGCAAGATGTATGAGTTCGAAGAAGACATTGCCATCCAGTCACAAGCCGGGGAGATCCTGACTTTCGCTGATTTAAAAGGGGGAATGAGAATCAAAATCATCGGTGAGAAAATTCCCGGCCTGGCCGGCAAAGAAAAAATAAAATACACCAACATTATAGTAATGAACAAGAAAGTAAAGAGTTCGGGTCACAAGGGGCTTTGAGCCACCCCAGAGGGGGTTCAATGGTTTTTTTCTCATGCGGGAGTATGCCGGAGTAATGGAGTGGTGGAGCATTGAGAAATTTTAATCTCAAGTACCCAATCTCAGGGTTATAGGTGTCAGGTGTCAGAAAAAAGAAACATAGAAGTTCAACACTGAAACCTGAACACTGAAACCTGAAACCCACAATTTTGGTCATTGAAATTTGACCCCCGCAATGCGGGATCTACGACTGGCCCAGAGGACCAGGTTTTCTATACTCAATTACGCTGAAATAATCAGGCGACATTGTCTCTATTTTCTTCTCCACATATTAAGAAACGCCTATTAACTTAGCTCCGCAAAAATCTCTTCTCCCTTGGAAACTATGTCACTATTCGCTGAACCCGTCATTCCGGACGAGCACGCCGACGGCGGGTGAGGTCCGGAATCCAGAGAAAGTTCAATATAATCAGTTCTTTCTGGATCCCGGCTCGCGTCCGCCGCAGGCGGACTTGGCCGGGATGACGAATTGCGACAGAGTCTCTTGAGAGAAGAAGGGACATGTAGTTATCGTGCGGAGCTAAATAAATAGACGTATTAAAAAAGTTAATGATTATTAAGTTTTTTAACGAAATTGGCCTTCAGTTCCCCATTGTTAATGGCCTGCCTCGATTAATCTTCACCACCTGATCCCCCTCCATGCCCTGCTCCCCCTCCCTGGCACAGATATCACTTCTGGTGTATGTTGGTTGGGGGGGAAGGGAGACAAGCACTTAGGTCCACTGATTAACTTGTTGATTCAACAATATTTTTCGTTTATTACCGCAAGATTTCCCCTGGGTCACCATGAGGGTTGGATCTATAGCAGCGGTTAGAAAAATGGCTCCCCCTCCTGATATTGATTGGAAAATTTTCATTCAGGTTAACCATTTAGGGGAATCTCTTTCCAGTGGCATAGAATTTGCTCGATCTCACCACAGAAAGCTAGAGGGTAGTGGAAATGGTAGTTACACGGGTAATAGCAGAGGATTCGACAAATATGAAGCAGTTATTCTCGCAGATTTCTCCAGTTGCAATTAGACCCGCGCACTCGGGCGGGGATCAGAATCCGGGTCGTCACTCTGAGCGCGGGTTCACTCTCGTCGAGCTCATAGTCATTGTGGCCATCATCGGCATCCTAACTACTATTGCAATTTTCAGCATCCCCGAGTGGCGAGCCAATATGGCTCTCAAAACCACGGCCAGGGACGTGGTCTCCCACTTCCAGTTCGCCCGGATTGAGGCGGCCAAAAGCAACGCCACGGCATCGATACAGATCACTGAGGGAGGCCAAGGGGTTGGTAGGTGTGCAGTTATAATCAATGGCCAAACGGTAAAAGAAATGACCATGCCCGCCAAAGTGACTGTGACTCCCCCCACCACACCGATTACCACCTTTCAAATCAACAACAGAGGAATTCCAATTGGAGCGGTGGCGGGACCGGTGGCATTGACCAATGGCCCCAGAAGCTACAACATCACATTATCAGCAGCTGGAGCAATTAGCATGAGTGGGCCGTAAGGTTCCACTCAATCCGACGTAAAGGAAAAGCAACAATGATTCTCAAGAACACTGGGCAACAACGAAAGCAAGAACAAGGATTTACCTTGATTGAGCTCCTGGTTGCCATTGCCATGCTGGGAATTGTGATGGCTGCCATCTACTCGACTTACAAATCGCAGCAGGACAGTTATGTCGCCCAGGAACAGGTGGCGGAAATGCAGCAGAACCTCCGGGCCTCCCTCTACCAGATGGCTAGAGACCTGAGGATGGCAGGATTCAATCCTCAGCGGGCGCCCAATGTGGGGGGGTTTGTTACCCAACTGCCCGACGATGGTGGTGGAACGACCACAACGGACTCTACCACTATCGCCTTTACCATCGATCAGGATTCAGATGGAACCATTGATGCCAACGCTAATGATGAACAGATAGCCTACAGGTTGGATGCTGCCAATAGTAGACTCGAGAAATTCTGGGTGAGTACGGATACCTGGCAGACTGTGGCCGATAATATTGAAAATCTGAACTTTGTTTATTTGGGCGGCGATGGAAAGCCAGTTGACCCAACGACTGCTGCAAATCTGCCGTCCATAAGGTCTGTCCAGATTACCATCCTTGCCAGGACAGGTAGGGTTGATAGAGATTTTATCAGTAATCAGACATATGAAAATCAAATGGACCCGTTAAATGCGGATGAGGGCCCTTATTACTGGAGTTTTACAGCGCCTGGTGACAACTTCCGCCGGAGACTGTTAACCACCACCATACTCTGCCGCAATATGGGGAACTGAATGATGTTTGAATTCGGTAAACAACGAGGCCTGAAAATGAAAACAATTCATGTCCGTAATGAACCTGCACCCTGTCATTCTGAGCCCTTCACTTTGTTCAGGACAGGCTCCGCGAATAAAGAAACAATCTGTCATCCTGAGCGCAGGCGAAGGATCTCGAGATTCTTCGTCGCTCCGCTCCTCAGAATGACACGGACAAGAGCAGTTTCCGGATTGACACTGATCAGCAACCAAGGACTGACGCTGCTGGAAGTTCTCGCTGCCATGGCCATTTTGTCTTTCGGGCTGCTGGCCATCGCCACCATGCAGGCCAGTTCAATCAAAGGGAACTCCCAGGCCATTGGTATCACTGAGGCCGTAACCCTGGCCCAGGATAAGGTGGAAGAACTGATGCGGCTACCCTATAACAATGCAGCCGATAATGATGATCCCCTGGATGATTACTGTGCCTTTACTGCAGGCAGCAATGGAACCAACCAGGACGCTGATGATGACGGCGATGATGACGATGGGGGCAATTTTGGCCTGGACGACACGGTGGACGGGGGTGGAAATGTTCTCGCGGATGCATCGGAACTAAATGTAAATGGCACCAGATATGATCTGTATTGGAACATCGCCGTGAATGAGCCCATCGCCAACGTCAAAACCGTTCGAATAATCGTTGTCTGGTCCGACAGGGGAGCACAGAAAAGTGTTGTGGTGGATTTTATGAAAGCGAACATTATTTAATTGTTTTTATATCAATGAAGGAGACGGAATGTATTTCCTTTCAGAACTAAATAACCAGCGAGGAAGCGCCCTTGTCATTGCCCTGTTGATGCTGGTGGTACTTACCCTCATAGGGATTTCTGCCACCACAACCACCACCTTTGAGCTGCAGATTGCAGGTAATGACAAGTTGTTTAAGAGGGCCTTTTATGCTGCTGACGGCGCTACAGAGATGGGTGGCGAATTGATCGAGCAGAATATCGAAGATCGGGATTGGACCCTGGGTGACGATACCGGATTGGAGGTTGATGCGCTGGATGGTGGTCCGGGTTTGCGTTCTGCCCGGTTGGTCGCAGAAGGCGGGAGCGATGAGGATCGCCGAAAACGCTTGTTGTCGCTTCTCGCACAGAAGCCGCGTCCATGGCGAGCGCGCTTTGTGTGCGTGGTTGCTCTGGTTGGCCCACAGGGTGATTTCAAGCTGCGGCGCGGTGAGTGTCCTGGTGAGATCCTCCCGCTGGCGCGCGGCCTGGGGGGATTTGGTTATGACCCGATCTTCCTGGTTGAAGGCAC
>Ga0209536_100009386_pt1 | contig 14551 bp, 11 predicted proteins | sample DeeMarSeWOR28_12_FD_187461 | JGI IMG/M metagenome (GOLD analysis project Ga0209536, IMG submission 187461) | Marine sediment microbial communities from White Oak River estuary, North Carolina - WOR-2-8_12 (SPAdes) (version 2) | ecosystem: Environmental > Aquatic > Marine > Intertidal zone >...
TCCGTAACGTGCATTGCGGTTCGAACTCCTTACTGCGGTCGCTTAATCCGTCTCCGGTTCGTAGAACAGGTTCGGCGCCAACCAGCGCTCCACTTCCTTTACCGTCATATCCTTGCGCAGCGCATAATCACTGATCTGATCCTTGCCAATCTTGCCCAGACCGAAGTAGTGCGAGGCGGGATGCGAGAAGTACCAGCCGCTGACCGAGGCGGCGGGTCGCATGGCACAGCTCTCGGTCAGGGCGATGCCCGTCGCGGTCTCGACGTCGAGCAGCGTCCACAAGGTTCGCTTCTCGGTGTGATCGGGGCACGCCGGATAGCCGGGAGCGGGCCGGATGCCGCGGTACCGCTCGCGAATCAATTCCTCCGGAGACAGATCCTCGGTCTTGCCGTAGCCCCAGTCGCGACGGGCGCGCTGGTGGAGCAACTCGGCAAAGGCCTCGGCCAGGCGGTCCGCCAGCGCCTTGGTCATGATGGCGTGGTAGTCGTCGTTCGCGCTCTCGAAGCTCCCCGCCAGGTCCTCGACGCCGATGCCGACGGTCACCGCGAAGCCGCCGAGATAGTCGATCGTCCCACCGGCGAGCGGAGCCAGGAAATCGGCCATGGGGTATCTTCGTACCGTTGTATGCCTTACACAGTGAAAGAAGCTGGGGGGCTGGTGATTTCTCCGACCTAACAGGGTTGATAGACTGGGTCGGGAAGATTGGGGCTCGGATGGTAGCCACACTGCCCCTGCTGCCCACTTTCTTTAACCATATTTTTGAGCCCAGCCCCTATCTGCCGGTCAGCCGCCGGTTATGGAATGAGTTTTTTCTGGATTTAACCAGAGTACCCGAGTTGAATGATTGCCCTTCAGTACAGAGTCTCCTGTCGTCCAGACCACTACAGGATGAGATAGAATTATTGCGCCGTTCGGCACTGGTTGATTATCAGCGTGAGATGGCATTGAAACGTAGGGCTCTTAAAAAGCTCAGTCACTGTTTCTTCGCTCAGAAATCCCGACGACAAGAGGACCTTCGCCAATTCACAGAGACCAACCCGATAGTTGAGGACTATGCCCGCTTCCGTGCGGCCTTCGAGAGACTTAACGTCCCCTGGCGGTCTTGGCCCCAGTTACTACGGGAAGGCACTATAGGGGAAGGTGACTACGATGAGGACAATCGGCGCTATCACCTCTATGTGCAGTGGCTGGCTCATCAGCAGATGGCTGATGTCTCAGAGAAGGCTAAAAGCAAGCAGCTCAAGCTGTATCTCGATCTGCCAGTGGGGGTACATCCCGATGGCTACGATGTTTGGCGTGAACGTGACGTTTTCGTTCTGGATGCCTCGGTCGGTGCCCCTCCCGACGCCGTCTTTACTCAGGGCCAAAACTGGGGATTCCCTCCACTACACCCGCAAAAAATCAGAGAGCAAGGGTACCGATATGTCATCGCCAGCCTGCGACATCATCTACAACAGGCGGGTATTCTGCGCATCGACCACGTAATGGGGCTGCATCGGCTGTTCTGTATCCCGGCCGGTCTGGAAGTCGAACACGGCGTCTACCTTCGTTACCACGCCGAAGAGCTCTACGCCATTCTGTCTCTCGAGTCCCACCGCAGTAAGGTGATACTTGTCGGCGAGGACCTGGGCACAGTACCGTTCTATGTCAGGCCCGCGATGAAGCGGCACGGGCTGAAGGGCATGCATGTGGTGCAGTACGAGCTTGCCTCTAGCCCCCGGGAAGGACTTTCGCCACCTTACAACAATACGATTTCCAGTCTCAACACCCATGATATGCCACTGTTTGCCGCTTTCTGGGAAGGACGGGACATCGAAGATCGGCGCAGGCTCAATCTGCTGGACAAGGCGGGAGCACGCAGCGCCCAGAAAAGCCTGGGGGCCATCAAGAATGGCCTGTACCGGTTTCTGCAGAGTGAAGGCTGGCTCAGCCGATCGGAAGTAGATAGCTTTGCCGTACTTAGGGCCTGCCTGTCATATCTGGCGGCAAGCCCGGCTCAGCTACTTCAAGTTAATCTGGAAGACCTGTGGCAGGAAATTCAGCCCCAGAATATACCGAGCACCAATACGGAGCACCCAAACTGGCGGCGTAAGCTGCGCTACAGTCTGGAGCAGTTTTGCCAGATGCCTCAGGTGATTGATACACTTCACAATGTAAACAGGCTTCGTAAACAGGCTAGAGATCACTAATGGCAAAGAGAAAAGGACAAGAGAGATCCAATCAGCCTGATAGGGCGAGGGGACCTAGAGATGAGCTAAGGTCATCACCAGTGACCCTGCTCACCGATGACGACCTTTACCTCTTTAACGAGGGCTCTCATTTTCGCCTTTACCAAAAACTGGGCGCACATCCGATGACGGTCAATAGCCAGAATGGCACCTATTTTGCGTTGTGGGCACCCGACGCTAGAGGAGTTTCGGTTACCGGCGACTTCAACGGCTGGGATAGGAACAGTCACCCCTTGTCGCCCAAGGGCAAGTCGGGAATCTGGGAGGGGTTCATCCCTGGAATAAGCGCTGGTGCAATCTATAAATATCACATTGCTTCAAAGTACGGAGGCTACAGAGTAGACAAGGCCGACCCGTTAGCCGTCTACACTGAGACGCCACCAAAAACAGCGTCTGTTGTCTGGTCACTCGAATATGATTGGGGCGACCAAGAGTGGATGCAGACGCGTCACGAGCACAATCGACTTGATACCCCGATAAGTATCTACGAGGTCCATCTTGGTTCCTGGAGGCGACTACCTGACGAAGGCAATCGTTCTCTCACCTACCGTGAGCTGGCCCCCCAACTCGCCGAATACGTACGGAGTATGGGATTTACCCATGTGGAATTCCTGCCGGTGATGGAGCACCCCTTTTTCGGCTCTTGGGGTTATCAGACCACGGGGTACTTTGCCCCGACCAGCCGTTTCGGCACCCCCCAGGACTTGATGTATCTCATCGATTACCTGCATCAGCACGGGATCGGTGTCATTCTGGACTGGGTACCATCGCATTTCCCCAACGACGAACACGGTTTGAGCTTCTTTGACGGCACCCATCTTTACGAGCACGCCGACCCCAGGAGAGGTTTCCACCCTGACTGGAAGAGTTGTATTTTCAACTACGGACGGTCCGAAGTACAGAGCTTCCTCTTGAGTAGCGCTCTCTTCTGGCTGGATAAGTACCATGTCGACGGCCTGCGTGTCGATGCGGTGGCCTCAATGCTTTACCTGGACTACTCACGTAAGGAGGGACAGTGGATCCCCAACAAGTATGGCGGGCGAGAAAACCTCGAAGCCATTAGCTTCCTGCGCCGGCTCAATGAGGAGGTCTATGCTAAATACCCTGACGTACAGACATTCGCTGAAGAGTCAACCGCCTGGCCGATGGTATCGCGACCCGCATATCTCGGCGGGCTAGGATTCGGCCTGAAATGGGATATGGGCTGGATGCATGATACTCTGCAATATATGTCACATGACCCTATCCACCGCAAATATCACCATAATAACCTTACCTTCCGTATGCTATATGCCTTTAATGAGAACTTTGTGCTGCCTCTTTCCCATGATGAGGTGGTGTACGGTAAGGGCTCTCTCTTGAGTAAGATGCCCGGCGATGACTGGCAGAAATTCGCCAACCTGAGGTTGCTTCTGGGTTACATGTACACGCAGCCCGGTAAGAAGCTACTTTTTATGGGTTCGGAGACAGGCCAGTGGCGAGAATGGGACCATGACGGCAGCCCTGACTGGCATTTTCTGGAGTACCAGCGACATGCCGAGGTAGCCAAGTGGCTGCAGGCCTTGAATCATCTTTATCGGAGTGAGCCCGTGCTTCACGAGTTCGACTGCGAGCCGGCTGGCTTTGAATGGATTGATGCCAGTGACGCTCTACAAAGCGTCATTAGCTTTGTCCGTAAGGGTAGGTCAACGGAGGATATCCTGCTCGTGGTCGGCAACTTCACGCCGGTAACCCACTCCGACTACCGGGTAGGCGTCCCCCGCGCGGGTTTCTGGAAGGAAGTGCTTAACAGCGACGCCAGAGAATTTGGTGGCAGCGGTCAGGGTAACCCGGCCAGAATAAGGGCATCCAGAAAATCGGCACATGGCCGCCCCTATTCCCTTGAAATTACGCTACCGCCTCTGTCGATCGCCTGCTTTAAAAGCCGGAGACGCAGGTCATGAACATGAGAGACCGTTTGGGGGCTGTCCACCTGGGAAACGGCCGCTACCATTTTCTGGTCTGGGCACCACTGGCGCAGAGAGTAGCAGTACACGTCTTATCACCCGAGGAAGTCATGATACCCTTGAAGAAGAATGAGCGCGGCTATCATCATGGAACGACTTCCAGCGTGCTGCCCGGCAGCCGCTACTTCTACCGGCTGGACGGGGACATAGAGCGTCCCGATCCGGTATCGCGTTACCAGCCGCAAGGCGTCCACGGCCCTTCCCAGGCGACCGACACCGATTTCTTATGGCACGATCGCCACTGGACTGGGCTACACCTAGAGGACTATATCATCTACGAACTTCACGTGGGTACGTTCACTCCGGTGGGTACCTTTGCGGCTATTATCCCTTATCTCGATGAACTCAAGATGCTGGGCGTCACTGCCCTGGAGCTCATGCCGGTAGCCCAATTCCCCGGCGACCGTAACTGGGGCTATGATGGTGTCTATCCCTTTGCCGTGCAGAATTCTTACGGAGGACCGAACGACCTCAAGTTGCTGGTAGATACCTGTCACCAGAAAGGCTTAGCCGTTATCCTTGACGTGGTCTACAACCATTTAGGACCAGAGGGAAACTACGTGGCCGACTTCGGTCCCTACTTTACCGATCGCTATCAGACACCGTGGGGTGCTGCCCTCAACTTTGACGGACCGCATAGTGATGAAGTCCGCCGTTATTTCATCGAGAACGCCCTTTACTGGCTTACTGATTTTCACATCGATGCCCTCCGGCTGGACGCGCTCCATGCCATAGTGGATAATTCAGCCGTTACCTTTCTGGAAGAGCTGTGCCAGGCGTTCCACGGTAAAGCGAAAACATTGAAACGAAAAGCGTATCTCATCGGTGAGAGCGATGCCAACGACGCTCGCCTGATCAAGCCGCCGGAACAGGGAGGTTATGGTCTTAATGCGCAATGGAACGATGATTTCCATCACGCTCTTCACGCGCTATTGACCGGCGAGCGGAACGGATACTACCGGGACTTCGGGCGTCTAGAACATCTGGTCAAGGCATTCCGGGAGGGCTTTGTCTACTCCGGGCAGTATTCTCACTACCGCCGGCGAAGACATGGCGTTTCTTCCCGAGATATTCCTGCTGAGCGCCTGGTCGTGTTTGCCCAGAACCACGATCAGGTGGGTAACCGTATGCTTGGCGAGCGGTTGAGTCGGCTGAGCTCCTTTGACGCCTCCAAACTGGCCGCCGGTATTGTGCTGCTGTCGCCCTTTATCCCGCTGCTCTTCATGGGTGAGGAATACGCGGAAACGGCACCCTTTCTTTACTTCACCAGTCATTCCGAGCCGTCACTGGTGGAGGCGGTACGCCGGGGGCGTCGGGAAGAGTTCAGCGCCTTCCGCTGGCCGGGAGAGTTGGCTGACCCGCAGGATAGAGCAACCTTTCTGGCCAGCAAGCTAAATTGGGAGTTACGGCAGGAAAGCCAGCATCGCTTGCTTACTGAGTTCTATCGAGAGCTGATTCGCCTGCGCAGAGAAATCCCCGCCTTATCCCGCCTCAGTAAGGGTAACCTCGAGGTAAAAGGCTTGGAACAACAGAAGCTGCTCTTCCTTCGTCGTTGGGCTGAGGAGGACGAAGTGGTAATGGTGTTTAATATCAGCAGTGAAGAGACCTCGATCACGCTGCCGCTTCCAGCCGGCCCCTGGCGTAAGCAACTGGATTCCGCAGAGGAGCGGTGGCGAGGAAGCGGAAGCCCTATTCCCAATCGGATCGATCCTGATGACGAATGTGGTCTGGTTATCAGGCCGTGGTCAATGGTTCTTTTCGTAAAGGAGACTTAGATGGAACGTTATATATGCGTGCATGGTCATTTTTACCAGCCACCGCGAGAAAACGCCTGGCTAGAACAGGTTGAGATGCAGGATTCAGCCTATCCCTACCATGACTGGAATGAGAGGGTGACCGCGGAGTGCTACGCGCCCAATGCCGCGTCGCGTATTCTGGACGGTGAAGGGTGCATCACTGCGATCGTTAACAACTACACCAAGATAAGCTTTAATTTTGGGCCAACGCTACTTAGCTGGATGGAGACAAACTCCGCGGATACCTATCAGGCTATCATCGAAGCCGACCGGGAAAGCCGGCAGAGATTCTCCGGGCACGGCTCAGCCCTGGCTCAAGCCTACAATCACCTGATTATGCCCCTGGCCAACCGCCGTGACAAGTATACCCAGGTGCTCTGGGGAATCCGGGACTTTGAGCACCGCTTCGGCCGGCAGCCGGAGGGTATGTGGCTCCCTGAGGCGGCAGTCGACCTCGAGACCCTGGATATTCTGGCGGAACTGGGGCCCAGGTTTACCATTCTGGCGCCTCACCAGGCAAAACGAGTGCGGCCGATCGGCAGCGACACCTGGACTGAGGTCGCTAACAGCAACATTGACCCGACCATGGTCTATCAGGTCGGACTACCGTCCGGCCGTAAGCTGGCGGTATTTTTTTACCAGGGACCAATTTCACGAAGTGTTGCCTTTGATGACCTGCTGACCAGCGGTGAAGGGTTTGCTCACCGCCTGGTTGATGCCTACTCAGAGGAGCACAACTGGCCCCAGCTTGTCCATATCGCTACCGATGGCGAGACCTATGGTCACCACCACCGGTTCGGGGATATGGCACTGGCTTTTGCGTTGCATTACATTGAAACCAATGGCCTGGCACGAGTCACCAATTACGGCGAATACCTTGAAAAACATCCCCCGACACACGAAGTTGAGATTAACGAAAATACCTCCTGGAGCTGCAGTCACGGGATCGAGCGGTGGCGTAGCGACTGTGGTTGCAACGCAGGGAGAAACCCAAAATGGCAGCAGGCATGGCGGACGCCGTTACGAGAAGCACTGGACTGGCTGCGGGACATCCTTGCCCCGAAATATGAAGAGAAAGGAAAGGAATTACTGAAAGACCCCTGGGAAGCCCGTAATAATTACATTCAGTTAATCCTCGACCGCTCACCCGATAATGTGCGCCGCTTCCTCGAACAGCACCGGACGCGTGAGTTGAGCGAAGCAGAAAACATTACCGCACTCAAACTCCTCGAGCTGGAACGCCACACTATGCTGATGTACACCAGTTGCGGCTGGTTCTTCGATGAGCTGTCCGGTATTGAGACGGTGCAGGTGATCCAGTATGCGGGGCGGGCAGTTCAACTGGCGCAGGAGCTATTCGGTGATGACCTTGAAGCACATTTCCTGGAGCGACTTGAACTGGCTAAGAGTAACAGCCCGGAGCATGGCGATGGCCGTCGTATCTACGAGAAATTTGTGAAACCAGCGACGATCGACCTGACCAAGGTTACGGCTCACTTCGCCATCAGCTCCCTGTTTGAGGAATATGGCGAGCAGGCCGATGTCTACTCGTACCATATTGACTTGAAGGACTATCATACCGCCGAGTGTGGTAAGGCCAGGTTGGCCACCGGGCAAGCACAGGTCACATCGGCAGTGACTCTGGAATCGGCCAACCTCGGTTTCGGCGTCGTGCGCTTTAGCGACCACAACATAAACGCCGGTGTCCGTGAGTACCAGGGGGAAGAAGCCAACCAGGCGATGCTTCAAGAGCTAACCCAGACCTTTTGCGCGGCCGATTTTGCTGAAGCGGTTAGGCTGCTGGACAAGCACTTTGGCACCTCTACCTACTCGCTCAAATCTCTCTTCCGCGACGAACAGCATAAAGTACTCGATAGCATCCTGGAATCAGCCCTTTCGGAGATTGAAACGGTCTATCAACAGGTGTACGAGCACCATTATCCGCCGATGCGTTTCCTGGCCGAACTGGAATATCCCATACCCAAGAGCTACCAATCTGCCGCCGAGTTTATCCTGAACGGCGGACTGCGCCGGGCGCTCAGTAGCGATCCCCTGGAACCGGAACAAATCAGGAGCCTCCTCGACGAGGTACAGACATGGCGGGTCGAGCTTGATGCCGAAGAGTTGAGTTATCTCCTCCAGCAGAGTCTGGAAAAGATGTTGGTCCGGCTGGTCGCCAACCCGGCTGACCCGGGTCTATTAACGGAGGTGCTCACTGCCGTCCAATTGGCCCGTTCCGCACCGTTCCCGGTCGATCTGTGGAGGGTGCAAAACCTGTATCACCAACTGCTCGAGTCCACTTACCCAGAGCTCAAGAGCAAGGCACAGGAGGGGGACGAGACGGCTGGGGCATGGCTCGGTCAGTTTGTGCCGCTGGGCCAGCAGCTCTCAATACGAGTTGACTAGATGTGCGACTTAAGAATACCCGTAGCCACCTACAGATTTCAGTTTAATGGACAGTTCCGATTTGAAGATGCCAGCCGCCTCGTGCCTTATCTACATCGGCTTGGCATTTCTGATCTCTATGCTTCGCCGATTCTCAGGGCACGTAAGGGGAGCTTGCATGGCTACGATGTAACCGACCCAACACGGCTGAACCCGGAGCTCGGCGAAACGGCGGATTTCGCTTCTATGGTGCGTAATCTTAAAGACCACGGCATGGGCTTGCTCCTTGACATTGTCCCCAATCACATGGCAGCCAGTCCGGAGAACCCGTGGTGGCGGGATATTCTAGAAAACGGTATCTGCTCACCCTATGCTGGCTTGTTTGACATTGACTGGGGTTCAGCAAACAATCGGGTCGTTTTGCCGGTCCTGGGCAGACCCTATGACGAGACACTCAAGGCTCATGAACTTGTCGCCAAGCTGGAGGATAATGGGCTTTTTCTCTACTACCATGATTTCAGGCTGCCCCTGGATATTAAGTCCTACGGCTTAGTTCTCGGCCAATGTTTCAGTAGCACGAATGAGAGCGACGGGGAACCGTCCGGCATTCAGCAACTACGGCACCTACAAGATACCCTGGAACAACTCCCCCCTATCACCAGTATAGCCGACCGGACAGCGAGTAAGCGCTATCGGGAACGCCAGGCAGCCAAGCAGGAATTTTTAAAGCTGATTAATGATTCACCCGAGGTGAAGGCCCGTCTGATCGAGAGAATTGCCATTCTCAATAGTAAGGTGATACAAACCATACTGGAACAACAAGCATACCGGCTTGTCTTCTGGAGAACGGGGCAGCCAGAGATCAACTACCGGCGTTTTTTTGATATTAATGACCTGGTCGGGGTACGTGTTGAAGACCTCCAGGTCTTCCAGCAAACCCACGCTCTGGTCCTTAGGTTAATCCGAGAGGGGAGGGTTAGCGGTCTACGGGTCGACCACATCGACGGTCTCAAAGGTCCATTAGAGTACCTTTCCCGCCTGCAACAGGCAGTGGCACCGAAGACAAAGGTCACCGGCAAATCTCCCCGCTGCTATGTTGTTGTCGAGAAGATTCTAAATCGGGATGAAGCCTTACCAGCGGAGTGGCCGGTCTGCGGCACCACCGGTTACGATTTTGCTAATGTAGTCAATACGCTCTTTATCTACCATCGAGGTGTAGCCGCGCTCGCTAAGAAGTACTCTGAGTCGACGGGGACGGCGTCTTCTTTCCGCGATATCGCCTACCAGAAGAAGAAAATGGTGATGCAAGAATTATTTCCGAGCGAGGTAAGTATGCTGGGAAAGAAGCTGGTCCACCTTGTCCAGCAGGTCTTGACCGACTGCGTAGTCCCGCCCGCAGACCTAATCACAGCCCTGGTCGAGGTTACTGCCTGCCTACCCGTTTATCGTACTTACCTACGTGACTTAATGATTTCACCTCGTGATAAAGGCTATTGGGAAAGCGCCGTAGCTGAGGCTAAACGGCGCATTAATAAAGATGCCGACAGTCTGGCCATTGATTGCTTGTGGCGTGTTCTCGCCCCGGAATCTACTCAGTATTTCACTCCCCAACAGAGTAGTGCATGGCTCGACTTTATCTTAAGGTGGCAGCAACTCACCGGGGCGGTTATGGCTAAGGGATTTGAGGATACGGCGCTTTACTCGTTCAATCGACTGGTCTCTCTAAACGAAGTGGGCGGAAACCCTAGTTCAACAGGTCTCTCTGCCGAGGAATTTCACCGGTTTAATCAAGACCGGCTAGAACACTGGCCGCATACCATGAACGCCACTTCGACACATGACACCAAGCGAAGTGAGGATGTCAGAGCCAGAATCAACGTGCTGTCCGAACTGAGTGATGAGTGGCAGAGACACCTCGGCCGGTGGCAGCAGTGGCATAAGCCTCAGAAACCGAGAATAAAGGGTCTGCCGGTTCCCGCGCCCAACATAGAGATTATGATTTATCAAACAATGTTGGGGGCCTGGCCACTTTACTCAAGTCTGATACCGGAGTTTAAGCAAAGAATCAGGGACTACTGCATTAAAGCAGTACGGGAAGGCAAGGAGTCCAGTAACTGGCTATCCCCCGATCTGGACTATGAGTCGGCACTCGGCGAGTTTCTGGATGATATCCTGGATAACTCTGCGGAGAACAAATTTCTCGCCGACTTTCTACCATTCTGCCAAAAAGTGGCCTACTACGGCGCTCTTAATTCACTGGCTCAGGTCTTGCTCAAGGTTACTTCTCCCGGAATACCCGATTTCTATCAGGGAATGGAACTATGGGACTTCAGTCTGGTCGACCCCGACAATCGACGTCTGGTTGACTTTAGAAAACGAGAAGGGGTCTTGGATGACTTGATCCGGGAGGAAAACCAGGGGACTAGAGCGTTGGTTTATCAGTTGCTCAGCTCATGGCAAGACGGCCGGCTCAAACTCTATCTAACCTACAAAGCGCTGCATACTCGCCGTACTTACCGGGAAGTTTTCCGTGATGGGCAATATTTTCCTCTTGAAATTACTGGGCGAAAACGAGAACATGTTGTCGCTTTTTCCCGACATAAGGAAGGAACCTGGATTCTAGTAGTTGTCGGTCGCTTTTGGGCCAGACTAACTGAACCTGAAGGCTTCCCGCTCGATGAAACCGTGTGGCAGAGTAATCGAATACTTCTCTCCCCAGGCATGCCCGAAAAATGGTTTAACACCTTTACTGGGGAGAGCCTACGGGCGGCCTCGCAAGGACGAGAGTTATTACTGTCCGAGGTCCTGAATACGCTTCCGGTAGCTTTGCTGGTCGGTAACGCGGGGCTAAGACAAATTGACGAAGACAGTCAAATAGCATAAAATTCCAAATACAATCACGAGAATTTGGTGGTAATCGAATGACAAAACATGGTGATAAAGTTGAGGCGGTAGCGGCAGGGCAGGAGAGCGGAGGAACACCGGAGGCACCTGCGGATCCAGACCAAGAATCGCCTAGTCTGGATATCGTTTACTGTGAGGTAAAAGAAAGACTTGAGGTTCAACTAAAGCAGATTGATACCCTGGATGGCAAGACCGGAAACATCCTCTTCATGTCCAGCGTTGTTCTTGGTATTGGTGCCACCGCTCAGGCCTTATTGCTGGGACTGCAGGGAAGCCCGATCGTTATGATGTTTTTTTCGATACCCATCGTGTTCTATTCACTAGCCATGTTTTTCGCTCTGCGGAGCTGGGTGGTCAGACCTTATTTCCGCGATCCGGAACCCCGGCCCCTTCGCGACCACTATCTGGCTAAGGAACCTCAATTCACCACGAGACGACTGCTGGCCCACTTTATTTCATGTTATGAGTGGAACACCACGGTCATTAAGAAGAAGGTTGGTGAACTCCGTTTTTCGATGCAATTTTTCCTGGCGGAAGTGATTTCTCTGGCGCTGGTACTGGTAATTCGCCCCTGGATTGTTAGCTGATATTCGGGAGGTATTATGGATAGAGATGAGCATCAAAACTCTGTTAGTGATGAACATCCCGGTGGTGAGCAAGAGGGTGATGTTGAAAGCGAACTAGCGAAAAAGAAGAAGACTCAAATTGAGGAGAACCCAGACTTAGAAGACCCTCGTCTATATAGTCCACTTCAAGAACCGGACCGTCCCGCTCCGCAGGAGAGGAGTCAAGACGAAGATGATAAATCTACCACCGACACCAATGCATCATCTTCCAGCAACAACGAAGAAACGACCGCTTCCGCTGAGGGAAACTAGCCACGCCTTAATGTTGAAATCCGTAACGAACTCATTCTGAAGAAGCGACCTTCTTTAATCCAAGCCCGCATCCCCTAAGCAGGAATTCCTACCATGATGACCGTACCTTTAGCGGAGCCAGAACGTATGTCGAACCTACCATTCAGTAACCGGACACGTTCGCTGATGCCGATGAGGCCAAATTTACCCGCGGGCGCGAGGCTACTCAGCACTTTGGTTAGGTTGAAGCCCACCCCATTATCTTCAATCTGCAATCTAACTGAATCCTGGGAGAACTCTACCTGGATACTTACTTTATCTGCCATTGAATGCTTGTGGATATTCCGCAGCGCTTCTTGAGCAATACGATACAATGTTACCTCAGCTTCGGAGGAAGTTCTCCGATGTTCCCCCACCACTTTTACCTCGCACTGAATATCGGTATTTCGGCGGTTACAGTGGTACCTTTACCTCTCTTAGAGACAATCTTGAAATTACCTCCAAATAGTTGTGCTCTTTCTTGCATGCCAATTAGACCTAATCTCTGTTTGCGGGCGAAGTCAGTGAGTGTTTTCGGTATTTCGAAGCCAATGCCGTTATCACGAACATTAAAGTTAACCATTTCATCTGTGAAATGAATCGTCAACGTTGCTTCGGTGGCTTTTGAATGCTTTTTTACGTTACGTAAAGATTCCTGAGCGATGCGAAACAGAATTAATTCTACTTCAGGAGATATGCGACGTACCTTGCCCACAATCTTTTTACAGCAACGAATATTTCCCTCAGACTTTAATTCTTCAATCAGGGAGTCAAGGGCTGCTATCAAGCCAAACCTATCCAAGAGTTTTGGACGCAGACTATGACTGAAACGTCGCAATCCAGCCACAATGTCCTCGACCCGACATCGTAGTTGCTCAAGTTGTTCCACTAGTCTTTTATTTAGTCCTGTTGTCGTCATCGATATTTCATCGATATCGGTGCATAGGCATGCTAGTTCCTGTATCGTTTCGTCATGTATTTCAGTAGCAATCCTGTTTCGCTCTTCCTCTTGAGCCGTAGTAATCGATTTAAGGTAGAATTGCATGTTTTCCCGAAGGCTCTTCTCTTCAGTGATGTCACGGTCAATACCGCGATACCCGGCAAGCTGACCGTTACTACCCCCAAATGGCACCCCACTGGATTCTAGCACTATCAGCTGGCCATTTTTATGCCTATTTATATTCTCCAACCTGGCAAAAGGCTTTTGAGCCTTAACTATGGAGGTAAATTTATCTCGAATGCGTCTTACTTCCTCGGGAGATATTAGCAGATCAAACAATGATACCTTACCGATGATTTCAGGAGGTTCGTAACCCAGTACGTCTCTTACCCTTGGGTTAACATACGTATAGAATCCATTGGTATCTATCTCCCATATCATTTCACTGGTGCTTTCGGTCAAATCTCGGAAGCGTTGCTCACTATTTCGCAGTGCTATCTCTGCCTTTTTGTATTCACTAATGTCCGTGAAATATCCCAAATTGGCTGGTTGCCCACTGTATTTAATATGGGTAAATGTTTCCAGGGCCCATCCAATCTCACCACTCTTTTTTAGGAATCTATACTGATAAGAGATGTGCTGCCTTCCTTTTACCACCAGTTCAAAATTCCTCTTAACCACTTCTCTATCTTCCGGAATGACCAGACTGAGTGGATTGATACCGATCAATTCTTCGTTATTGTAGCCCAGGATTCTTCGGTATTGTGGATTGGTAAAACATATGGCAGAATCACGTAAGATGTAGATACCTATTGGTGAATCACCAGTGAAAATATCAAATATATTATATGATTTCTGTTGCTTGTCACTTATTTCCCGATGCATAAGATGATTCCCGTTTCAAATGATTCTTAGTGCACATTTAGCGGTATTGTTGAATGTTATGCTGAGTAATAAGTATCTTGCTAAACGTCTGGTGTATTAAAGTTTGCGGTCTTATTCAAGATCATCAATGGTAAGCCAACCTTGCTTCAACGCATGAGACGTGGCCTTCATGCGTGATTCAACTCCCAGTTTCTTGAATTCCGGCGATTTAGAGAGGATTCTGGTTTCTCTTTGGCCCTCGACTTCTTCCAGGATAGAGAGCATTTTTTCGTAGTCTTTGATCGGGAGAATCACCGCAGTCGGTTTCCCTTTCTCATCCACGATGTATTGTTCATTGACAGAGGGAGCCATGACAAAACTCTCCTTTCAAATGGTTAAAATGACGTCCCGACATGTTGATTGTCATGGTTAAATTACCCTTACCCTATTCAAAATGCAATGAGATTCCGTGTCCTGCTCGATATACCACTTTTTCCCTGTAATTTTCTTGCGCCTTTAAACATTGCCTTTG
>Ga0209536_100009387_pt1 | contig 14551 bp, 10 predicted proteins | sample DeeMarSeWOR28_12_FD_187461 | JGI IMG/M metagenome (GOLD analysis project Ga0209536, IMG submission 187461) | Marine sediment microbial communities from White Oak River estuary, North Carolina - WOR-2-8_12 (SPAdes) (version 2) | ecosystem: Environmental > Aquatic > Marine > Intertidal zone >...
CAGTGTCGATTCTATTGCAGGATTGCCGGGTGACGTATGAAAATATTTTAGGTAGCCCTGAGGTGAAGCAGAAGACCACCAAGGGTTTCAAGGGAGCTATGGCAACTTTTGACGCCACCCGGCCACTGGTAGCTGCACAGGCGATTGGTCTGGCGCGAGCCACTGTAGAGTTGGTCAAAGAGGAGTTGGAGAAACAAGGGGTAACTATCCGGTATGGATTACCGCGGCAGAAGTTGACCTCGATTGAGCGTGACGTGATTGATATGGAAATTATGCTGCGCTCAGCCTGGCTGCTGGTGCTCAAGGCAGTGTGGATGGCGGATAATCGCATCCACAATCCGAAAGAAGCCTCCATGAGTAAGGTTCGTGCGGGAGATATCGTCGTTAAGATCACACAGAAAGCGGTTGAAATTCTGGGGCCTTTGGGTTACACACGCGAGCTGCTGCTCGAAAAATGGTTCCGAGATGCAAAAATCAGCGATCTCTATGAAGGCACCGGGCAGATCAACCTTTTGGTGGTGGCGCGCAATATCCTGGGATATCGAGGCAGTGAGCTGCGATAACCCTCCTAAAAAACCGTTTTCCTGGTCGCTGAGTATATTGATTTGTTAGCTCGGCGATCAGGATAGGGTCTTGTTGTTAGACAATTATCTTCTTATCTAATCCATAGTGGTTCATAAGAGGCGCATATGGATTGCTGATTAGAGATGATGTGCGAGTGTAATAGAGATGCAATATGCCCGAATCGTTCCAAACAAGGCTCTATAAATGGGGATTCAATATCTACCCGGCTTATCGTGGAACTGGAGGGTGGATTACATATATCGCCAGTGATTGGCGAGAAATCCATGTGAAATTACCGCTTTCGTGGCAAACGCGCAACTATGTTGGTACGATCTTTGGTGGTAGTTTGTACGCTGCTGTTGATCCATTTTATATGATTATGTTAATCAAGAACCTGGGACCTGATTATGTAGTCTGGGATAAAGCTGCCAGTATTCGGTTCAAGAAGCCCGGGAAAAATACGTTATATGCCCGTTTCCAGCTGAGTGAGCAGGAGTTGCAGTTCATCAAATCAGAGCTGCAGCGCACGGAAAAATTAGATCGTCATTATCAGGTTGAACTGAACGACAGTTCAGGTGTGAATCATGCAGTCGTTGAAAAAACGATCTTCATTGCCAAGAAGGCTGTTAAGAGAGCAGATTAATCTATCGAAATTTTATGTCGATTGTGCTAAATGTATAGCAGCAGGATGACGATATTTTCATTGGTTGCTGTGGTCGCGATTATCCTGCTTTCTGCTTGTGGAGCAGGGCAGTCACCGATTCTATCCGAGGCAGGTGATGGTGGTGAGGTCAGTGAGCTCAATATCGAGACTCAGGCACCAACTGCCACTGTGATGATCTCCCCATCAGAAACATTAACGTCAACAAATACCTGGACGCCAACATGGACCGCAAAGCCGACGTTCACACATACGCCCTCACCAACACCTGATCCATATAAAGATCTAACAGTTGAAGGTTTAGCGACCCGATCATACGGTGGCGGCGAGCTGGTTATCCGTGAAGTGTTAGCGGAGAACAGCGCTTTCACCCGCTACCTGATCGCTTACCCCAGCGATGGCTTGACGATCTATGGATTTATGAATGTACCTCGCAGCGATGGGCCTTTTCCGGTAGTAATCGCGTTACATGGTTACATTGATCCTGAGATTTATAGGACCTTGGATTACACCACCGGGTATGCGGATGCCCTGGCGAGGGCTGGGTATTTGGTCATCCACCCTAATTTACGCAACTATCCTCCTTCGGATGAGGGTCCAAATTTGTTCAGGGTTGGTATGGCGATTGACGTCCTGAATTTAGTCGCTCTGATTAAGTCCCAAGGAGGTGTGGATGGGGCATTAGAGATGGCTGATTCACAACGGATCGGATTGTGGGGGCACAGCATGGGTGGTGGTGTCTCCACAAGGGTGATGACCGTGAATCCGGGCGTGCGAGCGGTAGTCCTTTATGGTGCTATGAGCGGAGATGAGCGGCAGAACTTCGAAGCTATCCTTGATTGGTCAAATGGGGAGCGGGGTATGGAAGAACTTAACTTCCCAGAGGATGAATTGCTGCGCGTCTCACCAATCTACCACCTGGATCGAATCCAGTCTGCGGTTAGTATTCATCATGGACGTAGCGATGAACTGGTTCCCTTAGCGTGGTCGGTTGATTTATGTGAACGGCTTCAGAATATCGAGAAGATGGTTGAATGCTACATATACGATGGTCAACCGCACACATTTTATGGCGATGCAAATGATCTATTCATTCAGCGGTCCATCGAGTTCTATGACCAGTACCTTCGAGGTCAGCGGTTGGAATAACATTGGCCTGATGGTCGATTTTAAAGGGTAAATTTGACAGTATTTTTACCCTAACTATGATATATTGGGATTAAATTATTAGCAATGCTTAAGAATGAAGGAGAAGAAATATGAAGAGTGTATCCCAATTTACGGCTAGTTTAGTTCTTATGCTGTTAGTTGCGTTATTTGCATCAGGATGTGGTGTCTTAAACCCATCACCATCTACTCCTACAGAAATACCAAACCTACTTTTTACGCAGGCAGCTGAGACAATAATGGCTCAGATATCTAAAAACGTACCAACCGCCACGATCACACCAACACCAGGACCGGCAACAAATACGCCCGTACCAACGTTCACTTATACTCCAACAGCGACCTTTACAGCGACCTTAGTCCCACCTGCTACCGCTACAGCAACACTCTCACCAACTGTTACACCAACAATATTCGGTGTTGAAGCGTTGAGCGATGATTTTACACTAACTGATACCGGATGGCCAGACGAGGAAGGTGCAAATTATAGCATGGGGTATTATGACTTTGCATATCAAATCTATGTCAAAGTACCGTTAGCACCTATCTACAGCGTGAGATCTTGGTACTACGACGATGTGAGCCTGGAAATCGATGCACAAAGACGGATTGGACCAGATGATGGGTATCTTGGTGTGGTATGCAGGTTCAATACAGAAAAGACTGACGCTGGTACTATAGCTACCTATTATGCCTTGGTAATTAGTCCAGATGGGACCTATACAATTTTTAAGTTTAAAGGTGGTACGCTCGAAGCTCTTTTAGAAGGAACTGCAGTTGCTGGTGCCATTAATGGTAGTGATCAATTCAACCGCATCCGCGGGGAATGTTATGGCAATACCTTACGGCTCTATTCTAATGATCGATTGCTAGGAGAAGTTAACGATAATGAGTATGATGCTGGCGGGGTTGGTTTAATCGCTGGTACTCGTTTTGAGGGTGAGTTAGATGCCAGGTTTGATAATTTCGTATTGTTAAGCCCGTAAGACATGGATGTATTTTGTTTGAATTGAAGGTGTAGATGATCCATCAATCCAAATACGCTAGACAATCTTAGGAGGCACTATGAAATACAAAGTACATAAGGCTGTTGTTATTGGGGCGGGGACAATGGGGGCCGCGATCGCTGCTCACCTGGCGAATGCCGGTATCCGAGTGACCCTATTGGATATCGTTCCCCGGGAGCTAACACCTGATGAGGAGAAGAAGGGTTTGACGCTGGATGACAAGGTCGTACGTAATCGTATCGTCAATGAGGGATTAGACCGAGCAATAAAATCCCGACCAGCCTCCTTCTTTACACCTGAGCACGCTGTATTAGTCACCATCGGCAACCTGGAGGATGATTTCGATGTCGTTAGCGAGGCTGATTGGGTGATCGAAGCGATTATCGAGAATCTCGATATCAAACGTTCATTGATGACCAGAATCGACGAGGTGCGATCACCTCACTCGATTATCAGCACCAACACATCTGGTATACCGGTGTCGTCTATTGCAGAAGGATTCTCTGAAGGTTTCCGCCAGCATTTCCTGGGGACGCATTTCTTCAACCCACCGCGCTACCTTAAGCTAGTGGAGATCATCCCTACCCCGGACACACTTCCTGAGGCAGTTGAATTCATCGGTCATTTCTGCGAATTCCGGCTTGGTAAGGGGGTAGTGCCGGCAAAAGATACACCCAACTTCATCGCCAATAGACTGTTTGCAGGCACGATTTCGTTTGAGATGGATTTCATCCTCAAACATGGTTACACCGTGGAAGAGGTCGATGTAATCACAGGACCACCTATTGGTCATCCGAAAACAGCCACGTTCCGTTTGATCGACCTGGTTGGACTGGATGTGTGGGGGCATGTCAGCCAGAACCTGGTCCAGGCAATCCCACACGATGAACATGCCTTACGTTATATGGAATCCAAACGAGTGGTTAACCTTTTCCAGACCATGATCGATAGAGGCTGGTATGGCACGAAAGTCAAAGAAGGGTTCTATAAGCAGGTGAAACAGGATGGGAAGAAGGATTTCTGGCCGCTCAACCTGAAGACCCTTGAACACCAACCTGCTACAAAGCCGCGCTTTGACTCTATTGGCGAAGCCAAAGATGTGGATGATCTCGGGGAGCGATTGAAGATTTTGGTTGCAGCTGAAGACAGAGCTGGTGAATTTGTGCGTGCTTTGACATACCAGAGCTTTGCCTACGCTTCAGAACTCATTCCTGAGGTCGCTGACACTCCCAAGCCAATGGATGACGCTATGCGTTGGGGATTCGGCCATGAGGCTGGACCCTTTGAAACTTGGGATATGCTGGGTGTGATTGAGGCAAGTGAGGCTATGAAATCGGCTGGTTTCCCTTCTGCCCCCTGGGTAGCTGAGATGTTGAAGAATGGATGTGATACATTCTACCAATATGAGGGCGAATCCAAAGTGGGGGTTTATAACCCTGATAAAGGTGATTATGAACCGATTGAACGCCCGGCTACATTTATTACGCTGAAAGAACAGCCGGTCATCAGTAAGAATCCGGGAGCAACGCTTCGAGACTTGGGTGATGGTGTTGCATGTGTGGAATTTCACACTAAGATGAATGTCATCGAGGATGATTTAATGACCATTTTCGAAGAGGGATTAGATCGGACGGAGAGCGAATTTGATGGTCTGGTGATTGGTAATGAGGCTGATAACTTCTGTGCTGGTGCAAACCTGTTCGTAGCAGTCATGGCAGCTCAAAACGAAATGTGGGATGATATCGACGCTGAGCTCAAGAGAATCCAGAATATCAACATGCGAATGCGCTACTTCCCTAAACCGGTGGTCGTTGCCCCCGTTGGATATGCGTTTGGTGGTGGTGCTGAAATCGTTATGCACGCTAGCCGAGTGGTTGCAGCAGCCGAGCTCTATATTGGTCAGGTGGAGTCCGGTCCCGGCGTGATTCCAGCGGCTGGAGGTGTAAAAGAGTTATTGCGCCGGAAATTAAATCCTGCCATGCGAACCGAGAACTCTGAAGCACTACCATTCTTGCAGGATGTGTTATTGACGATCTTTATGGCAAAAGTGGCTACCAGTGCAGAGGAAGCCAGGCAATTTGGTTTCTTGACAGATTGTGACCGTGTAGTGATGAATCGCGACCTTCTGCTGGCTGAGGCAAAACGGGAAGTGCTTCATATGGTAGCCGGCGGTTACAGCCCACCCTTGCCGGAAAAGATCTATGCAGCTGGTCGGGACGCTTTGGCAGCTGTGAGAACCCAAATTTATATGTTCCTGGAAGGCAAGTATATATCGGAACACGATGCCAAGATCGCTGAGAAACTGGGCTACGTGATGACAGGTGGTGATTTAAGTCAACCTGCCTGGGTGGAGGAACAATATATACTCGACCTGGAACGGGAAGCTTTTGTTTCCCTATGTGGAGAAGAGAAAACCCAGGAGCGAATGTGGCATCTCTTGCAGACCGGCAAACCTTTGAGAAATTAGGTGAAGAAATTTAGAGGAGTAAATTCATGAGCAAAATTGATCCTTCACGAGAAGCTGTTATTGTTGCTGCGGCAAGAACCGCGGTTGGGAAAGCGAAAAGAGGTAGCTTGATCACCACTCGTCCTGATGAAATGGCTGCGGAGGTTGTCAAGGAGTTAATCGCGCGCGCCGAGGCTTTGGACCCTGGGGAAGTAGACGATGTATTACTGGGTTGTGCCTTCCCAGAGGGCGAGCAGGGAATGAATATGGGTCGAATGGTAGCCCTGCGTGCTGGGCTCCCGCAGTCTGTGCCTGCGGAAACAGTCAACCGCTTCTGTGCATCAGGCATTCAGACGGTTGCCCACGCTTCGCATGCGATAATGGCGGGGCAGGCTGAGGTCATCATTGCTGCGGGCACTGAATCAATGACCATGGTGCCGATGACGGGTTATAAATTTGCACCTAACCCGTTCTTTGCAGCTGAATCACCAGAAGTCTTCACCAGCATGGGATTGACAGCGGAGAACGTGGCGGAGAAATATGGTGTCAGCCGGGAAGATCAGGATGCGTTCGCGTTCCGCAGTAACCAATTGGCGACCAAAGCTGTGGAGACTGGCAGATTTGATCCTGAGATTGTACCGTTGAATGTCAATATCGTTGAACCAGGCAACAACGGTAAAACCAAGACTCGTTCCTTCGTCTTCAAGCGAGATGAAGGGCCACGTGCGGATACCAGTTTAGAAGCACTCGCCAAGCTTCGTCCAGCATTCAAAGAGGGAGGCACTGTCACGGCAGGGAATTCCTCTCAAATGTCGGATGGGGCAGCTGGCTTAGTGGTGATGTCGCGAGCCAAAGCTCAGGCATTAGGGATGAAACCGCTGGTGCGGTTTGTGGCTTACGCGGTGGGTGGTGTACCGCCAGAATTAATGGGCATCGGACCAACAGTAGCTGTGCCGAAGGCGCTAAAATTAGCGGGTATGTCATTGGATGACATTGGACTGATTGAGCTCAATGAGGCATTTGCCGCGCAGGGTTTGGCAGTGATGCACGAATTAGGCATGGATGATGAGATCACTAATGTGAACGGTGGTGCCATCGCGCTCGGTCACCCGTTGGGGTGCACAGGAGCTAAGCTAACCACCCAGTTGATCTATGAAATGAAACGCCGGGATGTGCAAGTTGGTATGGTGACAATGTGTATTGGCGGCGGCATGGGAGCAGCTGGGATATTTGAAAACTTACCATAACCAATCAAATTTGAAACGTAGTACGTAGAGCGTAATGCGTAATTAAACACAAAAGGAGACCATGTGATGGCCGAAATTACTGCTGGAGAACTGTTTGAACGGATGCCGAAAGCCTTTTTACCGGATAAGGCTGAAGGTGTGGATGCTACCATCCAGTTTCATCTCACCGGTGAAGGTGGAGGGGATTGGGTTGTAACGATTCGCAATCAAACGTGTGAGGTTGACAAAGACGCGGTGATCGATAACCCTACCATGACATTGACAGCAGATGCCGAAGATTATGTCGATGTGATCACAGGGAAGCTGGATCCGATGGCAGCTTTTATGCAGCAGAAGCTTAAACTTAAGGGCAATCTCAATATGGCGATGGGTTTGATGAAGTATTTTAAGCTCAATTAATCGTCAAAGATTTGAAGGATAATCGCGGGTTGGACGATTTCGTCTAACCCGCTTTATTTATGAGCTAGAGAACAATTCTAAAGAAATATTTGAACTGCAAACGCCGCCAAGATTGTTTTGGCGGATAGCTGTTCGATTGATTAAGATCAATTCGCTTTGGTATCGTGGTACAGATGTTGCACCAAGAGGGGAAAATTATCAAGAGGAAATTGAATCATGCTGCGCATTTGCCGAGCCTGGCCAATATTAGGTTTTGTCAACTTAGTCTTATTGCTATTGATCATTATGGGAGCCTTTGTGCTTGTGGCGGGCTATAACGATGGTGGAGCTGTGGATTTAACCTCCGACGAACCTGTAGAGGAAAAATTATCTGGGAAATTTAGGATCAATCCGCCAAATGGTTCGATCTATAATGTATTTATTCCAGGTGCTTTTTTTTCTGAACCTGATATTGCACCTGCATTTCCGAATCCGGTATCTCTGACTCTCCCTGCAGAACGATGGATGGAATGGCCGGTTGTTCCGGTGGTCAGTGATCTTGCCAAAGAGGTCTACCGTAACGGAGTGGCAGGGGGAAACAACCCGCATGCTTTCTCGATTGTCGGTGACACCCAGAGTGAGCCGACTTTATTCATGGGAGTATTCGATACTGGTCAATATCAATTACCGGCCGGGAGACAAAACCTACAAGAGACGATCGGGCATTTTTCGGGATCTTTTTCCCGCTGGGGTCCTGCCGTTATCGATGGGGGAACCGCGGCTACTGTATTGGCTCGCAACTGGTCGTCTCAAAAAGGATGCAACAATGGAGAAATTCCCCTGGTGTGTGAGCTCAGAAATCACAAACCGTCAATTGTCTTTGTTAATTTGGGGACGCATTGGACCGATCAGAACTCAGTGTATCTACGCCAGATCGTTCAAATCATATTAGAGCATCAGGCGGTGCCAATCTTAACAACGAAAGCTGATAATCTAGAAGGAAATTATGCGAGCAATCTGGAGATGGCGCGCCTATCTGAGGAATATGGCGTACCTCTATGGAATTTTTGGTCCGTTGTCCAAGATTTGCCTCACAGCGGGCTTGACCCAATCAAACATGGGGGCTATATGTATCTAACCGAAGAAGGACTGGCGCGTCGACGTTTCTCAGCATTAGAAGTGTTGGATGTAGTGTGGCGAGAGCTAAATATGGATTAGTTTTTTCTGGAATCCATTCATTATTGGGGTTATTATGTTCGTCCATACGGATATGCAGATGTGGAGATAAATGGGGGATGTAATTGCTGATTACCAGCGTTAAGAGTGAAGGTCGAGCGCATCTGCTCGACCTTCTTGTCGTTTGGTTTAGAAGGGTGTTCTATTTGTTGAAGGGAACATCAACAACCTTTTCATCGATTAAAGCCTGCAGGGATGCTATCTCAAGTTCAATTTTTGAGATCAGGTCGTCCAGGGGGATAATGGTTTTCTCCTTCGAGTCGCGGCGCTTGAACTCTACACCGTCGTCCTTGAGTGATCTGTCGCTGACCGTCAGTCGGATGGGGATACCAATCAGGTCAGCATCGTTAAACTTAACGCCCGGGCTCTCTTCGCGATCATCAAACAGCACTTCCAATCCGTGAGATTGGAGCTTCTTATAAAGCGCTTCTGCGATCTGCAATGGATCTGCGCTATCTCCATCTTTTTGCGATGCTTTACCAGGTAAGAGCACCAGATGCACGTGATAGGGAGCGACAGTAATTGGCCAGATTAATCCATATTCGTCATTGTATTCTTCCGCAATGCAAGCCAGCAAGCGACCGCTTCCAATCCCATATGACCCCATAATGACCGGTTTAGAATCCCCGTCTTTATCTTGGAAGTAGCAGCCCAATGATTCGGAATATCGAGTCCCAAGTTTGAAGATATTACCGATTTCGACACCGCGCACAGCCTTTAAAGGACTGCTGCACTCCGGGCAGGCGTATCCTTCTTCGGCAGTCGTGAGGTCCGTTACGATGTCGGCCTCAAAGTCGCGGCCGTAGTTCACGTTACGCAAGTGGTATCCTTCTTCGTTAGCCCCGGCGACCAGGTTAGGGGATTGTGGAATAAGGTCGTCTACAACGATCAGGGCGTTTTTGAGCCCGTGTGGAGAGGCATATCCAGGGACAGCGCCAACAGACCAGATTTCTTCTTCTAAAGCTGGACGAAGTTCCTTTGCTTTCACTGCGTTGGCAAGTTTGGTGTCGTTAACCTCCATATCACCGCGCACGACAGCAAAAACAAAACGCTGTACCGTTTCTTCACCTTCGGGAATGCTGGCGACCATAAAGACGGCCTTGGCAGTCTTAGACGCTGGTATATCCAGCAATCTTGCCAAATCTTCGATGGTTTTGGTCTCAGGAGTAGCAACCTTATCAAGCGGTAGAGGTTTCTCTTCAACCGGAGGGGTTTTTTTGAAACGGGCGATCTGGCGGTTAGCTGAATATCCACACTCATCACAGACCATAAGTGTATCCTCCCCAAATGGGGTTAGATACATGAATTCATGAGCCATACTGCCGCCCATCATGCCGACATCCGATTTTACGGAAATTGCTAGTAAACCGCAACGATGAAAGATATTGTAGTACGCCTGGTAATGGTTGCGGTACTGCAAATCGAGACCCTCCAAATCGATATCCAGGCTGTAGCTGTCTTTCATGGTGAATTCGCGTACACGGATCAGGCCCGCCCTAGGGCGAGGGTCATCGCGCCATTTGGTTTGGATATGGTAGATTAATGCGGGAAGCTGTCGGTAAGATCGAATTTCCTTGCGCACAATGTCAGCTACCACCTCTTCGTGAGTCATCGCCAGCACCATGTCACGCTCGTTCTTATCCTTAAATCTCCCCATCTCCGAACCGATCTGGTACCAGCGCTGAGTCTCTTTCCAGAGGTCGGCGGGATGGATCACAGGCATAGTGACTTCCTGACCACCAATGGCGTTTATCTCTTCTCGCATGATGTTTTCGATTTTATCCAGAGATCGACGAGCGAGCGGCAGGTAGCTGAAGATGCCCGCTGCTAATTGGCGGATGAATCCTGCGCGCAAGAGCAGCTGGTGGCTGGGAATTTCAGCCTCAGTGGGTGCCTCACGTAGAGTCTGGCTGATCAATTTGCTCATTCTCATGATTTTTCCTCCTGATAATTTAACTCGAGGTAAGAATACTTTATATCTATAAAAAATTAATAAAATGCCCTCTGGCTTTACAGTCCAGAGGGCGTGGGTTATCAGATATGGTCTCAGGTGCCAATCAAACCCAAAAAGACCGAAAACCTAAATGGTCGGCTTGTGGTTAGATGGGACAGGAGTAGGGTTGAACTTGACTAAAACGTACATGCTGTCAGCAATCTTACCAAAATCTGTGATAGTGTCAAGCTCTCATAATGAAAGGACATTAAAAGTCCCACCGCTGGCGTGAAGGCCAACGGTGGGTTGCGGCTGTTACTCTGTTGTTTAGATTTTTTTGTTTATTTTACTTACGGTATTAGCACAGCATCAATGACATGGATGACGCCGTTGGATGCTTCGATATCAGGGATGATCACGGTTGATTCATTGATCTTGACACTCTCGCCATCGATGGTGATGAGGATTGTCTCACCCGATAGAGTCTCCACTTGCTGACCATCGAGACCAATGACCTCCATTGCCATCACTTTACCATCAACTACATGGTAGAGTAACACATTGGTGAGCGCATCTATGTCAGCGAGTAAACCTTCGACAGTCCCTGCAGGCAGGGCGGCAAACGCATCATCGGTGGGGGCAAAGACGGTGAAGGAACCTTCTGATGCCATGGTTTCTGCCAGGCCAGCGGCCTCAAGAGCAGCTACCAAAGTTGTGAAGCGACCATCCTCAACAGCGATCTCAGCAACGCTGCGGGATTCCGGTAGGATCACGCTGTCTATGACATGAATAACGCCATTTGAAGCTTCGATATCTGGGATGATCACCAGAGCTTCATCGATCATGACGTTGTCACCATCGACTGATATGTCAACGTACTGACCCTGAAGGGTTTCAACTTTTTGTCCATCGAGCGCAACTACATCTGCTGCCATGGCTTTACCTTCTGCGACATGGTACAAAAGGACATTAGAAAGTGCATCTGAGTCTGCCAATAGAGCTTCGATTGTACCTTCAGGCAGAGCGGCGAATGCCTCATCGGTGGGAGCGAAGACGGTGTAAGGACCATCTGCCTGTAAAGCATCGACCAGACCAGCGGCTTCTAGGGCAGCGACCAGGGTAGTGAAGCGGCCGTCCTCTACAGCGATGTCAACAATAGTCTTGGCTTCTTCCATTGCCTCTTCGGGAGCTGGAGGCAGCAAGACTTGATCGATGACATGGATAACGCCATTGGATGCTTCGATATCAGGAATGATCACGGTTGATTCATTGATCATAACACTTCCACTATCTATTGTGATGAGGATTGTCTCACCTGATAGAGTCTCCACTTTCTGACCATCGAGGCCAAGAGCATCCTCAGCCATCACTTTACCATCAACCACGTGGTAAAGCAGTACATTAGCGAGCGCTACCGGATCTCCGAGCAGACCTTCGACCGTACCCTCAGGCAGAGCCGCGAATGCATCATCAGTTGGAGCAAAGACGGTGAAGGGACCAGCACCTTGAAGTGCTTCGACCAAGCCGGCAGCTTCGAGTGCAGCGACTACGGTTGTAAAGCGACCATCTTCTACAGCGATATCAACGATAGTCTTAGCTTCTTCCATCATTTCATCAGATTCTTCCATTGCCTCTTCGGGAGCTGGAGGTAGCAAGACTTGATCAATGACGTGGATCACGCCGTTGGAAGCTTCAATATCAGGGATGATCACGGTTGATTCATTGATCATGACTTTATCACCATCGATGGTGATGAGAATGGATTCGGTGGATAATGTTTCAACTTCTTGCCCATCGAGTCCGAGTACATCGGGTGCCATGACCTGACCTTCTACAACGTGATACAAAAGCACGTTAGAAAGTGCATCTGTGTCCGCCAGTAAGCCCTCTACTGTACCCTCGGGTAAAGCGGCGAAAGCATCATCCGTGGGGGCGAAGACGGTGAAGGGACCATCACCCTGGAGTGCTCCAGCCAAATCAGCAGCTTCTAGAGCAGCAACCAGTGTGGTAAAACGACCATCTTCAACAGCGATGTCAACAATGGTTTTGGCTTCTTCAATGGGTTCTGGAGTAGCTGTCGGGGCTGGAACAGCAGTTGGTTGCTCATTCTGCACCGGGGCAGGTGTTGCTTGTGGGGCACATGCAGCGATCAATAGGGTAAATAATACAAACAAACTGGGTAGCGAATACTTCTTCATTTTATTTCTCCTTGGTTACTAGATATTATTTGCAAAGTTTATGTTGGTATATTGTACATGTTTTATCTAGTTTGTCAAGACGTAAAATAAATATTCATAAATTGTTAATATAATGAACAGATATTGAGGGGATAAAAAACTCCCGTTCCTGAAACGGGAGTGTTCAAATCGTGATCTATTCAATTACTAATGAATATAGATCTCTTGTAACCTAAGATCGATCTTTGAGAGCTATTACCGCAGCATTATAAACGTCAATGATTGGAACGCCTTTTCTTTGTGCGATTCTTCGGCAATCATCATATTCTGGGGAGATTTTCTTACTACCCTCGTTGATCTGTGCGATTTTAACCCTTACCGTTCCGTAGGGAGTCTCTATGGTTTCAATGGTGCGGGAAAGGGATTGTCGTTCAACAGTGCGTTTTCGAATACCCAATGTGGTTGTTTCGGTGAACATTAGGGAAGTTAAAACTGCCTCATCCTTAGGTGTGCATAGGACAACTAGCAAGGTACCGGGACGGTTCTTCTTCATTTGTATAGAAGAGAGCCAGACATCCAGAGCGCCAGCATCGAAGAGCCGCGCAAGTATATGATCATAAAACTCTGGATTTAAGTCGTCAATGTTGGTTTCCAGCATTACCAGGGTTTCAATGATGTGATTTGCGTCTGTTTGTTGGCTGCCCAAAAGAAGGCGGATGAGATTTGGAATTGGCAGGTCTTTGGTTCCTGCGCCGTATCCAGTAGATATTAACGTCATGGCGGGGATAGGTCCAAATGATTCTGCCAGTGAAGTGAGGAGAGCCGCACCAGTGGGGGTGACCATCTCAATATCCAGGTCGCTGCCGACCACAGGCACGCCTTCCAGAAGCGCCAGGGTGGCAGGGGCGGGAAGCGGGATAGATCCGTGTTCCCCACACGTAAAACCACGACCGAGCGGCAGGGGCGACGCGAGAACTCTTTTTACATCCAAGATATCCAATCCCACCAAGGTGCCTACCACATCGATGATTGTATCCAGACCGCCTAACTCGTGCAGGTGTATATCCTGGAGCTTTGTCCCATGGATCTTGGCTTCAACAGCGCCAATCCGATGGAAAATTGCAATAGATTTTTCTTTGATATCCCCCGCCAGATCGCTTCCCTGGATGATGGTCTCTATTTCAGGAAGACGACGTTCGGTTAAGCTGTCTTCGATATGGATGTCCACTTTGGTGGCACGGAATCCATTTTTATAGACTTTTTGGCTGATCAGCTTGAAGTCGGAAAGCTTCAGAGCATCCAACCCCTGGCGGAGATCCTGCTCGGCTAAACCTGCATCCACCAGAGCGCCCAAGATCATATCACCGCTGACACCAGCCAAACAGTCAAAATAGGCGATCTTCTTCATTCTGCTTACTCTTGGATGCGCCTCAGGATCATGTAAGCAATTTGAGCAGCGCCAAAACCATTGTCTATATTGACCACTGCTACACCCGGTGCGCAGGAGTTAAGCATTGCTAGCAAGGGAGCAATACCGTCAAAGTTGGCGCCATAACCCACACTCGTGGGTACACCGATGACGGGGCAGGCAACCAACCCGCTTACTACGCTAGTTAGGGCGCCTTCCATGCCGGCGACACTGATGACAACATCGGCGTTGTAGAGCAGCTCGCGCTGGTCCAGCACGCGGTGTAAGCCGGCAACACCAACATCGTAGGCTTTCTCCACGCGACCA
>Ga0209536_100009388_pt1 | contig 14551 bp, 11 predicted proteins | sample DeeMarSeWOR28_12_FD_187461 | JGI IMG/M metagenome (GOLD analysis project Ga0209536, IMG submission 187461) | Marine sediment microbial communities from White Oak River estuary, North Carolina - WOR-2-8_12 (SPAdes) (version 2) | ecosystem: Environmental > Aquatic > Marine > Intertidal zone >...
CTTGGTAGTTTGATCCGACAGAGCACGGTGCAGGGTGGGATAACCACTGAGGTCCCTCTTCACCACCGCATCGACACGGTGAAATTCCCTCTCGATCAAGCGCTCCACCGATTCTATTCCGGCGGAGAGCAAGACTTCTTTGTTGCGCTGCGCCAGTTTTTGTTCAGCAAGCATTACAGATCGCGACATTAAACGGAAGCCATTGTGGATAACTCGGGCCAAGGAGTGAATTGCTCTGTGGGCAGGGGTGCGCGCCAGGTAGAGCAAAACAACCATGACCACAATCCAAATGAGCATTGATAGGATTGGGGATCCCGGCCAAATTAGGAGAAGTTTTGTGAAGGACATGGGAACCTCCTCTTATTTCACTGCGTTGGATTGGGGGCTAATGATGTATGTGTCTTTTTTTGTACGTCCGCATACACAATTTATCCTTATACCTCTTATAACTCATGGGGCTCATCCAGCCCCGCTCTCCACCGGGACGGGAACCTCCGGCTCTACTGTTCTGCACAGGTACTTATTGTGTGGAGTTACTCCACATCACAAGCCCAATGATTATTCATCGTCGCGTGCACGTAACAGCAAAATCCATACCAATAGTGGTTTATTGAAACACGGCAGGAATTGAAAGCTCTCCTTTCTTCTGCAAGCTCCGAGCTCGGTTGCCTTGGAGGAATGGAGTAGTGGAGTATTGGAGTGATACTTTCATACGTCTGATTGCCGTTCGGGTAGTGTGGGTTACAATAGTAAAGAATCCGATCCCAAAGGACCAGGTTTTCGATGTTGAATAATACACCCCACTGGGCAGAAGTTTTAGCCCGGATATTTCATGAATCACTTGCTGCGACCACGAAACTGGGAACCCGCTTGCGGGTTCCCAGTTTCGTGGTCTCGCGGCAGCCATTCATGAAATATCCGGGCTAGACAAAGTAAAATGTGCAATTGAAATCTGCTAGTGAACTGTCTTATAAGAGATAGCGAATCTTTGAACGAGTTAGGAGGAAGTACGCATGCCAAAAAATGTTGTCGTTATAGGTGCTGTTGCTCTTGGACCTAAAGCTGCTTGTCGCTTCAAGAGGTTGGAGCCAGATTCCAGAGTGGTCATGGTGGATAAGGATAACCTTATTTCTTATGGAGGTTGCGGTATTCCCTATTTCATATCCGGTGATGTCAGTGATCCGGGGCAACTCCAGGAAACAAGCTTTCGCATGCTCCGGAATAAGGAATTTTTCTACGGAGCCAAAGACATCGAGGTTTTGACCAACACCGAGGCCCTGAGCATTGACCGCAAGGATAAGAAAGTGCATATCCAGGATCGAATAACCGGGCAAGATACCACCCTGCCCTACGACAAGCTTGTGCTGGCCACCGGCAGTCGTCCCAGAAGCTTGGACATACCCGGAATCGATCTGGAGGGAGTTTTTACCGTGAGCAATATGAATGCGGCCATTGCTATTAAAGAGCGGATCGCAAGCGGGCAGGTCGAGAACACGCTCATCATTGGTGGAGGGTTCATTGGTCTGGAGATGGCAGAAGCTCTCACTGATATGTGGGGCATAGAGACCACGGTGGTGGAGATCACCGACCAGCTTCTTCCAGGTTTAATCAGTAAGAACATGGCCAAGATTGTCCAATATCACATGGAAGAGCAAGGGGTAGCTTTTCAGCTGGAGGACAGGGTTGAGCGTCTGGAGGGAAATAAAAAGGTGGAGCGAGCCATCACCACTGGAGGAATTATTGAAACAGATATGGTAATCGTTGCCGTGGGAGCTGAACCGAATTCTGGCCTGGCCAGGGCTGCTGGTTTGGAGGTTTCGCCTCGGGGCGGCATCGTGGTGAACAGTAGAATGCAAACGTCCGATCCGGATATATACGCAGGTGGAGATTGCGTGGAAGTTACCAATTTGATAACCGGTAAGCCCGGTTATTATCCCCTTGGTTCAATGGCCAATCGACAGGGACGAATCATTGGAGCCAATCTTGCCGGGGGGAATAGTGAGTTCCCCGGTGCCGTGGGAAGTTTTGTTGTGAAAGTGTTTGAGTTGTCTGTTGCCGCTGCTGGATTAAGTAGTGATGTGGCACGTAGGGAAGGATTTGATACCATTAGTGCTTTGGTAATCCAGTTTGACCGGGCCCATTTTTACCCGGAAAAGGATCTTATGACCCTGGAGATGGTAGTGGAAAGAGGTACCGGCAGGGTACTCGGGATCCAGGGCGTGGGTAGTATGGGTGACGGTACGGTTGGCCGGATCAATGCGGTGGCCTCGATTCTCAAATACAATCCCACCACAGAAGATATAGGTAATCTGGAACTGGCGTATTCTCCACCATTTTCCGCCGCCATGGATATTCTCAATGCTCTCGGAAACACAGCGGAGAACATTTTGGCCGGGAGGAACAGGGTTGTGGATGTGAATGATTTCGATGAGCTCTGGAAACAAAGAGAGAAAGGCGACGTGGTTTTCTTGGACTGCCGTGGTTGGGGGAATGCGGAACCTTTTGTTGAGAAGTATCCGGATCATTGGAAAAGCATTCCCCAGGATGAACTGCGGCTGAGAATGGCGGAAGTGCCTAAAGATAAGAAGCTCGTGCTGATTTGTAACACCGGCGTGCGTTCCTATGAGGCTCAGGTAACTCTAGACCAAATGGGGATAGCCGACACCTTCAACCTTCAAGGTGGCGTAGCCGCTCTGAAAAAATGGGGACTGGATCTCGCCTAGCCCGGATATTTCATGAATTGCTTGCTGCAACCACGAAACTGGGAACCCGCTTGCGGGACTGAGCGGAGCGCAGGGATCGCGAATAATATGGCCGTCCTTCCAGGCGTCCTCGGGTCTCGGCCCCTGCGACGTACCGTTCAGGTACGCCTCGGAACCAACGCCCTGCGGTTTCCCGGTGGCACGCCCATCCTCGTGGTCTCGCGACAGCAATTCATGAAATATCCGGGCTAGAGCAAGATCCAGCAGACAGTCGGAAGAATAGACTCGGCACTGTGCAGTGCGCACTGGGCACTAGCCAGGGGAATCAAATACGGCGAAAATATACGGTGCGTCAAAAATAAATGCGCATGCTCGTCTAAAACATGATTATCTGTCGGGGTGGGCTTTATGCCCACCCGATGGGCCGATTTTAGCACTTTCTCGGGCGGGAATAAATCCCGCCCCTACGACAAGATTCGAAAAAATATGCGCAACAATTTATGAGGCTGTATATAATTGCTGTCGGAGCGGCTTTCCCCGACCGCCTCGCAAGCGAGAGCGTTGAGGGCAGGCAGCCGGCGATTTCTACAAGGAGAAACCTAGTTGCTTGGACGACAAGGTGAATTTGAGATAAGGTACCTTCAATCAGGAGGAATAATCACCAACTACTACTGCACCTCCGCCTGCGGTCATTGCCTGTATTACTGCAGTCCGCGGTGGAAGAAGGAATACATTGACAGGGAGACCCTGATAGAAGTCTTAAGAAAGATAAAGGGCCTCGGCTGCCACTCTGTCCATATCGGCGGCGGGGAGCCGTTTCTCAACCTTGCTGGACTGAAAATGGTTGTTGAAACAGTTCACTCCCTGAGAGTCAATATTGAGTATGTGGAGACGAATTCTTCCTGGTTCATAGGGCGAGAGTCTGCAATAGAGACTCTCGCCTCTCTGAGAGAAAGGGGCCTTTCCACTCTGCTCATATCCATGAGTCCATTTCATAATGAGCACATACCCTTTTATAAAGTCAAAGGGGTAATAGAAGCGTGCAGAGAGGCTAATCTAGGCGTTTTTCCTTGGATATCAGAATTCTATCCGGAGATTGCTGCATTTGACGACCGGACCACTCACACGATTTCCGCGTATGAAAACAAATATGGGGACAATTATCTCTCAAGGATTCCTTCGCGGTATTGGATACATTTTGGTGGAAGAGCTCTGAAGACCTTTGCCAGAGTTTATGAAACGAGAAATTACCAGAATACTCTTTCAGCAAACAAGGGAGGATGCAGGGAACTCCTGGATGTCAGTCATTTCCACTGCGACCTATATGGAAACTATATTCCGGGACTCTGTTCTGGTCTTGCCATACGATATGACCATGTTGGCACTGCTCTCTCCCAAAACGATTATCCCTTCTTGACTACCCTTTTCCGTGCAGGCATTGGTGGTTTTGGGGATCTCGCCACCAGCAAATACGGCTTCGGACCTTCCAGGGAATACTTGTCCAAATGCGACCTCTGCTTTGACATCAGAAAGTACCTGGTCTTGCAGGTGGGAGTGAGCTCAAGAGAGCTGCAGCCCAAGGGTTTCTATGAAAACGATTAGGGTGGGAAAGCGAATTTGGCTCATGGGCCAAACTGACGTTGTCCATTTCGCCAAATTTGGTGATTTCACAAAACCTATTCGCCCTAAATCAACATCGATAAATTATTGTATTTATTGAGTTAAAGTGTCTTCCTTGCTCGTTGGCATCATTCCTGCCTATGTCAATAGAACAGTGCTTCAAAAACTCCTTGTCTTGTTCTAGCTTTATGGCCCCTGCCCCCATCAGAGACGAGTGCGTTGGTGGGGGCTCCCCTTTTTTGGACGGGCGACTCATACAATTCTACAATCTGCAATCCGCAATCCGCAATCTTAAATCTAAAATCTACCTTCACTCCCCTTCCCCCCACGCCTTTCGACTGCGATTGATCTTCTTCCTGACCATTGCCCAGGTTTTTGTCGTAAGGAAGGACTCAGACCAACGATTCACCATACGTTGGAACATTTCAAAATGAAATTTAACTGGGGTTTCAGAAGACCCAGGTAGAGCACCGCCCAGACAACTGAACCCCTCCTTGTCAAAGTAGGCTGCGGTTTTTTTTCTTGCGGGCACGCCAGATACTCCCGATCAACAGGAGAAATTACCAAAAAGCACTCCCAAATCCATTTCACCTCCAGCCTCAATTTCTATGGTGGATGGACGCATCGACGAAATCGAAATCCGCCTGTAGGGCCTGTCTGACAACTATTTTCCCCTCCCCTATCCTCCCACGTCCGGCCCAGAGGTGGATCTTTGACAAGGGGGTACTAATTTTAAGGTAATCGGACTGCCTCTTAGGGGGTATTTTTAGGCTAGCATTACTCCTGCTCTCGCCATCCGAGAGACCGTGATATACTTTAGCTGTATATGCAACTCTTGCATTGCTCCATCCCTACTTTGCCATTTAGAGAACAAGATCGCAAGGTGGCAATTGTTGTATCTGGATCCCCGCCGGAGTCTATCCCGCAGCTTGTCGGAGTGAAGCGGAGATCCCGATTAATCAGGGATACTGAACAGTCTCAACTTGTACTGGAGCGTCTGTAACAGGTGACAGTAATATGCGACCGAAGGAACAACGGCTAGACTTGTATAGGATCTGGTGCAGCAAGCGGTCTGAAGTATCCCGCAATCGTTAGTTACCGCTTACTGTTTACTCAATGCGCTCTGCGCCAAGGAGATACTATGGCCGACTTTTCCAACAAAATCACCCTGATCACTGGTGGGGCCTCTGGTCTTGGCCGGTTCCTTTCCCTCAAAATGGCGGCAAGAGGGAGCCACGTCGTCCTTTGGGACATTGCCGATGAGAGTCTTGCCGAGATTGCCACGGAAATGTCGGCAGCTGGATACACGGCGACACTGTACCATTGTGATGTGTCTGACAGGGAGATGGTCTACGATACCGCAGACAAAGTGAGAAACCAAGTTGGCAAAGTGGATATCCTCATGAACAATGCGGGGGTAGTCTCCGGTAGACCATTCCTGGAATGTACGGATGAACAACTCAGACGCACAATGGAGGTTAACACACTGGCCCACTTCTGGACGGTGAAGGCTTTTCTCCCTGACATGGTAAGGGCAAACAGTGGATATATTGTCACCATCGCCTCAGCCGGGGGCATTGTGGGCAGTGCCAGGTTGGTTGATTATGCCGCAAGCAAGTTCGCTGCATTCGGTTTTGATGAAGCTTTACGAGCTGAATTGAAAAAACAAAAGCTTAACATCCACACCACAGTAGTTTGTCCATATTTCATGAAAGGCGATATGTTTAAGGGTGTGAAGACGCGCTTTTCATTTTTGTTACCCATTCTGAATGCAGAGCAGGTAAGCGAACGGGTCGTAAATACGATTACCAGAAAAAAACGACGATTGATCATGCCGCCGCTGGTCTATGCTACCTGGCCGCTGCGATTACTCCCCGTGGCCATATTTGACAAGGTGGCTACGTTTTTAGGGATAAATGACGCCATGGACCAATTCCACGGCCGCTGGCCCTGAAGAAGCGCTAGGCGCTAAGCACTAGGTACTGGCCACAGCGGGACGACCCGCCCGTCTCGCCTGAAGGCGAAGCCGATGGTGGGCTGGCGCGGGGCGGGGAGAAACGGCGAGACGCGGATTAGAGGACAGATTGCCAGATATGTTACCTTTTTCATTGGTAGACCTCCTTTGTGGTGTATTTTGTTTGTTGGATAGTCGCTTTATACACCACGGTCGTTCGTTTTTCATTTAACCAGTTGGCAGCGGTCAGTGGGCAGCGAAGAAGGAGCATGAGGCAAGGGGTAAGATAAGTTGTTTCCCTCTACTCCATGCTATGCTCCATGCCTTCTCCGCGATGCTCGAAGCAATAAGGATTTACACTATGACTGACCAGCAATCGAAGAAAAGGGCTGAGCACACCGTATGTCGCAATCCTGCCACAGGAGAAATCTTGGGATATTCTCCCTTGACCACGGTTAAGGAGCTTGAAAAAAGTATCTCCGGGGCCAAAATTGCGCAGAAATCATGGTCGAAACTGGACGTCAGAGAGCGGGTAAGGTATATGCTCCGGATGCGGGATTACCTGACTGAGCGTGCCGAGGAAATCGCAGAAGTGATCTCCAGGGATAATGGCAAGACCCGGGTGGATGCCCTGGTTACAGAAGTGCTGCCTGCGGCTATGGCTGTAAACTATTATTCGAAAAAGGCCAAAACATATCTGAAAAAACGTCGTATTCCTCCAGGTAACATTTTGCTGCTGAATAAGCTGTCTAAAATCATAAGGATACCCTACGGGGTTGTGGGAGTGATTTCCCCCTGGAATTACCCATTTGCCATACCATTTTCAGAAATGGTCATGGGCCTGCTGGCCGGGAATGCGGTGGTTGTCAAGACCGCCTCCGAGACCCAGATGGTAGGGCGAGCGCTGGAGCAATGTTTCCGAGCAGCGGAATTTCCAGAAGGAATCCTCAACTATGTCAACATACCGGGCCGGCAAGCTGGAAGTGCTTTTCTGAATAATGGCATCGACAAGCTTTTTTTTACCGGATCCCTGGCTGTAGGCAAACAGCTTATGCGTGAAGCGGCGGAAACTCTCACACCACTGGTGCTTGAACTGGGTGGCAATGACGCCATGCTGGTCTGTGAGGACGCCGATTTGTATCGGGCAGCTTCGGGCGCGGTGTGGGCAGGGTTACAAAATAGCGGTCAGTCCTGTGGAGGAGTCGAACGTGTTTATGTTCATGAAAAGGTCTACGAATCATTTCTCGAGCTATTGAAGGAAAAAGTCGAAGGTTTGCGCCTAGGTTATGATCAGAATTTCGACATGGACATCGGCGTCATGACCACCGAACGCCAGATTTCCACTGTCAAACAGCACCTGGAAGACGGTCTGGGAAAAGGGGCGGTGATCTATGCTCAATCCCCGCAACCTGAAGATGTAGGTACTGGGAATATTCTCCCTGCTATGGTTTTGACAGAAGTCTCTCATGAGATGTTGCTGATGCGGGAAGAGACCTTCGGGCCGATTCTGGGAGTCATGAAGGTAAAAGATATGGACGAAGCCGTTGTCCTGGCCAACGACTCGCATCTGGGACTCAGCGGTTCAGTCTGGTCTAGAAACAGGAAGAATGCCGAAAAGCTAGCGCTGCGAATGCAGGCCGGCACGGTAATGATCAACGACCATCTGATGAGCCATGGCCTGGCAGAGGCACCGTGGGGTGGCATGAAACAATCGGGAATCGGCCGTACCCACGGTGGCATCGGCTTTGATGAAATGACCCAACCCCAGGCGATAGTCCAGGACATCCTGCCCTTCGTAAGACAAAATATCTGGTGGCATCCTCATGGGAAGAAGATATATAAGGGACTCCTCGGGGCTATCAGATTTCTTTACAGCAGGTCCATTTGGCAAAGGGTGAAAGGTTTCTATCACTTACTCAAGATCATCCCACGGTACTTTAGTACCCGCGCAGAGAGCAGACCTCAGAGCGAGTAGGGTAAGAACCATTTCCTATCTGGAGATTCACACGTGATGGTCGGAAAGAATGAAGGTAAGAGCCTTAGCATGCGGTCTTAGAAAATGTCGGGCTCAACATCCCGACTGTATTCTACACCAGGCATGCCGAAACCGTGATGTCTGAGAAACTCCTGGCGTAATCCGTCAATATCTGCAAGCTGAGTCAAATTTTCCGTTGTCACCTGTTCCCAGAGTTTGGCTACTTTGTGCTGGACATCCTGGCGCATTTCCCAATCGTCCATGCGGATTCTGCCTTTGTCGTCAAGAGTGGGAGGGCTGTCTGCAAAAAGAAAATCGTGATAAAGCCTGTATATCTGCTGTATACAGCCCTCGTGCAGGTTCTTTTCTTTCATGACCTTATACAAAAGGGATATGTAGAGGGGAACCGCCGGTATCACTGCGCTGGCTTTTGTTACCAGTGCTTTGTTGACACTAATAATAGCCTTACCCCCAAGTGGAGCCAGAACCTTATTGAGCTGATCGGCGCTGTTTTCCAAATCCTCTTTGGCCTTGCCAATTGTCCCATCGCGATAGATAGCTTTGGTAAAATCTGGACCAATATAGGAAAAGGCAATGGTGAGGAAGTTCTCCGCCAGTGCTCCACCGTTCTTGAGCATTTCAACCCAGAGTCTCCAATCCTCCCCGCCCATGACTTTTACTGTATGGGCAATCTCCTCCTCTGTTGCCGGATCCGCGATTATTTCACTTACCTTGCCGCTGAGAAAATCTACCGTCTTGGAGGTAAACTTGTTTCCGATGGGCTTAATGACAGTTGAATAGAGCTCCCCTGTATGGGGATCCATTCTCCTTGGTGCAGCAATACTATAGACGAGAAAATCAACCTCTCCGAGGTTTTCTCTGATAATATCCAAAACCTGTGCTTTAATCTTTTGTGAGAAAGCGTCTTCGTTTATGTTCCACGCCTGGTAGCCCTCTGTCTCCGCTTCTTGCTTAAAGGATTCAATGTTGTACCAACCCGCAGTACCTGTTTTTGTTTTTGTCCCAGGTCTCTCATAGGCAACACCGATTGTAGAAGCAGTTGAACTGAAGGTGGAAACTATTCGGGCGGCAAGGCCGTAGCCGTTTGAAGCGCCAATCACGAGGACTCTCTTAGGGCTTTCAATTCTATCCCGAGCCTTCACATAGTTGATCTGGGCTTTAACCTGAGCAGCGCAACCCAAAGGATGCGCTGTCACGCAGATATTGTTTCGTATTTTTGGTTCGATGATCATGGGATTCCAGCCCGCATATGGGCTAAGTTAGCACCTTCTGAGCCTTTTGCATTGCCCTGGCAATTGAAATTCCCTGTGGGCATCTATTTTCTGCCAGGGAGTAGTCGATATAGCCAAGCCGCTTACGGGTAACAGGTGAGAGTTTTCCATACAAAGACTTGGCGCGCTCATAATCCCCATAGCTTTCGTAGTACATTAGGTAGCGCATAATATCAGCAACTGGAACCACTTCAGCCAACGCAGTTTGGCAAATGTTGCTGCAGCCTGCGCAGTAGTGAGAGGCTGTCTCCCGGGCGTACTTATCCAGAAGGTGCAGATCCCCAGCAGAAAGACTCTTCCTGTCCATTGCGGCCGCAACGTTTGACATCAGGATGGTAAGATTCGGCATCTGTGAACATATGCTGGCTATGTTGGGATTTTCCCAGACAGCCTTGAGTCTGGCCTGATTATCCGTGAATCCCTTTTGGATAAAATTATCTACTAGCTTGGCTGCACTGGACGAACCAGAAGACCAACCTCCCTGGGTTTTCATGGCAGTCAAGCCGATGCCGGCCTCGGTGCAAGCGGCTACCGCCTCCTGCATTTTGCGATTGTTCATGAGCCTATAATTGTAGGTCATCATGATGCCGTCGATCCAACTCAGTTGGGCCGCTTCCAGCATACATTCTTCCATATTACTGTGAGTGCTAAAACCGAAGAATTTGATCTTCGCTTCGGCCTTGGCCTTCTCGGCCCAACCTCTGGTGTCATCATTGATCTCATCAATAGAGCTAATTCCATGGACGAAGTAGAGATCCACATAGTCTATTTTCATTCTTTCCAGGGATCTGTTAAGCAATCGAGTCATACCCCTTTGATCTCTGGCGTCAGATTTGGTCACAATGAATAGTTTCTCACGGTTTTCAGGATACTTGGCGAAGAATTTGCCGATACCTCTCTCACTTCCACCGCCCTCGTAACAGTCAGCCGTATCCCAATAGGTAACCCCCCATTTCAGGGCTTGTTTTAGAAGCAATTGATTGGAAGGAATATCAAACATGCCACCCAGAGAGAGGATTGAAACTCGTGCTCCCGTTTTGCCGAAAGGCCTGGTGGGAACCACTGCGAGCCCTTTGCCGGAGCCTTTCCTGGTCTTACCCACTGTTTCGGTTGCGCCCAAGAGAGAGCCTACGGTAGCCGCCCCGGCTGTTTTGAGAAAATCGCGCCGCGAGAACTGATTCTGTTTCTTGGACATGCCTGATCCTCCATCGCGCCGAGCGCATGTTGTAGATTAGTCAACTAGTTGATTCGTCAAATCGTTTAAATTTAGGTCTTTGGCAGCAACAGTGACCTGCCCGGGCTTCTCGACTCGTTTTCTGCTGTGACCCGTATGGCTCTCTTACCACTAACGGGACACTCATGTTCGCAAATGCCGCAGCCGATACAAAGTGTTGGATCCACGTAGGGGCGCTGCAGCTTGACCTGAATTGCAATGTAACTCTCCAGCTCGGGAGCAGCATGCCACGGCTCACTAGCAGCAACTGTCACACTCTTGCTGGTGTTTTCAGCTATTCGCCAGCGGTTTTCTTTTCCACCGTGGGTGGTCATAACATAGTAGTCCCCCGTAGCGAACTGTCCCGGCGGCAAATCTTGTCCCCCAAGTTCCAAGGTTTGTCCGGCAATATTCTGAACCCGGTATGTACCACCTCTTACTGTACCGAAATATTCTCTGGCGAAAATCGCTTTTGGGCTTACCGGGCAGTTTTCCTGGCAGACAATACATGGCCTGTCCATTGCCCAGGGCAGACAACGGCCCCTATCAACAAAAGCCGTTCCCAATCGGATAGGACCTACCTGGGCGTATTCTTTTTGACCAAGTTTCTCTTCCAGGGTGATAGACCTGATCGCCGCAGTGGGACAGATGTGTGAGCAGGCAATACAGTTGAGTTGGCAGCCGCTGGTGCCGATTCGGAAGTTCAAGATGGGGGACCACAATCCCTCTAGGCCGCTCTCCAGTCCAGCGGGGTGAATGATATTGGTTGGACAGATTCGCATACATTGGCCACATTTGAGACATCGGGCCAGGAAATCAGGCTCAGCCAGGGTGCCAGGGGGACGAATAACTGAGGGGGGAAAGTTGGGACCAACCAAACCCTCTATACGCATGACTGGAATGGCCATAGCCCCTGAGAGAAAGGAGGACAAGAATCCCCGGCGGGAAAGATCTGGCAGGGGTATCTCGCCGGCTTCAGAAGGAGCAGTGCCGTAGCTGACGATACCATCTTGACAACTTTCCAAACAGTTCATGCAGAGCACACATTCGCTTAGGCGGATCTTGTCGGCTGGTTGGCAGGCCCCCTCGCAATCGGTGTCACAGAGCTGGCACTTGCTGCATTTATCACCACTTATTCCTATTTTCCAGAGCGAAAACGTTCCGAGCACACCCAAAAGGGCGCCTAGAGGACAAATGAACCTACAGTAAAAACGAGGAACCTTAAAATTCAAAAAAACCGCTGTGAGAAAAATGGCGCCGATCAATACGCTGCCTTGGTAGTAACGCTGGCTAGCTGAAAGGCTCTCTGAAAAAGGCAAAAGGGTAAGGTTTATTGAACGATGAAACAAAGGAATTGGGTCCATGAGACCGGTTTGCAGTGAGGCGGCAATCAGATTTTCGGCCGGCAGTATCAGACCAAGCACCAGCCAAAATCCGATAAGGGTGAAGAGGATGGTCATAGCTTGCTTTGGGTTAGGCATGACTTTGAGCAAGGAGAGCAATGCCAAACCTGTTAAAACAATTGTCGCGACCACCATAGAGAGCTTGGGTCTGGTGGAAACCATTCCGAACAGACGACCAAGCAGGCTGGAGGCAGCCGCTGTGAGCAAGAATATGAGAAGGTAGTACTTGATGGACTGGCCGGGGTGGTATTGGTTGAGTCCGATTTTCGCTGAGATCCTTTTTCTGCGCTTACTTAGATAGCCAACGAAATGATGCAAGGTGCCGAAGGGGCATACCCAGCTGCAGAAGAATCTTCCTAAAATTATGGTCAAAACCACGGTCACCAGAGCCCACAAAAGGCCACGGTAGAGTGACTGGGTGCTGAGCATGGTAGCCACTGCGACCAGGGGGTCAAGTTGGAGTAGCCAATTGACCGGCCAGCCCCGCAACTGCCACCACTCCATCCCAATGGTTGTGACAACGCAAAACCAGACAAACAGCAGGAAGAAAAATACCTGAGTAATGCGTCTGACCGTTACGATTCGCATTATTCAATCGTTGAAATCGTTGAAACCACTGAAATCGTCAAACATTTCGAAATCCCAAAATCCGCAATCCCATATCCCACATCCCACATCAATGGCTAAGCAACGCTTAGCCGTATCGGCTTGAGTGCTTCGTAATCTGCTCTTCCCACTCCCGCCGCTTCCGCTTTGGCGATATAAGGAAGTTCCGCTACGGTCTTTCCCAGAAAGGTAGCTCCGAAGGCATCAGCCGCCACCTGATCAGTGCTTATGATCATTGTATTCGTCTGTTTCAAGTCTGAGAGTGATCCCCCCGTAGGTCCATTGGTCATCATGGCTGTGGTGCCGTCGAGGATGACCAGAGTGGGTTTTACCATCATGGCCAATTCTGTAATGATAGTATTGATATCTTGGTGGAAAATGTTGCGGCGACCGCCTAAAAGTCCATACCAGTTCTTCATGGTCATGGAAGCGCCACTGCGGTGGTGATCTTTGACCGGTGCGATTCCTATTACCTTGTTTATGCCTTGGAATGGCTGCCAAAGGATCGGCCAGTTTCGGATCAAAACGCCATCAGAAACCGTTGTAGGCTGAAAAAAACTTTCTTTGGGCAGAAGGACTTTGGCTCCCGCTAATTGCGCCCCCTCCCCGATGCCGGTCAGGGAAAAGCAACTGCTCGGGTCGTTTATAGGGTTGTCCGTCACCACCACGGTGGAGGCCCCGGCTTTGTAGCACATTTGAGCAACTTCGGCTACTAGCTGAGGGTTTGTTGTCGCAGAAAGGATTGGGGGAGTTGCGAAAGCAGCGTTGACCTTCAGCAGCACCTTGTCGCCTTGTTTGATGAAGGCTTCGATTCCCCCCAAAGCTTCGAGTCCGCGGTTAATTGTCTTTACCCGATCCAAACCTGTAGTGATGCTCATCTTGCCCCTGGGGCTGGGTATGGAGAAGTCTGGGAGTGTCACCAGGTCATTCTGGTTTTTGACTCTCCCGGGACCAGTGGCGTCATAAAGCCAATAGCTCAAGGAGCAAGCAGCACTAATGGAAATACCTCCCTTGAGCAATCGTAGAAGAAAATCCCTTCGATTTGTTGTGGGCTGCTGCGCTTTTTGATTCACTGGCCTTTCTCCGCCAGACTTTGGTTCAACATCAGGGCAAGCTCTTCCGCCGCTTTTCTGTTCTCCGCGCCGTGGACGCCGGCAAGGATGCTGCCACGGCTGAAAATCAATTCAAAGGTGTCCATTATTTCCACCAGCTTTGCTCCGGGGATGTTCAAGGTCGATTTCAGCTCGGTGCCACCAAATTCTAGTAAGAACGAGGTGTACGATTCCACCAGCCTAAAGGCTTCTGCTGGACTTTTACGCTGAGACAAGAATGCGGTTAGCTCTGTATCTCCCACTTCATACTGGGCAGTGAAAATTGAATCGAACTGTTGAAAGCCGAAAGCGTCTGAGGGTAAAAGGGAAATGCTTGCTTTATTGAGGTACTTTATTGGAAATAAAATAAATTCATTGATTGCCTCGCTCCCTGTTGTGGTTTTGCGGATGAAATTATCCCCGAAAGAGAGCATCAATTCAGCCATGCTCTCCTGGCCAACCGACGCAACTATCTCCACGTAGTAAGAACCATGAACGAAATAAAGTGCATTTTCTGTTCTATAGGCAAAATCGCCTGCGTCCAACTCTGTGGCATCAGACCTTTTCTGCAAACTGTAAACAGCGTAAGAACCCCGCGGGGAACCCATGTCGTAAATGAATGCTTCCATCCAAGCAGTGGGCTCATCTTCAATGGCAAAACGCTGACTAACAAGACGAACAAATCCAGCTGAGAG
>Ga0209536_100009389_pt1 | contig 14550 bp, 12 predicted proteins | sample DeeMarSeWOR28_12_FD_187461 | JGI IMG/M metagenome (GOLD analysis project Ga0209536, IMG submission 187461) | Marine sediment microbial communities from White Oak River estuary, North Carolina - WOR-2-8_12 (SPAdes) (version 2) | ecosystem: Environmental > Aquatic > Marine > Intertidal zone >...
TTTTACAGCAGGCCCGCCGCTATTAGCCCGTTTGCTGGGCCTGGTGCTGCTCTCCATTCTGTTGATGACGCTGGACCATCGCCAGCACCACCTCGATAGCCTGCGCACCACCTTGTCAGTGATGGTCTATCCTCTGCAGTTGCTGGTTGACCTACCGCGCGCCACCGGCCAGTGGTTTCGTGAGTCTCTAGCCACGCGGCGCGAGCTGCAGGAGGAAAACGCCAGCCTGCGCACCCAGCACCTGGTCCTGAATACCCAGCTGCAGAAGCTGGAAGCCTTGGAGGCCGAGAACCGCCGCCTGCGCGCGCTGCTGGACTCATCCTTCCAGGTCGGCGATCGGCCCATGCTCATTGCTGCCCTGCTGTCGGTCGACATGGACCCCTACAGGCATCAGATCCAGATCAACAAGGGCTCGCTCGACCGGCTTTACGATGGCCAGCCGCTGCTCGACAGTCAGGGCGTGATGGGGCAGCTGATCGATGTCGGCCCCTTCACGGCCACAGCCATGCTGATTACCGATCCGAGTCACGCCATTCCGGTGCAGGTCAACCGCACCGGACTACGCACCATTGCACTGGGCACTGGCTCCATCGACCGCCTGGATCTGCCGCACATCCCTAATAATGCCGATATCCGGGTCGGTGATCTGCTGGTCACCTCGGGGTTGGGCGGGCGTTTCCCGCCCGGTTATCCGGTTGCGGATGTCACCATCGTGGGACAGGACCCGGGGAATACCTTTTCGCACGTTGTCGCGCGGCCGCGCGCGGCGCTGGACAGCAGCCGCGAAGTGCTGCTGGTGTGGCCGACCAAACCGCAACAGCTGCTACCGCAACCCGCATCGGCATCTGAATCCGCTGCATCTGAATCCGCTGCATCTGAATCCGCTGCATCTGAATCCGCTGCATCTGAATCCGCTGCATCTGAATCCGCTGCATCTGAATCCGCTGCATCTGATTCCGAATCCAGTGCGCCATGAACCTGACCCGGCATCACGGCGGCATCATCATTGTGCTGAGCTTCGCTGCGGCGTTGCTGCTGACCATCATACCCTTGCCGGAGGGACTGCGTAGCTGGCGGCCCGACTGGGTCGCGCTGACCCTGATCTTCTGGTGCCTGGCACTCCCCTACCGGGTAAGCGTCGGCTCGGGCTTTATTGTCGGTCTGTTTCTCGACACCCTGACCGGCACACTGCTTGGGCAACACGCCTTGGCATTGAGCCTGATCGCCTATGTGTGCGTGCGACTGCACCAGCGCGTCAGACTCTACCCGATCTGGCAACAGGCGCTGACGGTGCTGGTGTTACTGATGCTGCATCAGCTGATTTCGCTGTGGGTCGACCGTACCATCGGGCGTCCCGGACTGCCGCTCAGTTACTGGTTGCCCTCGCTGGTGGGCATGCTGCTGTGGCCGCTGATACACCGCATCCTGACCACCCTGCGTGTCAACTTCTCGGTCCAGTAAGGCATGGCATACCCGGTCACCATCAAGGATTATCTGTTCGAAAGCCGTCTGTTCATGCAGCGCTCCATTCAGGCATTGGTGTTCGCCGCGCTGCTGATCGCTGCCCTGGTGGGGCGGCTGATCTACCTGCAGGTGGTGGCCCACGAGCACTTCATCACCCTGTCCGACGACAACCGCATCAAGATCCTGCCGCTGCCCCCCAACCGCGGACTGATCTTCGACCGCAACGGGTTGATCCTGGCCGACAACCTGCCCTCCTACCGGCTCGAAATCACCCCTGAACAGGTGCGCGACATGCAGGGCACCCTGGAACGGCTGGCGCAACTGGTCAACATACGCGACGTCGATCGCAAGCGCTTCGACAACCTGCGCGCACGCACTCCCGCCTTCAAGCCGGTGCCGTTGCGCTTTCACCTAAGCGACGAGGAGGTGGCGCGCTTTGCCATCGACCGGCACAAGTTCCCCGGCGTCGACATCGTCGCCGGCCTGTCACGCCATTACCCGCACGGCCCGCTGGGGGCCCACGCGCTGGGCTATGTGGGGCGCGTCGACGAACGCGATCTGCAGCGCATCGATGCGTCCAACTACAGCGGCACCACACACATCGGCAAGGTCGGGATCGAAAGAACCTACGAAGATGTGCTGCACGGAAAAGTCGGCTTCAGCCAGGTGGAAACCAACGCCGAGGGTCGTGTATTGCGCACCCTGGTGCGCACCCCGCCGGTGCCCGGCGAGAACCTGTACCTCACCCTGGATGCCGAGCTGCAGAATGTCGCCGAGCAGGCTTTCGGGGACAACGCCGGTGCCGTGGTGGTTATCGACCCCAATAACGGCGATGTGCTGGCGTTCGTTAGTCAGCCCACCTACGACCCAAACCTGTTCGTCAACGGCATCGACACGGACACTTATCACGCGCTGAACACCGATCCCCAGCGCCCGCTGTTCAACCGGGCGCTGCGCGGCCAGTATCCGCCCGGATCAACCATCAAGCCGTTCGTTGGCCTGGGTGGACTCGAACAAGGCATTACCAGCCCCCAAGCCCATACCTACTGCCCCGGCTTCTACCAGTTGCCGGGCAAGGATCGCAAATACCGCGACTGGAAACGCACTGGGCACGGCACCGTCGATCTGGGCAGCGCGATTGCCGAATCCTGTGACGTGTACTTTTACGATCTGGCGCTGTCCATGGGTATAGACCGGCTGCACGAGTTCCTGTCCCAGTTCGGTTTCGGCGCGTCGACCGGCATCGACATCAGCGGCGAACTGGGTGGTCTGCTGCCCTCACGCGACTGGAAGCGCGGCGCGCGCAGCGAACCCTGGTTTCCGGGCGAGACGCTGATCACTGGTATCGGCCAGGGTTTTGTGCTGACCACGCCCGTGCAGCTGGCCAGTGCGACCGCAACCCTGGCGCGCTACGGTCACCGCCTGAAACCCCACATTGTCGCCTCGACGCAGAAATACGACGATCCCGAGCTGACGCCGCTGGCGGTAGAAACCCTGCTGGCCATCCCTGTGGTAGACCGCCATCACTGGAGCGAGGTAATCGATGCGATGCGCGAAGTGGTGCACGGAAAGCGTGGCACGGCACGCAAGATCGGGCTCGACATCGAGTATGACATTGCCGGAAAGACTGGCACCGCCCAGGTATTCGGGCTCAAGGAAGAGGAAAAATACGACGCCGATAAGCTGGCCAAGAAACTTCACGACCATTCGCTGTTCATCGCCTTTGCACCGGTCGATTCGCCCGCTGTCGCCATTGCGATCGTGGTCGAGCACGGCGGCAGCGGCAGTGCCGTGGCAGCACCGATCGCGCGCACCATCCTAGACAAGTTTCTGGAGAAGTCGGCCTCGTGAGCACCCTTCTGGACGGCAGCCGTGAGGATGCCAGCCGGCGCGACTGGCAGCACATTCTGCATATCGATGCCGCACTGCTGTTCGGCCTGCTGGCGCTGTCCGGCCTGGGCCTGTTCGTGCTGTACAGCGCCGCCGGACAGGAGCAGCCGGTATTGCTGCGCCAGCTGATCCGCCTGGCGGTCGCATTCGGCGGCATGGCGCTGGTCGCCCAGCTGCGCCCGCAGTGGCTGCAACGCTGGACACCATGGATTTACGGGCTAGGTTTACTGCTGCTGGCGGCGGTGCTGCTGGTCGGCGACATCGGCAAGGGCGCCCAGCGTTGGCTGGACTTCGGCTTTGTCCGTTTTCAGCCCTCAGAAATGATGAAGCTCGCCGTGCCGATGATGGTAGCCTGGTACCTGTCCGACCAGCGCCTGCCACCGGGTGGCGCGCGGGTGAGTGTCGCCGGCGCGCTGATTATCGTGCCGGTACTGCTGATCGCCAGGCAGCCCGATCTCGGCACTGCGCTGCTGATCGGCAGTGCCGGCTTTTTCGCGCTATTCCTGGCCGGACTCTCATGGCGGTTGCTGGCCGGCCTGGTCCTAGCGGGCGCCGGCGCGGCACCGGTGCTGTGGCATTTCATGCACGACTACCAGCGCCAGCGCGTGATCACCTTCCTGAACCCGGAGCAGGACCCGCTCGGCACCGGCTACCATATCATCCAGTCGAAGATCGCCATCGGCTCGGGCGGCGTGTTCGGCAAGGGCTGGCTGAACGGCACCCAGGCACACCTGGAGTTCCTGCCGGAACGTTCCACCGATTTTATTTTTGCGGTGCTGGGCGAGGAATTCGGGCTGGTCGGCATCCTGGCGGTGCTGGCCATGTACACCGTCATCATCGTGCGCAGTGTGTATATCGCCACCCAGGCGCAGGACACCTACGGGCGACTGCTGGGCGGCAGTCTGGCGATGACGTTCTTCATCTATCTGATTGTGAACACCGGCATGGTGACAGGGCTGTTGCCCGTGGTGGGACTGCCGCTGCCACTGATCAGTTACGGTGGCACGTCGATGGTGACCCTGATGGCGGGATTCGGTATGCTGATGTCCATCCACACGCATAGAAAATTACTACCGACCTGAGGAGAACACGTGCGAATAGGGAAGCCGATGACAAACATACTGCTGGGGCTGTGTGCGGGGCTCACCGCGTGCGGTGCGCCGGCGGGTGATTTTGATCGCAATCCTGAGACACAGGCCTTTATCGCCGAAATGGTGGAGCGTCACCAGTTTGATCGCGATCAGCTTGAGGCCCTGTTCGCCGACGCCAGGAAACGCGACGACATCCTGAAGGCCATTTCGCGCCCGGCCGAAAGCAAACCGTGGTACGAATACCGGCCGATATTTATGACGCAGAGCCGCATTAACGGCGGCGTCGATTTCTGGCGGGCGAACTCGGCTATTCTGAAGAAAGCGGAACAGACCTACGCTGTCGATGCTGCAATCATTGTGGCCATCATCGGCGTCGAGACCCGCTACGGTGCCAACACCGGTTCCTACCGCGTCATCGATGCACTGTCCACGCTGGCATTCGAGTATCCGCCGCGCGCCAAGTTCTTCCGCTCCGAACTGGAACAGTTCCTGATCCTGGCACGCGAAGAGGAACTGGATCTGCGCGAGGCAAAAGGCTCCTACGCCGGCGCCATGGGCTACGGTCAGTTCATACCGTCCAGCTACCGCAGCTACGCAGTCGATTTCGATGCAGACGGCAGCCGCGACCTGTGGGTCAGCCTGGAGGATATCATCGGCAGCGTTGCGAATTATTTCCAACGCCACGGCTGGAAGCTGGGCCAGCCGGTGGCCAGCAGGGTGAGTGGCAATGCGACCATACCCGATTCACTGGTCTCCTCCGAATTGAAGCCGACCAAGACCGTGGCCGATTTCGGCCGGGCGGGAATCAGTAGCAATCCAAAGCTGCGCAACGAACAGCGGGTGGCGCTGTTACAGCTGGAACAACGCAAGGGGCCGGAATACTGGCTGACCACCGATAACTTCTACACCATTACGCGTTATAATCGGAGCCCGCTGTACGCCATGGCGGTGTTCCAGCTCAGCGAGGCGATTCGAAATGCCTACCAGAACCGCGAGTATTGACATCGCCGGTGCGACGACAATAAGCCTGCTGGCCGGCTGCCTTGCGGCGCTGCTGCTGGCGGGGTGTTCATCGCCGGCCCCGAGCCGCTACGCTCAGAAACAAGACAGTGCCCCGCAGCAGCCGGTTGATGTGGCCGATGTAAAGGACGCGGTGCCACGTCCCGAGCCGAGGAGCCGCTATGGCAACCCGGCGTCCTATGTGGTGCGCGGCAAGCGTTACTACACCGTTGCGTCCAGCAAAGACTACCGCGAGCGCGGCATCGCCTCCTGGTACGGAACCAAGTTCCACGGCCACCGCACGTCCAGTGGCGACACTTACGACATGTACCAGATGTCCGCGGCCCACAAGACGCTGCCCCTGCCGACCTATGCCCGGGTGACCAACCTGCGCAACGGCAAATCGGTGATCCTGAAGATCAACGACCGGGGCCCGTTCCACGACAACCGGCTGATCGACCTGTCCTACGCAGCCGCGGCCCGGCTGAAGATTCTGGGCCAGGGCACCGGCCTCGTCGAGGTCGAGGCCATCGACCCGCACCAGTATGCCGACGAGCAGAGCAAGCCACGCGCTGCCGCCAGTCAACCCAAGCTGGCGGCGGATGAAACGGCGGCAGCCGCCGCCGAACGCCAGAATACTGCACTGTATCTGCAGGTGGGTGCCTTCCGTGACCACGCCAACGCGGAGCGCCTGCGCAGTCAGCTGGCAGCGGTTGAGTTACCGGGGAGCCTGCACATCAGCGAGGGCCTGGCCAACCGCAAGCGCGTCTACCGGGTGCGCATCGGACCGCTGCAGACCGTCGAATCGGCCGATAAAGTGGCGCAGATTCTCGCCACCCAGGGCATCGCGTCACCCAGCGTCGTCATTGACTAGCAGCCTGCCCGAGGCGTCGTGCCGTTGCGGCAGCAACGCTGTCTCGGCCTATATTTGCGCTCCGTCTCGTCACGAGCCACCCCGCGTTGCGTATCGCACCTGGACACGACGCCTGAAATTCCGCGCGCCCGGCGCCGCGCCGGCCGAGTCTTGAAAATCGGTTTTCGAGCGCCCACAATGAGGCGCTTCATCAGGTAACAGGTATGTTCATGAAGCAACAGCAGGTATTGTTCCGAAGCCTCGTCATCATTTCGCTGCTGTTCTGTGCCGCGGCCCGGGCCGCAACGCCGGTACCGAAAGCCCCGTCGGTGGGCGCCAAAGGCTATCTGCTGGAGGATTTCCTCAGCGGCCAGACTATTGCCGAAAAGAATGCCGACCAGCCGCTCGAACCGGCCAGCATCACCAAGCTGATGAGCGCCTACGTGGTGTTCAGGGAGATCCGGGATGGCAACCTGAGCCTGGAAGAAAAGGTGCGGATCAGCGAGAAGGCCTGGCGCACCGAAGGGTCGCGCATGTTCGTCGAGGTCAACAGCCAGGTCAGCGTTGCCGACTTGCTCAAGGGCGTGATTATCCAGTCCGGCAATGATGCAACGGTGGCACTGGCCGAGCACGTGGCCGGCACTGAGGAAGGCTTCGCCAGCCTGATGAACCATCACGCCGAGCAACTGGGGCTGACGGGTACGCATTTCGTCAACAGCACCGGGCTGCCGCACAAGGAGCACTACACGACGGCACGCGACATCGCCATCGTGGCGCGCGCCATGATTGAGGAGTTCCCGGAATATTACCGCTGGTACTCGGAACGCCAGTTCACCTACAACGACATCACCCAGTACAACCGCAACAAGCTGTTGTGGCGCGACGAGTCGGTCGACGGCCTGAAAACCGGGCATACCGAATCGGCCGGCTACTGCCTGGTCACTTCGGCGGAACGCGATGGCATGCGCCTGATCAGCGTGGTGCTGGGCACCAGCAGCGAGGAAGCCCGCGCCGATGCCAGCCAGGCGCTACTGAATTACGGGTTCCGATTCTTCGAGACGCACAAACTCTACGACGGGGGCAGCAAACTCACCTCGGCACGCGTCTGGAAAGGTGCCAGCGAATCAGTGGATCTCGGCCTGGACCACACCCTGTACGTCACCATCCCGCGCGGTGAATACAAGAATCTGGATGCGGCCATGCAGCTGCAGAACCACATTATCGCACCCATTGCCCAGGACCAGCCGCTGGGGCGTGTGGTAGTACGACTGGCCGATGAATCGGTGGTGGAAAAAGATCTCGTGGCGCTGAACCCGGTTGCGGAGGGTAGTTTTCTGCAACGCCTGGTGGACGAAGCGCTGCTGTATTTCGAATAGCCGCGTCGCCTCGCAGCACTCATGTCCACGGTGTATCTTAACGGGGCTTTCCTGCCGATAGAACAGGCCTGCGTATCGGTCATGGATCGCGGCTTCCTGTTCGGCGACGGGGTATACGAAGTTATCCCGGCCTACGGCGGGCGGCTGTTCCGGTTCCCCCACCACCTGCAGCGGCTACAGAACAGCCTCGAAGGCATACGCCTGGCCAACCCCTGCGGCGACGCGCAGTGGCAAAGCATCCTGACCGAACTGCTGGAGCGCAACCGGGAAGGCGCCGGCGACCACAATGACCAGTCGGTGTACCTGCAGGTCACGCGCGGCAGTGCGCCGAAGCGCGATCACAGTTTCCCGGAACAGGTTACACCCACGGTGTTCGCCATGAGCACCCCGATAGCCGAGCCGGACCCGAACATCGAAGCGCACGGCGTCGCAGCCGTGACCCTGGATGACATCCGCTGGCAGATGTGCAATATAAAGGCGATCACGCTGTTGCCCAATGTACTGCTGCGCCAGCAGGCGACCGAGCAGAGCTCCGCGGAAGCCCTACTGGTCAAGGATGGTCTGGTGATCGAGGGCTCCGCCAGCAACGTGTTCGTGATCAAGGACGGCCTGATACAGACCCCGCCCAACGGCCCCCTGATGCTGCCCGGTATCACCCGCGATCTGGTCCTGGAACTGGCCGCCGAGCACGGTCTGCGCTGCAGCGAAAACGATGTTCCGGACACCGCACTCCGCGACGCTGACGAGATCTGGATCACCAGCTCCACACGCGAGATCATCCCTGTCACGCGCCTCGATGGCCGGCCAGTCGGTACCGGCCTGCCGGGGCCGGTGTGGAAGACCATCATCGGGTTTTACCGAAACTACAAGGAAGCGGTCCGCAACGGCACGGCCAGCTGAGCACTTGGCGCGGGACCGCTCTCGGCCCGGTAACGTGGCCCAAGAGCCGGTGTTCGCCTGGCGCGTTCTCGTGTAGGCTCGGCCACGGCGGCAACGCCTTAATCCATGTAGAGCATGACGCATCCCACGCACAAAGCCTTTCTGACCCCCGCCGCAGACGTGCTCGCCCGCCTGTATCGAGCGATCTTCCGCCTGTTCGGCCGGCAGACCGACGAGCAGACCGAACCGACCAAGATCCAGGCGGACCTGTGCCTGGCGCTGGCTGCACGCCCGGCGCTGCCCGAAACCGTGCTGCAAGCCTTCGCAGCCGAACCACTGGCAGCTGGCGATGCGCGGTTTATCGCCCGCCATGAGCAGTTGGATCGCGGGCTAGCGGCGCTGGAACTGTGGCGCGCCGGGCGCGGCTCGATGATCGCCGTGACCGGACCGCAGGGCTGTGGTATCACCTCCTTCCTGCAGCAACTGGCCGCTCGGGCCGGTGAGCATGAAACCTACCGCTACGGCAAACTGACACGGCGGCCGTACGACATCAGCGACACCATGGTACTGCTGAACGCGGCAATCGGGTGCGAGCAGCCGCGCGGTTCGGTCGAGGAACTGGTCGAATACCTCAACGGCCTGACGCCGAGCGTGTTTGCAATTGACAATGGCCATTTTCTAGCCTGCCGCATTATGGGTACCGACGAGGCGATTCGTGTTTTCGGCGCAGTCATGGTGGCTACCCAGCAAAAGCATCTGTGGCTACTGGGCTGCCAGGAATACGCCTGGCGACGCCTGAGCTACGTCTACCAAGCGGAGCGATATTTCAGCGACCGCATCGAACTTGCCTTTTTCAGCGAGCCTGAGCTCGGCGAGTGCCTGGCAACCCGCCTGCGGGGGTCCGGTATAGGACTGGACGTGGCGACCGGCGGCGAACAGGAGCCGGTACCCGCCGTACTTGCGCGGCATCTGTCAACACTGCAAAAACTGAGTAACGGTAAACCCGATCTTGCCTTTTTCTATTTCCTAAACTCGCTGCTGGTTCACGCCGAAACCAAGCAGCTGGATATGCGGGCTGCGGTAACACTGGACTTCAGCGCACTCAAGCAGCTGACCAGCGAGGAACTGTTTACCCTGGCGGAAGTGGCAGCCCACGGACAGCTGACACTCACCGAGCATCGCGCGGTGTTCCGTGTCAGCGCGCAGGAAAGCCGGCTGCTGCTGGAACGCCTATACCACCAGTGTCTGCTCGACAAAGACCCGAACGCCGCCGAACCAACCTACCGCCTGGTAACGGTGTATTCCGACGTGGTTACCCGATACCTCAGCAACGCAAACTTTCTTTACTAGGAGACGAGGCATGCAAGAGGACACGATCGCCCAGCTGGTCGAGCTGCTTTCGCTCTCGCGCCTGTTGCAGGCCGCCCTGGTCCTGGCTTTCGCCTGGCTGGCACTGCGCATTGTCCACCTGGGTTTGCAGCAGCTTATCCAGCGCTTCCCACGCTATCGCCTGCAGATGGGGCAGATCTTTCCGGTAATTCGCATATTCACCTGGTTTCTGGCCATCGCCTTCATCATTTTCGGCATCATCAGGCCGCCGCAGACAATTGTGTTCGCGGTGCTCGGTTCCCTGGGCCTGGCAATCGGTCTGGCGGCACAGGGCGGGGTGCGCAACCTGCTCGCCGGCGTGATGATGATTTTCAACCCGCCGTTCCGGGTCGGCGACATGGTGCACTTCGGTGGTCACTACGGCGAAGTGATTCGGCTCGATCTCAGCGTGACCTGGCTGCGCACGCTCGACGACAACGTGGTCATGGTGCCGAACGCGGCAGTACTTGATAACGCCGTGGCCAATGCCAACAGCGGCGAGCTCTCCGAAATGGTTGTGGTGAACATCGACTTGCCGCGAGCGGTGCCGATACAGGAGCTCCGCGCGCTGGCCACCGAGGCGGCCCTCGCCTCACCCTATACGTTCCTCAAGAAACCGGTCAGCGTAACCGTTGAGTCGCGCTACGAGCTCGGTTTTCTGCTGCGTCTGGTGATCAAGGCCTATGTTGTCGATATACGCCTTGAGCGCCTGCTGTCCAGCGACATCACCGAACGTTTTATCGAAGCCATGCAGGCGCGGGAAATCAACACGCTGCGCGCGGATAGTGCGGATCTTACCGCGCAGAGTTGAACTGACCCCGATCGGTGCGTCTGCCCGCGTTCACGGTCCAGCACCCTGCATCGACGTATCCCACGCACACACCTCAGGCCAGCACCAGGGTGTGGCCCAGGCCAATCAGCGCGCAGGCGCCGATCACCTTCATGATATCCGTCCTGTACTTCCACAAGGCTATAAAGGCGGCCACTGACATCAGTGCATAAAACCACTGGAAGGTGCCGGCGAACGGCTGTGCCTCGCTGGCTTGCGGCCACAGCACATGCCAGCCGAAAAACACGGCCAGGTTGAGCACTACCCCGACCACCGCAGCGGTGATGCCGGTCAGCGGTGCGGTGAACTTGAGGTCGCCGTGGGTCGCCTCTACCAGCGGGCCGCCCGCCAGGATGAACAGGAACGAAGGCAGAAAGGTGAAGAAAGTGGCCACGCTGGCACCCGCCACGCCAGCCAGCAGCAGGGCATCCGGCCCGAACAGTTCCTTGCTCCAGCCGCCGATGAAGCCGACGAACGCCACGACCATGATCAGCGGGCCGGGCGTGGTCTCGCCCAGTGCCAATCCATCGATCATCTGAGTGCCGGTGAGCCACTGATAGTGCTCGACGCCGCCCTGGTAGACGTAGGGCAGCACCGCATAGGCGCCACCGAAAGTCACCAGGGCCGCCTTGGTAAAGAAGCCGCCCATAGCGGTCAGGGTGCCGTCGGGCAGCAGTGCGATGGCCAGACCCCACAGGACCACGAACAGCACGATCAGCACTGCCAGTCTCAGCGGACGGAAGCTGACGTGTTCCGGCTGTGGAGTATCGTCATCGATCAGCGCCGGACCGAAGTGCTTGTCCGACCCGGCATGCCCCCCACCGGCCCGGAATTTGGCCGGCGCCAGCTTGCCACCCAGGTAGCCGAGCACACCGGCCCCCAGCACGATGTAGGGAAATGGCACATGAAAGGCGAAAATAGCCACAAAGGACGCCGCAGCGAAAGCCCACAGGACGTTGTTCTTCAGTGCCCGCGAACCGATGCGCCAGGCGGCGAACATGACGATGGCCACCACAGCCGGCTTGATGCCGTTGAACACACCCTTGACGAAGGTGACATCGCCGTAGGCCAGATAGACGTAGGTCAGGGTGATCAGAATCAGCAGCGAGGGCAACACGAACAGAGTACCGGCCATGATGCCACCCCAGCTGCGGTGCAGCATCCAGCCGATGTAGACGGCCAGTTGCTGGGCCTCGGGACCGGGCAGCAGCATGCAATAGTTGAGCGCATGCAGAAAACGGTGCTCGGAAATCCAGCGCCGCTTCTCCACCAGTTCCTGGTGCATCATGGATATCTGGCCGGCGGGGCCACCAAAACTGATAAAGCCCAGCCTCAGCCAGTAGAAAAACGCCTCACGGAAAGACGGGTGCGGCGGTCGTTGCAGGGATTCGCTCATGATTACTCCAGGGGCGTGCAGTAGAGGAACTTCACCGGGCATTGCGTGGCAGGGTGCGCCGGCCTCCTGTCACTCGAATAAACCCTGCAGGAACCAGCGCCGTTGCCCGTCGAGTTCACGGTAGATCCAGTATCGCGAACCGGAGGCACTTTCGGCAATGAAATAGTCGCGCGCGATGTCCTGCCCGTCCCACCAGCCGGATTCAATGCGCTCGCGGCTGTGCTGCAGTTTCAGCCTGCCCTGCAGGCAAGGCCAGCCGTGATCGGTCTTGAGCTGCCTGGGCACCGGCAGCAGCCACAGAGGGCGTTGTTGCCCGTTCACCGCCTGCTCGCCCTGCCCGGGCTCGCTGTAGCGCCAGGCATATTCGGGGCGGTGTTCGGCAACCGCGCTCAGACCGCGCACTGCCTCGGCACCGAGGCGCGCGCGCAGGCGGTCGAGCAAGTCGACCTGACAGGCCTGGCGTGCTGCACCGAACAGCTGCAGCGACTGGCCATCGAGCGGCAGCAGACGCTCCACGTGTAGCCCGACCTCGATGACAGGCTGCCGCAACTCCAGGCGCTGCAGGCGTTCACGTAGCAGGATCAGGAACTGTTCGGCAGCGCGGCTGTTGCGCTGCACCCCGATGCTCAGTCGGGTAATCGCCTGTTCGCGGTGCCACAGGCGCACTTCCAGTTCCTGCACCCCGCCCCCCTGCCCCTGCAGCCAGCCGCACAATTCCAGTATCAGGCGCTGCAGGGCGAACAGCAGCGCACTGGCCTGTACGACTTCGGCCGGTAGCTGCAGAGAGCGCTCGAAACACTGCGGCGGCTGATACAGAACTTGCGGATCGGGCTGCCGCCCCAGCAGGCGATCCAGATACAACACGCTGTCCGGTCCCAGGCGGTGCGCCAGCCCATCGCGCGGCAGGCGCAGCAGGTCAGCGAGGCGCTGTACCCCCACACCGTGCAGACGATCGAGCAGGGCCTGCTTCCAGTCCAGCACCGATAGGGGCAGCGGCGCCAGCGCCGCTGCCAGCGCGGAGCACCTTTCCACATGCTGCTCGGATTCGCAGCAGGCCAGGCTGACTGCCGCCAGGGGTGTCGGTGCCGCCGCCAGCCGGGTCTGGTAACCCAGCTCCCCGAGGCCGGCACGAATGCGCTGGAGCAGGGCGGTATAGCCGCCAAACAGGATTAGGCTGCGCCGCACCTCCAGCAGCAGCGCAAAGGGCGGGTGCAGGCTGACCTGGGAACTGAACTGGTAGGCCCAGGCGGCCAGGCTATGCAGCGCGTCTGCCTCTGCCCTGCGGTCGCGGCAACAGACATTCAGGTCGTGCGCCAGAGCATGTGCCCCGGCCACCGGCATACCGGCACAGACACCGCGGCGGCGCGCCGGCGCATTGCAGAACAGAATGCTGGCGGGTCGCCCATCGTCACCGACCGCCAGCGGCTGTTCTTCACTGCCACTGCGCGTGAAAACTTCCAGGGGCAGTTGCGGTATGCGAATGCAAAGCCACTGCTCTGCCATGTCCGTGCACCGGAACCTCAAGATGAATCGGACCACAGGCCCAGCCGCCACGCCGCTTGAGAATGGATACCGACAGACCATTGCCCGGTTCGGGCTGCAGTTGTATGCGCAGCGCAGCCGGTGACGGCCGCTGCATCAGACGCCCGGGACGGAACAGGAACCCCAGCGCATCACCGGCCTCGGCAGCCAGTTGCAGACGACGCAAGGCCGTCCTGTCGTCCAGCGTTGGCCAGGCCAGCACCGCGCTGCAGGTTCCGGAACGCAGGCTCTGCTCCACCGCCCACAAGCCATCCTGGTGCGCCCCGGGGTGCACCAGCAACACACGGGACAGATCGATACCGGCGCCCACCAGCGCCGGGGCATAGGGGATGTAGGGCGGCGCCACCCAGCAGATCCAGCGCTCGTCCCGGCTGAGGCGGGCCAGCGCCGGCACCAGCAGGCGCAATGCACCGATACCGTGTTGCGGCATGAGAATTTCGGTCAGGGCGCCACGCGGCCAGCCACCACCCGGCAACACCGTATCCAGCGCCGCAAAGCCGCTGGCGACAGCGTCAGCCGTAGCGCTCAAGCGCCCCCCGCGCCAGACATCGGCGCGCTGCAAGACAGTATCGAGGCTCATAAGCTGTGATTGCGCAGAATGCCTACGCCGAGACCCTCGATCACCAGTGGCTGTTCGCGCAGATCGACACGGATGGGCTCGAAATCGGCATTCTCGGGCAGCAGATACACAATGGAGCCGCGCCGGCGGAAACGTTTCACCGTGACCTCCTCGTCCAGACGTGCGACCACGATCTGGCCATTCTGCGCCTGCTGAGTGCGATGCACCGCTAGCAGATCGCCGTCCATGATGCCGATGTCGCGCATACTCATGCCGCGCACCCGCAGCAGATAGTGGGCACGCG
>Ga0209536_100009391_pt1 | contig 14550 bp, 10 predicted proteins | sample DeeMarSeWOR28_12_FD_187461 | JGI IMG/M metagenome (GOLD analysis project Ga0209536, IMG submission 187461) | Marine sediment microbial communities from White Oak River estuary, North Carolina - WOR-2-8_12 (SPAdes) (version 2) | ecosystem: Environmental > Aquatic > Marine > Intertidal zone >...
ACATAAATGTAGATATTTCCTGGTGCTTTAGCTCTGCTATGAATAAGTTCTTCTTTTTTCATGACACCAATGCATCCAACATTAACAAGACAGTTTCCAGTGTATCCTTTATGAAAATACACTTGTCCAGATAATGTTGGAATACCTATTCTGTTCCCGTAATCTCTTATTCCATCAACTACCCCTTTAAACAAATATCTTGGATGTTTGGTTCCTTTTGGTACTTCTTTTAATGCTAGATCTAAAGGTCCAAAAAATAATGGATCAATATATGCAATAGGTTGTGATCCCATACATACGACATCTCTAACAATACCTCCAACACCAGTTGCAGCACCACCATATGGCTCAACTGCCGAGGGATGGTTATGGGATTCTAATGCAGCGCAATAATAATGGTCTTTATCAAACTCAATAACTCCAGCATCTTCCCGAGTAATTATTTTATCTTCTTCGATCCCAAAAACATGTTGCTTTAAGGGAATTTTTGAAGATTTATAACAGCAATGTTCTGACCACGCTTGGCCGAGAGCTTCGAGTTCAACATCAGTAGGATTTCTATTTTTTTCTTTAAAATATTCTTTAATTCTTTTCATCTCAGGCAATGCAAGAGCAATTCCCATTCTATCACTAATGCCTTTAAGTTCTTTATCTGATGCAGAAAAAACATCGATTTCAAATAATTCGAATGGATAATTTTTTTTCTTAAATAATCTATCTATATCCAATTGCACTCCCCGATAGTTTTTTATTTTTCAATAATTTCTATTTCATATGTATGAATTACTGGATTTGTAAGAAGTCGCTGGCACATCTCTTCTACCTTCTTTTTTACTTCTTCCTTATTTTTTCCATCAATTAATAGATCAACAGTTCTATTGGTTCTAGCCTCTTTTACTTTATCAAAACCAAGGAGATGTAATGCCTTCAAGGTGTTAGCTCCCTCAGGATCAGATACACCTTTTTTGAGACCGATTTTAACTTTTGCTTCATACATTAATATCTGAGCGGAAAATAAGAAATTATATTGATTAAGTTATCGTTTTTGATAGATAAGTAAATATATCCTAAAAAAGCATAAGTTATATATATTTTGGTATATATACCTTAAACGCTAGAGAGTTTGGATGGGGATTCCTCGTTTGTTTTCAGTAATCTCAAGAGAAGATAAATGTAAATGCAAAAAAAATTACTATATATCAAATATTGAGAAACATGTTGATTCATTGTTAAATAAATCAGCAAAAAAATTTAAAACAAGTAATGATTTCAATAAAATCAAAAGATTGCCTTTAAAAAAATCTTTATCAATTATTTTAGCTTTTATTCTTCTTTTTGCAGTTATTGCCTCTGCTAGTTCTTTTATTGATAATGATATAAATAGCGTTTCAACAAATGGAACTAATTCTGATTTTGAAAATCTTCTTTTTTCAAATACTACAAATTCTGAAACAAATAGTACTGAAATTTCAAAAAATAACAATACAATCCCTATAAATCAAAACTATTCTTATAATAATTCATCAGATAACAAGACAACTCCTCTTTTAAATCAGTCTTTTAATGAAACAAATATAACACTTAATCAAAATGTTTACAATGAAACAAAAAATGAGTCTAACCCTATACAAAATCAAGAAATAATTAAAGAAGAAAATAATACAATAATTCCAATAGAACCATCAGATTTTGGTACAGCTGAAAAAACAATTTATGATAATATAGACCCAAGTTCTGAATTGACAATTGATAGAACACTTTATTCTAAAAAATTTAGAAATGATGATGGTTCATATCAAAACAGAATCGGTGTAGGACCAATTCATTATATTAATGATAATGGTAAATTTGAAGATATAAACACTAATTTTGTTATATCTAATGATCTGAATTTTGATTACGAAGTAACAAGAGGTTTTTATGATACAAAGCTTAAAGCATTTTTAGATTCGAGTGATTTAGTTGAATATAGTTATGATAATTCTTTTTTCAGAATTGAACTATTGGATTTATCCTGGATAAGTGATTATGGTGAAAAAGAGTTGATTTCATTACCTCACCACACTGGTGGAGTTGTACTGGGAAATAAGATAGTTTATTCAAATGCTTTTGGTGATGGAATTGATGTAGAATTTATTTATCATCCTCAATATTTTGGTAAGAATTTAATTATTGATAACATGCCCTCTCAATATAATGATAGTAATTTTTCTTATTTACAATTCAATTTTAAAATGGCTCTATCTGATAATTTGGAAGTTTTTATCAATGATATAAAATTAGAAGAAAATGAAATTTTTACTCAAGGAAGAGTATTGTTTATTGATAAAAATACAGGAGAAGTCCAATTTTTCTTTAATGAACCTTATTCCAAAGATAGTGAAGATAATAAAAATTCAATTTTTCTTTCTTTGAAAAAAACAGGTTCTGAAATTTTAATTTCAAAAATGATTAATAAGAATTGGCTTAACCAAGCTTCTTATCCTATTAAGGCTGATGCTGATACAATATATTTGGAAGCAGACATCTATGACATGTATGATAATGGTGGTAATCATGATGACAGTGATGTCGTTCAAATAGGAAGGTCAGGTGGTCAGCGTTGGGATGGGTATTGGGCTTTTCCAATATCAGGTGAAATTATTAATGGTTCTATTAATTATGTAACCTTTACTGGGTATGTTACTCAAAATGATATGGGTACTGCACCTGTAATGTATGGTCTAGAACAAGAGGATTGTCCTGCTCTTGAAGGTGCTGAGGATCCAAGTACTTATTCAAGAACTACAAACTATTATACTTGGAATGCAATCAACGGAGGTGGAAGCGGAAGTAGTTTCACAACTGGTGATATTAAAAATATCTTTGATGAGTGGGTAGATGATTTTACTCACAATAATACTCCGGACAGATTTGGTATTGTTTTAGATGATGCAGGTGCTTGGAACAACAGAGAGGTTTTCTTTTATGATTATAGTCATAGCTCCTATAGTGATCATACATATTTGACAATTGACTATTCAGCAGCTCCAGATACTGATCCACCAACTCCTGACCCTATGACTTGGTCTACTGAACCTTATGAGACAAGTTCATCAAGTATAACAATGGTAGCAACAATAGCAAGTGATGAAACCCCTCCGATTTCATATTTTTTTAATGAAACAACAGGTAATTCTGGTGGGTCGGATAGTAGCTGGCAATCAGATGATTATAATTACACCGATTCGGGTTTATCCGAAAATACACAGTATGGTTATGAAGTAAAAGCAAGGGATAGTAATTATACATCAAACGAAGGTAGCTATAGCACTCCTATTTCATATGAATATACAGATGTTGATCCTCCAACTGATCTGGAAATAACTTTTACAAGTAACCTATTATGGGCAAATGCAACTGTTGTACAACCACCTAATCCAACTAGTGGACTAACAGGTAGTTATTTCAATTGGGTAACTGGTGGCGCAAACAATAGTAGTTGGCAAAACGGTATTTATTATCATAATAGAACTGGTCTCTCTGAAAATACTGAATATGGATGTCAAGTACGCTATCGTAATGGTGATGGTGATGAAAGCAATTATAATCCTTCTGAGCAAACTGTATTTACATATTGTAATCCACCAACCGATGGAGAATTTTCTATAGATTCCCATGGAATCAACTGGATAAATATGAGCGTTGTTCATCCATCTAATCCGTTATCAGGATTTACTGCTGCTTACTTTGAATGTGTAACTGGAGGTGCTCCTGATAGTGGTTGGATTACTTATTCATCAGGCGGTAGATATTATTATAATGCTAGTGGACTAAATGGTGGTACAACATATGGATTTAGAGTTAGATATCGAAATGGTGATGGAATAGAAACTACTTATACAAGTGAAAAACAAGATACAACCGATGTTGGCGTAGTTGGACCTACTGTAGTAACAAATGAATCAACAGGAATTGAGGAAACAAATGCAACTCTTAATGGATGGCTTCAAAATAATGGAACTGCAGATACTTACTGTTACATTCTTTGGGGAATTCAAAATCCGCCTACAGATTATAATGTGTCCAAGGGATTAATTGCAAATGGAGCAGAATTTAGCCATGAAACAAGTGTTACTGGAGCACTTTCAAAAGGTGTATTATATTATGTTGATACAAAAGCAAATAATAGCGAAGGTTGGGATGAATCAGGAGATGTAAAAGCATTTCTTACAAAACCTGACCCGCCAAATAGTTTAACAGCACAAGCCAATAATTCGAATATGATTTACCTTTCTTGGGTAAATGGACAAGGAGCAAACAACACTTATATTGAAAGAAATACAATTTCAAGCTGGGCTCGAGGAAATGGATTAGAAGTTTATAATGGATCATTAACAAACTATGAGGATAATGGAGTTACAGATGGAGTTACATATTATTATCAAGCTTGGGGCTATGCAAATTGGACTTATACATTAACCTTGGATAAATGGTCAGATAATTATGATAATGCATTTGTTAAAACAAATTCACTACCAACAATCACAGATGAAGTTCCTGAAAATGAAAGTACCGGTGTGAGTGTTACACCTCAAATGAGTATTACTGTTAATGATGCTGAGGGAGATTTAATGACTATTACTTGGTTTAGTAATAGTGAAGGCTCTTGGCAGATTTTTGGTATTAACAATCTTGTTAGTAATGGAACGTATTATCAAACAAATGAAAATTTCAGTGACTTTTCCAAAACATATTACTGGAATGTTAGTGTTAGTACCACTACAGGAATTAATGACTCAGATACTTTTCACTTTACAACTGAAAGTTTGGTAACATCAGTTGATTCCATCTCACCATATATTAGAGGATCATCACCTTTAAATATTACAGCTACTGGAAGTTCCGAATTAGATAAAGTAACTTTGTTTTATCGTTATAGTGATGATAATCAAAGTTGGGATTCATGGGAATTACTAAGTTTTGATAGTTTTGAAGGCGCTTCCTTTGATTGGGGTAATTATACTGATGGTGGTTATGATTGCTTTGAATATACTGATGGAACATACGCCCATGAAGGAAGTAATGCCGTGGAAATTTCTGATAACAGTGGTGATCCTTCATCATTTTATTATACTCATTCAATAGATGTTCATAATCCGGGTCATGAATGCATTAAGGTTGATTTTTGGTTTTATTCTATAGGTATGGGATCAGGCCATGATTTTTTTGTTGAATATTATGATGGGACTGCTTGGCTACAGGTAGCAACTTATGTTCAAGGAGTTGATTTTGTAAATGGTCAATTTTACAATGAGATTGTTTGGATAAATGAAACAGACTACACTTTTCCAATTGATATGAAAATTAAATTCCGTTGTGATGCTGCGACTAATAATGAGCATGTTTATATTGACGAGATTTACGTCAATGCAACAACACAATCAACAGGCGGTGAAGGTTTAAAATGGACAATATGGAGTGATAGTTATAATCCTGATACACAATCTCCCTGGAGTTGGGATTTCAATTTTCCATACAGCACAGGCTATTATGAATTTTATAGTATCGGTAATAAATCAGGTTCATCAAACGAAACAGCACCAATTAGCGCTGATGCAATATGTTTTTATAACGCAAATCCAGATGAAACCATTGACATTAATCCTGGTACTTGGAACCAAGGAACTTTAACAATAGGTAGTTATAATGAAACAATAGGATTTTATTTCAATCTTTCAAACCAAGGTGATGTTTTATTAGATATCCAAATCAAGGCATCCAATGCAACAAATGCAACTACTGGTGCTAAATGGGTTCTAAGCTCGTCTCAGGATTTTGATAATTATACTCTCGAATACAATCGTAGTGATATTGGTACTTGGACAGGAATTACCCTAAACTACAATACTTTTATTACAAATCTAGCAATTGGTGCTTGGCAAACATTTGATTTAAAATTGACAACAGCTAGTACTTCTACAAAAGGTGACCCATTGTCCATTACTGTTACATTTAGATCAGTTGCAATATAAAACTTATTATGCAGTTTTAATTGTTTTAAGATTTTTTTCAATTAATAATTTAAGTAGTTTTATTACAGTTAATAAAGTAATAAGAATTTGGATTGAAACGCAAATTATTTCTTGAAGTAAATCAAACCAAAATGGTCTATCTTCAAATGCACCCGGGTATCTTTCCTTTACAACAACATAGCCTAGAGCAGAAGATAAAACGTTATTGTTATTTTGAAAAGATTTATCATCAAAAAGATGGAATTCAATTGGTTCAATATAAGGATCTAGATCTGACATCACCCAATGAGCTGCTTCATGAATAGGTGTAGTTACAACCATTATTATACACGATAGTAAAAAAGCATAAATTATTATTTTTAAGCTGATTTTTTGTTTATAAACTTCCCCCATAGGTTTAATATTAATATATAGATTTAAATATTTTTTTATTATTATTTTATAATATTATTCTTTGTGTTTTTTTTTGTAATTTTGTCAAATTGAAAAATTTCCTTCCTGTAATTCTGACAGGGTTCTTTTATATATAATCAGTGACACAAGATATCGTGCTAATTAATAACAATATAATAAAAGGAATCGGAAGGAAACGAGATGAAAGGAAGAGGCATATTACAAATATTTTTACTTACATTTGTAATTTGTATCCAATTAACTTCAATTTTTATTAATGCAGTTTTTGCAGATGATCAGCTTGGATTATCATTTAATCCGATCCCAAATGAACCACCATCAAAACCTAGAAATCCTGATCCTGCAAATGAATCTGTTGATGTTATTGTTCCAGTAATACTGAGTGTGGATGTTTATGATGCAACTGGTTACACCGTAGATGTATATTTTTATAATGCATCAAATGACACATTGATAGGTGTGGATAAAGATGTTCCTTGTGATTGGTCAACTGCAACAGTAGTATGGAATGAGCCAATAAAAGGAATGATTTGTTATTGGTATGTTATAGTTAGAGACCATGAATATCAAAACAAATCTGAGACTTGGATATTTGCTACAAGGCCAAATCAACCATCTGTCATACATAATAATGAATATCCAGCAAATAAATCAAAAAATATCGAATTAAATGTTACATGTCAAATTGAAGTTAGTGACGTTGATGCAGACTTAATGAAAATATACTGGTATGAAAACTCAACAGGCAGTTGGATATTAAGACAAATAAATTCATCGGTTCCAAATGGGACTTATCAATGGACATTTCAACAGGCAAATGATTATTCGAAAAAATATTACTGGAAGGTTTCAGTAAATGATTCAAAAAACAATAAAACAGAAATTTTTCACTTTACAACCCTTGATAATCAACCCTTAATAATTTACAATCCAATTCCTTCAAATCAAACAATAAATATATCAAAAAATAGTGCTTATTGGTATATAACAATAGATGATCCTGAAAACGATTTAATAAATTGGACTATTGAAACATCGCCGTATATTGGGAATTCATCTGGAATAAATGATGCAGATGGACAAAAGAATTGTCCGTTATCTGGTTTAAATTATATAACAAATTATACAGTTTATGTCAATGCAACTGATTCAATAAATGGTACTTGGGTGAATGAAAGCTTTTGGTTTATAACAGCAGAACAGGGCGCACCAACAATATCAAACGAATATCCTCCAAACAGAAACACACAAACTGAAATACGACCAACCTGTCATGTTGATGTTTTTGATATAGAAGGAGACAATCTAACAATATACTGGTTTGAAAATTCAACAGGTTCATGGATTTTAAGACAAATTGAAAATAATGTCTCAGCAAATTCAACAGTTTTTTGGACATACTCACAAGCTAGTTCATACCTTACAAACTATTATTGGCGAGTTATTGTTAATGATAGCACTGTTAATTCGTCAGCTACCTATTATTTTACAACAGAAAAGAAATCTTCTACACCTCCACCACCTCCCGGTGGAGGAGGAGGTGGTTATGTCCCACCACCAAATCAGCATCCAATTGCCAAAATAACAGCACCAAAAACTGCTTATGTAAATGAAACAGTAATATTCTATTCTTATTACAGCTATGATCCTGATGGATATATTGTAGGTTATTCTTGGGATTTTGAAAATGATGGAATATTTGATACAGATTGGATTAATGATATAAAAATTACACACAAATATACAAAAATAGGAAATTATACAGTAAGAGTAAAAGTACAAGATAATATCGGTGCAGAAACAGTTGCTTCTCACAAAATACAAATAATCAAACTTCAACCTCCAAAAGAACTACCAGTACCAATAATCAATGCACCAAACATTTCTTACACAAATGAAAATATTTTCTTTTATGGTAATGATAGTTATGATCCAGATGGTGAAATAATAAATTATACCTGGGAGTTTGGCGATGGTAATTTTTCCTATTTAAAAAATCCAGTTCATATCTATTCAAAATCTGGGAATTATACAATTACTCTTATTGTTCGAGACAATGACAATTTAATTAATGCTATTGCAAAAAAAATCAGCGTTATTGATAAAGATAAAAAGTTAAGAGAAAAAGATCAACCATTTTTAGTTTTAATATGGTTAATAATAGTCATTATTATAACTATTATTGCATTATATTTAATTCAGAAAAAATTTGAAATTACATTAACTATTGAAAAAGCAAATAAATCAAACAATAACAAATTCAATAATAAATTTGAAGATTTATTATCTAGAATATCAAGTTTAATAAATAGGAAATAAATCTAATAAAGCAATATTTTTATTATATGATACCAAGTTGTAACATATGAATTCTCCTTATACAAATTAAAAAACATAACGAAAATTATAAAAGCTTATATTATATTGCAAATTTTGCACTTTAACACAATTTGAGGGTGTATTGAGGATGGGATGCAAATGGAAATAAAGAAAGTTAATGTACTATTAGTAACAACTATGATTTTAGCAGCCTTTACTCCTTTGGTGATGGCTGCTACAACAGATGACCTAATAATTACTTTTGATCCTGATGGAGACATTGATATTGATGTAAATATTTCGGCATATAATTTTTCAAAAGTACAAGCCAATTCATGGACAAACACAACAGGTGGGACATTCACACTTTATAATAATGGTTCAGTAGCAATGGATACAAGAATTAAAACCAATGCGTCAACTGATGAAGGAGACATGGATTTAAACGCAACAGGTACTCCCCCACAGCAGGATGAATATGCAATATTCATAGAAGGTCTTGACTCAGAACTTTATCTGGAAAGCGCATATAATGCATACTTTGATACAGTATTATTACCTCAGGACTCTAAAACCTTTGATGTATGCTTACGTATTGGGATAAATCTTTCTGCAAACCATAGCTGGCAGACTACAACCATATCCTTTGAAGGATCACAATCATAGATATAGTACTCGATTTCAGAAATATGCAATTGTTTACTTAGTAGTAAATAAAAAAACCACCCTAAAAATTTATTTTTCTTATATATTATTAGATAAAGAACCTTATGCATATGTCTCTGCATAACTATCTACAAAAAAGGCATTTAAACCGCTCCATACATCAAAGTTACTAGGTTAATAACATGATAAGAGTGTATGGAGAGGGGATGCATGAGGAAAAACAAAGGAGAAATCCAAAATATATTATTTTCGAGTTTTAGAAAGGATAAAAAAATAGGATTTACAATATTGGTTGCATTTATTATGCTAGCAGCAAGTACACCTTTAGTTTTTGCTGCAACTGAAGATACTGTAATTATTACTTTTGATCCAGACGGAGACATTGATATTGATGTAAATCTTTCATTTTATAACTTTAGTAAAGTTTTTTCAGGCATTTGGTCAAACACAACAGGTGGAACTTTTACACTTTACAACAATGGTACCATTCCTATGGATACTGAGATAAGAACAAATGCATCAACTGATGAGGGAGATATGGATTTAAATGAGTCAGGTGTGTCTCCAGGAATGGATGAATATGCAATTTTTATTGAAGGACTTGATTTTGAAAATTATGTAAATAGTTCATATACAATTGAATTTGATCAAGGTTTAAATCCTAGTGACTCAAAAACCTTTGATATTTGTCTATTATTAGGTAATATATCTACTAATCATACTTGGCAAACAACTACAATTTACTTTAGAGGTTCTATAAGTTAATATAAATTATAAATAAATAATCAATTTTATATCAATTTATTTTCTAAAAAGATACTCAAAATCGTAAGTAGAAAAAATTAATTATACCTATATTTATATCAATGTGGAGAGATGGGTGAAGAAAACAATTGTTTTACTTCTGATATTTTTAACTTTAGCATCTTCTTTTTCAATATTAGCTCAAGCTGGAATAAAAATATGGCCAGGAAAATTGACTATTGAAATGAATAAGTGGTTTGATGAAGATGAAAAAATTACACATCCAATTCAGATTATCAATCCATATTCATATGCTGTAAATGTAACCTCTGTTATTGAAAATCCTGCTCCTAAAGTTATAACAAAGGGATTTTCTCCATTCCCAGATACTTCTTGGATCACTACCAATCCAGATAGACTCTATATCCCTCCAAAATCATCAGATGAAATTGAAATAATAATAAGCATACCTGATTATAAAAAGGAATTATTTTACAATGAAAAATGGGAAACTGGAGTAATAATTAATTCAGATATACCTATTGGACCTGGTGGAAGTGGTATGAACTTTGAGCTTGAGATTGCAGTTAAACTTTATATTGTTACTCCTAAAAGTAAGACCGAAGAATTCCAATATTACTACATCTTCATTTTCTTATTTTTAATAACAATTATCTATTTTGTAATATCATATTTAAAAAGGAAAAAGGAATCTACGAGTTCGATTTATTATTTCAAGAATAAAAAATAAACTTATTTGATTTTAGCAATAAATTTTTTTTAAGACATTTTGATTTATTTAAATTAAAAATAGTGACAATTTTTTAAACAAAATATCTCTCCTTAAGTGATTCACATATGAATCATATATGAATCACAATATTTATAAATAAAAGAATCATATATGAATCACACTCGAGATAACAAGGATGGGTAAAAGTCAAAGATTTCCAGTTGGTTTTCCACCCGCAATCAGGGAAATTATAAAAGAACAAGTTGGAATTTTAGGAAATTCTGAAGCAGAAGTTGTCAAAAATATTGTACTTATTTATCTAACTGAGAAAGGACTCCTCAAAAAATTCGAAAAGAAAGATAAGGAGGGGAGGGAAAAATGAATAGGAAAATAGGAGTCCAATCAATCTTATTCATATCAATATTCCTGTTCATTTCTGCAACTCTTTCATCAACTGTTATTTCAATTCCACCAGTAACCCAAGAAACCATAATTGTAGATATTACCGGAAATGGTGACTTTACCAGTATTAAAAATGCAATTGAAAGTGCTGATATTACAGATATAATTCTAATTAAAAAAGGAACTTATAATGAACATGATCTAAATGTTAAACAAAAAATTGAGATAATTGGAGAAGATCCAAGTAATACAATAATAAACAGCTCTGGAAATGTTGCATTTACTCTATCAAGCTCTTATGTTGATATTAGTAATCTTCAGATTATCAATACTGGAGAATTTGCAATATCTATACCACCTGGAAGTATTGGTTGTACTATTACAAACTGTATTATAAATACAAAATTCAAGGGAGTTGCTATCAATGTTAGGTCCTCATATAATACAATATCTGATTGTAATTTAATTGGAATTGATAATAGTAAACAAGGTGTCAAAATATCAGGTAATTATAATATAGTAAAGAATTGCGACATGCAAGACTTTGCAAATGGTGTTCTGATAATCACTAATTCTGACGATAACCAGATACAAAATTGCAATATATTTAACTGTGAAAATGCAATAGACATAAGATTTGATTCAAACAGAAATATAGTAACAAGATGTAATATTTATTCTAATTTGCAGACAATAAAGATTTGGCTTAATTCAAATGATAATTTTGTTTATCTCAATAATTTCTGGAAGAACGATAACAATGCAATTGATGAAAATAATAATTCGTGGGATAATGGAGCCCAAGGTAATTATTGGGATAAGTATAGAGGGGCAGATAAAAATGGGGATGGAATAGGTGACTCTCCTTATACAATATCTGAAGGAAATATAGACAGATTTCCACTAATGCAAATTGTTCTTCCAGATATTATATCACCACCAGGTAATTTATTGATAGTTACTTCAAAATCAGATAATACACCAACATTTTCTTGGACCGAATCCATCTATATAGAAGGTATTAAAGGTTACTTAGTAAAAATTGACAATAGTCCAGAAACATCAATTGGAAATGTCTTAAGTTGGACCTCAATAGATATATTATCAGATGGAGTGCATACATTTTATGTTCGAGCAAAAAGTTTTGACAATAAAACAAGTAACTATTCAAGTCTTACATTTACAATAGATACAACAATTATTGATACTGATGGTGATGGATGGTCAGATTCGGAAGAACAATTATATGGAACTGATCCAAATAATCCAGGTAATTATCCGGAAGATACAGATAATGATCATATACCAAATTCTGTAGATACTGATGATGATAATGATGGTTACAGCGATGAAATGGAAAGTTCATATGGAACTAATTCTTTAGACATCAATATTTATCCAACTGATACAGATAATGATGGGATACCAAACAATGATTCCCCAGATGGTAAATACTTAGGTGATACCGATGATGACAATGATGGTCTTTCTGATATTGATGAAACATCACTTGGCTCAAACCCAGTAAATAAAAATGATATAACAAGAATTTTTATCAATGGCCAACCATACTATCTTGTCGATGCATCTCAAAACAATGTCTTTGATATCTTATACAATCCAATAACCAAAGCAACAACAGCTGTTGTAAAACAAAATGATAAATATCTTATCGATCAAAATGGAGATGGGGTTTGGGACTATATCTATATTATTTCAAATGAGTCAGTCTCAGCTTACGGTGAAGAGCCACTATTACCGATTCCTACCTTAATATTAATAATCTTAATCATATCAATTCCAATATCGGTTCTTATCTATTCATACATAAGAAAACAAAAAATTATAAAATTACCTCAAAAACCTATAGTGATTGAAAAACCAGATATAGTAACAAAATACTTAAAAGGTCCTTTATCTAAGAAAAAAGAAACAGTGGAAATGATTACCCAAACAAAATCCCTATTACAACATATACAACAAGACGTGCAAGTTTATATGGAAAAACTAAAACAACTTGAGAATCAATTTAATGAACCTATTTTCATAGAAGAAAAAAAAGTAGAACCTCCAAAAGAAGAACCAACAGAGATTAAAGATATACATGAAATTGAAGCAAAAATAGACAAAATCTTATCGGAATCCAATAATAAGAAAAGTAATTAAAATTATAATATGAGTGTTCATATGAAAAAATCTTATTTAATAATACTTTTTTCATTTCTATTAATTTTTACATCTTCTTGTTTAGCAAATTTCAATGTTCAACCAAGAGAAATATCAATTATTATGAATGAAAATTTTATTTACGGAAACACTACAAAAATGATTATTATCACAAACAATAATGATGAAAATATCAATATTTCATGGTATCTAGATAATCCTACACAAGATTTAATAAGAGAAAATAAAACACTAATTCCAAGTTTATCATGGATTAGTATTGAACCTAAATGGCAAATAATTGCTCCTTTTGGTAGCGCTAGATTTTATATAATTTTAAAAATACCTGAAGAAAAAGAAAATTTTAATCAACATTGGGAAACCTGGCCAGTCTTTAAACAGGAAGAAACACAATTTTTTAACTGGGAGCATGCAGTAAGGTTATATATTGACACACCTGAAAAATTTCCAAATGAATTAAGTAAAGAAAAGGATATCTTTTCTATTTTAAATGAAAATTCAATAATTTACTCTGTTATTGTTATATGTGTTATAATTGTATTTTCAGTATTTATTGTAAAAATTAAAAATAAAAAATCTTAGATTTTATCTAATTTACAACCTATTTAATATCTTTTTTATCTCATTTTTGAATTCTTTTATACCATCATCATTTGGTACAATAATATCAGCAGATGCAATAACAGTATCAAGTCCCCAATTAAGTTCTCTTTTATCTCTCTCCTTTAAATCTTGAATATCTGAGCTGTCGTCTTCGCGACCACGTTTTAAAAACCTTTTTTGTCTATTCTCATCTGAGGCGTTTATAGCAATAATTATGAAATCTTTTCCTAGCTTATTTTTAAATGCATCAATTTCTTCAATGTTTCTAATACCATCAATAATTATGTAATTAGTCTTTTTGATTTTTAATATTTTATCAATCGTTCTTTTTGCCCAAATATCCATACCATGTTCTTTGCGCATCTGATCAGCAATTGTTCCAACATTATTTTCATCCAAGGTGAGTTTTCGATTTTTTACTTCCTCCCATACCATATCACCCATCCTTATTACAGGAATATTCATATC
>Ga0209536_100009392_pt1 | contig 14550 bp, 14 predicted proteins | sample DeeMarSeWOR28_12_FD_187461 | JGI IMG/M metagenome (GOLD analysis project Ga0209536, IMG submission 187461) | Marine sediment microbial communities from White Oak River estuary, North Carolina - WOR-2-8_12 (SPAdes) (version 2) | ecosystem: Environmental > Aquatic > Marine > Intertidal zone >...
GTCACGGCATATCGTATGTCTACGGCGCCGGTGAGCCGACCGAGAATATCAAGGCGGTCATCCCCAAGTGCCATATGGGCGGCAAGGTGACGGTGCGGCATGAGACGATTCTGGGGCCGGGTCAGTTCACGGGCCTAATGGCCGCAGAGGAGCGGCACTGGCAGTTCGGCGGGCCCGAAGGGGCTATTCTGACTGAAGTGGCCAACGTCCATGACGGTGACGGCGTGAGACATTCGGATACGAATCTGGTCTTCGGGTAGGAGACCAAAGGTCCCAGAATTCCCGTCGGCGACAAAGGTTGGAATATTCAGGAACGAAGGGGCGAGCCTGAGGTGCTAGTCAATTTGCACCAGTTCGTATGCGCTGCTGCCCAGTCCCATACTCTCGGCGTGCCTGATCTGGCACCGCGGATCGAGCTTCTTGTTTCTTATTAGTGCCCCGAGTGTGCGGCCGGCCGTCTCTTCCACCAGATCCAACGCAGCGGCATCGACGGCTACCGCATCGGTCGAGGCAAGGATCCCAATATCGGCAACTATTTTGGGCATTCTCGGCGCGCTGAAGCAGTCGCAGTCTTTCGTCACCGACAATACGAAATTAAAGAAGGCCGCTCTGTTTTCTTTGCCCTTCAGCGCTCCGAAGGCATGCTCGGCCATGCTCTTCTGCATCACTTCGGTTTCCTGGCCCCAGTTGCATCTGACGGCGCCGGATCTGCACATTGCCATGCACTCTCCGCAGCCGATGCACTTGTCCTGATCGATGTGCGCCTGGACCTCGTCAAGCGTGATCGCATCGGCCGGGCAGTATTCGCGGCAGACGCCGCAGCTCGTGCAATCGTCGCCGATCTCGAGCGTAAGGGCTGCGTGCTGCGCCATTTTGCCGTGCTTGCTCGCGCAGCCCATCCCTATTGTCTTGAGCGTTGCACCGAGACCGGAAGCCACGTGTCCCGTAAAATGCGCGACCGAGAGGATCGACTGGCACCTGGCGATGCTGTGTGCGATGAAGACTTCCTTGTTGATCTCGCCGTTAATCTCGACGGCTTCGGCGGAACTCCCGGACAGTCCATCCGGCGGGATCCATGGTATTCCCAGCCCTTCCAGGCCAAAGCCGTGCTCGGCCGCCAGGATGGCATGATCGACGGCGTTGTGCCTTCGCCCGACGTACAGCGTAGTGGTGTCGGTAACAAAGGGCTTGGTGTTCAACGCTAGCAGTTCCTCGGCCAATCCCTTGATGCAGGGGGCTGTTATATACGTCGTGTTGCCGTCTTCGCCCACGTGGACCTTTACGGCGGTGAGATCATTTTCCTTGAAGCAGTCAGAGAAGCCGCCGGCCCTGAACAGAGCGCGGGCCTTCTCCGAGATTACATCCTCTCCTTCATCGCGGGAGGCTCTGATAAGATATACTTTTGAAGCCATACAAACCACACTTGAAATTAACAGATTGATTAGCTTGACTGTCGTTGTCAAAAGCGACAGGACTGCGATAGCATTGTATTGTTTCTCCAACGCACCGCAACGATTCTCTATAAAAACAAGTGCTCGATCAGAACTTTTGTGCCAATTCCTATGAGAATGACCCCGCCGAGGGCTTCCATTTTGCTCTCGAAGAAATGTCCGAATCGCTTGCCGATGCAGACGCCAACGTAGGAAAGGATGAAGGTTATCAGTCCTATGATTATTACCGCAACGACGATGGAGCCGGCTATTAGCGATAGACTTATTCCAACGGCGAGGGCGTCGATGCTGGTCGCAACCGACAGCACCAACAGGACGAAAATATTAGACGGGTCAGGATTCTCTTCGACGGATTTTATCTTAAAGGACTCATAAATCATCTTTCCGCCGACCGCGGCCAAAAGTCCGAAAGCGATCCAATGGTCATAACTTGCTATGTATTCTCTCAGAGTCAGGCCGGCCAGTGAGCCGATCAAGGGCATGAATGCCTGGAAGGCGCCGAAGAAAAGCGCCATTCTAAGAGCGTGTCTGACGTGCAGCTGTCTGTACGTGCCGCCGCTTACGATTGAGACCACGAAGGCATCCATCGCCAGTCCGACGGCTATCACGATTATCGTAAGCGAGTCCATTCCGCGATTTCCCGATGAGCGGCATTTCTACTGTGCTTTTATTATGCCCTCGTTGGTCAAATCTTCATTGATCTTCTGCCCGGGCTGGACGACCAGGAAGTCACTGTCGTCCCAATCGCCGTCAAGAAGTCTTTGCATCAGGCCGGAGCTGCCCTGCAACTCGTCATAGTTCCAGTTAAGAAACTCCGCGCAGCCCCTGGCGTAGTCCTTGTATTTGTCGGAGTTGGCTAGCCCCCAATCGATATAGGTGGCCCAGTTGTACTGGGTGATCCAGCCCTGCTCGACCTCCATCAGGTATTGAGCGTTGTCGTCGCCGTACTTCTCTTTGTACTCTGCAAGCAACCTCTCGTAGCGTTCCTTGCCGGGTTGCTTGCCGGCCTCGATCCAGCCGGTGCTGTACCAGTAGACTCCGCGGTGCGAGTCGAAGTACTCCTTGTATTTCTCTTTCGATCCCAGCAGCAATGTCACACAGTCATGGCCCCGCGGTACGACGATGGGTATCTTCGCAGAGAGCCCAACGATGCCGTTGCTGCAAAGACCGTAGCCGAGCAGAGACGCATCGTAGGGCCGTCCCTGGATATCGACAGTGTTGTCCAGGGCCTTCTGAACCTGGTTTCGAAGCTCGTCCGGCGTATCGTGCAGGCCCTGTTCCATCAGGGTCACATCGACGACGTTCCTGGAGCGGGCGGCGCAAAAGTACGCCTCTCTCTGCATCACCTTACATGAAATAAACTGAAGTCTCATGCGCGAGTTCTCGGCCTGTCATGGGTTGCACCACTTGCAGGGTCGCTTGCCGGCCTTCACCGCCTCTTGCCTGGTCTTATACATGACGATGTTTTCGGTTGAGATGTTGCCTACCGAGTGGCAGTGCGATTTGTGGAAGACGTCACTACCGTTCGAGCCTGTTAATAGATATTTTCCTGCCGATGAGCCGGGATTTGATTTGGCGCGGCCTTTTGTATTCGTCAGGGCGCTGTCGCTGTTTTGGCTCTCGGCTGAGTCTTTATACGTCGGATTCGCCCGAAGGTAGTCCTTGATGAATGAAGCGGTTAAGACCTTCAGGTTCTGGCCGATTGTCTGCCCGAGCCTGCTCTTAGGGCCGTGGGCAAACCACATAAGCTCCCACGTAACAACATCGATTTGCGTTTGGGGTTTTCTCTCTAGCGTAACCGTTTGAAGGAAATCAACTTTCAAATTGTATACGAAGGTCTCCTGGCGAGCTGGCTTGTAGACCTTGACCGCCACCCTGAGTCTGCACCGGCCCGGCACTGCACGCCACATCTGAGGGGGTCGGACTTTGATGCCGGCGTCTTCAAGCTGTCTTTGAATGTTTCTTCGAATGTCTTCTTCGTCCAGACCAATTTCTTTGGTACTTTCGGGGCAATCTGCGTGGACCGTCATTGATTCGACGCCTTTGAGAGACGCCAGTTCCGGGGCTAGTCCAGCGAAAGAACTGCCGCTTGCGCCTGCCAGGACAAGCATCGCCACAGCGGCCGTGAAAATTGCATCCTTGTAAACTCTCATTTCTTCCCCTCTTTGCACATTCGAATTCGCAACCCCTGCAGGTTAGGGCCCGCCTTCTCGCGAACATCCATATATAGTGCTCCCTATTGAGAATTCTCTTTTTTGCGCGGGTAAGTAGCTCTGCAATAACAGTTCATCATCTTACGCGCGGGAATCTACTACCCTTCAAGGGTATCTCAGTCTGCATCCAGGGCCTTGTTTACCGCTGCTTTCATCTTCTCTAAGCCTGTCTTTGCCACGACCAGAGGATCCTGCTTCCAGTAGGTCGGACTGAACAGCTCCAGTGACAGCACTGCCCGGCTGCCGTTTGCGATCAGATCGCGAAGGATCTGCGTCAGCGGTGCGATGCCGTCACCGGGCATAACTCGATCACGGTCGCCTATAGTCTCGCGCGGCGGCTCAGCTGGGTAGTCATTCATGTGAAGAACCTGAACGGCGTGCGCGCTCAATTGTTTGAAACCGTGGAAGTCGGAACCGCCTTTGTAGGTGTGGTAGACATCCGGCAAGAAGCACGCCTTCGGATGGCCGCTCTCGATCACCACGAACATTGCCTGGCCCAGCCGGTGAAGGTTCTTCGAGGAACCCCACGTTTCGATCTGCGGGACAACTCCCATCTTATCGCCAAGCTCCAGCAGCGCACGATATCGCTCGGCTACCTTCATCAAATCAAGCTCCAGCTGCCTTGGGGCGCCGGCCGGCGGGGCGGCGATACGTTTGCCCCCGATCCGGGCCAATGCATCCATAGCGCGTTTGACCTGTTCGAAACCCTTGGCGCGTTCGGCGTCGTCATCGACTATCCAGCGGGAAAAGTCAATGGCGCTCTCGACGGTCAGACCCAGATCGCCGGTCTTCTTGCGGATGTCCCTGAGGCTGCCGCCGCTGGCGGCGTAATCGTTGATCTTCCTGACCCAGGGCTCAATTCCGGTGTAGCCGGCCTCGGCGGCGATATCGATTTCCTTATCCAGACTCAGGTTCTGGCCCCGAATAGTGCTCGTATTGAGACAGTAGCTAAACGGCACCTTTCGTTGCGACTTTGCAGCCGCCGATGCAAGATCCGGCCGGCCGGTCGTTACGGCAGCACCGAGCGCAGCGCCGGCGCCGGCCATCAATCTTCGGCGAGAGACGTGGTTGCTTTTCATAATCATCTCCAGTTTCTGGAAAAAATGTTTCGCTTGGTTTCTGTGTCATCACGCAATAATCGCGAGGGTTTCGGTCACATCCATACCTTCTTCAATGCCCGGGGCCCGGGCCTTGGCATCTGCCTTTGTCGGCAGAGCCGATCGAAAGGAACATCGTGGGGAAAATTGTTGCCAGACTAACGCGACAAGTCAAGCATCATTTTCTGTGCGTGTTTTAGCTGCGCGGTCATCTCACGCCTGACAGATCGCAAGATTGCGAGGACGAGTTAGGATTGGATCTTGACTTTACTTGCGCTAACGCGGCTTGATTACTGTCTGGTTTTTGAAGACTTTCCCGCTCAGGTAATCGGTAAAAGTAAGCCTCACCGTCAATTGTTCGTCAAAACTATTAACAGTATCCGGTATGTCGAAAGACAGTCTGTAATTGACGGCTACCAGTGTTTTGAACCAGAACTTCTTCAATTCGTCGGGCCCCACGTTCCATTCACCCAACAGGGCCTCGCCGTCGGCCTTGTTCAGGTCCCACAACTGGACGTTGGCGGTCCCGGCCGCCTTTATTCCGTCGCCCTGTTTGTCGACCGGCGTGACGTATACGATCATCTTCTCTCTTTTGCCGTCCTTGTCCTTATCGAAAAAGCCAGACAACCGGCTGATCTTTATTCTCTCGACGCTGTAGAGATTTTCGGCCTTAACATCTTCAGGCAGGCCCGAGAGTACATGCACTTGCTCTTTCAATTTCTTGTTTTCTGTTTTCGATTGACTGACCTGCTCGGCCAGTTGTTCATTCTGCTTCGTCAGCTCCTCTATCTTTGTGGTCAACGTCGTATCCTCATTTTCCTTCTGGCAACCGACGACAAGGAAGACCGAAATGCAAAGAGCAGAATGAAAAATCAAAGAAGTCATCATCGCATAGCGATGATTCCACAATTTTGATCTTTGATATCTGATTTTTGATATCCAGTATGGGGCCGTCATTATTCTTGCTCCTGCTGGTCCTGGTCTCTTACGATTTCAGGTGCCTTTTGCAGGACTCTGTCGGCAAGTCCGTATTCTATCGCTTCGGTCGCGTCAAGCCAGAGGTTGCGGTCGCAGTCATTCTCGACTTTCTCAGATGACTGGCCCGTATGCTTGGCCAGAATATCGTAGAGACGTGCGCGCAGCCGCAGTATTTCCTGGGCTTCGATGTCGAGATCTGTAGCCGGGCCGATCAGTTGTCCGCTGATCAGCGGCTGGTGCAGAAGGATCCGGTTGTTGGCGAGTAGGAACCGCTTGTCGGCGGTGCCCCCGGCGAGCAGAACGGCCGCCATGCTTGCAGCCTGTCCGATGCAGTATGTTGCGACGTCGCAGCGAAGGAACTGCATCGTGTCGTAGATTGCGAGCCCCGCAGTGATCGAGCCGCCGGGCGAGTTGATGTAGAAGTGAATATCTTTCTTGGTGTCCTCATTGCTCAGGAACAACATCTGGGCGATGATCAGGTTGGCGGTCGCATCGTCGACCGGTCCGCCGAGAAAGACTATTCTGTCCTTCAGCAGTCTCGAATAAATATCGTAGGCGCGCTCGCTTCGGCCGCTCTTTTCAATAACTATCGGCACCAAATTCTGGTTAATGCTCATTTCTCAGGTTCCTCGGATCTTGGCAAGTCTTGAACTTCGAATTTATTGTTTGTCCGTTTCGTCGCCCTTGTCGTCTTTCGTCTCTTTGTCTTGATCTTCCTCTTCGTGCAGCACCTCATCAATGAGGCCATACTCAAAGGCCTCATCGGCGGTCATGTATCTGTCTCTTTCGGTCTCGGCGATAATTTTCTCGGCCGACTGGCCGGTGTGCTTTGCGAGAATCTCGCTGATCATAGCCTTGGCCTTCAATATCTCCTCGGCTTGTATCTTGATATCCGCTGCCTGGCCGCTGACTCCGCCCCAGGGCTGGTGCAGCATGACCTTGGCGTGCGGCAGGGCGTGGCGTTTGCCCTTGGTACCGGCTGCGAGAATTATCGCCGCTCCTGATTGGGCCCTGCCTATGCAGTAGGTCGCGATTGGAGAGCTGACAAAGCGCATGGTGTCGTAGATAGCCATTGTGTCGTCGACGCTGCCCCCGGGGGAGTTGATGTACAGGCTGATCTCACTGTTGCGCTTGAGGTTGTCGAGGTACAGCATTTTCATGATGACGTCGGCAGCCCTTTGATAGGATATTTCCCCTATCAGAAAGACGATGCGGTTTTCCAGCAGCATATCGTCGAGACTCATCTGCCGATAGCGCTGGTATTGGCCGTACTGATTGTATGCATCTCTGTTCATGGAATCGGTCTCAAAGCGAGTTGCGAAATGGGGGCCGGTTGAAGCTTGCCGTGCCCGAGGTTCGATAGACATTCATTAACCCCTTAATAGAATCTTCTGGCTCGTATTGCGTGCTGACTCGGATGCCAATACTTGCCTGTTCGTTCTCAATGCATTGGAAATACTGCGTCTTTTCACCGTGTCTTGCCCGGCATGGCGGAACATTCCAGCCTTTTCTCAGTGTCGCCTCTTATCCTGGGAGCTACTGTCCCTCAGCTTTGGCAGATTTCTTAGTTGTCTTCTTAGCAGTCTTCTTCGGCGATTTCTCGGCTTTCTTCTTACTCTTTTTTTGCTTCTTGGCCTTCTTCTCAGTCACCTCGGCCGTCTCGAGCAGTTTTGCTATGCACTTATTCTGACGGATTTCCAGACCGAACTGAGCCAGCGAGCCATCGCGCGCCATTTGCTCCTTCATTTGTTCGGGCCGCTGATGCCTCTGCATGGCCAGCTGAGCGATATGCCCGTTGATTTCCTCCTCGCTGACGCTGATATCGAGCTTCTCGGCAATCTTGTCCATTATGAAGAACGTCTTCAACTGTCGCTCGGCCTGTTGTTCGCTGCCGGCCTGAAGCTGCTCCATCTGCTCTTCGATTTGCTCGCGGGACAATCCTCGCATGATCAGGTTGCTGTACTGTCTTTGGAGCACCATGGTCGCCTGCTGACCCACCACGTCCAGGGGCAGCTCGAAGTCCGTGTTATCCAGCAGATGCCTGTAAATCTGCTCGGTCATCTCGGCACGCCCCTGTTCTTCCAGCCTCTCCTGCAGCGTATCCTGGATTCTCTCTCTCAACTCTTCCTCATCCTCGACGCCTATCTGCTTGAAAAGGTTCTCGTCCAGCTCGCCGGGCTTGAGCCACTTGATGTCTTTGATGTCGATTTTGATGTCTACTTTCTTGCCTCGATACTCCTCGCGGAAGAACGTCTTCGGTACCTCGACACTTGTCTCTTTCGTATCGCCTGCCTTGGCGCCGATGAGCAATTCGTCCAGCTTCTCGACGGGTACTGCCCCGACACGGCCGTTGGCCCTTACATATATCTCGGTGTTGTCGAGTTTCTCTTGCTCTTCCACCCCCTCGACCTTGAGGAGCACGTCGGCGACTAACTGATCCTCGGCTTCGACCGCATCGGCTTCGCCGCGGGGCGTCCATACGCCGGTGAGCCTTTGCATCTGCTCGATCTCTCGGTCCACCTGCTCGTCGCTGACCTCCAGTTTCGTTTTGGTCACCGCAATGCCCTCGAGCGGCGGCAGGTCGAACTCGGGGCGCACTTCAATCTCGAAATCGAACCGCATCGGCCCTTCGGCCGGCAGCTCGATGTTCTCGAAATCGACGTCGGGCTCGCCCAGAGTCTGCAGGTCGTTATCCTTGACGGCCGACTCACTTGCATCGGCGAGCAGTTTCAGCTTGACCTGCTCGGACACTTCTTTGCCGAACCTCTTCTCCAAAAGCCGCCGCGGCGCTCGACCTTTTCTAAAGCCCGGGATCGCCGCCTCTTTGTGCAACTCGGCGAATTGTTCGTCTGTCGCCTTCTTGATGGACTCTTCGGGGATCTCTATCAGCACCTTCTTCTTGCAGGGCCCGGCGTCTTCAATCGTCACAATATTCTCGGGCCCTTTGGATTCTTCTTCGTCCTTCGAGACCTCGGGTTTCTCTTCTGCCACTACTTCGGATTGTTGTTCTTCGGCAACCTTGGACAGTTTCTCTTGCTCGATTGCATCTGGTTGCTGTTCGTCAGCCATTTCAGTACTCCTGGGCAATTACGCCAAACATAAATATCGAACTTCTGCAAAACAGAGCGCCCCGGGACACGGCTTGGGCCACGCTGCCGTTCTGCTGTCAGCAATAAACAAAAAAGGCATCAGGGAAACAATTCTGAGATCACCAAACGCGTATCATCGCACTTGGGCTCCCGTATCCCTTAGCCCGGTCTTCACGATCTACGATCCTGCACCCGCCTGATACCACATGGCGGATACCGAACCTAAACGTATCGGAAACCAACGCCAAACTACATCGAGCCGGTAACTCGCCGATACTATTGCCAGCACATAAGTCTTCCGGGCTTACCTTACGCCCTCGAGTCCTCATGCCGTTGCGTCCATGCCTAAAAGCGGGCGATGAGATTTGAACTCACGACATTCACGTTGGCAACGTGACGCTCTACCACTGAGCTACGCCCGCAGGTACAACGCGCTAAAGTATAGGAGCTATTCTCTTGCTTGCAAGCAGTTTTTTCCGAAATTTTGCTATTTGCCGACGCCGGCGGCAGAGACTCTGTTGCCGCTGGCCGCACGACGTATGCCATTTTGGAGATGTGTTCTGCTGGCAGACCAGAAAAAGAGCTTGAAACAGGTTTCGGCCATGCTATCATGGCTCGCTCAAATAAGGAGCAAGAATATGAAAGCAGCCAGAACACGTCATGTATTCTCGAACAATGGCCTGCAGTGGGCTATTGCCGGGGCAATTTACCTGGTCTTCTTCTTCTTCTTCATCTGGTACCACGATGTGCGGGCCAAGCCTTTCAGCCTGTTCACTACAGAGAAATGCACGGCGATAGCTTCGGCCTACTGCCTTGCCCTGGCCTTGGCGCTGGGGCCCCTATCGCGTTTCTTCTCGAGCTTCGACAAGTTCCTGCCTTACCGCCGGACTCTGGGTTTAACCGCTGCGTTTATGACAATCCCCCACGTTATTCTGGTGTTCGTCTACCTGCCCCTGAAGTTCCCGGAGAAATACTCGGCCGACTACTTCATGAGCTGGTACATCGACTACTGGTTCACCATCGTCATGGGCATCCTGACTTTCATCCTGTTCATCGTCATTGCCGTTTATTCATACCCCAGCGGGATTCGTAAGCTCGGCAAGCATAGGTGGATGATCCTGCAGAAACTCGCCTACCTGGTCATGGTCTTCGTCGTGCTCCACCTGCTCTCGATGGGCAAGATCCCCAAAAACTGGATCGACTGGCTCGCCACGCGCAATCATCCGGTTCCGCCGGGCTCATTTCCCACGATGATGGGCTGCCTTATCCCGCTCGTGCTCAAAGTTGCCGACATGATCGCACACGGAGACTCCCTGGCCGCCAAACCGGCTGCCGATGAAAGCCCCACATAGGGAACCTCAAGCTGGAATCTCGCTATATGGTTCCCCACCTGTGGAATTCATGGTGCATGATGTACGCCATGGCGATAAAAACGACGGCAAGAGTGGCCGCTGCCGTGCCCTTCACAATGCTACTCTTGAGTTCGCTTTGGTTGGCGGCGGCCCGCTTGCACGCAAGATACACCGCAACGGCGACGATACCGCCGGCGATGAATGCAAAGCTCTGTATGCCGTACCAACCCTGGGACGGCTCGCCCTCGACCTTGTCCCACCACATCCACTTGTGCAGCGTCGGGTAGTACCTCGGCACTTTGACCTTGAAGTGAATTATGCAGCAATAGAAGATCGAAACCGCTGCGGTAAAGGCACAACCGACCAGATATGTAATATCCGATTTTTTCATCAGAAAGATCCTTTCAGAAGCGACAGATAGCAGCCTACGATGATTTTATACCAGACTATGACGTTCAGGATCAGGCACATCGGCACGTAGAGCCAGAGCTTGTCCTTTTCGATGTCGGGCTCGAAGCTCTTTCTGAGGTAGTAGTAGACGAAGAACATCGCCAGCCCCAGAGAGCCCCAGTGCTCCTTGACCTCGAACAGGCCTGTAGCCCAGGACAGATCGACATCGAAGTACGCCGCGCGGAAATAAACTCGAAACGCCGGATATATCAGGCAGCCGAAGAGGTACACGATCACGTATGACCACAGGGAAACGCGGGCGAAGTACAATTCCCGCTTCTTACGCCCGAACTTGCCTCGTATGTATTTCCACACAATCAGAAGATTGTGTGTCATGCTGCCGGCAAGGACCCCCGCGGCGATCAGATGGGTCAAAAGCAGCACTATGTAGAACCGCTCCAGGAATATGGCCGGCTTTGGTGCCTCGCCCCCGGCCGCTGCCAATAGCAGCGTATCACAGACTCGCTCGAAAAACACCATACAGCTTCTCCAAAATCTCGGTGAAATATTAGCAGCTCTTCCAATGCAGCTTGACTTCAAATGCCCCAGAAGTTAGAATATATGCGATTTTGGTGGTCCGGTCAAGCTTCTATTCCGTGAGATTTCGGAATCTTATGGGGGTTACCACTGAAAACGGCGTGAGTCGGGCGGCGTGTCCGACGCAGGCTCAGTGACGAATAGACCATCCCGGGGGGGATATCCCGCAGAGGTGGTTTCGCGCAGATTTAACACTGTTAGAGAGATGAACATGTTCGGCAAGAGACGGTTTTTGGGGTGTATAACGCAGATATTGTTGTTCTCAATGATGATGGCTCAAAGTCAGGCTGCCCAGTTGACCGCGACCGAAAAGGTGCTTTTGGAGCGCATCGAAGCGCTGGAGAAACGTATCGCGGAACTTGAAAGCCGGGTGCCAGCAGACCCAAACGAGTCGGTTGCGACACCCATAATCCCGGCCCCGGCCGAACCGCCCGCAGAGCCCGTACAAGAGGTGAATCAGCCTGTCGGCGACAGTTTAACTCTCGTCAAACGTATCGAGAAGCTCGAAGCCGCTTCGGCCCAGACCCCGGCAAAGTCGCCCTATGAGCTGAGCGCCTCCTGGAAAGAGGGTCTGCGCGTCGAATCGGACGACGGCAAGTTCAAGCTCAGGCTTGGCGGCCGCACGGCGGTCGATTCGGCATGGTTCAGCGATGACAGCGAACTGCAGCGGGCGCTCGGCAACAATCAGGACGGCATCGAGTTTCGCCGCGCCTATCTCTACATGTCGGGCCTGATCAACGGCTGGATCGAGTACAAATCCGAGTACGAATTCACCGGCGATGAAGTAGGATTCGAGGACGTCTACGTTGGCTTTACCAAGATACCCTACCTGGGCAAGGTCCGCTTCGGCCACATCGACGAGCCCTTCGGCCTGGAGCTGCGCACCAGCAACCGGCACACCACCTTTATGGAACGCGCCCTGACCCATGCTATCATCCCCGGCACCGAAACCGGTGTGCTCGCCAAGAACCTAATCATGGACGACCATGTCTTCTTCAACGTCGGCATCTTCCGCGACACCGACCACGGCGCCCACTCCGGTGACGGCGGCTACAATGTCACCGGGCGACTCGTCGGCCTGCCGATCAAGAACAACGACAACACCGAACTGCTCCACCTTGGCATCGCGGGCAGCCATCGGAACCCCGACGGGCCGGTGCGCTTCAGAAGTAAGCCCGAGTCGAACCTCTCGAACTTCCGCTACGTCGATACCAGCGACATACTCGTCGACGACGAAGACCTGCTGAGTCTGGAATTCGCTTGGATCAACGGGCCGCTATCGGTTCAGAGCGAGTACGTTCTCGACAGCGTGGACACCCAGCAAGGCGGCGACGCCAACATCTCGGCCTGGTACGCGTTCGTCAGCTACTTTCTCACCGGCGAATCGCGCTTCTACGATCTCGGCAGCGCCACGTTCGACCGGCCGAAAGTGAAGAAGAATTTCCGCGAGGGCGGACCAGGGGCATGGGAGGTCGCAGCCAGATTCTCGAGCATTGATTTGGAGGACAACATCGCCCACGGCGGCAAGCAGGACGACGTTACCCTTGGCCTGAACTGGTATTTCAATCCCAACACAAAGCTGATGTTCAACTACGTCCGGGCACTCGTAGACCACGACAATTACGATGGCAACCTCGACATCTTCCAGATGAGGGCACAGGTGGATTTCTAGCGCCTCAACATATGTGTGAGTAGAGATAATAGCAGACGCTGGCTATCGAAGCCAGAAGGGCGATCAGCAGTGCGAGATTCCATATGACAGCCCTCGGCCCGGTAAACTTGTCGGGACCGAGATACTTCTGGCTGTTGTTGAGGACAAAGAAGATGACATAGGCCAAGGGCAGCAGGAGCCCGCAGACCGCTGAGGTTGGGACTGCGACCCACGGACCCATATATTTCCACAAGACCACTCCGGAGACACCGCCGGCGGGCAGCAGGCAAGCGAGCTTATACCGCCAGCCGCCCGGCTCTACCCCCAACAGCTCGCATGCCGCAAAACCGCATGTAAGCATGTGCACGGTTACCGAGCTGAGCGCCATTCCTACGATTCCCAGGCCGAAAACGATCCGGGAAACGAATACACTCAATCCCGCCGACTGCAGCACCTGGGCTGCCTCCATGGGCTTGAGTCTGCTCGGGTCCACAATCTCTGGATCGTATATTGTGCAGCCGGCCGCGATAATTATCAGAGACGTGATGATGCAGAATGGGACAAGCATGCCCGTAATCAGGTCGAATGTGGACAGACCGCGATGTTCCTTGCCCCAGCCGCGCGCGAGCAGTGTATAGGGAAAGATAAAGGTCGAGTTGATTCCGACCACCGCTGCAAACGCCGCCATCACTATCGAGACTCCTCTGGTGTCAGTCGGAATCTCCAGAGGCAAGAATCCCTTTAGAACCTTGGGCCATTCGATACTTCCGTCGATCGCACGGCGAATGACCACAATCGCAAAGGCAACGATTATCATCCAGACCATCCCTTTGAGCAGTCGCTCATAGAATCGTACTCCTCTGCGACCGCTCCCATAGTTCCAGGTGATGGCCGTTGATATGACGAGGAAAACCAGACCGAGTCCAACCAGGAGAACCGTCTGTGAGCTGCCGGAAGGTTGCCAGCCGGTGGCGGCGCTGATCATGTCTTCTGTCATACCGGCGGCCAGCGCATACTGTGGAAAATGCCAGATTATAGTAACGGCCAACGCCCCAAAGGCCCATATCCATGCCAAAGCCGGATGGAAGACAACCTTAATCACGGAAAACGGGCGGGCGCCGGTCGATAGCGTCTGGTGAGAAATCGCGGCCAACATGATTATGCCCAGTAGCATCGCCGCGGGCTGGACCCAGAGCAATTCATATTGGAGGTAGGAACCGGCAAAGAGAGAGGCCACCGCACTGCCTCCGCCAAGAGTCAAAGCGCTTTGAAGATAGCCCGGCCCTGTCATTTTGGAGTAGCCTCGCCAGCGTTTCAGAAGACCTTTCGTCTCGAGCACGGCCAGCTGGGCTTTCTCTTCTGCAAGGGCCTCAGGCTCCGAGGCGGCAAACATCGGCAATCCACGGACCGGATTCGCTTGTTCAGGCTTTGGCTTTTGTCGATCGTGCACCATCGCATCCTTGTCCGGTTGTCTCGACGACTATTCTCAGACCATGGGCAGGATCACCGACAGGATGATGCTCGTTAAGAGACCGGTGAATCCTGTCACCACCAACAGGACCGTCCACGATTTGAGGGTCTCACCTTCGGTGAAGCCGCCCATCTTGGCAAAGACCCAGAATCCGCTGTCGTTCATCCATGCCCCCACCATGCCGCCGCTGCCAATAGCCGTGGCCAGATATACCGGGTGGAAGCCGAGCGATCCCGAGGCCGGGACCATCGGCGCCATCAT
>Ga0209536_100009394_pt1 | contig 14550 bp, 7 predicted proteins | sample DeeMarSeWOR28_12_FD_187461 | JGI IMG/M metagenome (GOLD analysis project Ga0209536, IMG submission 187461) | Marine sediment microbial communities from White Oak River estuary, North Carolina - WOR-2-8_12 (SPAdes) (version 2) | ecosystem: Environmental > Aquatic > Marine > Intertidal zone >...
CAAGCCCAGACCTGAATGCCACTCGGGCTTGGTGTTTAAAATGAAACGATTTAAAAGCCTGCGTTGCATCCAATTTTGAAACAGGGTGCCGATATTGTTTTTATATAATCGTTCCCGGGGCTCCGGTTGTGATCGAAATATCGCCGGCAATCCGTTCGCTTTCAGATAGCTGGCCATCAACCAGTTGGCCATAATCATCAATTCTGCAATCAGCATCCTTCCCGGACTTTCGCGGTTGATTTTGTTGATGAATACCTCTCTATTTTCGTTAACCCAGATATTGATTTCAGGCACAGTGATTTGCACAGCCCCGGCATCGAGTCTTTTCTGACGAAATTTTTCGGCAATATCTCGCAGGATGCGCATATGGCGATTTTCATCCGCATAAAGATTGACATCGTAATATGTAAGCTGGTGTTTGACTTTGATCAGACTGTGGAAGATTTCATAGTCAACAATTTCAGCCATCGGACTCAGATTGATCATGGTGCTGATTGCCGGCCGCAACTCGCCGGCTTTAAGGCTGCAGAGATCTTCGGCCAGGCCGGGCGGCAGCATGGGTATTTTTCTATCCGGCATGTAAATGGAGCTGCCCCGTGACAGGGCTTCTTGATCAACCGCACCCCCTTTTTGAATATAGTGACCCACATCCGCGATATGGATGCCTATCCGGAATGAATCACCTTTTTCTTCAATACTGATGGCATCATCAAAATCTAAAGTACCTTGACCATCAATTGTCATTAAAACTATATGGGTTAAATCCTGGCGGGAGGCATCCGCTGAGGCCGTTGGACTTGCGCGAATAATTTGCTGCGCATTGAAAACAATCTGTTCCGAAAAATCGGGCGACAGGTTGCAGCGAAGCAATTCAACATTTTCATCTTCATCAAATATGTCCAGCTTTACAAGAATTTTAAAAAGATCATCGGTACTTTCAACTCCGGCTCTGGCAGTCATTGCCTTGGCAACGCCGTAATGTTTGCTCTCCTTGTCAAAAAGATAATAGGATTTCAGGATCTCGATATATTGCCGGATATCATCAGAAAGTGATAGGGAATCGACAGATCCGGTGGTGTTCAGCATGCTTTTGAGCCAGCTGCCCCCGGCTTCAATTAGCTTATCTTTAAATTCCGCCTGTCGCCTTTGGGCGGCCAGCTGCTGGACCTGCCTTTCTGAATTGGGACGAAAGCCATCCGGATTGAATTTGAAATAAAGCCGGTCGTTAAATAATGCTCTGATAACAGCAGATTCATGGTCTCCGGAAGAGCCGTCCGGAAAACAGAATTCGGTCATCGTGGCCAAATCGATCCAATTTTGCTCTGTATTAAGCACCTCCCATAAATCTTTAATATCGATTTTTTTGATCAAGGCCTGACGCTTCTGAGCAACCTGCTTTAAAGCAGCGACAATCTGATCTCTGCCCAAGTTGAGATCGAGGCGCATTCTATCTTTATGCAACAAACGATTGCGCGAAAGGTTGACCTCCCGATTGTTTTCCGTTAACAACCGTAATCGCTGGTTCTTGACTTCAAGCACCACCGCACACGTAATTTTTTGGCGGTCAATGTATTCAACAATACTTCCTGATTCCATAAAAATTACAATAACAACCGACTCCGGTGAAGTCAACGAGAGAAAGAATGTCGTATATTTTCAAATTATTATAAAATACAACGAATATCATGAAATCCATTGCACTCATCAAGCCTTATTTTGTTGAAAACCGGTTCAAAATTGTCTTCGGCCTGCTCAGTTTAATTATTGTGGACGTGCTGCAACTTTTTATTCCGCGCATCATCAAGTGGACGGTTGATGGACTCACTGAATTACAGATTGATCTCGGACAGCTGTTGGTTTATGCGACCTACATGGCGCTGATTGCCGTGTTGATTGGTGCTTTTCGGTATGCCTGGCGGTGGTGTCTGCTGGGAACATCCCGGCGGGTGGAGGAGGGATTGCGCAACCGTCTTTTTGCCCATATCCAGACCCTTTCGAGATCTTATTTCGACCGAACCTCAACCGGCGATTTAATGGCCCATGCCACCAATGATATCCAGCAAATCAGAATGGCAACGGGAATGGGAATGGTGGCCTTAAATGATGCAATTGTCCTGGGTGCAGCCGCCATCGGTTTTATGCTGTATATCAATGTCACCCTGACGCTATTTGTATTGATCCCCATGCCGCTGATCGCGATCAGCGCAAAATTTTTTAGTAAAAAAATGCACCAGCGGTATCAAATGGTTCAAGCCGCATTCTCAGATTTGACCGAAACCATCCGGGAACGATTTGCCGGAATTCGTATTATCAAGGCCCATAACCGCAAAGAAAGGGAAGCCGGCCGGGTAGAGGCGGCCTCTACAAAATATGTCAAACAAAACCTGGGGCTGGTCAGAATTGTCGGATCTTTTTTCCCGATGATGCTGCTGTTTACAAATTTAAGCCTGGCGATTGTGCTGTATCTTGGCGGACGGCAGACGATCGAACTGACGATTACGCCGGGAGACTTTGTCGCCTTTATCAGCTATCTGGGATTGCTAACCTGGCCAATGATGGCGCTGGGGTGGGTTACGAATTTAATCCAGCGCGGCCGGGCCTCGCTGGACCGGATCAATCGGATTTTACAAACGCATCCCGAAATCGACACTCAAAAGGATGCCATCACCGTAGACCGGTTCGCGGGTCAGATCGTTTTCGAGGATGTCGGGTTCACTTATGGTCATAATGGCCGAGAGGCTGCGCGGGTGCTTTCAGGAATAAACCTGAAGGTGGAGCCGGGAAAAGTTTTAGGTATCGTTGGTCCGCCCGGCAGCGGAAAAACAACATTGTTAAGCCTCATTCCCAGGCTGTATGATGTGTCCAGGGGGCGTGTCTTGATTGACGGCAATGACATCCGTTCTCTGCGAATTGACAATTTAAGATCCCAAATCGCCTTTATGCCCCAGGAGCCCTTTTTATTTGCCGGAACCATCCGCGATAACCTCACCTTCGGCAACCCGCTGATCACCGATAATGAACTGGAAAAAGTGACAAAAAAGGCAGCCGTTTACGATACGATCTGCTCCTTTCCAAACGGTTTTGAAACCATTGCCGGCGAAAAAGGGGTGATCCTCTCCGGCGGTCAAAAGCAACGCATTGCCTTGGCTCGCTGCCTGCTGCCGGAAGCCGCTGTTTTAGTTCTGGATGACCCCATCAGCCAGGTTGACCTGGAGACGGGGGCGGCAATCACCAATACGCTTAAGTCCATGATCGGTCATAAAACCATTATCATTGTTTCCCATCGCATTTCGGCGGTGAGTTTTGCAGATCAAATCATCGCATTGGATCAGGGACGGATAGTTGAACACGGCACCCACAACGATTTGCTAGCAACAAATCAGTATTATGCCAAAACATTTCAGCTCCAGGAAATGGAAGAGAGTATAAATGCAACCTGATTATGGATACTTTGAAGAAACCCAGCTAGGAAAACCTTACGACGTCAGGTTGCTCAAAAGGCTTTACCCATTTATCCGGTCGTATAAGTCGCTGGTATTATGGTCTATCGTTCTTGTTTTGAGCATAACCGCACTGGATCTGGCGCTGCCGTATATTACCAAAATCGCCATCGACCGTTACATTGTGCCGCAAACAACGGGTGCCGGCAGAAATCATGTCGGCCGCGCTGAAACCACGCACAGGTACTTAAAAGCCGATCTCAAAAACCCCCGGCATCGCGACATCGTCGAAAAATACAGGGAGTTGTTCAAAATTGAAGGCGAAACGGCCATAATTTCACTTCAGGCGCTTGAGCGCTTTGAAGAATCCGATCTGCGAATTTTGCGGGAAAATGATCTGGCCGGTGTCAGCATGATGGCCGCGATCTTTCTGGTGGTGGTTTTTCTCGATTTCATCCTCAATTTTGCGCAACAAATAATCATGGAATACAGCGGAAACATGATCATGCATGATCTGAGGATGAAGCTCTTTAGGCATATCCAGAATCTGGCGCTTGATTTTTTTACCCGCAACCCCGTTGGCCGGCTGGTCACCCGGATGACCAATGACGTCGAAAATATGCATGAATTATTTACCTCGGTAATTTCCCTTGTATTCAAAGACTTTTTTCTGCTGCTGGGGATTGCGGCGGTGATGATGGCTCTCAATTGGAAGCTGGCTCTGGTCTCTTTCATTGTCCTGCCGGTGGTGATCTACGCTTCGGCCAAATTTTCGGTAAAGGCCAGGGATGTTTTCCGCCTGCTGAGAATAAAAATCGCAGAAATCAACACCCGCTTCGCCGAAACGATTGAGGGCATCGAAGTGATTCAGCTTTTTCGCCAGGAATCAAAAAATTACCAGACATTCAAAAAGCTTAACCACGAAAATTATTTAGCCGGCATGCGGCAAATTCATGTATTGGCGATCTTTATGCCCATCACCGAACTTCTGGGAGTTATTGCCGTTGCCCTGGTGATTCTTTACGGCGGCAGCGGGGTGTTGAACGAGACCGTCAGTCTGGGAACCCTGGTGGCCTTCATCTCATATGTTAGAATGTTTTTCAGGCCGATAAGGGATCTGGCGGAAAAATACAATATTCTGCAAAATGCCATGGCATCGGCTGAAAGAATATTTTTGATCCTGGATACAAAAAATGCGATGCCGAAAGTTAGTCATCCGCCAAGCATTGCGAATTTGGCTGGCATCCAGGAGATCAGATTCGAAGATGTTTCCTTCAGTTATATCAGAAATGAAATGGTCCTCAGAAACATCTCCTTTCGAATTAAAACTGGAGAAACGATAGCCATTGTCGGCCCCACCGGGGCCGGCAAAACGTCCCTGGTCAATCTGATCCCCCGATTTTATGACCCAACATCGGGAAGGATCCTGATTAACAATATAGATCTCAGAGAAATGGATACCGCTGTCTTCCGGGAAAAGATCGCTTTAGTCATGCAAGAGCCCTTTCTGTTTGCCGGCACGATCCGCGAGAATGTATTTGATAACGAACGGCACTTCACCGAAGAAAAGATACAGGAAATCATTGAGGCCGCCAACTGCCAAAAGCTGATCCGGGGGCTTCCCGACGGCCTGGAAACGGTTCTTTCGGTCGGAGGCACGAGTATCTCAAGCGGCGAACGACAGCTGATTTCGATTGCCAGAGCCTTTGCCAGGAATCCACAGTTGATTTTATTTGACGAAGCCACCTCTTACATTGATTCACAGACCGAATTGTGGATTCAACAGGCCCTGGAAAAACTGATGAAAAACAGAACCTCGATAATCATTGCCCATCGGCTGTCTACCGTGCGACATGTCGACCGGATAATCGTTTTAAACCGGGGCCGCATCATCGAAACCGGCTCTCACTTAGAGTTGATGAATCGTAAAGGATTTTATTATCGACTCCATCAGCTTCAAAATTCAGGACCTGCATGAGGTTTCAGGCGTCAGGCATCGGGCTTCAGGTAAAAGAAATCCCTGACAGATTAAGCTGGAAAACGGCGGTTCAGGTGTTCAAAACGACAAATCATTTTAATGACGCAAGGTGTCATTTAGGTGTTCTACTAGGGTTCAGAGGTTCTTGGTTCAGGGATCGGCATCCCCATCCTGCATCGAGTATCCAGCATCCAGGATCGAGCAACAAGAAACCAAAAGCCAGTAATAGCAGATAGTGACCAAGTGCCAGCTGCCCAATGCCTGATGCCCGACGCCGGATGCCTGCCGTAATAATTCTCTTGCCAAAAACAAAGCCAGATGGTACAGGCTTTTAGTCTTGTCAGAACACGGCGTGAAGCTGTTTCCGGTAAAAATCAGAAAAGAGAGGTTCCATTGCTCGATTCTTCAACAGGTAGATTAATAGATGGAAAGGAGGATATGATAGATGGCTTATGATGCAGTAAAAATGGCAGACTGGCAGATTTCTGAGGCAGCAGAAAAAAACATGCCAACGCCGGATGAATGGAGAGAAAAACTGGGGCTGGAAAAAGATGAAATTCTTCCCATGGGTAGACTGGCAAAACTGGATTTTCTAAAAATCATCGAACGCCTGAAGAAAAAACCGGATGGAAAATACATCGAAGTAACCGCCATCACCCCGACCCCGTTGGGCGAAGGTAAGAGCACGACTTCCTGCGGCCTGATGGAAGGTCTGGGCAAGCGCGGGGTGAGCGTCGGTGGTGCACTCAGACAACCCTCGGGCGGGCCCACGATGAACGTTAAAGGAACCGCGGCCGGCGGCGGCAATTCACTGCTGATTCCCATGACCGAATTTTCACTGGGTCTGACCGGCGATATCAATGACATTATGAATGCCCATAACCTGGCCATGGTGGCATTGACCTCCCGCATGCAGCACGAGCGCAACTATAACGACGAGCAGTTGAAACGGCTGACCGGCATGCGCCGCCTGGACATCGACCCCACGCGTGTGGAAATGGGCTGGATCATGGATTTTTGTGCGCAGGCGCTGCGCAACATTGTCATCGGTCTGGGGGGTCGAATGGACGGATTTGCCATGCAGTCCAGATTCGGCATCGCCGTAGGCTCCGAGTGCATGGCTATTCTGGCAGTTATCCGGGATCTGGCTGATCTGAAAGAACGCCTGAACAACATCACGGTGGCCTTCGACAAAAGCGGCAAACCCGTCACGACGGGCGATCTGGAAGTGGGCAATGCCATGACGGCTTTTATGCGCAACACCATCAACCCCACCCTGATGTGCACCGCGGAGTACAACCCCTGTATGGTGCATGCCGGGCCGTTTGCGAACATCGCCGTGGGACAGTCTTCGATCATTGCCGATCGGGTCGGCCTCAAACTGTTCGACTACCACGTGACTGAATCCGGTTTTGCGGCCGACATCGGTTTCGAAAAATTCTGGAACGTCAAATGCCGCTTCAGCGGCCTGAAACCGCATGTGTCGGTTCTGACGTCCACCATCCGCGCGCTGAAGATGCACGGCGGCGGCCCCAAAGTCGTACCCGGCATTGCCCTGCCCGAAGCGTACACCAAAGAAAACCTGGAACTGGTGGAAAAAGGTGTCGAAAACATGGTTCACATGATCGGCGTCATCCGCAAATCGGGCATTAATCCGGTGGTTTGCATCAACCGTTTTTACACGGACACCGATGCCGAGTGCAAGATCGTGCGCAAAGCGGCCGAAGCGGCCGGTGCGCGCTGCGCCGAATCCAAACACTGGGAAAAGGGCGGCGACGGTGCGCTGGAATTTGCCGATGCGGTCATCGAAGCCTGTAATGATACAAATGACTTTAAATTCCTGTATCCGCTGGAGATGAAACTGCGCGACCGGGTGGCAAACATTGCCAGGGAAGTTTACGGCGCCGATGGTGTGTCCTGGACCCCGGAGGCCGAGGCCAAAGCCAAAATGCTCGAAAATGATCCCAAGTATGCCGACTTTGCCACCATGATGGTCAAAACCCATCTGAGCTTAACCCATGATCCGACGCTAAAGGGCGTGCCCAAGGGCTGGACCCTGCCGATTCGCGACGTGCTGATCTACTCCGGTGCCAAATTCCTCTGCCCCTGCGCCGGCGCCATCAGCCTGATGCCGGGAACCGGCTCCAATCCGGCTTTCCGAAGGGTGGATGTGGATGTCAAGACCGGTAAAGTGTCAGGACTGTTCTAGTTCAAACTATTCATTTGGCGCAAATGGGGTCCGCGATATCTTTCCGGACCCCATTTTTTATTCCTCTTTTTTAACAATCAGGTGTCAGGTTTCGGGTGTCAGAAAACAGATGACCGAATGGGTAATCTGAATATTATCGACGTCTTCAGGTTAGCAATCCTGAAACCTGAAACCATATAAAACAAGCTTCTAAAATGCGTGTCTTACTGATAAATCCATTCTACCCCATCTCGGAGACTCCCTCACCTCCCCTGGGTTTGGCTTATCTGGCTGCTGCGCTGAAGCAGACAGGTGTGCAGGTTAAAATTCTGGACTACGTCGTTTATGGCTATCGGAAAGATGCGCTGCAATCTGTTTTAAATGATTTCAAACCGCAAATTGCCGGCGCGACGGCGGTGACCATGACCTTTGATCACGCCAAACAGGTCCTCAAAGAGGTAAAGGCCACCGATCCTGGCATCCTAACCGTTATGGGGGGACCGCATGTCTCATTTTGTGCGCAGCAAACCCTGGAAACTTTTCCGGAACTAGACGTCATTGTTCTGGGCGAAGGGGAAGAAACCCTTGTTGACCTCACGCGCACGGTTGAAGAAGCGCAAAATTTGGATACTGTCAGGGGAATCGCCTATCGAAGGGGTTCTAAAATCAAGATCACCGCGAAACGGAGTTTTATTGAAAACCTGGATTTGCTTCCTTTGCCGGCCCGCCACCAGCTTGCTTTGGGCAGATACCGGGCATTGGGCATGCCCATCAGCATAACCACCAGCCGGGGATGCCCGTACAAATGCATTTTTTGCGTCGGCCGCAAGATGGTCGGTGCCAAGGTCCGTTACCACAGTGCCCGGCGAGTCGTCACTGAGCTTGAATATCTGGCGAATTTAAATTTTCGTCAAATCAATATTGCCGATGATCTTTTCACCGCCAATCAAGAGCGCTGTCTGGCCGTCTGCGAAGAAATTCTAAAGAAAAAGTTGGAGATCAATTGGACATCATTTGCACGGGTGGATACGGTTTCAGAAGCGCTCTTGTTGAAGATGAAAGCAGCCGGATGCACGGCGGTCAGCTTTGGAATTGAGTCGGCCAATCCGGATATCTTAAAAACGGTTAAAAAAGGAATAACGCTCCAGCAGGTACGCAATGCGGTGCGGATGTGCCGCCGGGCGGGAATAATCCCGTATGCATCCTTTATCCTGGGACTGCCGGGCGAGACGCAGGCGACAATTAAAGAAACCACCGACTTCGCCGTTCAATTGCAGCAAGAGGGCCTTACTTCCGGGTTTCACATTCTCGCCCCCTTTCCCGGAACCGAGGTACGCGAAAAAAGCAAAGAACTGGGGCTTCGGATTCTAACCAGTGATTGGTCCAAATATGATGCCAACCGGGCGGTGGTCGAGACCGCTTCTGTAAACCGCCGGATGCTCGATGCGCTGGCGCTGGATTGGGAAAATAAATACGTTCAATATCTGGGCCTCATCCAACAGCGAATACAGGCCGGAACAGCAACAGCAGATGAAGCCAGTCAGCTTGAAAACCTCGAACGCACGGTTATTCTTTATGAATTGATGATGCATCATACCATCGAAGAAAACGGATCATGGTCTAATTCCGTCGGCGAAATGAATCAAAAAAAGAGCCTTAAAATGCTCCTGGATCGCATCATTCAACAAAGAAAAATCGACCCTCAAAAGCTCGAGTCTGCTTTACGGCACGCGATCGCCAATGGAAACCTGAAATGTAACAGGCTTAATGGTAAAATTGGATGGCAGTGGCAGGATTTTTAGTCCCGGAAATCTAATCGAGGTCATCATCCAGACACTTTTGCACGGAAGTAACAATGGCGCCATAACCCGTGCAGCGGCAAAGATTGCCGGCCAGCCCGCGACGAATCTCCTCGCGGCTGACTTTCTGATTCCTGTGCTTTTCGACAAAAGCGGTGGCGGCCATAACAAAACCCGGGGTACAGATGCCGCATTGCACAGCGCCTTCATCTACAAAGGCCTGCTGGACTTTGGACAGCTTACCGTTGCGGCTTTCGCCTTCTACAGTCCGAATGGACCGTCCGTCGGCCCAGACCGCCAGATAAATGCAGGCATCAATGGGCAGACCATCGATCAGCACGGTACATGCGCCGCATTCACCCACGGCACAGCCCTGTTTGACACTGATCATGCCCAGCTTCTCCCGCAGCACTTCCAGCAGTGACTGGCGAACATCAATAGTGATCTCCTTTTTCTTTCCGTTCACGGTAAAGGTGATGGTGCGGTTCACTGAATGGTTCCTCCTGCATTTATAATCGCCTGTTTAACGACCCTATGGGCAAGGGTTGCAATAATTTGCAATCGAAAATCCCTGGCTGCTCGCCAAGATGTCCGGGGCCTGACGTCATTTATCACGGCTTCACAAATATCGTCGAGCAATGCTGATACTATGCGGCGGCCCCGGACCCTGTCTTCCGTATTTTTGCAGCGGATGGGAACCGGTGCAGCCACGCCGTAAGCCAGCCGCAAATCTGCCAGAATGTCTCCTTCGACTTTGCAGACGGCCGAGCAACCGATCGTGGCAATGTCCATGGCATTGCGCATGGCATATTTGTAAAAATGCCCGTAATAGCCGGTATAATTGTCATGGGTTACGGTTATCGCGGTCATAATTTCGTGGTGCTCGAGGGCCACCCGGCTGGGGCCAAGAAAAAAATCTTCAAGAGGCATCTGCCGCAAACCACGGCTGCCTTCAATCGTCACCACTGCGTTGAGCGCCATAAGGGGTGTGGCGCTGTCGGCACTGGGAACACCGTTGCAGAGATTACCGCCGATGGTGGCCATGTTGCGCACCTGAGGGCCGCCAATGGTCAGGATGGCCTCTGCCAGGATCGGAATGTATTTGCGAATCAGGGCTGATTCAGCCACGCTGGTAAAACAGCTTAAGGGCCCGATGACCAAATCCCCTTCATCGTTCTGGGTGATAACATTCAACGCGGCAATGTCATGAATATCAACCAGATGAGAAAACTGCCCCTTGCCTTTATGCAGTTTGACCAGCACATCTGTTCCACCGGCAATCAGATGCGCCTCGGGATTTTGCTCGAGAAACTGAATCGCTTCTTGAACGCTGCCCGCCTTGACATAGCTTTTAAAATTGAACATTCCCTCAATACTCCTTTTTAAGAGGAATACTTTTTAACTTTTATTCACCGCAGAGACGCTGAGCACGCTGAGTGGTTTTGCTTTGCCGTGCTCTCAACGTCAAAGGAAAAAATATCATCCCTGTGATCTCTGCGCCTCGAGCGGAGCGGACGCTGAAATCTTTTTCAAAGCAGTCCCGCCTTCTTAAAATATTTAAACAGTGTATGCGGGGTCATGGGCAGCTCGTTGATTTGAACACCCGTGGCATCCCAGATGGCATTGCGGATGGCAGGCGGCGGTGAAATAATGGGCGGCTCCCCCAGGGCTTTGTTGCCATAACCCGATGTGGGTTCATAGGTCTCAACAAATTCACAGCCGATATCCGGCACGTCTACAACCGTGGGAATTTTGTAATCCAGAAAATTATTATTGTAAATACGGCCGGTTTCTCGGTCGATGAGCATCTCCTCGTAAAGCCCGGCAGCAATTCCCATGGCAACACCGCCTTGTACCTGACCCCTGGCCATTGCCGGATGCAGAATGACCCCGGAATCGTGAACATTGTATATTTCATTAATTTCCACCTTGCACAGCGGCACGTCGACCTCCACTTCGACAAAGGTGCAGCCAAAGGTGGGCGCATTGGTACGGGTTTTATGGGAAACTTCGGCCGTTAACTGGCCACCGCGCTCCTTATCATAATAGGCATCCAAAGCGACCTCTTGCAGCGAAATCACTCTGTGGGACGCATCCCCGCGATGCACAATAGCTCCGTTTGAAATGTCGAGTTCACCGCCGAGGATGCCGGTTACCCGGCCGGCGTGTTCAAGAATTTTGGCTTTCAGTTCGCGGGCTGCTCGAAATACGGCATTACTGGTTACATAGGCCTGGCGCGAGGCATATGCACCGGTATCAAACGGCGCCACATCCGTATCCTGGGTGGACACCACATGCACATGTTCATAGGGAATGCCTATGGTTTCCGCCGCCATCTGAGCCACTATGGTATCTAAACCCTGTCCGATCTCCGTAGCGCCGACCTGAACGTGAAGGGAGGCATCCTGGTTGAGAATGATACGCGCACCGGCAATCTCCATGCATACCGGATAGGTTCCGGAAGCATAACTGAAACAGGCAACCCCAAGTCCACGGCGCACGGGACCGGTCTGGCGCTTGGGCCAAGCAGCACGTTTTTCATCCCATCGGATCAGTTGCTTGCCCCGCTGCAGGCAGTCGACCATCCCGCAGCTTTTAAAACGCTCACCGGAAAGCGGATCGGCATCGCCCTGCCGCGCGACATTTTTCATCCGAAATTCAACCGCATCCATACCGATCTTGCGCGCTGCTTCTTCAATGATGCAGTCCAGCGCAAATAGTATCTGGGGCGCTCCATAGGCCCGCATGGCACCGGCTGTCGGCAGATTTGTGTAAACGGTTTTGGCGTGATATCGTATCGCCGCTCGAGGATAAAGGGTACGGGATTTGGCACCGGCTGCGCCGGCGACCGAGTGCCCGTGGGAAGCATATGCACCGGTATTGGACAGCACATCCAGGTCGAGAGCCAACAATGTACCGTCTTTGTTTGCACCGGCCCGCATCTTGACTTCAAACGGGTGCCGGGTGCGGGTCGCAATCATGCACTCTTCCCGGGAAAGGTCGATCTTTACCGCTCGGCCACCCAATTTCATGGTCAGAAAAGCCACCATGGGTTCGAGGATGACGTCCTGTTTGGCACCGAATCCGCCGCCAATATAGGGTTTGATCACCCGGATGCGTCCCCAGGGCAAACCCAATGCCTCGCCAACGATTCGCCGGGCGATATGGGGGATCTGGGTTGATGAAACCACGACGATATGTTCCAGATCATCCATGTAAGCATAGGCCACGTGATTTTCGATATGGCAATGCTGGCATATCTGCGTTTGATACCGGCCTTCCAACACGACATCGGCACCGGCAAGCGCATCTTCGACTTTTCCTCCCACCGCGTAATGGGATTCGCCAATCACGTTTTTGGATCCGGCATGGATCTCTCGCGCACCTCTGGCCAGTGCCGTTTCCAGGGTCACCAGCGGCTCATACGCCTCGTACTCAACTTCGATCAGCGCCAGCGCCTCCTGGAGGATAAGGTCGTTTTCGGCGACCACCACAGCGATCTCATCACCCCAGTATCGGACCTGCTGCGTCAACAACAGGCGGTCTGCCACATCCTTATGCGCAGCATCCAGCGAATATGGATGACCGGCGGTGGCAAATTTGTTCTGAGGAACATCTTTATAGGTGAACACCGCTTCGACCCCGGCCAAACGTTCGGCCTTACGCGTGTCGATTTTCTTCACGCGGCCATGGGCGATGGTGCTACGCAGATATTTGGCCACCAGCATCCCCGGGATAAAAAAATCATCGGTATAATGCGCCCGACCGGTAACCTTCGCCACCGCATCAACTCTTTTGACTGACTTGCCAATTGCCATTGGAAATACGCCTTAAAAGAAATGCCTGAAGTGATCTAATCCGCCACAAAAATGGGTGGATAAAAATGCCTAAATTACCTAAAATTAAGACATTCTGTCTATTTTGTAATAATAGAATTCTACACCTTTAGATCAAGTTATCGGCTTATCAGATTTTCTGAGATTTCATTGCATTTATTCATCAAATCCGTTTCATCAAAACCCACCAGCCTTCCGTGCTCCACAACTATTCGGCCGTTAACGATCGTGTATTCGGTTCCATGATTATATCCTGAAAAGACAATCGCCGACAGCGGATCGGCGAGTGAACCGCTGTATTCCAGTTTGTCCACGTTAAATATGGCCAGATCTGCCGCCCAGCCTTGACGGATTTTTCCGACCTTCTCAAAGCCCAGCAGCCGGGCACCGTTTTCAGTTCCCATCTTGATGACATCTAATGCGGACATTGCCGCCGCACCATAATGAACCCGTTGCAACAGCAGCGCGTTGCGAATTTCGCCCAGCATGTCGGATGAATCATTGGAAGCACTGCCGTCAACCGCCAGTCCCACATTAATCCCGAGAGGCAGCATCTCTTTGACCCTGCATATTCCCGATCCCAGGCGCATGTTGGAAGTCGGACAATGTGCGATATGCGTGCCGGTGTCCGCCAGTTGATTGAGCTCCCGGTCATTGAAATGGATACCATGGGCATAGGAGACGTCAGCACCGATAAACCCGCATTCTTCCATGAGTCTCAACGGCCTGCATCCATAAATTTCAAGACAGAATTCATTTTCGTCTCTGGTTTCCGCCAGGTGGGTATGCAGCCGGACGCCGTATTTGCGCGCCAGTTGAACCGTTTGGGTCAGCAGCGTTTTGCTGACGGAAAAAGGGCTGCAGGGCGCCAGGATGATTTTGCGCATGGCCAGCGTGCCGTCGTCGTGGTACTTCCGGATGGCCCGTTCACAATCTGCAAGAATTTCCTCTTCTGTTTGCACCACACTGTCGGGCGGCAGCCCCCCGTCCTTTTTACTCAGAGACATGGATCCCCGGCTGGGGGAAAATCGCATGCCCAAATTCACAGCCGCTTTAAATTGAGCCGCAATTAAATCGGCGGAGACGTTTTGGGGGTAAACGTAATGGTGATCCGTTGAAGTCGTGCAACCGGTCTTCAGCAGTTCTCCGATCGCCAGCATAGAAGAGTAATAAACGGCCTCTTCGTCCAGATATTTCCAGACCTCGTAAAGGTAGACCAGCCAATCAAACAGCTCTGCATTTTGAACCGCCGGCAGATTACGCGTCAGGGTCTGGTAAAAATGGTGATGTGTGTTAACAAAACCCGGCA
>Ga0209536_100009395_pt1 | contig 14548 bp, 18 predicted proteins | sample DeeMarSeWOR28_12_FD_187461 | JGI IMG/M metagenome (GOLD analysis project Ga0209536, IMG submission 187461) | Marine sediment microbial communities from White Oak River estuary, North Carolina - WOR-2-8_12 (SPAdes) (version 2) | ecosystem: Environmental > Aquatic > Marine > Intertidal zone >...
AATCGGGCGGACACGCCGTAGAAATCGGCCAGCGCATGGAATGCCCGTTCCTCACGCCCTTCTGTTCGCTGCCCGTAGCGGAGGTGGAGCGCGGCAACCTCGTACTCGCGGTGTGCAACGGCCAGGGTCACACTGCTATCCATGCCGCCGCTGACTAGTGCCACCGCTCGTTCGCGTGCCATCAAACTCCCCGGAGACTCGGCTCCCAGATAATCTTGTGCAGTTGGACCTGAAGGCGTGCCTCGATACCGACATCGAGCATCCAACGGGCGAGGTCACCGGGAGGGACTTCGCCGAAGACCCCCGACATCAACACGGGACAGCGCTCTGCGAGCCGATGTCGACGGATCACCTCACAGGCCCAGTCGAAATCGACGCGGTCACGAATGACGAATTTGACCTCGTCGCCAGCGTGCAGATGCTCGATATTGCTCCAGAGGTTGCGCGCTGCCATCCCACTGCCCGGGCATTTGAGGTCCACGATGCGGCTCACGCGCGGGTCAACCGCACTGATGTCAAGGCTCCCGCCTGTTTCCAGGAGGGTTTCGAAGCCTTCATCGCATAGTGCGCTAAGCAAGGAATGGACTCCGGCCTGGACCAATGGTTCTCCCCCGGTTACCTCCACACGGCGGCAGGGAAACGCCCTGACCGCGTCCAGAATCCCCTCCAGTGACATGAGCTTCCCCTCGTGGAAGGCATAGGCCGTATCGCACCACACACAGCGCAGGTTACATCCGGTGAGGCGTACGAACACGCAGGGGAGTCCTGTGTGGGTGGACTCCCCCTGGATGCTGTAGAAAATCTCATTGACAACGAGAGCACTCATGGCATGGGCGCACACCAAAAGTACTCAGTTCGCTCAGGAAATGCAAGGAAAGGGAGAGGCGGTAGCCCCGGCGGCTCAGGCAGATGCCGAGGAGCGTCGTCGCGCGATGCAGTTAAGCACGGAGGCGATGACGACATCACTATCGACAGGCTTGAGGATGAAGTCGTCGACGCCGAAACGCTTGCCAGCAATGAGGACGTCTCTGTCCAGGTGCATGGCGAGGAACAGAAATGAGACATCGTGAAAACGCGCGGTAGTTTTCACCCAGAGGTAGAGGTCAAATCCCCGAGGCCCGCTCTCGAAGTTCACCTCGGAGAGGATGATATCCGGAGAGAACCGCTGCAGAAGGTCGACGGCTTCATCATAGCTCCCTGCGCAGACGGTGTCGAAACCCACCTGGCGGAGATTCTGATTCAGCGAGAGCAGGAGACGCTCATCCTGGTCGACGACGCACACGAGTTCGGATCGTCGTGGGCGTCGTGCCCCGTTATTCCCCTGCTCGGCCCCGTGACCGTTCGAGCGGTGCTCGAGTCGTTTCAACTCGGTGGCTATCGCCGCCTGGAGTTGTTGTGCCTGGAGATTCTGGGGGTCGATCGCGAAAAGGGTCTCGATTGTGCGCTGTGCGATCGCATAGCGTCCCATCTGGTGGTAATCAAATGCACGCTCCAGATAGAGGTCCACTTTGGCACGCCGGAGTGCTTCACGCGGTGAGGGGACAGCCGTATCGTCGTTCATAGTCTCGATTGACAATCTTGAAGAATGGAGGGAGGACGAGCCGGGGAGCGTCTGCCGCAATATAGTCTCCTCCCCGGGTGCGGTGTGTGCTGTGTGTCACCCGCGGGCCAGGGAGCGCAAAGACGGCGAATTTACGCCCCTATTGGCGAGTTCCACAGGAGGGCATACCCCGCCTCGGTGCGAGTGTGGGAATGGGGAGCGTGAGGCAGGATGCAGGAAGGGCTCGTCTGCTAGGGGTCAAGCCAGCCAAGAAGCACCATTACCAGTACGGCAACACCCAGGATGATTCGATAGACGACGAAGACCATGGTGGTGTGCCGCACCAGGTATCGAAGCAGCCAGGCGATGGCAGCATACCCCGAGATCGCGGAGACGACCGTGGCAATGAAAAGGCTGCCGAACCCCAGCTCGAACACCTGGGGATCAATGCGGAGGAGTTCGAACACGCCGCTAGCGAGCACGGCCGGAATGCTAAGCAGGAACGAGAACCGGGCAGCCGCGTGCCGGGTGAATCCGAGATACAGGGCTGCGGTAATCGTTGTCCCCGACCTTGATGAGCCCGGGATCAGCGCGAAGGCCTGGGCGAAACCGATGATCAGGGCATCCACCCAGGTGACCTCTTCAAACGTCCGCGTGTGTTTTGATGACTTTTCAGCAAGCCAAAGCAGGAGGGCGAGCCCGATCAGGCTTCCGGCGAGCACAAAGGTGGTCTTGGTCAGGACGCCTTCGATCAGATGCTTGAGCGTAAACCCAATGACGCCGACCGGGATCGTTCCGATAGCAATATTGAAGGCCATGCGGGAATCGGCGGAGTATCCCTTGAGCCCCTGGCCGGAGCCATTGGAGAGAACATCCCGGACGAGCGCCCGGATGATGGTCGTGATGTCACCCCAGAAGTAGATCAACACGGCCGCAAGCGTGCCGAGCTGAACCACAGCGATGAATGCGGTCCATGCCTGAGGGTGTTCCGCACTGATGAAGCCGAGAAGTTTGCCTGCAAAGGTCAGGTGGGCCGTGCTGCTGATGGGGAGAAACTCGGTCAAGCCTTGGATAATGCCCAGAAGGACGGCAAAAAGTGGATTCACCCGGTCTCCGATCGGTTCAGGTCAACGGAAAGTCGCAGAATATAGCACAATGGGATCACAATCTCAACCGCCGCGGGAGCGGTGTTGAAGGGGTGATGAAGCTCCTCAAAAATGTCAGAGTCTGTGCTCGATGAATATCTGGGCTAGGCGGGCGGCCATGGGAACATCAGAATCTCCTGTCGCGCCGAGCCCGGTCACGTCGGTGTCGGCGTGGAGATCCTCCTCTCGAAGCCAAAGGCGGTGGATGAGTGTCTGACGAAGCGGAACGGGTCGTCGTAGAACCCCCGATCGAAGAGCAGATGGCGTTGTTCGTGGACCGTCATCTTATCGGCCCGACGCTAGACGTCGATCTGCTCCTTTCCCCGCCCGGCACCCCGCGCGCGTTTCGTGTCCGCAACTCTTGCAGTTTCTCTTGAACGGTAGCGCTCACCGACTTTCCGGCTGGGAGGGTTGACAGAGTTCCAGGAGCACGCCGTGCGTCGAGCGAGGATGGACGAATCCGATCTGAAGGCCCTCAGCGCCGCGGCGTGGTTCTCGGTCCACCAGCGATACGCCTGCCTGCTCCAGTTCTCGCAACGCCTCCTGCACCTCCGGCACGGCAAGGGCAATGTGGTGAATCCCCTCGCCCCGCTTCGCGATGAACTTCCCGATCGGTCCTTCGGGCACGGTCGATTCCAGAAGTTCGATCTTCGTCCCTCCGACCTTGAAGAATCCGGTCTTGACCTTCTGCTCGTGGACCTCTTCGATCCTGTAGCAGCGGGCTCCGAGAAGTCGCTCATAGACCGGGATCGCCTCCTCCAGACTTTTCACGGCAATGCCGATGTGCTCAACGTGCGTTGGGATCATCCGTCTTCCTCGTTCGTGTGCATCAGACGACAATATGTTCACTGTATTCTCCGAACACCGAGCGCAGCGCGTCGCAGATCTCACCCACGCTTGCATATACGCGCACGGCCTCAAGGATCGGGAGCATCAGGTTTTCTGTTCCCTGGGCCGCGATCTTCAACCGCTGGAGGCGCTCGGCGACCTCTGGCTGGCTCCGCTGCGCACGGACAGCATTCAATGACCGGATCTGCTCATCCTGGACCCTTCGGTCGATCCTCAACAGCTCTTCCGGGGGGGTATCCTCGACCTGGTACTTGTTGACGCCAACAACGATACGTCGTTCTTCTTCAACTTCACGTGCGTACCTGTAGGCCGCTTTCTGGATTTCAGTCTGCACGTACCCGGCCTCAATTGCCCCTGTCATTCCACCCATCGCATCGATCTGTGCAATATACTGCAGGGCATCGTGCTCGATCTGGTCCGTCAGTGCCTCGACATAGTACCCCCCTCCGAGCGGGTCGATGGTGGCCGCCACGCCGCTCTCGTGCGCCAGTATCTGCTGCGTGCGAAGAGCAACCCGGACAGACTCTTCGGTAGGCAGCGCCAGGGCCTCGTCGCGCGAGTTTGTATGGAGGCTTTGCGCTCCACCCAGAACTGCAGCGAGCGCCTGGACAGTCACCCGGACGATGTTGTTGTCCACCTGCTGTGCCGTGAGAGTTGACCCGGCGGTCTGGGCGTGGAATCGCAACATCATCGATCGCTGCTGACGTGCGTGAAAGCGCTCGTTCATAATCCGCGCCCACACACGGCGGGCCGCCCGGTATTTGGCGACCTCTTCGAAAAGGTCATTGTGGGCGTTGAAGAAAAACGAGAGCTGTCCGGCAAACGCGTCCACATCGAGACCCGCCGCTAGTGCTGCCTCGACATACGCGATCCCGTCGGCCAGCGTGAACCCCACCTCCTGTGCTGCGGTCGACCCAGCCTCTCGGATATGGTAGCCGGAGATCGAGATCGTGTTCCAACGAGGAACCTCCTTCGAGCAAAATGCAAAGGTATCCGTTATCAGTCGCATCGACGGACCGGGAGGAAAGATGTACGTGCCGCGGGCGATGTACTCCTTGAGGATGTCGTTCTGAATCGTTCCGCTGAGTGCCGAGCGCGCTACGCCGGTGCGCTCTGCGACAGCGATATACAGTGCGAGGAGGACAGACGCCGGAGCATTGATGGTCATCGACGTCGAGACGCGGTCGAGCGGAATGCCGTCGAAGAGGATTTCCATATCGGCCAGCGTGTCAATCGCCACGCCTACCTTCCCCACCTCTCCATCGGCAATCGGGGCATCGCTGTCGTAGCCTATTTGTGTTGGAAGGTCAAAAGCAACCGAGAGGCCTGATTGCCCCTGTTCGAGGAGATAGCGATAGCGGCGGTTGGATTCTCGCGCGCTCCCAAAGCCCGCATACTGCCGCATGGTCCAGAGTCTTCCGCGGTACATTGTTGGCTGGATTCCCCGTGTGTAGGGCAACTGCCCCGGAAACCCTATACCTTCGAGGTAGCGGTCGGGCTCCGCATCCAGCGGCGTGTAGAGCGGCCGGACGGGGACAAAAGAGGCGGTGGTGAACTCCGGTGCGCGTTCTGGAAACCGCTCGACCGCCGGCTTATACTGGCGGGCTTCCCATTCCTGTGCGGCGTTGGTGAGCGCAGTGCGACGCTGGTCTGACATCCTTGCTCGCTGGAAAGTGAGGGTTGAGGACGACTAACTGCTGTGAAGATACTGGGTCGCTAGCGGAGGTGCAACCTCCATGCCCGCTGAGGCGCCACGAATTTTGAGGGGATTTTCGCCTAGCGCAGGGGTGTGTCCAAGAGGCTTCTGAGAGCTCCCTCGAGCGCCGGATAGCGGAACCGAAAACCGGCGGCGAGGAGCTTTGCCGGGACAACTTTCGGTCCACTGAGCACGAGCGCGGACATCTCCCCGAGCAGGAGCCGGAGCGCAGTGGCCGGGACGCGGATCCATGAGGGGCGACCCAAGACGGCCCCCAGCTGCGAGCAGAAATCATTCATCGTCACAATGCCGGGGGCGGCAGCATTGACCGGTCCGACGAGATCTTTCCGCTTGATTGCCGCGAGGATGATCCCGACAAGATCTTCGGGGTGAACCCACGGAAACCATTGCCGACCTAATCCGAGCGGACCACCAAGGAACAACCTGAAGGGCAGCAGAAACCGCGGGAGCGCCCCCCGGGAGGGATCGAGAACGATGCCGATTCTGAGCAGCACCAGGCGGAGTCCCAGTTCCCTGGCGGGCGCCGCCTCGCGTTCCCATGCCACGCTCACCTCGGCCAAGAAGTCTTCTCCTGGGGGAGATGACTCGGTCACATCTCCGTGTGGCCGGGAGCTGTAGTAGTTGACGGCGGATGCGCTGATGAAGACGTTTGGTCGCTTTCGCGCGGCGCTGAGGGCCTGAACGAGGGCTCGGGTCGCCATAATCCGGCTCTCGAGGATTCGGTGCTTCTTCTGCCGCGTCCATCGCCAGCCGGCGATGGACTCCCCGACAAGATTGACAACCGCATCGGCGCCCTCCATCTCTTCAGCCCACGGTCCAGGTTCCCGCGCATCCCAGCCCACAAAGCGTGCGGAGGAACCGCCCTCACGGGTCACCCGGTCAGGATCCCGCGTCAGGACGACCACGCTATTGTCTTGAGCGGCAAGGAGTTCAATCAGGCGAGACCCAATAAATCCCGTGCCGCCGGCGACGATGACCTTCATCGGTTGACGATCTCCAGTGAGGGCCGGTGAAACACCTCTGCGACGATCTGTCCGCGGAAGTCGAAGATCTTATCGAGCTGGCGTCGAACCAGCAGTCTGTGCAGGGCGCTTCCCAGGGGGCCGGCCGGGAGAATGTAGCGGACCGTATCGTTCATTTCTGTTCCCCGCGGGGTCTCGTGGAACTCGTGTGTGTGATGCCAGAACGTGTACGGTCCACGTACCTGCTGGTCGACAAACCGCACGGGGGGGTCGTAGGCGGTGATGAGCGTTGTCCATCGCACGGGGAAGCCGAGCCAGCGCACCGTGTAGTCGATCAGCGCCCCCTCCCTCATCGTGATGGGGGAGGGCGTCAGAATTCGAAAGCCGAGCCAGGCAGGGGTAATGCGGGCCAGATTCTCCGGCGCTTGGAAGAATGCAAATACCTCCTCCCGGCTCACCGGAAGCAGTTGTGTCCGCCTCAGAAGATGCGTCTGCATGATGAGCTCATCGCCCTCCGGTCAGTCCGCCGTCGACTGGAACGACCGCACCGGTCATCCAAGCGGATCTGGGCGATGCGAGATAGAGAATGGCCTCGGCGACGTCTTCCGGTGACCCGATTTTCCCCATGGGGTGGAGTGCCAAGGACGCGTTCAATGACGTCTCATTGGAGGTAATCGACCGTGCGAGCGGGGTTTGCACCAATCCGGCTGAGACAACATTGAAGCGCACGCCCCGCCGGGCATAGGTCATCGCTGCGGACCGTTTCAGTCCCACCAGACCCGCCTTGGCAGCGCCGATGGCCTCGTGGTTGCGCAGGCCGGTCACGCCGGCAGCAGAGCTCACGCAGTCGACCGTTCCCTCCCTGCTCTTGAGCAGGGCCGGGAGGGCAGCCTTCATGGCACGGAAGGCAGAGGTCAGATTCAGCTCCAGCGTCTGGTTCCACTCCTCTTCGGTGGTCGACTGGAGAGGTTTCAGCAGTATCGTCCCGACGCAGTAAATCAGCGTATCGAGCTTTTTGAACCGTTCGTGCGCGGTGGCGACGGCGCGCGCCAGATCCTCTGGATTGCGGACATCGCCACAGACCCCCACGGCCGCCCCCCCGAGTTCATTTGCCAGCTCCTGAAGTGCGGATTCCGTTCGGGCAAACAGAACCACGCGCGCGCCGCCCGCGACCAAGCGACGGCTCACGACCGAGCCGATACCCCCGGTGGCGCCGAGCACGAGTGCGACACGGCCCGTAAGATCCGAAACGGTCACTTCTGAAAACCCTCCCTTCCCACTCACGTGCGTCCAGTCTGCTTTCGCGCTTTAAGGTACTCCCAGAGAATCACGCTCATGGCAATCAGACTGAACCCGTAGACAAAGTCCTCCACTGGGATGGTAAACAGCCGGAGACCGAGGAAAAATTCCGAATTGTAGGTGACAATGGGACGCCAGGTGAGATAGCCGTTGACAAGGAGCTTGAAAGCATACATTACAGCAAGGAAGATCCAAAATGCCGATTGCCGCAGTACACGCGTACCGAGCTTCCCATCGAGCAACACCACCAGGAGGGCCGCCACAACGGCGGCTATCGTGTACTCTTTCATCGTCGCCGCTTAAGGAAGTACTTCGTTGACTCCCAGGTAAAGATCGAGACAAAACTGAGGACCACGAAGAAGAGCCATTCTTCGATCGGCATCCCCAGGAGGCGGGGGCCGAGGACGTAGGCGTCGTTGAACCACCAGTGTTGGCGGGCTGTCGCCACCACGTCCCAGACCCAGAACGTCACGCAGACGATGCCGATGGATTTTGCCAGGGCAGCGGAATGGCCATAGAGATTGAGCTTTTTGTCCCTGCTCAAGAGAAGGGGACCGATGATGATACAAAAGAGCACGAGCGCGTACTCGACGGTCATCCCGGCACCTCCTCGGGCCCTCTCCCACGCCGCAGTCGGACAAGGAGCACGGCCATCGCCAGCAACCCCCCCGATACCAGAACGGGGACCAGCTTGCTGTAGGCAAGGTTCGTAATCACAAAAAGCCCCCACTGCATCCCGAAAATAAGAACAGCACTTCGTACAAGGCCCGACGGTGGCGCCGATGTCCCGGAGGCACGACTCCAGAGCAGGAGCACAGCCAGGAAGGTGAAGACGAACCAGCTCACATAGTTCTGGAGCGGTACGCGTCCTCCCTCCCACAGCCAGTACCGTTCGACCTCCGCCGCAACCGGCTCCAGGACCACATCAAGGGCAACCGCGAGCATCGCGGCGAGTGCAGCACTCCACCAGATCCCGAGCCGCGTTCCCGCGCCCTGGACAATCCGCCATCCGCACAGGACCGTACCATACCAGGCAATCGCAATAACGGGCGGAACCCCCGCCAGCCTCAGCCCCAAGGCATCAGTATAGGCATACGGGCCGAAGGGGAAGCCGGAGTGCGAGCCGATATACTCAGCGACAAAGAGTATGGCTACGAGGAGGGCAAAGGCTCCGATGGCCCTGCGGGCCGGGACGAAGCGGAGCTCTGACAGAAGGACGACAACGCCGTTGAGGGCGATTACCACCGAGGCTGCCCACGAATACTCATCTGGGAGCAGCCCCCCCGCAACGAAGGCAATCCCGAAGGGGTACAAAAAGACGATCAGACCCAAGGTCCCCAGGAAGGCCGCGCGGAGGCGTCGTGATTCGAATCCACCTGCGAGTTCCCGGATGTGCCCTCCTAGAATCACTGTCCACTCTCACTCCCTGCTCACCGCGCGCGGGTTGACCCGTTCATAGAGATCCTGGGTTGATCGCTCGACGAATGTTTCCAGCATGCTCTGGAGGTCTTTGGTCATCTGATAGCTGATGAATTCCTCTCCCATCAGGGGTGCCATCCAGTGGACCTCCGAGGCATTCTCGCGACTGAGGCGCAGTTGGACCAGGATCCGCATCTGGGAGGCCGACGGGCCGGCCGGCGTGATAACTACCCTGGTATACATATAGTTCTCGGCCGTCGAGTCAACCGACCGGTAGACCGTTGTCGAGTCTCCTTCGGTCAGTTTCTCGATGCGGAACTCCGTTTGCATCGTTCCCGCCAGCGGGAGATCCTTCTCGGTGAGATAGAGGTAGTGATTGGCACCGAGTTCCGCAACGCTCACAACGCCGGGCATATTCCGTTCGAACAGGCCAATATCGTCCACATATCCCGCGAGCGCCTGCCGCGAGAGTTCAACGGTATAGGTCGCTTCTGCTGTGGCCTCGGCCACGAAGAGGTCGCCGTTTATCACCAGTAACAGAGAAAAAAGAACACCCACGAATCGGTCCTTTCCTCAAGGTGTGACAGGGGGATTCCTGAGCTTGTAGGCTCGCCCTTTCCAGCGGATTCCATCCCCCTGACGTGTCCAGACAAACGAATTCACGGCTATCGCAAGAAAGATCGCCATGGCCAGGGGATGGAGCACCACCGACCAGAGATTCATATCGAACCGGAGTGCCTGACCGGCACGGATCGCAAGAACGATTCCCACCTCCACTAGTGGGATTCCGGGGTCGATCCAGCCAACGAGGGCGCCTCCGAGAAGCAGAAATGGAAGAATGGAGCTTGCAAGCGTAAGAAGCACGACCGTTGCAAGCCCTGCCAGGGAGTAATCCAGTCCCGGGAAGACGTTCTTCGAAAATCCCTCCCAGATATTCCTGAGACTGCCGTACATCCGACAGCTGACGGTTTCTCCGCCATAGCGGATCACGAGCTTCCGGCCCGAGGCTTTGATGCGCCGGGCAAGCCAGACGTCCTCAACCAGCGCGGTTCGAACTGCTGCGTGCCCTCCCACGGCGTCGTAGGCATCTCTGCGAAACAGCATATACTGGCCGTTGGCCATTGCCAGGCTCGGGTTCCTGGTGATGGGAACAAGAGGCATTGGCAAAAAGCTGAAGGTGCTGAAGTGGAGGACGGGCAGCAGCACCCGCTCCCAGAATGACTCAATCTTTTGCCGGGGGATCACCGTTAGAAGATCCGCGCGCGTGTGTTCAAGATCCGAAAGCCCTGCACTGAGCGCTTGCGGGGACGGCTGCGTGTCGGCATCCATGAACAGGAGAAAGTCCCCGCGGGCTGCCGATGCGAGTTGATCGCAGGCATGGGTCTTTCCGACCCACCCCGGAGGGAGAGGTCTTCCCCCCAGGAGGGCAATCTGCGGCTGAGTTTCCATGCGTTCTCTGACGACCAGCGGCGTCTGATCATCCGACTGGTCATCCAGGACGATGACTTCATAGTCTGGGTAATCCTGCCGGGCCAGGAGATCGAGCAGTCGCCCGATGTTTCTTTCTTCATTGCGCGCAGGGATGAGGACTGAGATCATCCCTCTAGGCGCAGGGCGACGCTCGCGCAGGGACAAAAACCCCGCAAGGTTCACCAGCGTCACGGCTCCCATCGCCGAGAGGCAAGCAAGAATCACGCCGTGGAGGACGTCTATCGTCATGTGGGGCCTGCGCCGCGGATTTGATCATAGCGAACATTCACCGAGGCACCCCCCTGGAGAAGCGTCTCGAAGCCTTCCGTGCGCCCAGACGCTATAGAACACCGAAGCTGGTCGAGAAGTTCAGCGAGCGTCCGTTCAAGGTGTGCGGTGATCTCCCGACGCCCGCTCGTATCTGCAAGATCAACCGGAGGGCCAAACAGGCTAAATGCCTCAGGTCGCTGCTCCATCAGAAACTCATACCGGTGGGCCACGGGAAGGACCTGGGGCACGTGGAGGAGCTCCAGTAGGCGTGCCGTACCTGCGTAAAAGCCCAGCGGGCGAAGGTCATTGGGCCGCATGACACCTTGCGGATAGATCCACAAGACGCGCCCCGGCCGCTCGAAGAGAGAGGCAGCATATTGGATCGAGCGAAGAGCGTCGCGCGGGGATTCCCGATTTACCGAAAACGCGCCGATCCACCGGAAAAAGTCATAGCGGTGGAGTTGCCGTTCTTCCATCATCAGATAGGCGTCAAAGTGAAACACATCGGCCGAGAAAAAGAACTCCATCAGCCCGTCCCACCAGCAGCTGTGGTTTCCGTAGAGGATGATCGGCCGCGTGCGATCCAGTGACCAAACATGACTCATTCCCCCGGCGTGGACACGCTGAAAGTGCTTCCGGAGAATGCGGCGGTTCATGGCAGCCAGAAAACGTTCAAGGCGTGGTCGTTTCTGCGCGGGCATCATTGCAGCAGCCGTTGAATTGCCCGCCGTCGAAGTGCGAACATCATCCAGAGTGCGATCCCGGCCAGAGGTCCAATCCACAGCCGGGGTGTGTACACAATCTCATCAACGATACGGGTACCGCCTCCGAAGGGCTCGAAGCGGTGGGTATGCTCCCAGTGCTCGAACGGTCCTCCCTCAATGCTGTCAGTGAAGGCGCCATCTGGCGCGACATGGAGGATCCTGGTGGTCAACGTGCGGCGCAGGGGACCGAGGCTGAGCCGCACCGGAATAACCGCCCCGGGCCGAACGCGTCCATCCTGGACCGGGACTTCCAGAGCGGGGAATCGAGGTGATACCCGCGGGAGGTTACGCACGTCATGGAAGAATTCCACCACACGATCCGGTGATGCGGGAACCAGCTGTTCGTGTCGAAAGAGGCGGGTCATATCAGAGTTTCCTCGACGAGCTCAGCGACAATCTTTCCGGACAGCAATACCAGCGGTACACCACCCCCCGGGTGCGAACTCCCGCCGACGAAGAAGAGGCCAGAGACGTCCCGTGCCCGGTTGGGTGGACGCAGGAAGGCCGCCATCCTGCTGTTGGAGGACGGGCCGTAGATCGATCCTCGAAAGGCATTGTAGCGGTGGGCAAACTCTTTCGGCGTCACAGCCCGTTCAACGACGATGTCATCGTCCTGGATCTCCAATCCGTGACGGGCCAGTGCACGCAAGACCGTTCTACGGTAGCCCCTCAGCTCACCTCCCCACCCCCCCTTCGCGTCTAAGGAAGGAACGTTCACGAGGACGAAGAGGTTGCTCCCGCCTGAGGGTGCGAGACTCTGGTCTGTTTTGGAGGAGATCGAAACGTACACCGTGGGGTCATCCGAGGGAATGCCCTGTTCGACGATACTGGCAAACTCCTCACGGTAATCCCCCGAGAAGAAGATGTTGTGGTGGGCAAGCTCGGGGAATTGACGGCGGATGCCAAGCAGGAGCACGAAGCCTGCCATCGAGAGTCCCATCTGGCGGTAGCGGGCCGCCCTTCGGGGTGGAGCATCCCCAAAGAGGTTTCCGTAGGCGTAGAGGGCATCGGCATTGCATATGATCGCATCCCCCTCGATGAACTCCCCCGCAGACGTGTGTATGCCTCGTGCACGGCGGTCGCGCACCGCGATCCGTGCAACAGTCTGTCCGACCGTAATCGACACTCCATCTTCCCTCGCGACAGTTCCAAGCACCTCGGCGAGCCGGAACATTCCTCCGCGGATGTACCACCCGCCGAGTTCGAATTCAATGTACGGAATGACCGCCAGCGTTGCCGGGGCAAGGTATGGAGACGACCCGGTGTACGTCGCGAACCGGTTGAAGAGTTGACGAAGTCGAGGATCCTGAAAGTGGGAGGTGACGGACGCATCGAGTGACCGGAATGCATCGAGCTTGAAGACTGCCGGGAGCATCCGCAGGCGGGTCACCAGGCCCGCGGCTCGGAGAGAGCCGAATCCGGAGAACAGAAAGGGCTCTGCTGATGCCTCATAGATGGAACGGGCGTGATCGAGGAAGCGGGGATAGGCTTCAGCGTCCCCCACATGCAGGCGTGCAATCCGGTCGGCCATGACGTTCCGGTCCGCTGAGGCATCCAGCCGGGACCCGTCTGCAAAGAAGTATCGGCACAGTGGATCGAGGGCGACAAGCTCCAGGTGATCTTCAAAGCGGCGGCCGGCCACACGCAAAAGGTCCTCGACGACAAAGGGCATGGTCAACAGTGTGGGGCCGGTATCGAAGGTAAACCCGCGGGATTCCCAGCGGTCCATCTTCCCGCCGAGATGTTCGTTTTTCTCGATCAGCGTGACACGATAGCCACTGCGGACAAGGCGGATCGCTGCCGCGAGCCCTCCCAGCCCGCCACCGATCACAATCACATGCTTCACCCGCGTTGATCCTCGGTCTGCTCGGGGGCTTCTCTGAGGTGCCGGGGGTGGACGAAGAAGAGGAGGCCGTAGGGTTCTCCTCCGTATGTGTGATGCACCATGTGCGCTTTCTTGATCTTAAGCATCAGAGGATGTCTGAACGTCAGTGACTTCATCCGACGGTGGACGTAGAGATCATGGATGACGAGGTAGATGATACCGTAAGCGGTGATCCCGATGCTCAACGCCAAGAGATCGGCACCGTTCGGTTCAGCAAGCGCCGTCATCATCAAGAAGATGGCAACGGAGGCGAAGATGAGAGGAAAGACGTCATTCCACTCGAACATCCCCTTTCGGGGCGTATGATGGCTTTTGTGGAGGAACCACCCTGGCCCGTGATAGACAAACCGGTGCGCAAGATACGAGACGAACTCCATCGCGACAAAGGTCAGGAGCGCGATTACAGCAAAGCGAATCATTTCCACCTCCTTCATGAGTCTCGCTCGAGATTGCGGATCCGCCGCCTTCGAGCTGCGGCGGGGACAGGGCCTGGAGATCTGCCCTCCAGAATCCGTGAAAAGCATCGAACGCCCTACCGATCCCGGCTCAGGAGCGATTGTGCCATCGCTATCAGGCATGATCGTGCCTGGGAATGCCCCAGCGTCTCCAGCGCATCGCAGGCAGCCAAGGTATGTTGCGCCGCGAGCGATTTGACCAGATTGATGCTATCGGTGGCCGGACAGGCAATACTCAGGTAGGTTTGTTTGCCGTTACGGGCATCACTCCCGGTCGGTTTGCCGACCGCGTCCTCCTCACCAACGGTATCCAGCAGATCATCGAGGGCCTGAAACGCCATTCCCATGTGCATCCCGAAACACCGCAGACAGCGGAGGGGATGCTGTTCGGGGCTTCCGATCGTCGCGCCGATGCCAGCGGCGATCTCCAACAAGCGCGCGGTCTTCTTCTCTACCATCGCGCGGTGGGCGGCGAGATCTGTCCCTCCTGCGCCGGTGAGGGAGAGGTCCTCGCCCTGTCCCTCACAGAGGTCTACAAAGCCCGAGCTGAACAGCTGCAGGACAGCATCCTTCCTGGGGGAGTGCACATTCTGGATCGTGCGGAATGCAAGCGCCGTCAACGTATCTCCCACGAGGATCGCTGTGGACACATCGTAGAGAACATGCAGTGTGGTCCTCCCCCGCCGAAGCTCCGAGCGGTCCATGATATCATCATGGACGAGCGATGCAGTGTGGAGAAGTTCCACTGCTGTGCCGGCATCGAGCGCATCGAG
>Ga0209536_100009396_pt1 | contig 14545 bp, 7 predicted proteins | sample DeeMarSeWOR28_12_FD_187461 | JGI IMG/M metagenome (GOLD analysis project Ga0209536, IMG submission 187461) | Marine sediment microbial communities from White Oak River estuary, North Carolina - WOR-2-8_12 (SPAdes) (version 2) | ecosystem: Environmental > Aquatic > Marine > Intertidal zone >...
GCTGGCATCGCTGTCGGAACTGGCGGGCCGGTCGAGCAACAGAAAAGAAATCACGTCACGTTCACTCATTGTGGGCCTTGAAAACGGTTCTGTTTTGACGTTCTGTGCTGTTCCCGTCAGACGCAGACCTATGGTGTACTGCCTGCCTTCGTAGATGGATTCGCGGCTTACCTGGATATTGATCAACGGATCGTCCATCGGACCGGTAAAAGTGAGTTCGCCGCGGTCGACGCGCAGTTCCTTGCCGTAGCCGGTGAGGAAACCATCACGTACACGCACGGTACCACCACTGCGCAGAAAACCACCGCGGCTCTGCGTCAGCCTGAGTCCACCTTCCAGCCGGCTTGTCAGACCAAAACCGCTGAAGCGTACATCGTCGCCAAGCACCACCTCGATATTACCGGTCACGATGGTGCCCTGCTGCTGTTCGACGGCGCCTTCCTGTGTATGTACGATCACGTCGGCTGAACGCGGTACCGCACTCGTGGGCAAGGTGCGAATCTCGGCTGAAGCTGTTGGAATCAGCAAGGTACCGCTGATATCGAATACATCTTCAGCAATATGCAGCTTGAGGTCTGGCGAAGTATCGACACTCAGATCCGGAATACGCACGGTAGCCAGGTTCTGGCCGCTTATGCGGATGTCGGCGACCAGATCCGTGTCTTCCACGGCGCGTATCTCACCGAGAATATCGGCCCTGCCATTACCGGAACGCAGCTGGCCTGTCACCTGCAGTTTATCGCTACCAACACTCTGGGCCGTTATGTTGATGTCACTCAGAACAACGCCTGCTGCCACCAGCCCCAATGAGCCATCAGCCAGGTTTGCGCCACCGGTAAACAGTGGATCACCGAGGCTGCCGGCAACATCGAGAGCAACCGTCAGCTCGCCCTGTAATTCACCCGGATTTAGCGCCCGTTGCAACAGCGGCCGCAGCAGTCCGATGTCGGGCAATCTGCCTTTTGCTGATGCCTGTAGCGGGCTGTCAGCTACCAGCGGACCGCTGACTTTGGCCGTCGCATTCATGTTCAACCCCTGTTCACCGCTGATTCTGGCGGTGAGACTGGTTTGAGTACTGTCTGTAAACAGGTCGATCAGTACCTCATCGAGTACGGTCTGGAATTCATCGATGTCATCGGCATAAGACAGTAAGGTGCGTGATTGCCGCCAGTGTAACTCGCCCTGCAGACCGGCGCTAACACGCACCAGCTTGAGATCTGCATCGACCGTGCCATCAACAGTGAAACCCTCCGCCAACAGGGGCTTCAGCGTGGCGAGTGCAAAGTCATTGATGACTACCGCGCTTTGCAGACTGTCAGCATCCCAGTTGCTGGCATTGATACAAATGCCAGCCTTTTGTTGTTTCCAGCAGTGTGCGCTCACCTGTCCCGATGCTGCCGACAGACGCAGTTCCGGATTCTGTTGCAGCGACCAGCTATCGAATCCATCGGGCTGCACCCTGCCAAAATCGAAACGCTGCGTCAGGTACTCACCATCCCAGCCACCGCTGGCACGCAGTTCTACATCAACCACACCATCACTCAGGCTCAGCGTCGATCTATTCTCAGCAAGGGTGCCCGCCATTGTGTAGACGAGCTTGCCGAGTTGCTGATCACCGGCAACCAAACCGGTCGCAGCAAGACTGGCAGCTAACTGATCATTACCCTTTAACTCCCCGTTCAAGCTAAAGCTGTCGAATGAATGCGTGCCGAATGTTACCGAACTCGCTTTCGCCGCTACACGCAGCTGCGGTTTTTCCTGACTGCCGCCAAGCGTGACCGATGCGTCCAGTGCGCCCTGCAGTCCCGGCCACAACACCGCCAGCTCGGGTGCACTGGCATCAAGCTTGCCTGCCATTTGCTTGCCCAGTTTTACCCCCGCGGATAGTTTGTTCGGACCCGCATTGATGTTGGCACTGATCTCTGCCAGTTTTGCATCGCGCCATTGCACACGGCCGTTACCGGCAACATCTCTGTCGACAATTTTCGCGTTCATCCTGCTTACATCAATTGCAAACGCAGCAGCCGATTCAATCAAATAAACGGCATCAAAACCGAGTTCGCCAGGCAGGTCGCTGTTGATCAGGGCCGTATCGATCTGTTCAGCATTGATTGCCAGTCGCCCCTGCAAACCATCGCCGTAATCGATCTGTCCTGTACCTGTGACACGTCCATCAAAAATATCGATAGCATAGGTTTCGATCGTGACTGCCTTCAGGTCAGCAAAAGCCTTTAGCTGCATCGGTGCCTGGGGCCAGTCTTCAAGCTGTACAATGTTGCTGCCATTGACATGCACGGAAACAAAATCACTGTTGATCGTGATGTTGCCCTTGTTGCTGTACAGCACTGTCTCACCCGGCAAACGCACGCTGTTCCAGTCGGCTTTGCCTTCCAGTCTCGGGCCGGTAAAAAGATCGAAAATAAAGCCATTGAAATTAACGACTTCAGGTACATTGATTACATGGGTAAAGGCAAGCTTGTCAATATCGCCGCTGAAACTGCCTTTGCCATTGATATTTTCAGCCGGCATTTCCCAGCTGGCATCCACTTGCAGACGGCCCGGCCCGGGCCCGGCGAGTTCGCCGCTTGCTTTCAGGTTGACTCCGGCTATCTGCGCAGCTGCAGTTTCAATATCCAGGCGCCCGTGCCCGATGGTTCCGGCTACACTAAGATTCTCGAATTCCGCTTCATCGATACGCAGTTTATCGAGCTGACCTGACTCTATATATATATGTATCGGAATTTGTAACCAGAACAATTGATCATCGATCGAATCCCGGGATGTATCGCCTGCCGCTTTGTCTCCGAACTGATCAGACGGATCGGCGGTGCTTTCCAGAATGTCGATGCTCAGCTCTGCAATAAGGGCGCTGTTGATGTCGACAATGCCGGCAAGCAAACTGGCAGGGGTCCAACTGACCACGATCTCTGTCACCCGGATTTCCACCAGCGGCAACGCTATAAACAGGCTCTCGACACCCAGCCCTTCTGCCAGGGTACCGGTAATGCCGCTTGCCTCGATAGCTACCGGTGCAAAACGGAGCCCCTGCTGCAGCAACCAGCGGCTGCCCTGTTCCGTTCTCACCAGCCACGCAAGAGTGATCGACAGTATGACTGCGGTTAGTAATGCAAGCAGTGCTGTTCTTTTCAGTGCGCGCATCACAGGTCTGGCCCCAGTGTGATGTGAATCCTGTAATCATCGGCTGCGCCTTGTTCAAGCGGAATCGCAACATCGAAGCGGATGGGCCCGAGCGGTGATATCCAGCGAATACCGGCACCGACGCCGGTCGCTGTATCGAAGTCCGCGAGTTCATTGTAGGCATTGCCGCTGTCGATGAATGCTGCCAGCGCCCAGTTATCTGCAATCAACTGATCAATCTCGACACTGCCAACCAGCAGGTTTTCGCCACCGACGACTGCACCGAGAGGGTCTGTCGGTCCGAGCGAGTTGTAGGCGTAACCGCGCACGCTGGTGTCACCACCGGCGAAGAAGCGCACCGATGCCGGCAGCGTGTCGAGTTCATCGATCATGGTAAAGCCGGCTTCGGCCCGGGGTAACAGCCGCCCACCCGGCCAGAGCTTGAACACCCACTTGGTGTTGCCGTAAACCTGCAGGAAACTGGTGTCGGAAATCAGGCCTTCCACAGCACCACGAGTCAGGGCAGTGCTGCGGTGACCGATAAGTGGACGTGGTGGAAAATCTTCTTCAATAAATGTAAAACTGATGCCCGGTGTCAGCAGCTTGGAGTAGCCATCATCGAGTGTACCGGCGGTGTAATCCTCGAGCCGAAGATCCAGGAACAACGTGCGTATCCAGCCGTTGTCACGTTTCTGTATGCGTTGCACGCCAGTGGTGAACAGATTGCTCTCGAAGCTGTCATTGTCTTCGATCTTGTAGCCGACATCCATGGTAAACCAGTCCTTGGGCTTGTCGAGCGGTATACGATAGGTAGCACCGATGTCCGAAACAACCTTCGACCAGTTGACTTCGAACTCTGCCTGGTGGCCAGCTGTATTAAGCCGACGGTTGAGTACACCTAAACGTAATTTCGGTCCGACATCGGTGGCAAAACCAATGCCTGCGTTGTACTGCATGTTCTTGCCCGGGGTCAGCTCGATATGTATTGGCACATCGAAATGGGGCTCGCCGCGGGGGTTGCGGGTGAACACCACCTGGTCGAAATAGTCGCTGGAAACGAGGTCTCGCTGTATCCTTCTGACAAGCTCCGCATCGTAGGGCTCGCCCGGCGTGATCCTGACGAATCGTTCTACCAGGTCGAGATCCAGTACCGCCTGGTCGAAGGTGGTTGCACCGAACACATAACGCCGGCCGGTGGCGAAATGCAGCGTGATGTCTGCCGCGTATTCGTCGGGATAAACATCGATGCGCCGTTCTTTGAACTCGGCGGCGAAGTAGCCCCGGCGTTCGGCCAGCCGGGTAATCCTGCGCCTGCAGGCATCATAATTGGCGTGCTGCAGTATATCGCCGGGGTGTAAAGCACACTTAAGAGCGGCGCTTTCCAGCTCGGCATCCTGCGCAGATCCCGAGTCGATTTTGATGGACACGTTGCGCAGCACAACCGGTTTCCCGGGAGTAATAGCGAAGTTCGCCTGCCAGCAGGTGTCGCCGGTCTTGAGTGTCTTCTCGATCTCGATGTTGTAAAAGCCGACGACTTCAAGCGCCTCGCGAATCTCTTTTTCCGAATCGGCGAACAGGCGCCGCACCCGCCAATCGGGTGCATCGCAGGCTTCGTCATCGAGCCGCAGGTAGGCAAGGATGTTGTCGCGTACCGGCGGTTCGACACCACTGATCGATAACTCTGCCTGGGCACCGTAAATACAACCCAGCCAAAGCACGCACACCGACACGAGTTGCCGAAGTGATTTTTTCCTGCCTTTGTGCGTGCTTGCAACCATAGGCAGGATTATGCGGGAACATTGGAGCTTATGCGATATCCGTCCAGGTTGCAGGCATTTTGCGTTATGCAGAACTGGAAGATCTGGGTACAAGTGCTGGGGATCAGTCTCAGGATATCACCGGCTGGGGTATCAACCTCAGCACCAACATCAGGTTTGCCGCTGACAAGCTCAAGCTCCAGCTCGTCTTTGGTGAAGGCATACAGAATTACATGAACGATGGCAGTGTAGATATTGGAGCAACTGCGCCGGGAGACCCCAACGTTGTTGAAGAACTCCCGCTGGTCGGTATTGTTGCCTTTTATGACCGCACCTGGAATGAGTTCTTTACCAGTACCTTTGGCTATTCACTGGTCGACGTTGACAACAGCACTGGTCAGTTGGCCGAAGCCTTCAGAAGAGGCCAGTATGCGCTGGCCAAGCTGCTCTACCACCCGGTTGAAGACGTCATGTGGGGTGTCGAGCTGCAGTGGGGCAAGCGGGAGAACAAGGGTGACGGGCAGTTGGCTTCTGTAGGTGCAGATCGCCTGATCGAAAGTTCGGATGACCTGCGTGTGCAATTTTCATTTAAATATAACTTCGGCACGCGTGTTGGCGGTTAGCGAATTATGAACATGCCATTAATCTGAATACAGCATCTCATCGATTTCTTTCTGTTCTTCTGCCTCATGTTTTTCTTTCAGTTTCATTGCGTACTCTCTATCAAACAACTGATCGCATAGTTCACTGGCATCTTCAGGTATTTTGTCACCAAATACCCAGCGCGCCGGCACATGGAGCGGGCTGGTAATAAATGAAAGGTAGGCAACGGTGATATCAACAGGGTTGCTAATTAATTTTATATTGTCAAAACTTCCTTCCACTCTTATCGGTGCCTGCACTGCAAACATTCTCGCGGTCTTTGATCTTGGATAAAGTGACAGATGAAGATTCTCTTCAATAAAATTCACATTGATATTTCCGTTCATCCATACTTTCGTGGTATCCATCAGAAAAAGATCTTCCTTCATGATGCCGTCTTCAAGATCCATAAGCGCCACCATGCAATTAATTTTTGATTCCTTTTTCCTTATTTCTGGCAGCAATATCAGCAACAGGTTACTTGCCCACATATCAAATATTTTTGTCTGGCTATTTCTTGGCCACAGTGCCAGATCCAGTTTCCCTGTTGCATGATCGAACAGACGTGAAAAGTCTTTGCCGCCAAGCATCAAATCAATTTTCGCGCTTATTACGCCACCTTGTATTGAACCATGTGAGAAATATCGCGCAACTGCACCGTATTCGAATTTATCGACCACAAGTTTTAGCGAACCCTGTACTTCATTGTTTTCAATGTTAAATGCGGCCGATGTTTTGATTATTCCACCCGAGATATTAATCTCTGCATCTTCCACTATTAAAGTGTTATCCCGCAGTTTCAATTTAATCATCGAACTCCCCAGGGCACTTTCCCCTGCCAGCACATTTTCCACTTTCAGGTTCAGATCAATATGCATTTTTGGATCATCGACCAGTTTTTTAAGATCACGTCCTGGTTCATCTGTGGATTTCTCACCTGCCTTTTTCAGAGAAGCTGTAACAGTCTCCGCATCCGGAATTTTTATATTTGAATCAGCAAACTCGAAATCCTTTATTTGCAACTGCCTGCTATCGAAGTTCATGGTCCAGAACGGCTTGAATGAACTTGTATCAATGATGATCGCAGCCTTGAAATGCGTGTTGCCTATCGACGCATCATCTGCTTTAACAATATAGCCTTTTTCGTTTGCTGAAATACTGCCGGCAAGACTGTAATTATTGAAAGGCGGAAGTTCACTATTCAGAATCCTGTTTAACTTTTCCAGATGTTTACCTTTTAACGATATATCCAGCGAGAACTGATCCTTTCTTACTGGTAGATCAAGCTTTCCTTTAAGAGTTATATCACTCTCTGCAATCCGTGCTTTTAAATCCACATCAAGCTTTTCGATATCATCAAGGAACTCGGCCAAACGATTAGTATTAAAATCAATCCGTATTACTTCATCAAACAGCTTTCCATCCAGGTGCAATTCAACCGGTTTATTCCAGGATGCCCGTAGCTGGGCTTTCTTGAATGTCAGTTTCCTGATTTCATCTGTTAAAACCGCGCGCCATTTCCAGTATCCGCTTAGCAGATGTATTTCAGTTTCAGCTTTTTCATAGAGCTCTGTTACATTATCCCCTTTTAACTTTGCACTTATATTCATCTCTTTACATGCAGCATCTTCTCCGGTAATAATTCCGAATTGCTCAAGCAGCAAACCAAGATTTATATCCTGCACTTTTAAATCGATGCTTGCTTCAATAGCCTGTTCATCAAGTTGCAATGTGGCATCGATGCTTGTCTTTCTGCCGGCAATCGTACCTGTACCAACCACACTCCATGGTTGTGCTGATGCAAGAGTCTGAAGTGGTTCAGATAAGAGCTCTATATCATAAGGATAGCCCTGGAGGCTGCCTGTTATTTCTGCTTGTGGATGTTCACTGTCTTCAAAGTCGACGACGATACGTTCGATGTGCTTTTCAATTACTTCACCATAGGATTCATCATCATACTTGATACTTATATCGGTTAATCTGAATATACCGAGTGTCAGGCGGCTTTTTTTCTTCACCTGCTTAACCGGCTCACTCTTTTCTTTTCCTGATGCTTTATCTGTTTGAATTAAATGATCAAAAGACCAGTTATAACTACCGTCTTCTTTTTGAATCAGGTAAATCTGCGCGTGCTCTGCTGCAAGCTCTTCAATTTGCAGCTTGCCTGTAAATAGCGGTAACAGGGCAAGCTGTACGCTTACTTCAGCTACAGTTATGAAATCTTCTCTAGCAAAACCTTCCGTGTTCTTTATAAGAATTCGATCAACAATTAATTCCGGAAGTAGTGAGACCGATATGCGCACATCTCCATCAATCACAACATCTCGTTGTGTAATCGTTTTTATTTGATGTAGAAGAACATTTCTTGCTTTATCTGATGTGAAGCTGATATTTGTATAAACAAGTACGCTTTGTAATAGTACGAGAATTACACCAATATATAATAATAATTTTACAATTCCCGGGATGCGTTTATTCAACATCATTGATTGAGTCTTTATGTATCGATACCAAGATCATCCCATATTTTATCAATGTGCTGTTTAACAGCTTCATCCATAATTATCGGCTTGCCCCATTCACGTTCGGTTTCTCCCTGCCATTTATTGGTTGCATCGATGCCCACCTTGGAGCCAAGGCCGGAAACCGGTGAGGCGAAATCGAGATAGTCAATTGGAGTGTTTTCAACCATTGTGAAATCACGCACTGGATCTACGCGGGTACTGATGGCCCAGATCACATCTTTCCAGTCACGTGTATCCACATCATCATCAACAACAATGACAAATTTCGTATACATGAACTGTCGCAGGAATGACCACACGCCCATCATGACACGCTTGGCATGACCGGGATATTGCTTCCTGATACTGACAATGGCAAAACGGTAGGAGCAGCCTTCCGGAGGTAAATAGAAATCTATAATTTCCGGAAACTGTTTTTGTAATATCGGAACAAAAACTTCATTCAATGCAACGCCCAGCACGGCGGGTTCATCCGGCGGTCTACCGGTATAAGTGCTGTGGTAGATTGGATTTTTTCGATGCGTTATGCGTTCGATAGTGAACACCGGGAATGTATCGGTTTCATTGTAATAGCCGGTATGGTCTCCATAAGGACCTTCCTCCGCCTCTTCCCCTGGATAGATATAACCTTCCAGTATCATCTCGGCTGTTGCCGGCACGATGATGTCGCCTGCGCTGCATTTCACAACCTCGGTTTTACTCCCCCTGAGCAGACCGGCGAAGCCGTACTCTGACAATGTATCCGGCACCGGCGTAACAGCAGCCAGGGTTGTTGCAGGATCAGCACCCAATGCAACGGCAACCGGGAAGGGTTCACCCGGATGTGTTTTTTGCCAGTCGCGGTAATCCAGCGCACCGCCCCGATGCGAGAGCCAGCGCATGATGACTTTGTTCCTGGCGATAAGCTGTTGCCGGTAGATTCCAAGATTCTGCCGTTCTTTTTCCGGGCCCCTGGTTATGACCAGTCCCCAGGTAATCAGCGGGGCAACGTCTCCCGGCCAGCATGTTTGTATCGGCAGCTCGCCCAGATCGACCTCGTCCCTGTCAATGATGACTTCCTGGCAGGGCGCATTTTTGACGATCTTTGGCGCCATGTTCAGTACCTGTTTGAACACAGGCATCTTGTCCAGGGCATCTTTCATACCTTTGGGCGGTTCCGGCTCTTTCAGAAAGGCCAGCAGCTTGCCGACTTCACGCAGAGCTTCTACATCATTTTCACCCATACCCATGGCAACGCGTTTTGCCGTACCGAACAGGTTGCCCAGGACCGGGAGGTCCGATCCCTTAACATTTTCAAATAATAATGCCGGGCCTTCTTTCTTTAATGTACGGTCACAGATCTCGGTGATTTCAAGACAGGGATCGACTTCGTGTTGAATGCGCTTGAGATCACCCATTTTCTCTAACTGGTTGATGAAATCTCTTAAATCTTTGTGTTTCATGTACTTCGTCGGCTCAAATCCAAGATTATCCGGCAGTATGCTATAAATCATCCGCAGATGTAACAAATGAGACTGATTCCGAACTTGCAGCAACGGTCAAGAGGAGCCTCATATGACTGAATTTACAGGAATATTATTCGCCTTTGCTCTTCTTTCCTGTTCACTCAACAGCTTTGCCGGTACTGCTGAGCTCAAGCTGGTAAGTTGCCATATCAGCAAAGATGCATATGTCACTGACCTGGTAAATGCCTACCGGGAACAAAGCGGCATTCATATAAATATACAGGCAGGAAATTCAACCAGCGCAATTCGTGATGTTCAGACCGGTGTTGCGGATATCGGTGGAACTTCCCGTTATCTGATACCGAACGAAAAGCATGAAACAGGCGTCAAGCTTTTGCCAGTCGCCCTGGATGCGCTGGCAATTATCGTGCACAAAGATAACTCTGTAGAAAGCATCAGCCAGGAGCAGGTCAAAGCAATCTATACGGGCAGGATAAGATACTGGTCCGAGCTGGGAGGTAATGATCAGAAAATCGAGGTTTATGCCCTTAAAAACAAAATATCCGGTAACGGGCGAACGCTGAGAGAATTACTTTTTTCAAATACCGACAAGAATTTTCATACCCGTCAAGTTTTCGACTCCATCGAAGAGCTTGAGCAGGCTTTACTCCAGAACGCCAATGCTATTGCTATCACCGGTGTTAGCAGTGCACATATGCGGGACGTCAAGATTGTTGCTTTAAACGGTGTTAAGCCATCAGTACAAAATATCAAGACAGGGGATTACAGTCTCTACCGCCCCCTCTTCCTGAGCTATGATCCTCATTCACCAAACATCGAATCTGTAAAAGATTTTATTCGATTCGTGTTAAGTAAAACCGGACAGGATGTGATGCGTTCAAATGGCGTGGTCCCATACAGGGAAGTAATGAGCCTGGTTAATAAAAAAGCGCGTGAAAAGGACACAGCTTATCCACAGATTGTGGGTAAGATTTAATAAAACAGGTGATATTGAATAACTTGTGGATAAATCCTGTGGGTAAGAAGTTGATATCCAGTGGATAACCGGCTGAATACGCAAATACAGGGAAGTAAAAACTTAAATCCACAGATCAACGGAGATAAGACAAATATTGTCTGCAAATAACATCTTTATCTGTGGACTGTTTCTACTTATCCCAGATTGCATACATAAATACGTTCGGCTCAGGTATCGATGTTTTCCGCTGACAACGCATTTTGTTCGATGAAATCACGGCGTGGTTCTACCTGATCGCCCATCAAGGTTGTAAAAACCTGGTCAGCGGCAATGGCATCTTCTATCCTGACCTGCAACATGCGTCGTGTTTCAGGATTCATCGTGGTTTCCCACAACTGGTCCGGGTTCATTTCACCAAGACCTTTGTAGCGTTGAATATTCTGCCCCTTGCTGGCCTGTTGCATCAGCCACTCCATGACCCCGGCAAAATTGACGACTTCGGCCTGTTTCTCACCACGCTCTATGCGGGCACCCTCACCTATCAATGAATCCAGTTTATTGCCCAGATCGGCTAATAATTTATATTCACTTGAGGTAAAGAACTCGGTATCGAGTGTATAGCTATGATCCAGGCCATGTACTGTTTTGGTCATTTCAAGTGCTGCATGGCCTTCTTCGTCGGTAGTGACCTGACCTGAATAGTAGATGCCGGTTAACTTATGTTTTATTAATAAAATCAATAACTTATCTAAATATTTCTGAACTTTCCCTGACACTTTCAGATCTTCTTCTGTTAAACCCTGCAGGTAAATCATTTCATTCAATACATTCTCATCGACTCTACGCGACAGTCGGCGAATGATCTTCTTGGCTGTCAGGTATTGCATAGCCAGGTCTTGCAGAGCTGTATCGGATATGGACGGCGCATCCGTGTCCACGTACAGATGCGCACCTTCCAGCGCCTGCTGCAGCAGGTAAGCATCGAGCTCATCATCGTCCTTAACATATCGTTCCTGTTTACCCTTTTTAACCTTATACAGGGGCGGCTGCGCGATATAAACATGACCACGTTCGATAATCTCTCCCATCTGGCGATAGAAGAACGTTAACAGCAAGGTACGGATATGCGACCCGTCAACATCAGCATCCGTCATGATAATGATGCGGTGGTAGCGTAGCTTGTCTGGATTGAACTCGTCAGCACCGATTCCACAGCCCAGTGCTGTAATCAACGTGCCAACTTCAGCCGATGACAGCATTTTGTCGAACCGGGCCTTCTCTACGTTCAATATCTTGCCTTTGAGCGGCAAGATTGCCTGGCTGCGGCGATCACGACCCTGTTTTGCTGAACCACCTGCAGAATCACCCTCCACCAGGTAGAGCTCGCTCAAAGCCGGGTCTTTTTCCTGGCAGTCTGCCAGCTTGCCGGGTAAACCGGCTATATCCAGTGCGCCCTTGCGGCGCGTCATTTCCCGTGCTTTTCTGGCCGCTTCACGAGCACGCGATGCTTCAATGATTTTTGACGTGATGGCTTTCGCTTCTGACGGACTTTCCAGCAGGAATTCCTGCAGTTTTTCACTCATGGTTGATTCAACTGCGGCTTTCACCTCGGAAGACACCAGTTTTTCCTTGGTCTGGGAAGAAAACTTTGGATCAGGCACTTTCACGGAAAGCACGGCCGTTAAACCCTCTCGTGCATCATCTCCCGAGACATTCGCCTTGGCGCGCGCAGCAATACCTTCCTTTTCCATATACTGGTTCAAACTGCGCGTCAGCGCTGCACGAAAACCGGCAATATGCGTACCACCATCTTTTTGTGGAATGTTATTGGTAAATGGATAAATATTTTCCTGGTAGGAATCATTCCATTGCATCGCGACCTCTACACCAATTCCGTCTTTTTCGGTAATGAAATGCAATACAGTCTCGTGCAGAGGCGTTTTATTCTTATTCAGATGCTCGACAAATGACCTGATGCCACCCTCGTATTCAAAAACATCACTTTTATCGCCTCTCTCATCAGAGAGCGCGATTCTGACGCCTGAATTCAGGAATGACAGTTCCCTGAGGCGCTTGGACAGAATATCGTAGTGAAATTCGATATTGGTAAAGATGGTTTCACTGGGCCAGAAACGCAGGCTCGTTCCCGTTTTTTCGGTATCTCCGGCAACAGCCAGGGGTGCTACCGGTTCCCCCAAGGCATATTCCTGCGTGTATTTCTTCCCGCCCCGGTAAATTGCCAATTCCATTTTTTCCGACAAGGCATTCACAACAGACACGCCTACACCATGGAGTCCGCCTGAAACCTTGTAGGAATTATCATCGAATTTACCACCGGCGTGCAGCACGGTCATAATGACTTCAGCTGCAGAGCGGCCCTCTTCCGGATGTATGTCTACGGGTATACCGCGACCATTATCTGTCACGGTGACTGAATTATCGCTATGGATCTTTACTTTAATTTCAGAACAATGGCCTGCCAGTGCTTCATCAATAGAATTATCAACTACCTCAAATACCATGTGATGCAGGCCGGTGCCGTCATCGGTATCTCCAATGTACATACCGGGGCGTTTGCGTACTGCATCCAGTCCTTTCAGGACTTTAATATTTGATGAATCGTAGGTTTGTTCAGAACTCATAGGGACAACACATGGACATCTAAAAAACGCATTATATCAGGCTTTTCAGCACAATACGCTGTAGCGACACACTACTGTTAGAGAATATAAATCCACCGTCACAACACAGATAATGATTATTCTAACCGGCCCTGTTCCACGTGGAACATGCGCACATCAGACCATCCGTGCAGATCTATTTGATCCGGTTCTATTGCAGTCAGAAATAGCTGTATCGGCATTGACTTTAAAACAGACATGATTTGTTTACGGTGTTCCTTATCCAGTTCGGCAGCAAGGTCGTCGTAAAGAAGTATGCAATGCCGTGCCGCTGATTGACTGAACTGTTGAACCTGTGCAAGTTTCAGCAAAGCCACCAGCACCTTTTGCTGGCCACGCGATATTCCTGTCTGAGCTGATTTTCCATCGACCTGTATATACAAATCCGCCCTGTGTGGGCCCGCCTGGGTCATTCCCCTTTTCAAATCCCGTTCAAACGTCTGTTCCAGCACAGTTCGAAGACTTTCTTCACTTTTCCAGCCTCGCCTGTATTCCAGCTTCACATGCTTCTCCGGAAAGAATTGCTCAATCAGGTTCAGATAGAACGGATAAAGTTCATGAATGTATTTATCTCTTTTAAGATCGATATGATGCGCAGCCTGCTCGAGTTCCTTATCCCACAGTTTGCAATAAGACGGTTTTTGCCCGGACCGTAGTGCTGCATTCCTTTGTAACAATGCTTTCTTGTAGCGCTGCCAGGCTTCAAAAAATCCCTGTTCCACGTGGAACACACCCCAGTCTATATATGCTCTTCTTTCACCGGGGCTACCTGTTATCAGTCGATAACTGTCAGGGTGTATCGCCAGAACTGGAAAAATCGCGGTTATATCGGCAACGCGTTGAATAGGCTTCTGGTTAGCGCGGACTTCGAGCGAGTCCTTGCTTCGTTCAATTCCGATGGGAATTTGATTATCAAGTTGATCTGTTGCTTTTGCCAGTAACTGCAGACGGCTGGCATGGTGATTGATCAGATCTGAAAGATAAGGTGTTCTGAATGATCTTAAATGGCTTAAATAATAGATAGACTCTAACAGGCTGGTCTTACCGGAAGCATTCAGACCATAAATGAGGTTAACGCCGCTACAGGGTTCAAATTCAATATCGACAAGATTACGAAAATCACGAATCTTAAGTTGTGATAATTGCATGAAAACAGCTTTTTGTACTGGAGAACAATCTGGTATCCAGGTATCAGATTCTAGCCCGCATTTCTCACCAGAATTTCGGATTCAGGTACATCTGTAGTGTTTCTGAGTGCACTTCTGGACTGAAAAGCAAAGCCATAGCTATGGTTTGAGGGACTAATTCGCCTGGAGCGAATCAGGATGCCTGTGCACCCGAAGGGTGAAACACAGGGACGTGTTTCATCAACATGCGT
>Ga0209536_100009397_pt1 | contig 14545 bp, 5 predicted proteins | sample DeeMarSeWOR28_12_FD_187461 | JGI IMG/M metagenome (GOLD analysis project Ga0209536, IMG submission 187461) | Marine sediment microbial communities from White Oak River estuary, North Carolina - WOR-2-8_12 (SPAdes) (version 2) | ecosystem: Environmental > Aquatic > Marine > Intertidal zone >...
CTCGCTCCCGGCGCGGCCGCAGAGTGCCGTCAGCATGAGGAACACAAGAAGCGCTGCTGGTCTCATTGCCGGCCTCATTTCATCTGGAAATCAAGAAGGGGGTACGACGTGCCGGGCCCCCAACTGTAGTGCCACCACTCCTTGCTGTAGCTGGAGAACCCCCCCACCTGCTCCATCACGGTCTTGAGCAGCTCGCGGTTCTGGATCTGTTCCGGCGAGAGGCCGGTTGTCGTCCCGTGCCACGCCAGCTCGCCAAAATAGTCGAACTCGGTGGGCATGGAAAGCTCCTGGCCGGTTGCGAGCTCCACCAGTGAGACATCGACGGCGCCGCCCCGGTTGTGCACCGAGCCGGTGTTAGGGTTGGCGACGTAGTTTGGGTCGGGAAAGATCTCCCACATCAGGTACTGAACGGCCCGCGGGCGATAGCCGTCGAAGATCTTCAGTCCCAGGCCCCGCACGCGGAGGCTGTCCTGGACCAGGATCAGCCGCCGGACGGCACCCAGGGCAAGCAGGCACTCATCGGCCGTGTAGAGTTTCTGGCTCGTGAAGTTCTCCGGAGTGCTGTAGCGCAGATCGAGGACGATCCCGGGGATGAGCTCTTTGACCCGCACGAGCTCATTGTCTGCCGACTGCGCCGTCAGGAGCGACGGTGCGGCTAGCCCCGCGAGCACAAGCACGATCGTTCGTGTCACGTAGGTTTCTCCTTCCCCTCAGGAGCGGTTCGGCCCTCCCCGCGCGGGGGGGGTTCGGCTCAGAATCGTATTCCGATTCCCAGGTAGTGGACACTGGTGAGCCTCCCCCAGTCCTGGTAGGCATAGTCCAGCGTGGCGCGGAGCGCGCCGACCACCGGGGCCTGGACCCCAGCCCCGAGCGTAAACCCCTGTTCGGTGTCCCGCTCCAGGAGCGACTTCCACCCCCCACGGAGAAAGACCAGCTCCTTCCACCCCGCTTCGATGCCGGTATTGAGATACTCGGTGTTGTCGTTCGGGTGGACGGCATCCACCTCAGCGGTCACACGGAAGTCTTCGGTCTTGACGAGATCGACCGCAACACCCACGCGAAAGAGAAGCGGGAGGTCATAGGACTCCACTTCGACGCTCGTGTTAATCAGGTTACCGTTGGTCCCTCCCACTTGCTGAACCACCAGATTGTCGCGCCCCTCGAGCTTCATCTTCGTGCCGAAGTTCGAGACGGCAGCCGCCAGGCGGAGCTCGTTCAGCACCGGAATCCTGTAGAGGACTCCGACATCGACGGCAAGGCCGGAGGCGGAGCTGTTCCAGATGTACTCCCGGAGGTATTTTGCACTGAAGCCGATCGAGAAGTCCTCGGTCAGGCTCCGGGCATAGGAGAGACCGATGGCAAGGGCTCCGGCCGAGAAGCGTTCGCCGGTTCCCGTTGGCATCTCGATCGTCCGGACGTCCATTTCGTCCATCGACATCACGGTCACGAATGCGCCCAGCACGCCGAAGTCGGCAAGTCTGGTCGAGAAGCCCGCGAAATCCAGGCGGACATCGGCGAACCAGTTCACGTGGTTGAACGCGGCCTCCGCGCCGTAGGTCGTGGCCAGGCCGGCGGGGTTCCAGTAGACGGCCGAGATATCATCGGCCGTTGCCGTGAAGGCACCGCCCATGCCGATGGCGCGCGTCCCGAGACCGATCTTCAAAAAGGCGGCCGCAGAGGTTCCCGTTTTTGTCAGTGTCTGGCCGTCGGCTGCCGCGGCGCCGAGGGTGAGGAGGGCCAGCATCAGGCACAGCGTTCGCACGGTCATGGCGTGCCTCACTTGATAAGAGCGAATTTCAGGATCTTCTCGCCGATCTGCGGCGCATCCACATGAGCGACGTACACGCCGTAGGCGACGTTGAACCCGTCACGATTCAGGAGATTCCAGAACTCCCGGCCGTTCTCGACGCTCGAGCTGTGCTCGAGGGTCTGCACCAGATCGCCGTTGAGCGTGAAGATCCGGATCGTGCAGACGGGCGGAAGGTTTTCGAAGTAGATCCGGCGTTCTCCCCGTGTCTGTCCGGGAAGGCGTGTGGTGGGCTCGATTTCCGAATAGGCTACATAGGGGTTGGGGACGACGTAGATCTCATCAAGGCGCGAACTGGCCAGTGCCGGGTCCACCGTCCCGGCCTCGGTCCGGAGCACAAAGGCATCCTCGGTAGTAAGCGGGCGGGCGGTCGCCATCAGGTAGACATCGCCGTCGGTCGGGAGCACCGCCGTGAGGTTGGTATCCGCCGGCCTTGAAATGATGATCCCCCAGGTGAGCGTATCGGTGGTGAGTCCCGTAGAGCCGGGAGCGAACAGTGCGATCTCTTCTCCCGGATCCCAGCGCAGGTTCCGCGTTGCCGCCTTTTCGTTCAAGAATGTAATGATGGGCTGGGGAACCCCCCGGGTCACATCGGTGACGCTGTAGGTGACGGGGATTTTCACCACTCCCCCGCTGAAGGTGATTGCCGAATCGATCTCCTGCTCGGAGAACCGGATCTCATAGTCCGCCGGCCAGAGTTTTTTGCGGGTCCCGATCGAAGACTGCTGGACGGAATCGTCCATAACCGCAGTGCCCTGAATCCACCCCGAGCGCTGCCGGTCGAAGGCCAGCGCCGGGGCATCTTCGACCGTGAGCAAGACTCCGTCAAAGACCGGGTTGCCGTCCGAACCGTCGAGCGCCGTACTCTGGGCCACGGGATAGTAGCGGTAGGTGACGGTAAAGTTCTGCCGGTTGGGCATGCTGCTGGCACCTGTCCGGCGGATCGCCCCGCGCTCGAAGTTGACAAGGTAGTCCACATCGCGCGTGTAGACCGTCCCGGCATCGTCCCGGACCGTAAGGACTTGGTCATCGGCGATGTTTCCCCTCCCCAGTGCCGTGTAGTTCGTGTCGTAGGCGAAGAACGTTTCGGTCACCGGGCTCAGGTCCAGGACCGAGTAGTTCTTCTCGGCACGCGAGGTGGAGAATTCCCTGAGCGAATCCGAGAAGGTGAGCAGATACTCGCTCCCGTCCCTGATGCTGAGGTCACTGAGAATCGAGAAGCGCACCCTCCCCGTGCCGATCCCGGACTGGTGCTCGACGTTGCGCGACTCGATGGCCGGCGGAAGGTAGCCGCTTGCACGCGGTCCGGGGATCACCTGCGCCGTGTTCACATCAAAGGTCAGCTGCGATGTGATGGGATCGAGCGTGATCTTCTTGGTGCACTCCGTAGGCGGGATCCCCACGCTGTCACCGTGATCATAGGAGACCACCGCATAATAATAGGTCTGCCCGTTGATCACGTTGTTGGAGTCGACGAAGGAGTGGACCAAGCCGGTGTTGTTTCCCACGAAGTACTGGATACCCCGGTCTTGGTACGGAACCGGATGGTACCCTTTCCAGAGGTCTTCATAGCCCGCGCTCCAGATGCCATCCCGGTTGGCATCGACAAACGGCTCACCCGGATCGTATGTGCCGTTGTTATTGAGGTCGGTGAAAGGGTCGTCACGAATGGCCACATCGAACCGCGCCTCGAGGCCGTCCAGCATCCGGAGCGGTTCGGTCAGGAAGGCCGCTCCCTTTCCGTCTGTAATGGTCTGAATGTCGCTGAAGCTCGGATCCAGGCTCCGGTAGATGACATACCCTTCAAAATCCAGCCCAGTGATGGGATCCAGGCTCTGCTCGGCTTTCGCATCCCAGTAGAGGCGCACCTGACGATCGCCGGGAACGGCCGTCATGGTGGGGGTGATCGGCGGCTTGAAGAAGCGGTAGTTCTGGTTGTAGATGGTCTGCACGGTTTTGGCGCTGGTCAGGAGATCGTCCAGCGTCTCGCCGCACAGGAGCGCCATGGAGATGCGCTTAGTCTCTCCGCGTTTCAGGGAGATGTAGCCGGACCCGAAGATGAAGACGATGTCCTGGCTCTGCTGGATCGAACCGAAATTGCGGGGGACGACGCGTGTCCACATCGAGGCATCATTGGACACCTGATCGGCATTCCATGTCCAGCTGTTGAAGCTTGTCAGGCCGATCTGGTCTGCCTCGTCAAGATCGGTCAGCTCGTAGTTCGGCTCGCCCGGGAAGAGCGGATCCAGAGAGCCGTCGGGAAGCCGGAGGCCCGGGGTCGGATTGCCGTCTCCCTCGCCCTGGTCCTCGGTGCGCGGGACACCATCGATCCCAACGTCGTCCTGGAGCGGATTCCAGTCACCATCGTTGTCGATGCCGTCGTCCTGTCGCTCATCGATCATACCATCCCCGTCATCGTCGATGCCGTTGGTAGGATCGCCGGGACTTTCCAGAAACTTGCACCCCAGGTAGCCGAGCTTCAGGCCCCGCGCCCCCTTCATGTCGGGATCCCAGAAGTAGACGAGACTCCGGGAGTAGACCGGCACGCTCTCGACGGCACCGGTGGAGTCGTACGGCGGGATGAAGAACCCGTTGTCGTCCTGGTTCTCCCCGCACGACTGCGGGCAGCCTCCGCCCAGATCGGGGTCACCGTAGATGCCGAAGACCACCGAGTCGAGGTCCTTGTCACTCACATTGGTGATCGTGTAGACGAAAAAGATCGTGTTCTCGGCCAGCGCATTGCTCCACTGAAACGCTCGGCCGTCGATCCTCAGACCCAGGCCCCGACGTGTCGAGTCGCCCACGAACGGATAGTAGGGGAACTCTGAATTGTCGCGGTCGTCCATCGCCCAGAAGACCTCCTGGTCCGCGCTCGGGACATCCTGCGAGAGGTAGCCGGGCCAGACATAGCGGCCGAGCGTCGGATTATACCACTCTCGCGGCCAGCTATCGGGTTTGCCGTCGCCATCGGCATCGGGCGCGGGGTTGGAGGCCATGGTCTGCTGCGTGGGGTCGGCAAAGCCCGGCAGGGGTTGCCAGGTCCAGAGCGTGTCACCGGTCGGGTTCACTTCGCGAAGGCTGGGATAGTCCCAGATCGCATCAGTGACGATCAGGAGCCGGTTGGTCGTGTCTCTGCTATTGGGAACCGAGGCGGCGACGATGGGACAGAACTGGAAGATGTAATCGAGGTTCCGCCAGACGAGGTTATTCACACCCCGGAGCAGCCCGTAACCAGGCGCAATCCCGCCGTAGTTGTAGAGCTCGACGGCGATCTTGTTTCCATTCATAAAGTATGACTTCCGGTCCTGGACACCGGCGATCTTTTCCAGGGAACTCCGGATGTCGGGTTTCTGGTAGTGTTCTGGGGGCAGAGGGAGTTGGCCGGCGGGGGGGGTCTCAGCCAGGCGGGCGTTGATATAGGCCTTCGTCGCCTCGATCTCCCGCCGGGTTGTCTCATCGGAGCCACGGGCGGAGGAGGGCAGAGTGGCGAACGCGAGGATGGCGCACAGGATCAGAAGTCTTCGAAGCATGGCAGTCACTCCCCTCAAAACTCTATCGAGAGACCGAGCCGCACCTCCCGCGGTGGCAAGTAGAACTGCGGCTGGACGAAATATTCGCTTGCCGGCTGCACGCCCGGCACTTCCGAGGCGATCTTCTCGGTCTCCAGCGCCGGACCCTGTGTCATCAGAAGCGTGTAGGTCGCCCGTCCCGTATCGGTATAGACCAGGCGTTCGTTGAGCGTGTCAAACAGATTGTAAACCTTCAAAAACACCGACAGCCCGAAGGCCCCCAGATTGAACGTCTTGTCGGCCAGCAGATCCACCGTTGCCTGCTCGGGTTTTCGTTCGCTGTTGGTCCTGAGTTCAATCGAGCGCCCGAAATCCTGCGGCGTATAGGGAAGGCCCGTTCCGAACCGGCCAACCACAGCGATGTTCCAGTCATTGGGCCGGCCGACCGAGATGGTGGCATTGAGCGTGTGTGTCTGGTCCCAACTCAGGTAGACAGGGATCTTCTCCGACTGACGGCCGGAGGAGAGATCCAAGAAGAAAGCGTCGGCATTGGTCTCGTTCCCTTCGGCAACCTGGAACGTATAGTCCACCGAGACGCCCAGAAGATCCCCCGCCGTACGGCGTTTGGTGAGTGAGAAGGTGATCCCGCGGATATTCGCATAGTCCTTGTTGACGTACTTGAAGTAGGTCTCATCCGAGCTGATGCGGATCTGTTGCAGGGCCAGCAAATCGCGCACATCCTTGTAGAACCCCGTCACATTGATGGCCAGGTTGTCGGCGAGTTGCTGCTGGAGCCCGAGCTCATAGGTGACGGTCTTTTCCGGGTTCAGGTCTGCATTCCCGAAGACGGGGCTCCCGGTGGCAAAGCTGGCCTTGAAGTCCGGGTTGGTGTAGAGGTACTGAAACGGCGGCATCTGGAAGAAATGACCGTAGGAGAAGTGGATGATCCCCCGGTCGGTGATCGGGAAGGAGACTCCCAGGCGGGGGCTCCACTGGTGTTTGGGGGATGCAGCTGCCAGCACGGAGTTCGGATCCACATCCGGCGGCAGGGTCGGACTGTTCGGCGTTGGAACGAAGATATCCGGCGCGTGCTGTGAACGCGCCCAGAAGTAGTCGTAGCGGAGGCCGACATTCAGGATCAGGCTCTCGAACTCCATCTTGTCCTGGAGGTATGCAGAGATCTCCTCGGGGAACTTCACGTAGGCCGTGTGGCTGGCGGTATTCGTCCCCGGGATGGTGGGAGCAAAGTACCGGACCGTGTCCCGGAGGACGGAAAAGCTCCGGTAGTCGATCTGGTGGCTCCGGTATTCGACGCCGGATTTCAGCTCATGGCTCTGCGTTAGCTGGCTTGTGATGTCTGCCTTCAGGGCTCCGCTCTGCGTGCGCTGGTAGAAGTGCCCGTTCTGTGTGCCGCCGGCGCGGAAGGTATAGGTGGAGGCGAGGACATCCTTGTAGTCCGGTTGATAGAGATAGTCGCCGAGAACGCCGGGCCCGGGGTCGGGATAGCGGCCGTCGGCCCGGACAACATTGGTGTCCAGGCTCATCCCGGCGTGGAAGGAGACTTCAGCACCGCTCGGGTCGACGAGCGGATAGAGGTACGACCGAAAATCGCTAATATTGTAGGAACCGCGGACGGTGTAGAAGGTCGTGCTGCTGATGGCGTGCCGGAACTCCAGTGCATTGAGCCAGCCCCAATCGAAGCTCGTCGGGTTGGCCTCGGGGTTGTACTTAAGGCTGTGGTTGTAGGACTGGTACTCAGAATTCGAATAGAGGAGATCGTACCGGAGCTTCATTGTCGGGGTCACGGCAAAGGAGAGTTTTCCGGTCGCGCTGAACTGGGTGCTTGGGTTCATCGGAACGATCGCACCGTCGCCGGTCGCGATGACGGTGATGTCATTGGGATTGAGCGGATCCTTGTAGACGTAGTCGGTGGGATTGTGCTGGCGGATGCCGTTCAGGTACCCCTTGCTTTTGTCGTAGCGAGCCGACAGGAAAACCGAGAGCAGATCGTCAGTCAGCGGAATGGGGCCGCTCAAGGTTCCCTCCAGCACCATCCGGTTGAACGGATCGTAGTCGTCGATGGCGGTAAAAACGTCGGTCCGCGAGCTCACCATGTCACCGGTGTAGTACGAGAGGCTTCCGCGATACTCTTGCCCCCCCTCCTTGGTAACGGTGTTGACGACTCCGCTGAGGGCGTTGCCGTACTCGGCGTTGAAGGTCCCGCTCACCACCGAGAGCTCCTGGATTGCGTTAGTCGCAATCTGCACGGACCGGCTGTTGTCAAAGGGGTTCACAATAGACACCCCGTTGACCGTGTAGGAGATCTCGGTCGAGCGTCCGCCCCGGATGTGAATCTCGCCGCCGGCTCCCTGAATGATGCCTGCCTGGAGCGTGAGCACCTGGGTGACGTTTTCGACCGGGAGCGCCGCGATCGTCGAAGCATCAACCACTGCCTGTGTGGAGGTGAGGTCCCGCCGGACCATCGGGGCCTCGGCCTCGACCTCGACTGCCTCCAGCGTGATCGCCTCGGTGCCCAGCTCAACATCGACCCGTGTTGTGAAGTCAATCGAGACCTTCACGCCGGTATAGCGACGCCGCTGAAACCCGACGCCCGAAGCGACGACGGTATAGGTGCCAGGCGGGACGCTCACGATCGTGAAGCGACCGTCCAGATCAGTGCTGGCCCCCATGGCCGTCCCCTCGACCACAACGCTGATGCCGACGAGCGCTTCGCCGGTTTCAGCATCTCTGACGCGGCCGGCGATTTTGCCGGTCTCGCCGGCCGGAACAGAGGTCACGACAACAACGAGGCACAGCGCAACACAGAGAAGCCGAGAGATCATCTCCATCCTCCTGAAAGCGCCTGCTGCTAAGGTGGGACGGGGCGAGCCCGCCCCTTGCGAATGAAAAGAACGAGAGCCTCTGGCGAGGAACTCGCCTCGGCCCTTCGTCAAGGCATGGTTAGCACGACTCCCGCTCGCTCAGCGGGGAAACGCTTTCGTCTGTCGCACAGCTTTCAGACACGGGGCACAGGCACTCCCTTCGCGGGCGCGAAGGAGGAGCCACTAAAGACACGGGCCGTCCCCGATCGACGCATCACCGGTAGCCTCTTCCGGCAGAGGCATCCTCTGGGATCGATGCCTCTTACAGTGTTACACGTGATGAGCGGTCGGTGAAGGCAGGCCGATTGTGAATCCTGCGTAGTAAATCGGGAATGAATGCGGAATGACATTCCCTCTGCCCGAGGGAAGAGCCCGATGCTTTCGTGCATTGTAGCCCAGATTCAGCAGAATGTCAAGAATGCAGGCCGCTTGCGAGGTCCCCGATAATGAGGAGGGACCCGGGGGATCCACGCGCATCCGCCGCACGTGATAAAGCCGCGTGGGAGGAAGCATCGCAGAAGTCCCTCCAGCCTTCGCTTCTCCTGGCGAGGCGGCTCGGGAGGAGAGGGCTCAGACCGATCGGCTGGTCTCTCGACCGGTGGCGGGGGGTTTCCACCGGAGACGGCGGGCGCCGAGGAAGGAAGCCACATAATGGGGTGTCACCCCTTGCAGTTTCTTTTAATTATCCTGAACTTCCGGTGCCTAAGTGGTCAACCTCGTCCTCGGCATCCCGCAGTGAGGGCGATGCAGATTCTCTCGCAGAGCATACGTTCGGTCATGCCAGGGGGAAACAAGTCTGATCCGACCACGTCATTCGGCTGGCCGTTATGGAGTCCTTCGAGTGCAGGGATCTCGGATCCAGAGGGAGGGATCCAGGTTCCCCCGCCACAGCAGGCGGCCTCAGCGAAAATGCTGTTGATTTCTTGTGCCTCAACTCACCCTCTCACTCATCATCCATTCTCAGGAGGTGCCGATGAAGCCATTGAGAGCAGTGTCCTGGGTCCTGGTTCTCTTGCTTGTGGGAACGCTCCCCCTTGCCGCACAGACCGATCTCTATGCGCGCAAGTATATCATTCCCTACCCCGCAGCGAACATCGCATGGGGAGATGCAGTCGCCGGAGTCGATTTTGACGGCGACGGGTTGCTCGAGATCTACGCTGTAAACAACAACATGTACGATGCTCCCGATGAGTTAATACCGGCGATCTACAAGTACGAACTCGACACGGTCGCCAACGCCTGGAACATCGTCTGGGGCGACACCTTGACCGACATCCTGGGACAAAACACTTGGCCGGCGCTGACCTACGGCGACTGGGATCAGGACGGCAAGATGGAGATCATCTGGGGTCCGGTGAACAATTTCGTTCCTGGGAACGAGACTCCTGACCGCATCATTGTGTACGAAGAGGCCGGTGATGGCAGCGACGTGATGGGCGTTGATGATGGAGCCGGCGGCTATCGGCCCAACGCACGGTGGAACATTGTCAGCGAAGCCAGCTTCAACCTCCGCCCGTTCCGCTGGGAGCTCGCCGACATGGACTACGATGGAGAACTTGAGCTCGTCTTCTGCGAACGCGCATCGTCTTCCGCAGGCGTCGGCTTCAAGGTCGGCGTTGTCTCCGTCAGCGACATCCCCGACAACGGCGATGGCTCGGAAACCTGGACGCTCGAGGCATCCGGCAACGGCATCCCCACGGCCGGCAACACGGTGTACGACATCGTCGTGATCGACAGTACGGCGTTCGCGTTCCACGCTACCGCGACAAACGGCACCGTCACACGCATTCGCTACCGCAACGGAGCCTACATTGTTGATGCCGACTCTACCGCACCGAAGGGGGTAACCCAAGGGGGTGGGTTCAAGAACGCCGCAGTTGCTGATTTCGACGGTGATGGGGTCAAAGAGATCATGATGGGGAGTTACGCCGGCTCCATCAGCAACGATATGACCATCCTTCAAGTGACCGCAGGAGGGGACTCCCTCGTGGGGGGCCTCCTATTTGACCCCACCACGTTACTCGGCGGGGGCCGCATCGCTGGTAGTGCGGTCACTGACGTCGACAACGACGGCAATATTGACGTCCTCTTTGGGGGAGGGCGTGATTGCCCCACCCCGGGTGCGATCATGCGCGTCGAGTACAAGGGCGCCGGGGATGTTCTCGATCCCGCGAGCTACGACTTCTCGATTCTGGAAAGCGGTTACGGATCAGGCAGTGAGAGGATTGATTTCGTCCACGCCTTCAATCTGGATGCAGATCCAGAACCTGAGATTCTCTTTGGCTCCGCCTATGGTGGCGACTATGATTACCCGATGGTAATTCTGGACCGTGTGACTGTAGCCTCTGCTCCCGAGCCGATCGCTGATGTCCGGGTCTCGACCAACGCCGATCTCACGCCCGACAGGGCCGGCCAGACTGTCACGGTGATGGGGACGGTCACCTCCATCAACATGACTGCCAGCGCAAACCGCTTTTCCTACAACATTCAGGACGCCAACGCCGGGGTCAATATTACCAAGGCTTCGCAGCCCCTGGGCGGTCCCGTCTACGCGATCGGCGACCGTCTCATCGCAACGGGGGTCGTCGGCCAGTTCAGTGGGGTGACCCAGCTTGACATCACCGGTGATCTGGCCACCGATGTGATTCCGATGGGCCCTGTCTATCAAGTTGCACCGATCACGCTCACGATCGATCAGTACCTGGCCGATGCCGAAGCCTACGAGAGCCGCCTGATCAAGTTCAACGGGATGGCGAAGACTGCCACCTCGGCGTCTTGGCCCAATCCCGGCAGCAGCGCGAACATGACTTTCTGGGACGGGTCTACCGAGCTGACACTCCGCATTGACAGTGACTCCGACATCGATGATAGCGTGGAAGTCACCTATCCGGTCAACGTACAGGGTTCGGCCTCCCAGTTTGACAACAGCGCTCCCTACGACGGTGGCTATCAGATCATCCCGAACTTCTACAGCGACTTCACGCAGGGTGTCTCGACATCTCCAAATCCCAATTTCGCCCTGCAGAACCCGGCCGACGGAAGCACGGTTGTGTTGGACGACGCAGCACAGGTGGTGACATTTGATTGGGCCGCTGCTGTTGATCTGGACGGCAGCGCTCTCACCTACCAGTGGTACCCCGTCGGCGGCAGCCTTGTCCCCACGGGGAACAGCGGAGCCGACACACTGCTTGAGCGCACCGGAGCGGAACTCCTGACCTTCCTCGGAGCCGCTGACACCGTTGAGCTGAAATGGACTGTGTTCGTAAAGGATGACGGTCCAGCAGTCCTGAACCGGGATACCTCCTCCGTCACGCTCGTCCGGGGAGCCATCGTGGGTGTTGGTGAGGAGCCTGCCGTGCCGACCAGCTTTGCGCTGCAGCAGAACTACCCGAACCCCTTCAACCCGACGACGACAATCCGCTACGCCCTGCCCGTCCAGTCCAGTGTGAGGCTGCGGATCTATGACGTGGTGGGTCGCGAGGTGGCCACGCTGGTCGATGGCGTTGTGACGGCAGGGTATCATAGCGTGGACTGGAACAGCACCAACAGCGCAGGCGCCCTTCTCTCGAGCGGCATGTATTTTTACCGCCTCGAAGCACGCCCGACCGATGCGAGGGAACCGTTCGTTGAGATGAAGAAGATGATGCTGTTGAAGTAGTCTTCGGTGCTCCCGGACGTGCGGGAGCCCGAGCCTCGAGAGCCCCGGCCGATGTCGACCGGGGCTCTTTTGTTCCTGCGGCAGACACATCGTTCCACCCGGCAGAAATCCCCGCCAGGCCTTGCGCCTTTCATGTAAACTGTTAGAATAGAGGTTCCCCACCATGGGGTCGTCACTGGCTTTTTCTGGGGGGGGACCTCATCCCCCCACTTTTGCCCTCATCGCGTCATCATCGCTTTTTCAACTCCACCCATAACCCAAGGAGGAACCATGAGACCTTCGCGCCTTTTGTTGTCCGGCCTCATCCTCACCCTAGCCCTAGGCCTGGTGCTCAGTGAGCGGGCCGAGGCAAACGTCTTTGCCTCGGCTGTCCGGGTCACCCAGGAAGGATCCGACGGGCCGTTCGACGGCAGCTTCACCGATGGCACCGGAGCCGAGATCAGGTTCGTCCTGAGCGACCGGGCGGATTCGGTGACGGTGAACATCTGGACCGCCACCAACCCCACGACACTGGTCCGCACCATCACGGCCTACAGCTTCACCGCGGGCGATACCTCAATCATCTGGGACGGCGACGACAATTCGGCGACGCCGGTCGGTTCTGGCGAGTATCGCGTGGTGGTCACGACCTTCGACCAGGGCTACGCCGACTATACCGAGATCTACTATGCCCAGCCGGCCATCTTCACCCGCGGCGTCACCGCCATAACGAACCCCGCGCTGAGGAATTTCGGGTTCATCTTTTCGGCCAGCAACGGTGGCTATGTCACAGGTATTGCTCGCCACTCGGCCGATGGCCTTCAGTGGGGCGATGTCAAGGGGAACGCAAAACTCTCCAACACCGGTGCGACGGTCGGACCGCTGAACCTGCGCTACAGCTCCGAGGCCGATCAGGAGGGGTACGTCTATCTGATCGGACGGGACAACAGGGAAGTCTACCGGTATCACACCGATACACTGGATGTTGCGCTGGTGGATTCCGGCGGGTACGAGACGATCATTCAGGGGCTCGCCGTCCGCGGCACGGGTGCAAACCGCTACCTCGCGGTCGCGGGCTATGAGAACGTGTACGGTTTCCCGCTGGGGAACAACGCCGGCTATTTCGGCCCCAAGGACATGCTCCTCGATGGTGACACGACCTGGACCTTCTGGGACGTGGCCTGGGGCCGCAGCCCTGACGATATTATGGGCGACTCCACGCTCTTTGTGACCTTTTTCCGAACGGCGGATGTCAGCGAGCCCGGCGTGGCCAAATTCGACCTGCGCGGCTATGACGGCACGCCGTTGACGATGGCCGATGCTGTCTGGACTGCCTCGCTCGACACCGCCGGGCGGGCCACGACGATGGTGCTGGCCAAAGGCATCGACATGATGGGCTATGAAGATATGGTCTACTTCGTCATTGCCCGCCCTGCCGATGCAGGCGTCCAGGGCATCTACAAGGTGGCGGGGCTCAACACCACGCCCTCGATCGAGTTCATCTATGCAGACAAAGCAGACAATATTGCCGAATTCCGGGGAGACATCACGCTGGATGCGGCAGGGAACATCATCTTCTTCGAGAACTCCAACGAAGAGGTCGTCCTCATCTCCCCGCCCACCGGTCAGAATTCTTTCTTTACAAGCGGGCTTGACACCATTCTGGTGTTCGATGCCGAGCCCATCTCGGATGTCAGGGCCAGCACCGTGGATTACTACGTTCCCGACCGACTGGGCGATACGGTCACGGTGGCCGGAGCTGTGACCTCGGTAAACTTCACGGCCAGCGCCAACCGCTTCAGCTACTACATCCAGGATGAGACAGGGGGCATTAACATCACCAAAGGCAGCGAGCCGTTGGGCGGACCCGTGTACGATATCGGTGACCGGCTGCTGGCCACGGGTCGTGTCGGGCAGTTTGCCGGACTGACCCAGCTTGAGATCATCGGAAACCTGGCCGACAACGTGAAGTTGCTCACCACAGGGCTCTCGGTGGACCCGATGGAGGTGACGATTCAAGAGTATCTGCAAGATCCCGAGGCCTACGAGGGTCTCTACATCAAGCTGATGGGCGTGACCAAAGACGCGACATCACCTGTCTGGCCGGGCGCGGGTTCCAGTGCCAACATGGTCGTCACCGACGGGTTCGAGACGCTCATTCTCCGTCTTGACTCCGATACGGAGATTCCGGGACAGACCGAGCCCACCTATCCGGTGAACATCCTTGGCGTGGGAACACAGTTTTCCTCTATCGGCGTCGTCGACGACGGATACCAGATCACACCGTCCTTCTACGCTGACTTCGAGCAGGACGTGAACGTGCTGCCCGACCCGCGCTTCGCGCTTCTCTCACCCCCCGACGGCGCCACGATCGTGCTGGACAGCACGACGCAGAGCTTCACCATCAGCTGGGAAGCGGCCGTCGACCTGAACGACGACCCGATCATCTACCAGTGGATCCCGCTCGGGTTTCCGCCGGTGAACGCCGGGCAGGACACCTTCGTGGTCAGAACCGGCGAGCAGCTCCGCACCTATCTGGGCGCCGCCGACACGGTCGAGCTGATGTGGACGGTCGTGACGAAGGACGCCGCGCCGGATCTGGTCTACTGCCAGGACACCTCGATGGTGAGGATCGTCCGCGGGACCATCACCGGGGTGGGCGGCGAGGAGGAGGTGCCGACCACATTCGCCCTCTCACAGAACTACCCCA
>Ga0209536_100009398_pt1 | contig 14544 bp, 13 predicted proteins | sample DeeMarSeWOR28_12_FD_187461 | JGI IMG/M metagenome (GOLD analysis project Ga0209536, IMG submission 187461) | Marine sediment microbial communities from White Oak River estuary, North Carolina - WOR-2-8_12 (SPAdes) (version 2) | ecosystem: Environmental > Aquatic > Marine > Intertidal zone >...
ACACCCGCTAAGGCCCTTCAAACAGTCAGACGACTTCGAAACGGCTCACCTTCCCGGCCTTGCTGGGGTTTATCTGCCGGAGTTTTGTGGATAACCGTATTAAAGATAACCGCGAGAACTTTTTTGGAACCAGATGGAATCGTACGCTTAATCGAGTCTGACCGTCTGTTGGGTTTTATAAGGAAAAATTGGAGGAAATAAAAATGACAGTACAATTTTCAGATGAGCAGATCGCGCTGAAAGAGCTGGCTCAGGACTTTTTTATAAAGGAAGTCAAACCGGTTGCGGCCGAAATCGACGCGCGGCCCGACCCCAGGGATTGTTATCCCGCCGAGCTGATCAGGAAAGCATCCCAGATCGGCTTGAGAACCCTGGGCCTGCCCGAAGAATACGGGGGCGGCGGTGCGGACGTGGTGACCAAAACCCTTCTTTTGGCGGCCATGACGGAAATTGAGCCGGGGACGGCAAAATGTCTGAGCCAGTGCTGGAAGGTCATGCAGGTCATCAACGAAGGCGGTACACAGGAACAGAAGAAAAAGTTTTTCACCATGTTCGCCGAGGACCATGATTGCACCGGTTCCGTTCTTTTGTCGGAACCCAACGCCGGAAGTGATACGCTGCTGGACCCGGAGGATATCAAGGCCGGCGTTTCATTGAGAGCCGACGAAGATGGCGACGACTATGTGCTCAACGGAACCAAGCACATGTCGTCGCTGATCAGTTTTTCAAAGGTCCTGATCGTGTATGGCCGGACCGACCGCACCGTGACCTCTAAGGCGGGGACGACCACGTTTATCGTACCTCCGGAAGAAATGTCCGGCATCACCTACGGGCAGATCCACAATAAAATGGGATACCGCCTGTACCCCAACGGCGAGTCCTTCTGGGACAACGTGCGGGTTCCCAAGGCCTATATTCTTGACGAGGTGAACAAAGGGCTGGCCTCGCGCGCCAAATTCGGCGCGAGCGTTGAGGTCGCCGCGATGACCCTCGGCATCTGCAAGGCCATATACAATCTCGCGCTGGAGCATGCCAGGACCCGGGTGCAGGGGGGCCGGACGATTATCGGACATCCCACCGTGGGAACCATGCTGGCCGATATGAAGATTCTGACCGATACCCTTGAAACTTATTTGTTCGACATCGCCTGTCAGATCAGGGACAACCCGAAATTTGACCGGGGCAAGGCGACCTACACCAGCATTTTTTCGCGGGATTGCTTCACGAAGATCATGCTGCTGGCGCTTGACGTCATGGGGGGGGTCGGAATCATGCGGGATCATCCCATGGAAAAATTTCTAAGGGACGGCATCACCTGGCTGCATGCCAGCGGCACCAACTCGCTGAACAAGCTGAGGGTCGCGGCAACGCTGCAACGGTAACGTCTCCTTTTCCTTAGCCTGCATTTCTCACAAGTTTGATTTGTTCATTTGCAAGGCTTTCGGGGTGAAGCTGTATATGCATACAGCCAACCCCGGATAACGCAGAAAATGGGCGAATCAGGCTTGCCCGAAGGCGAAAGAATTTGTTTTTAAAAATGGTCTTATTCATTAAACTAACTGGTGTTTGAACCGCAACAGCGAACGCATTTCCCGCAGCTTGTTGGAGCGAAGCGGAAATCCCGCCGCCGGGGCTGCGGGGTTAGCGAGCGAATCTTTAAATCGGACAAAGAGTCCTTACGGTCGAAGGTTCCCTGCAGCTTGTCGGAGCAAAGCGGAGATCCCGCCTTGCGGGGCTGCAGGGTCTTCAATAATTAACCCAATGCATTTGTAAGCTTTTGTTTTAAATGAAAAAATTTTATCATATCATCTTTAAAACAAATTCTTTATGAGAAATGCGGTTTAGAGACAGGTGGACATGTCAACCACTTTGATAAAAAACGGGGTTCTGGTCAGCTCCGCGGCAGCCGTTGCAGCCGATATGCTCATACAAAACGGACGGATTGTTGCCGTGGGTGAAGATCTGGCCTCAGGATCCGATGCCCGGGTCATCGATGCGGCGGGACGCTATGTTTTGCCCGGCGCCGTGGACGGCCATGTGCACATGATGGACCCCGGTCATACGGAACGCGAGGATTTCATCACCGGCACCATGGCGGCCGCGCGCGGCGGTGTGACCACCGTGATCGAACACCACCGCACCGAGCCTCAGGTATTTGATGCCGCGCTCTTCGAAGAAAAAAAACAGTATCTCGGGGGCCGTTCCTGTGTCGACTTTGCGCTGATGGGCGGCTTAAACCTTTCCAATGTGTCCCGACTGAAAGGGATGTGGGATGCCGGAGCGGTTTGCTTTAAAGGCTTTACCTGCTATCTTCACGGCGCCGAGGCCTTGCTGTCCGGGGACCTGATCGAGATCATGGCGGAGGTCAAGAAGTTCAACGGCCTTGTTCAACTGCACTGCGAGGATGATTCGGTACTAAAGAAGAACGAAGCGCGCCTGAAAGCGGCCGGCCGAAAGGACCCGGAAAGCGTGGCTGAATTTAGGTCGATGGAAGCCGAACGCCTGGCGGTTCTGAATGTCATTGAGCTTGTCAAGATGACTGCTGCACGGGTGGTTGTGGCCCATATCAGCCTGCCGGACCTGGTTCGATCCATCGCCGAGGCCAGGCAAAACGGCGCGCCGATCTATTCGGAGTCATGCGGTCAGTATTTCTTTCTGACTCTGGACGACCTCAAGCAAAACGGACCCTTCAACAAATTCACCCCGCCGCCGCGGGACAAATCCCACGTAGACGGCATGTGGGCGGTGCTGGCCGGAGATCTCCTGGACATGGTCAATACCGATCACTGCCCCTTCCCTGAAAAGGAAAAGGAAGCCGGCCGGGAGGATATCTGGAAAGCCCCTTTCGGCATACCCGGCATTGAAACCACGACGCGCATACTGCTGGATGGGGTGGCCGGCGGGCGCATGGATATCCGCCAGATTGCCCGGGTCCGGTCGGAAAATCCGGCCAGAATCTATGGGCTGTCTGACCGCAAAGGATTTTTACTCCCGGGATATGATGCCGATATCGTTATTTTGGATCTGGAGACCGAGGCGGTATTGAAAAACGAAGACGTGGTTTCAAAGTGCAAGTGGACGCCGCTCGCAGGCCGCCGCATCAGAGGCGACGTCGTGATGACCATGGTCAGGGGCAAGGTCGTCATGCAAGGCGGCAAGATAACGGCGAGGGAAGGGTGGGGGAATTTTGTGCCTCGCATGGAAGGCCGCGCCTGAAAGGCGGAAGCGGTCCGAATCTTAAAAGGGGATGCATACTCGAAAGGAATGTAGCCGAATGGAAAAAAAATATGTGGTGTCTCTTAAGGAAGCGACAACAGGGGTCCTGCACGGAAAAGCCGGGACCTTCAGGGTCCTGATTGATGAAGAAAGCAGCGGCGCCAAGCATTTTTCCCTGTTGATCAACACGATGAATGCCGGCGTGAAAGGCGCTGAACATAAACACGAAGTGGAACACTGCTGGTACATATTGTCCGGCAGCGGAACCATGTATATCGCCGGAAAATCCTACAAACTCGAACCTGAAACGGCGGTTTACGCCCCCGCAGACACCTTGCACCGAATCGATGTCGATCCCGGTGAAGATCTGACTTATGTCCTCATTTATGCCCCCCCCGGGCCCGAACAGCAGCTTAAAAAAAGCGGCGAACACGCTTTTGATCCCAAATAGGCGCCGGCAGGAGTCTTGAACTTGAATTCAAAACGTCTTGCGGGAAAGTGCGCCGTGATCACCGGCAGTGCCGGCGGGATTGCCATCGCCACGGCCTTATCTTTTGGCAGGGAAGGCGCTAATGTCGTCGTGGTTGATATCGACCAGCCGGGTGTGGAAGAAACCGCCGCCCTCGTGGCTGCAGAAGGGGCCGGGGTAAAAGCCCGCGTCGCGACGTCACCTCCCGTACAGACGTGCGGCGGGCATTTTCCCAAGCTGCCGATTTTCGTTTGAAATTTACCGGAGAATTAATTAAACATAAATTGGGCGGTCAAACGGCCGTCATAACCCGTGAGCCCGCGGTGCATTCCGCCAGGTTCTTAACCGTTTGCATAACACGAGGCCCGTTTTCCATGGCACTAGTTAAAATAAAACCCTTCGAGTATCACCGGCCTGCCGACCTTGACGAGCTGCTGCTTTTACTTGAAAAATACGGCGGTGAAGGCAGGATTATCGCGGGGGGGACGGATCTGGTCCCCCAGTTCAAGGCCAGAGAGGTGCCTACACCCAGACACCTCTTTGATATTGAAAACCTCGATGAGCTGAACTTCATCGGGGAGAAGGCCGGTGCCGTCAGGATCGGCCCGGTCGTTAAACACAGCGTTTTGCAGACCTCTGCGGTGGTTCGGAAAAAAACGCCTGTTTTGGCCGAGGCTGTCGGCCATCTGGCGACACCGCAGATCCGCAACGTGGGAACCATCGGCGGGAACCTCTGCAATGCGTCCCCGTGCGCGGATACGGCTCCGCCTTTGATGGTTCTGGGGGCCGGGTTGAAAATTATAAGCCCGGGAGGTGAACGCATCGTTCCGGTGGAAAAATTTTTTTCATCCGCTAAAATAACCGCCCTCAACACAATGGAAGTATTGGCCGAAATAATCGTAGATCCACAGCCGGAAGGGTATGGCGGGGCCTTTATGAAGGTCGGCAGAAGGGCGGGACACGATATGGCGCTGGCCAGCGGGGCCGCCCTGGTCAAGCTGCAAAAAGGCCGGATCGAGGATGTTCGCATCGCTTTAGGCTCGGTGGCGCCCACGACGATACGGGCCCCAAAAACCGAGGATTATCTCATGGGTAAAAAATACAGCGAGAAAAACGTGCTGCAGGCGGCCGAGATCGCCGCAGCTGAAATCAAGCCGATATCGGATGTTCGGGCCTCGGCTGAATACCGCAGGCATGCCGTCCGGGCGATTATTGAAATGACCCTTGAAAGGGCCGCCAAGGCAACCGAGAGATAGCTTAAAGGATAAACGAGACATGGTGAAAATAGAGTTCATTTTAAACGGCGTTACGACCCGACTGGAAGTTAATTCCCATGAGACGCTGCTGGACGTGCTGCGCTACCGGTTGAAGCTGACGGGCACCAAGAAGGGCTGCAATCGTGGGGAATGCGGCGCCTGCACGGTCATCATGAACGGAAGGCCGGTAAACGCCTGCCTCATGCTGGCGCCGAAAGCGGACGGAAAAGAGATTCTGACGATAGAAGGTTTGGGCAGCCCGGAAAGGCTCCATCCCATACAAAAGGCTTTTTTGAAACACAATGTCGCTCAGTGCGGTTTCTGTATCCCGGGCATGATCATGTCGGGGAAAGCGCTGTTGGATCAGAACAAAAAGCCCACCAAGGATGACGTGCGGCAGGCGCTGTCCGGAAACCTGTGCCGGTGCACCGGGTACCTGCCGATAATCGAAGGGATTTTAGAAGCTTCCGGGAAGCGCGCAAAAAGGAGATCTAAAAAGTGACCGCAACGGCATATAAGTTTGTTGGAAAATCTTTGCCCAAAACCGACGCCATGGACAAGGTCTTGGGAGCGGCCAAATATACCGAGGATATGGAACTGCCCGGGATGCTCCATGCCAAACTGCTCCGGAGTGAATTTCCGCATGCCAGGGTTCTCGACATCGATACCCGAAAGGCGGAAAAACTTTTCGGGGTGCATGGGGCCATCACAGCTAAAGATATCCCGGTAAATACCTTTGGCTACAACTTTAAAGATCAGGTGGTATTTGCAGACGGCAAGGTCAGGTACATGGGCGACCCTTTGGTGGCCGTCGCCGCCGAAAGCGAGGAAATTGCCGAGACGGCCCTGGACCTCATAGACGTCGATTATCAGGTTTTGCCGGCCGTACATGATCCCCGGCTGGCATTAAAGCCCAAGGCGCCGAAAGTGCACGAGGGAGGAAATCTCTGCTTCCACCGCAAGATTCGCCTCGGAGACGTAAACAAGGGCTTCAGGCTTTCAGATAAAATCATCGCGGATCGTTTTACGACTCCGAAAATGGAGCACTGCCATCTGGAACCCCATTCCGGCATCGCGGTTTTCAACGAACAGGAAGGACTGACCATCTGGACATCGTGCGCCATGCTGTTTAATGTTCACCAGGAGCTCGCCAGAATCCTTCAAATCCCCTCCAGCAAGATCAGGATCATACATGCGATGTGCGGCGGCGGTTTCGGGGGAAAAAATGAAGTGTCCCTGGAGCCCTACATCGCCCTTTTGGCGATGAAAACCGGGCGGCCGGTCAAGATGACCTGGACCCGGGAAGAAGAGTTTAAGGGCTCCACCACGCGCCACAGCTATTTCATGGAGTATAAAACCGGCGTTAAGGCCGATGGCACCCTGATGGCCCGTGAAATAAAGCTGATTTCGGACAATGGGGCATATACGCAGCTGGGGGAGTCCCAGTTGACCAAGGCCAGTATTTTCGCGGCGGGCCCCTACAACATACCCCATGTTAAAGTGGACGGCTATCTGGTTTTTACCAACAATATCGTGGGGGGGGCCATGCGGGGCTTTGGTGTTCCGCAGGTGACCGCTGCGGTGGAAACCCACATGGACCATGTCGCAGAAATTTTGGGCATGGAGCCCCTGGACTTGCGGCGAAAAAATGCGATCGCATCCGGAGACCGGCTCGTAACCGGGCAGGTGCTGCATAACGTTCTGCTCAAAGAAACCATGCATAAGGCCGCAACGGAGGCCAAATGGCGCAAGGATTATGGGAAGGAAACCAAAGTCCCTTACATCAGGAGGGGGCGGGGCGTTGCGTGCATGCTTTATTCCATCGGGTTTACCGAGAAGCCCAACTCGAGTGGCGCCATGCTCAAGGTTAATCCGGATGGTTCCGTCGTGGTTCTGGTCGGCTCAGCGGATATGGGCCAAGGTTCCAACACGGTTTTATCTCAAATTGCGGCCGAAGCCTTGGGGGTGTCGGTTGACAGGGTTGCCATCGTTTCCGGCGACACCAAGACCACACCTCACTGCAGCGGAACCGTGGCCAGCAGAGTGACTTATGCCACGGGCAATGCCGTTCGGAGGGCCGCCGACCGGATAAAAGAGATTCTCTTTAAACCGGCTGCCGAAAAACTGACGGTCAGCATTGAATCGCTGGAAGCCGCCGCCGATTGGATATACGTGAAAAACAACCCTGAAAAGCGTATTTCCATCAGAGAGGCGGCCTTTACATCATACCAGCATCGAGGCGAGCCGGTCATCGCTTCCGGCCACTTTAACCCGCCGAACACCCCCTTGGACCTTGAAACCGGGCAGGGCGACCCCTTTCCAGCCTATGTCAGCGCAACTCAAATTGCCGAGGTTGAGGTCAATATCAAAACGGGATTGGCCAGAGTCGTAAGGATGGTCGCCGTGCACGATATCGGCAAGGCCATTAACCCCCAGCTGGTCAGGGGACAGATAACCGGAGGGATCCTGATGGGCATCGGCCAGGCGCTTACGGAAGAGATAATCCTCAACCAGGGCGAAACGCAAAACCCGAACTTTACGGATTATTTGATTCCCACCGCCAAGGACGCCCCGGAAATCAAAACCTTTTTGGTCGACAGCGATGAACCCACGGGGCCTTTCGGGGCCAAAGGCGTCGGGGAATCGGTCAACATCGCGACGGCCCCTGCTATTTTAAACGCCATTGCCGATGCGGTCGGCGTTCGAATAGGTGAGCTGCCGGCCACCCCCGAAAGAATTTTGCTGGCTTTAAAAAAAGCCCCTTAACCCACTTTTTCATGATCGATTTAAAACTCGCTGAAAAATTTTCATGAAATAACCGGGTTAAAAAGGCCAAGGCCGCGCCGTCTCAACGCATTTGCCGTGCTTTGAGTTCAGGGCGTAACCGGCGCGGGGGTTACCGCCGAAAAATCAGATGCTCCAGTACGAGTGCCGATACGACCCCGATCACAAAACCGTTTCCGAGAATCGGCTTTAACACGGCGGGAAAGGTGTCGACCACCGGCGCCGGCAGAAAAGCCACCACCGTGCCCACCAAAACCGGCAGCCCGATGACCAGGCCGCTGTTGAATTGAAAGCGCTCTTGATCATCCTCCTGAAAGGCAACCACGAGGCCGGCGGCGATCTGGGAGGAAAAGACATAGGTTAAGATACAACCGATGACCACCGAGGGGACTTGCGCGATGATTCCGATGACGGCCGGGAAGAACGCCAAAAGCCCGATGACGGCCGATGCGGGGAGCAGGGCAAAACGCGACGCACAGCCGGTGGAGGCAATCACGCCGGGGCTCAGCCCGACGTTGACCGTACCCATGACTCCGAAAAACCCCGCGGCGAGATTGGCCAGCCCGGTAAAGGTAATACCCCGCGATATCCGGCCGCCGGTTTCCGGAAGATCGAGCAAGGAGCGTACGGATTGGATCGAACCGAAATCGTTGATCGAGAGCGCCAGAAAACAAAAGAGAAAGGCAATCAGAAGCCCCGGTTCAATGGCCGGTTTGAAGATCATCCCGCTGAAGAATCCGGACACAAAGGATGTTTGGGAAAACAGATCCGGGGCTGCGGCTTTTGAAAATAATAGGAGATAGGCAACGCTTCCCAGAAGCATGGACCAGATGATCAGCGTCGATTTCCAGATCCCCGTCAATAGCCGGTGCATCAGGAACATCACCGATACCAGCGCGCTCGCGAAACAGAGATTGTAAAGCGGCGCCACGCCGCTGTCATCCGCGATTACCAGCTTGAGAATGGTGGGGGTCAGCGAGAAGGCGATCAATATCAAAACGGTCGCAACGACCCTTTTGGTGAAAAGCCGCTGCAAAAAGCCGAACAGCCCGCTGGCGGCCAGAAGCGTAATGACCAATCCCCCTGCCATGACCGAGGTATAGACGGCGTTGATTTCAAAGCTCCGGCCGGCAATAATCCCGATCAGCAGCACGGTTGCCGGCCCGCAGATCAGCGGCAGGCGATGGCCCCACAAGACCTGGCAAAAAACGGTAAGCGCGGTCAGGAAAAACATCTTCTGAAGGTAAACGATCAGAGCGGCCGGCCGGCTGAAGTGCACACTGCCGGCGACTTTCCCCAGAATGATGATCAGGGAGATCACGATGGCCGCCCATTGCAGGCCGAAGAGAAGTGATTTGCCAAAGGGGGGGCGCTGGTCAAGGCTGTATTCAAATTCCATATTTTACGCCCGCGGTTCAGCTGGCGGCGATCCAGCCGCCGTCGACGAACAATGTGTGCCCGGTAACAAAGTCGGATGCAGGGCTGGCAAGATAGATGGCCGCGTTGACCAGATCTTCACCCGTGGCCAGCCGCCCCAGCGGAATGCGGCTTAATATTTTCTCCAGTACCTTGCCCTGCAGCAGGCTCTGCCGGCTGGGCGTGAGCGTGGCGGTCGGCGCCAGGGCGTTCACCCGGAGACCGTCGGGGGCCCATTCGGCCGCCAGCGCTTCCGTAAGGTGTGAGACCCCGGCCTTAATGCCCCCGTAGACGGAGCGGCCCGGAATGATACTGCGGCTGAAAGTTGAACTGAGGTTGATTATTTTACCGTAACCCTGCTTTTTCATGAGGGCGCCGATGATCTGGCAGCAGAAAAAAAGACCCTTGAAGGAGGTGTCCATCATGGTGTCCCATTCGTCCTCCTGCATATCCCAGGCCGGTTTTGTCACGGTAAAGGCAGCGCTGTTGACGAGAATGTCCGCCCGGCCGAATTTGTTAAGAATGAAGTCCTTGAGTTTTTCGATTTCCCCTACTTTCGCAACATCCAGGACAAACACTTCGGCGCGTCGGCCGGATTTTTCAATTTCCGTTTTGGCTTCCTGCAGAAGATTTTCCCGCCGGCTGCAGACAATGACGTCCGCGCCCGCGTTGGCCAGCCCCAGCGCGATGTCCCTCCCGATGCCTTCGCTGGCGCCCGTCACTACCGCTACCTTATCTGCCAAATTGAATTGAGACAGGTGGTTTTCCATGGAACAATCCTCCTTATGGTTTTCCCGAAGTACTTTCAGAATTGATGAATAAGCACTTACACCTTTTCCTATAACATGAATGGGGGTCGTCGATTACGACGGTATAGGGAAAGTATTGTTCAGCCCGCAGTATGGATAAAGCGCTAAATTTCCTCTCCGCAAAAGATTGAAATCCGGCCTCATGCGGAGAATATGAGAATAAAAACAGGCCTCGGATTTAAACAAGATTTAGTGGGGCTGTCAAGAATAGAACGAAAAACAATGGGATTTCACATTGACAAAAGAGGCCGAGGATCATATTCAAATCAATTTAACCCGCAGTAACGATATGAAAAGACCGAGGTGGACATGCAGGCTCTTTACGCTCCGTTACGATGGACTTGCCCGCGGCGCGGGGAAAGGCTTTCAAACTCCCCATCGAATTAGATGAATTCAAAAGTCGGAGGGCTCCAGATGCAAGGCATTCAAGGGCGACGCCCTAGTCGGCTACTGCGAGCCCTTGGCAACGCAGGATCTGGAGTTCTCAGGCTTTCCCGAAGGGTAAACAACATGGCAACAATCGACCCCATCATTAAAGTGCACCGACGGTTGAAACTGCAAAGGGGTACTATTGGAATGATCTGCTTAAAAATATCGAATTGTTCTTTACTCTTTGCCGTGTTGTTTATGCAACGTTGGGGTTGATTGAATGGATATCTATAGTCCGGCGATTATTTTCCTGGTGTCCCTGCTGGCCGGTGCCTTTGGATCTCTGATCGGCGGCTCCAGTATCGTAACCATTCCCACGTTGATTCTTTTGGGCCTTCCGCCCCATGTCGCCATCGGGACCGATCGCTTCGGCATCAGCGGTGTGGGCGTGGCCGGCTGGGACGAATTTCAGCGGAAGGGAATGATTAATTACAAGGTCGGTCTGGTTGTCGCCATCCCCATTCTTTTCGGCTCCTTCATCGGTTCCAACCTGGTCCTGAAGATCAGCGAGGCACTTTTAAAAAACATCATTGTGATTACCAACATCATCATTATGGGATTCATCCTGATAAACCCCAAAATAGGCATCGAGAAACGGGCGACGGAGATAAAAAGGCATGAGTACGCCGTCGGTATCCTTCTGAGTTTTGTCGTCGGCATTTATGGCGGCTTTTATGGCGCCATGGCGGGCACCTTGTCAATGTACGTTCTGGTCGTGTGGTTTCAGCAGACCTTTATACAAAGTGCGGCGACCCAGAAGATCGGCTCGCTGTTCATGACCGTCACCGCGGCCACCGTGTTTACCATTCATGGCGCAGTCGATTTTTTTTTGGGTACGGCCATGCTCATCGGGTGCCTGATCGGATCTTATCTGGCGGCCCATTACGCCGAGAGGATTGGAAACGTCTGGATCAAAAGGCTATTTGTCATTTTTATGGTATTCGTCATCGTTAAATTGGTCCTTAACAGATAGGGAGGAAACTGTGGTCAAGGAGGACTTTGAGCTTGAGGCCCGGAAGAGCTTGGGTGAGAAAAATGTTGACCCGGCAAGCAAGGCGGGCATTGACAGGAAGCGCATGGGCCGGCTGGAACAGGCGCTTTTCCCCTATGAAAAACAATTGCGGCGCCAGGAGCGGTTCCGGCGGTTTCTGGGGGTAAGGGAAGTTGAGCAGCCCACCTATCGGAGATATGTCACCGGCCCCATCGAAAGGTTTGAAAAAACACGTATGGCCTTTCTTTGTATGCGCCCCGACAACCCCCACGGAGAAGCGCTCCGCAAAAAGTTCAAGGCTCAAACGGGCTACGACCATTATCTGTCTCCGCTTCCCTTTGCCGAGCTGGACTATGAAGATCGAGTCGGCCGGGCCATGGCGGATGCCGGCTACCGCGCCTGCAGCAGTTATGAACCCCCGCCTTTTCCCGTGACGCCGCCGGAGGGTCGGCTGGAGGTAAAGGATCGGGCCTGGTTGTCCAGGCTGATTAAAAAAGTGGGGCTGATGTGCGGCGCCGATATGGTGCGGATAACCGAACTGGATCAACGCTGGGTTTACAAAGAGGTGAACATAACGCATCCCTATGCCATTGTGGTTGCCGTTAAACACAAACCCAGCCTGCTCGATCTGGCGCCGTCCTATTTTTCCTGGGGCGCTACCGCCGACTCCTATTCACGGCTCAAGCTCATCACCACCCAACTGACCGATTTTATACGCGGTTTGGGATATGACGCCATGTACCGTGAAACCAGGGGCGGCGGCGACCCCGAACTGAATATGGTGCCGATCGCCCTGGACGCGGGGATCGGCGAGTTCTGCCGGACCGGGAGAGTGCTCTCTCCCGAATACGGCAACAATATGCGTCTAAAGGCGGTGACGACGGCTCTGCCGCTGCTTGCGGACAAACCGATCTCATTCGGGATCCACGAATTCTGCATGGCCTGTGAAAGCTGCGCCAAATATTGCCCCCCCGGAGCCATACCCAGAGGTGAACCCAGCGACCGAATCCCCAATTCGGTTCATCATAACCCCGGCTTTTGCAAGTGGTGGATAGATGCTGAAAAATGCATCATCTTCTGGGGCATGAACAAAAAAAAATGGCCCAGCTGCGGCGGCCGCTGCATGGCGGTCTGCCCCTGGAACAAACCCATGAACCGGTTCCACAACTCGGTGCGGTGGCTGGCCATACACTCGCCGTCGTTGATCAGGAAACTGCTGGTTTGGGGAGACGAGGTCGTCTATCGGCGCCGAAAAACCATTAAACATTGAAATATGCCACACTATTCTTTAATACCGTTATAGCGGAATGGGGGCGCGGCCGAGATATGGCCGGGTCGAAAAAATGGGTTTCGGCGCGCCCATTGAAAAGGACGGATGATATTCGAATGCAAACGGAGAATTCGCAGGCCAAACCATGGACATTGGGAGTTTAATCATCATTTTTATCGGCGGGGCCTGTGCCAGTGCTTTCGGCGCCCTGATCGGCGGGGCCAGTATTATCAATATACCGCTGTTGATCGTGCTGGGTTTACCGCCGCATGTCGCCATCGGCACGGACCGCTTCGGTGTGATGGGCATCGGGTGGGCGGGCCTGTATAAATTTCATCTCAAAAAGATCGTCGATTACCGCCTCAGTTTTCTGATGGCGGGTCCCACCCTCCTCGGCGCTGTTTTAGGTGCAAATCTGGTTTTTTACATACCGGAAAACACGCTCAAGGTAATTATTATACTGACCAATATCTTGTGCCTGCTTTACCTGATTCTCAATCCCGATATCGGTTTGAAGGAAAAGGTACAAAGCGGCGGCGCTTTAAAATACTGGATCGGCGGCCTTCTCTGTTTTATCATCGGGGTTTACGGGGGGTTTTACGGGGCCATGGCCGGCACCTTCCTGGCCTATGTCCTGATCATGTGGTTCGGCAAGACCTTCATTCAAAGCGCGGCCAACATCAAGGTGGCCTCTATCTTTATGACCACCTCGGCGGCTGTCGTGTTTTTTTTGAAAGGGGCCATCGATTATCCTTTGGGGCTGGCGCTGTTTTCGGGATGTCTCTGCGGGGCCTATCTGGGAGCTCATTTTTCGGATAAGATCGGCAACCTTTGGATTAAACGATTTTTTATGATAGTACTGACGGCAATCATTCTAAAAATGGCCTTCAGCCTTTAGCTGCAGGGCAGTCTTGCAAGGAGTCTAAATGGAAGAAAATGTGAAGACCGATATCATGGTCGATCCGGCATGGATTGCGGAAAACCTGGATAATCCGTCAGTTCGCATGATCGAGGTCAGTGATATGAAAAACGCGAACGCCTACTTCGAGTGGCATATTCCAGGGGCCGTTTTATGGCCCTGGATGGAGTCTCTCTGGCATCCGACCGCCCGTGCAATCGCGCCGCCGGATGGCTTTTGCGCTTTGATGGAGAAAAGCGGAATAACGCACGATATGACGATCGTACTTTACAGCAATCAATTTCAGTATGCCTGTTATGCCTTTCGGGTGTGTGTGATGAGAGGTCATTCGCGGGTCAAGATACTCAATGGACAAAGGGGGGTATGGTTAAACGAAAACCGGCCCGTGAGTCATAGGATTCCGCAGATAAAACCGTCATCCTATCCGTTGCGTCCGCCGGACGACAGCAGCAGCATACGTTTTGACGAGGTGTTGAAGGGTTTGGAGGCGCCTGAAAGGGTGATATTGGATTTGCGAACGCCGGAAGAGTATGTGGGGGAAAGAGTTTCGCCGCCGTGGTTCGAATATGATCACGGTGCCGTCAGGAAGGGACATATACCCGGCGCCAGGAATCTTTTTTATGCCGCCCTGCTGCATGAAGATGAATCCCTTAAGCCGCTGGACGCTATTCGGGAGGCCTTCATCGAAATCGGTGCGACTCCGGAAAAGGAAATTATCACCTATTGCCGGTTGAGCCACCGGGGTTCTATGGGTTGGTTTATACTTAAATATCTTCTGGGTTATCCCCGTGCAAAAGTCTATGACGGCTCCTGGACGGAATGGGGATCCCTGTTCGGTGTTCCGATAGAGAATAAATCTTTAGGAAAGGCAGATCTATAATCATTTTGACAGAGACCTGAACTGAAAGGAGTTTTAAAATGGCGGAGTATGTAAAACTGGAAGATCTTTCAAAACTGACAGTGATCCCCCCAAGAACCGGTCACT
>Ga0209536_100009400_pt1 | contig 14541 bp, 9 predicted proteins | sample DeeMarSeWOR28_12_FD_187461 | JGI IMG/M metagenome (GOLD analysis project Ga0209536, IMG submission 187461) | Marine sediment microbial communities from White Oak River estuary, North Carolina - WOR-2-8_12 (SPAdes) (version 2) | ecosystem: Environmental > Aquatic > Marine > Intertidal zone >...
GAGTTTACATAACCCAACATTTATTCATAAGAATTTCAATTATATTTCTTTAAACATTTTATAGTTTAAAAATCTCTTACGCTTAATAAACCGGTGTATATCCGAATGATTGAATGTAATTGGATTTTAGCTCTATATCAAAAAAATTAGAGAAATACGTTCCAAAAATTCCTAATCCTCCATTAATGTTGCTTATATCAGGCTCTGAGATTCTTACGCTGAATTCATCTTCAAAGGTTTGAATAGAGTTTGCATAGATCCCAAGCGCATAGTCATAAACCTTCACTTCAAAACCCGCCCCAATTACATTTACCGTTGCTTTATCGCTAATGCCTTTAGAAATATCTTCCATAGCCTTCCCTATAAATTCCAAGGACACTTCATAGGAATTTATTTCCCTTAAAAATTTACCGCTGACTTCCTTGTAAATAATCTTGTCTTCCTCTCCAGAGATATAATATATAATGTAAAATGACGGACCAAGAACATACTCTTCATAATTCCCAAAAATTCTCCAGCTATAATAATACGTATTACCAAATGAATCATCAGGAATAACAAGTGGACTTCCATTTTCAGTCTGAAGATCTACACTAAAGTAATATGGTGTATATGTTTCTGATGATAAAATTATTCCATTAGGTAAAGTTGCTTCAATTTCTATTTCGGTAGCCATTGTCAAGCTGTAATTTTTTAAAAAGTAAAAAGAATTATTTATTGATACACTGTCTTCAAAATGTAGTGTTGTATCGGGTAGAAGTAATCTGATCGTAGCATTTTGTACATTTTTGTCTGAAGCAAGGTCATTAGGATTGTAACTCCTTTTTATCGTTGCATAATGAACAGTTCTATCATTTCTAAGTATACAATTCAATGAATACTGAGTTTTAAATTCTCCTAAATAGTTTATGTTCTCTTCACAAGTGTAGAAGAGTAAAGCCATTAATACTACAATAACCACTTTCATTTTCAAAATTCGGCCTTAATAGTTAGTGAAGGTAAAAAGGGAAGCATATTTACTCTTTCTCCTGTACTTATATCAAAGTAAAATAAATTTTCTCTGTCATACACATTAAGAATGCTTCCACCCAGGTATAATTTCATAAAGGGAAGTTCAAATTTTTTAACTAAACTAATGTCAAGCCTATGGTAGTTTGGAGTTCTTCCTGTGTAATTATTATCCAGAAGCATAAATTTAGAGTACATATTTAAAAGTGAGAACTCACCTGGATTGTCATTAAAATAAAATTTATCATAATAGCCTATGAGTTTTTTAAATGGGGTATTAGATCTATATGACCACAACGAACTAAATGACCACCCATCTCCTAAACTGATATACAATAATAAATTAATTGAATGTCTAATATCATACTTAGGTCTATATCTTATATTACCAATCTGGTTATAGGTCCAGGCTAATGCATAACTACCTGTAAGACTTATATTTGTTATAATGAGTTTATTAATAAATTCAACTCCATAAGCTTCATTTTCACCGACAATTAAATCCGGGTCCGATGGAAAAATTTTTTCTTTGTTCAAAAATGGAACGTTTGTGGTTATCTTATAATATCCTTCAATGCTGGATTTCCAATTTGGAGTGAATAAAAAGTTTAGACCCGCGTTATAATGGATTGATCTTGTTGCGCTTATATATTCTGGCATAATTATCCAAGGCTCAAAAAGAGATATAACCTCATCTTCATCGTTAAGGGTAGTTAGTTCCTGTAAAAATACACCTGCTGATACCTGCATATTTATTGCGGAACTAACGTGGTATTTCAACCTGAATCTTGGTTCAAATGGATTCCCATTATATCCACCGCTACCCAGGCTTATCAAATTATATCTTGTCCCAACATCAATTCCCAGATCTTTAAAACGAAGAAACTGGTACTTAAGATAAATACTGCCGTTCACAGTTGCACCCTTAGGACCAAGTGTAGCCAATTCTCCATAAGAATTTTGCAAGTATAAAAATGTCTTAATTCGGTTGACTTTAATCCCAACATCTATTATATCCTTACTTGAATAGACATAAGTAAAGTCAGCTTTATAAGTAATATCTCTTACCTCATTTTGTTTTGGTTTTACTTTACTTAGCTTAGGATTCACCTCCCCATCAAAATTGCTAACAGTGAGACTAAGTCTATAAAAAAGTGGGGAATCAGAGACTTGAAAATAACTGAGTCCATAAATACTATTCCTCCAAGTATAATCTGCTCTTAGTGGATCATCATAAACTATATTATCACCGCTCCAAAATCCATGAAAAACAAATCTTGCATCCTTCCACAATTTATTATTAGCATAATTTACATTGAAAGAAAAATCGTAGAAATCAACCGGAACATTATTATTGTTATAAAAACTTTTGAGGACTTTATTTGAAATGCTTTTACGGCTCGTAAGAATAAAGGAACCATTTGGAACAGGACCCTCAAAAGAAGCTTTTGCTGTTAGCAAACTTACAGAGGCAGTGGCTGAATAACGATTTTTATTTCCCCTTTTTGTTATTAGTTCTGTTACGGATGATACTCTTCCTGAAAATTCCGTTGGAAATCCACCTTTATAAAAATCAATTGAGTTTATCATCTCTGGGTCAACAATACTAAACATCCCTAAAGCGTGAAATGGATTATAAACAGTAGCATCATTTAATATTACTTGATTTTGGTTGCTTGAACCACCTCTTACATTATATCTTGCAGAAATATCACTCGTACTAGTTACACCCGGCGATTCTTGAATTGATCTTAGAATGTCAGTTTCTACGCCTTGTGGTAAGGTTTTTAGCTCCTCAATCGTTAATGAATGAACACCTATATTCGATTTATTGTCTCCTCCAATACGTTGATCTACTTTTTCAATTACAGGAATTTCAATACGTGTCGGTACTAGTTGTATATTCAATAAATGAGACTCATTCACTAAAATCTTGATTTTTTTCTCTTTACTTTGATACCCGACGTAACTTACTGAAATAGTATATTCAGCTGGAGCGGGTAATCCGTGCATAAGGTAATAACCATTATTATCTGTAGCCGTTCCCTCGTTGAGTTCTTTGATCTGGATATTTCCATAGGGCAAAGCTTCACCGGAAAGCGAATCTGTCAAAAATCCCCTTACCACACCGACATTTTGTGCATTACTAAAACTTGAAATAGAAATGCTTATATAAATAAATATCGAAAAGTATTTAATACCAGTCTTTATTTAAACCCCCGCGTTCATTATAGTAATACACTAATCAAGAAAATTTATATTGTACTATGATTGAGAATGAACTATTTCTATAAAATTTCATCTCAACATTCAAAATATAATCAGTATAGCGTACGATGTTTATCCAATCTTGCTAAAATTGATGTCAAACATAAAGTTTTGTCAACGAAGGTGAGTATCCGAAGTGTTTTTTATATGCTTTACTGAATGCAAAAATATCATTATAACCTACCAACTCAGCAACATCTGCGACTGAGTATTTTCCTGTTGCTAAAAGATCTTTCGCTTTATCTAAGCGTACATTCAAGTGATATTCCATTGGTGGGATTTGAAAAATGTTGGAGAAAGTACGATTGAAGTGATAGGGAGACATATAAACTAATGATGCAATTGAACTTAAGTTAATAGCTTTGTTCCAATTATCTGTTATTATTTGTCTTGCCCGATACACTCTTTTATATAATTCAGTTTTTGTGGATCTTTTCACAGATTTAATTTTCATCACTTGCTGAAGGGTCTCCTGTTGGGATATAATTAAACTTTTTGCAATTCTAAAAAAATAATCTTCTTTAATTCGAAATTGCTTTCTTTTTATATCGTCAAAAGACTTTGCCAGATGTTTTAATTCTTCTCCAATATCATCATTTGTAATACTAAAACAGTTTTCAAGAAATATTACGTTGTCCTCACTAAAATCAAAAGGATTTGATAGAAGTATTTCCTCATCTTTTTTGAGGTTGTAGAAGACATCCATTAAGATCGACGGTTCAATAAAAATCGTTATTGCTCTTTTTGTTTTGAATGGAAAACTTGTAACTGATTGTTCATTGTTCACAACCAGATAACTATTTTCTCTTAGTGTAAATTCCCTATCACCAATTTTATAAATCTCTGCACCTGATATTTGAAACTTAATCGAATAAACTGAATTATAGGTATGATGAATATATCCATCAATCCTTTCTGAAAAATATAAATCATTTGAAAATTCTTTAGGAATTTGAGATGATAGAATGTCAGGAGGAATATATTTAAAGTGATTCATTGAAGATATAATATAAATCCAAATATTTATTAAATCACCATTTGCACCATAGTGTTTGACGAGAAAATTCTCTCTCTAACAAATACTAAGTTAACTTATTCAATAATTGCCTAATATTTATTTTGTTAAAAATAATTATTAAATTATTAACAATTACTAAGCTTAACACAAACGGTAAATTAAAAAGAGCTACGGTTCAGATTCTCAATTTAGATTAGTAAGACAACTTCAAAATGCTTTACTCTACAAGTATTTGATAATTAGCAACGTCATATCGTCGTTCATATGAGGGCTAAGTTGTTATATAATGTAACTTAAAAAATCAGGCGTAACAAAAATGCAACAAATTTACTTCTAAATAAGTTTAGGTAATACGAAGAGATACAAGCTGATATAAAATGAAAATGTTGATACAAAAAAGCCCTTGCTACTTTAGAGGTAACAAGGGCGTTAAGATTTTAATCACACTTAGAAATTACTTCAACAAGATCATTTTCTTAGTTTGGATGAAATCTCCTGCTTGCAAACGATATAGATAAATTCCGCTTGATAGTATGGCGGCGTTAAAGTTTATTTCATAATATCCGGCTTCTTGCTCCTCACTAATCAACAACTCCACTTCTTTTCCAAGTATATCATAAATTATCAGTTCAATAAATGTTCTTTCAGGTATTCCATATTTGATTGTTGTTGTTGGGTTGAACGGATTTGGATAATTTTGAAAAAGCTCGAATGTTATCGGATTATTAGATCCGCGCCCTAGACCAGCAGTTGTTGAAACCAACATATGTACTGGCACTATAAAGTGTGTATTAAAAGGGTCATTGCTAATAATAACAAGCTCACCGTAATAATCACCTGTATCAAGTGCTGAAGCATCAAAGGAAAGAATTATTTCTGCAGACGAATCAGGATGACAAATGCCAGAATCTGGAGAAACACTTAACCACGTGGGTGAAATAGGGGCTGGTGGTACAAACCATTCTACTCCACCCACAAGGAAACCATTATTTCCATTGAGAGTTTTATCATAGGTTGTATCACCTATACCTTCATTAAACTGCCAATAAGCCGCTAGACCATTTTCTGTACCAGTAAGTTGCTGATACATAAAATTCCGAATATCACTTTCACTTTGAGCAATATTCCATATGCGAACTTCGTCTATCAAGCCTTTGTATTTATCCCAAGCTCCTGTGCTTTTTTGTCCGATAAAAAGGTTTAAGTTTGAAATATTCAAGTTTCCAGAAGCGATAATTGAAGTGTCTGGGACTCCATTAATGTATAGCTTCATTTCTGCTCCGTCATAAGTAGCGGCAACGTGATACCAGCTATTTTCATAAATCAAAGTGTTGGAAATAAGTGAACCCGACGCAATACGGAATTCCAAATTACACTCCGGACCATCATTGGTTATTAGAAGTTCATATCCTGCTCCGTCTGGTCCTTTAGATATAATTCTAGGTTGATACGTACCACCTGATTCAAATTTGATCCAAGCCTCCAATGTAATATTAGTATCTACATTAAGTGATGGATTGTCTTGAATTTCTGCATAATCATCAAAACCATCAAACTTAAGTGCATATTTTTGATTATCAACAGGTAAAAGATTAAAAAATAGATCATTCCAACCATTATTGTAAATAATTAATGACTTTGTTCGGATCGTTCCAGGATATAACTCAATATATATAGAATCCGGATCGACATTGATCGCAGGAATCGGGGGAAGTACTTCAAATCCCTCAATTTTAGTTATTATTCCATCAATGTCTGTATTAACATTTACATCCCATAATCCAAGTGGTGCAGTTTCCGGAATAGAAAAATTTGCAACCAGTGAGGTATTAGTATTAGCAGTAAAACTATTAGCATAAATTTCATCATTATTTTTTGATAACCATACACTCTGAGTTCCAAGACCGTCAAGAAAATGGGAGATAAATCCTTGAATATTTATATCTTGTGTAAAGTTCTGATATCCTTTATCAGGGGTGACCGAAGTTATTATTGGGTCAGCTGTGATTTGTATTATATGTCCATTACTGCGTTGATAATTCAACCAATTATATCCGTCACCCAGCATATAATCAATAGAAAAAGTTCCAATTTGGCTATCCGTTTGAATATTAACATCAGCATAGACGTTACCAACAGCAGATGTATCTGCAATTCCTTTCCCAACCCACCAAAAGTAGCCTGTAGGAGCAGGACTTATATATTCCTGTTCCAGTGATAATAAACTATCATAGTATATCACTTCATTATAAGCACCACTACAGACAATCGAATCACTGGGAATTGACCAGCCAATTGGTAGGCATACACCAAAAAAAGGCTCGTATTCACCACCTTCAGTTACTGCAGTAATAGAAACTGTAAAAACCTCATTAGGCAATGCAGCAACAGGTTGATTAATAATTTGAAACCTAATACAACTAATTAGCGATAGTACTAAAACACTAATCAAAAATAGAAGAGATATTTTTTTCATAGCAGCCTCCCTATAAAAAATTCTTCAATATTAAAAATTACTTCATTAACACCATCTTCCTTGTTTGTATAAAATCTCTGGCCCCGCCGTTGACGGGATAAACTTGTATTCTGTAAAAGTAAACTCCACTTGATAATCCCGCAGCATACCAGGTTAACTCATAAGTGCCGGTTTGTTTTTCTTCGTTGACTAATGTTTCTATTTCATTTCCGAGAATGTCGAAGATTTTAATAATTGTATTAGACATTGTTGGCACAGAGTATTTTATCTTTGTACTAGGGTTGAAGGGATTAGGAAAATTTTGATGCAGTTGCATATCAGTCGGTATAAAATTAAATGTGTCATCTAAATCGGATACATTATCAATAGATGCTATAAAAATATCCTCCTCACCAGAACTAACTAACTGCATCGTTCCGAATGTTGCGGTTCCCTCAAAATTTCCGTTCACATAAGTATTTCCATTTGCATCTGTTGAAATACCCAGACCAACCGCGAAAGAATTTCCCCCTGCATTTATAGCCCATACACAGTTTCCATTTATATCATATTTGGATATAAATATATCTCTAAAGCCATAACTAACTAACTGTATCGATCCAAATATTGCGGTTCCCTCAAAACGTCCAGTTACATAAGAATTTCCATTTGCATCTGTTGAAATCCCATAACCAAAATCTTCCGAAGTCCCCCCGGCTTTTTTAGCCCATATACAATTTCCGCTTGCATCATACTTCGCTACAAAAATATCCCAATCACCGTAACTAATTAACTGTATCGTTCCGAATGTTGCGGTTAGCTGAAAACGTCCGGTAATATAAGTATTCCCATTTGCATCTGTTGAAATCCCAAGACCTGTATCGTAAGAAGTCCCCCCGGCTTTTTTAGCCCATATACAATTTCCGCTTGCATCGTATTTGGCTATAAAAATATCATTGAGACCATAACTAACTAGCTGTATCGTTCCGAATATAGCTGTATCCGCAAAAGTTCCTGTCACATAAGAATTCCCGTTTGCGTCTGTTGAAATACTTACGCCATTTTCAACGTGAGTCCCCCCAGCTTGTTTGGCCCAAATGCAGTTTCCACTTGCATCATATTTAGCTATAAAAATATCATTGAGACCATAACTAACTAGCTGTATCGTTCCGAATATAGCTGTATCCGCAAAAGTTCCTGTCACATAAGAATTCCCATTTGCATCTGTTGAAATCCCATAACTAATATCGTAAGAATTTCCCCCAGCTTGTTTAGCCCATATACAATTTCCGTCCGTATCATATTTTGCTATAAAAATATCAGATTCACCGTAACTAACTAATTGTATTGTTCCGAATGTTGCAGTGCTCCTAAAATATCCGGTTACATAAGAATTTCCGTTTGTGTCTGTTGAAATCCCATAACCATTATCGTAAGAATTTCCCCCGGCTTGTTTAGCCCATATACAATTTCCGCTTGCATCGTATTTGGCCATAAAAATATCTTCGAAACCAGAACTAACCAGTTGTATTGTTCCGAATGTTGCAGTGCCCCTAAAATATCCGGTTACATAAGAATTTCCGTTTGCGTCTGTTGAAATACTTGAACTAGAAGCAGAAGAATCTCCGCCGGCTTGTTTAACCCAATTGAAAGATTGAGCGTAGTTAAATGAAGTGAATGCTTGAATACTGACAAAGACAAAACATAAGAAAGTTAGGTTTATATTTTTCATTTTAACCTCCTAGCTATGGATGATTAAATTATTTCTGCTTTATTTAAGGTCTAGCATCTCACATCCCAACTTCTAGCTACTTGAGTAAAATCATTTTCTTTGTCCCGCCAAGGCGGGATTTCGTCCCGATGTATCGGGACTCAATTTCTATTTAATCAGCAGCATCTTTTTAGTTCCGATGTAGCTTCCAGCTTTCAATTGATAGTAATATACGCCAGAGGCGTATCCGCCTTTGGCGGAAACAGAACCTGATAATAATGAAGCATTGAATTCAACTTCATAGGTGCCGGCTGGTTTTTCTTCGTTAATTAATGTTTCTATTTCGTTACCTAACACATCATAAATTTTAATTACTACTTTTGATGAGTAAGGAACCGAGTATCTAATTTTAGTCGATGGATTGAATGGGTTGGGGTAGTTTTGTTCTAATGAAAATTTTGAAGGTATTATATCATCATAATCAATTATTACATTAGGTGAATCCGGTTCTAGTTTAATGAGCCAGCAATCCCAATTTCCTGCCCCAAATGATTTCGTGCTTCCAACAGCAATGAAGCTTCCATCATTTAATTCGTTAGCTTCACTAATTTCATCCTCACCAGCCCCACCTATATTTTTTTGCCAAATCAGGATCCCACTCGAATCTACTTTCATCACCAAACCATCTTCCCAATAGAAGCCATCTGGTGATGTTGATCCTGAAATAATTAGACTACCATTACTTATTTTATTAACGCTGCTTAAATATGAATGGTAATTAGTAAACGGATAGGAATTAAACCATAGTGAATCCCCATAACTATTAATTTTCATAATACATATATTTTGCATATTTGGGGATTCGACTTGGAATGTATGCCCGACGATATAGTATCCAAAATTGTCTGATTTAGTTATTACTCTTCCGTCAATTTCACTACTGTATGATTTAACCCATTCGATATTTCCAGAAGAATCTGCCTTTAGGACTGTACCATATCTGAGTAAAACAAAACCATTATCTTCTGTAATTTGCAAGGATCCTGTTTGTCCCCCATAAATTTTAGTCCAAATGGTATCAGCAAATGCATTAGTACGAATTACTCCTATGCCGTGTGGATTATTCAAAGAAAAAAATACAATTAGATAACCGCTGTCAGAAGTTTGATGGATTTCCCTTGCAAAGTCACCCCAAGGTAAATTTATCGCTTTAGTCCATAAAGTATCGCCACTTTCATCTAACTTTAATAAGATTATATCTTCACTATAATTTCCGAGCAATGTGAATGTATTTCCGAGCACCATAAATTTATCATCCGATGTCTGAATAATTTTAACTGCCTTCCAACCTCCGTAAGTATTATTAGTAATTATCTCACCATTTGAATCTGTTGCTATAATCCAGATACCTGAAGTGTAAGAATTAGGATTGTAATCTGTACCTTTGCGTCCACAAATTATATATCCCCCATTATTTTTTTGTATAACACTTAAACCTTCATCATTTCGTATATCACCATACGTTTTCGTCCAAAGTGTGTCTGGTTGTGAAAAAATATTTCCACACAATGCCAGAAAGATTGATGTAGTCAATATTATGTTTTTCATAATCTCCTCCGATATTCTATTTTAGTAGTATCATCTTCTTTGTTCCCACAAAACCTTGTCCCGTACCTGCCTGACCGGTAGGCAGGCCTGATTCGGGATGTGTGACTCTCAACTGATAGAAATACACCCCACTTGGTAATCCTTCAGCATACCAGGTTAACTCATAAGTGCCTGCTGGTTTTTCTTCGTTAACTAAAGTTTCTATTTCGTTACCCAGTACATCAAAAACTTTAATTACAACTTTTGATGAATAGGGAACAGAGTATCTTATTTTTGTTGATGGATTGAATGGGTCGGGATAGTTTTGCTGTAACGAATATTTTGAAGGTACTAGATCATCAAAATCAATGACTAAATTAGGTGAGTCAGGTTCTAATTTTACTAGCAATATGTCATCTTTTGTCAATGCGGTATTCGTGAAACCAGCAACTATATAACCATCATCTGAGGTTTGTTTAACACAATTTCCAACATCACCACTATTAAAGTTCAATGATTCTGACCAAAGACTATCACCCGATGAATTTGTTTTCAGTAACCAAACATCACCTAAAATTTTTCCTGCTATTATAAATCCGCCGTCAGTTGTTTGGGCAAGTGAATATCCTCTTTCGTAATTATCTCCACCATACTCTTTTGTCCACAGAGAATCTCCATTTGTATTTGTTTTTATTAACCATACTTTGGTCTTTTGGAGTGTTCTTGCACTTAATATTATGTAACCTCCATCAGAATTTTGTAAAATTGAGTATGCTCCACCAAAGTTTTTAGTCCAAACACTATCTCCATTTGAATCAGTTTTTATTAACCAACCGCCCGAAGAAATAATAACGAAACCACCATCTAGAGTTTGTAGAACATCTTTCCCAGTTTCCCGCTTACCAATTTCTCCATAAGATTTTGTCCATAGTGTATCTCCGTTTAGGTCTGTTTTTAATATCCATACATTACCCAAATCAATAGGATAGCTTCTTGTCTCTCCTGTAATAATGTAACCCATATCAGCAGTTTCTCTAACAACATATCCTTCTTCCTCTAGAATTCCCGTAAATACTTTCGTCCATAAAGTATCGCCTAATGAATCTGTTTTCAATAACCATAAATCGGTTAGACCGCCACCACTCAAAGGTCCGTAAGTTCCGGTAATAATATAACCACTATCACTGGTTTGCTGAACGCAACGGCCAATGTCATCGCCTATATTACCATATACTTTTGTCCATATTGTATCTCCTTCAGAATTTGTTTTTAACAGCCATAGGTCCCAATCAGATCCCCCATAGGAACGTGTATATCCAGTTATTATAAAACCACCGTCCGCGGTTTGCTCTACCCAGTAACCCACATCATCTTCAGAACCACCATATATTTTACTCCACATTGTATCGGGTGCTTGGGCAAATGTATTTACGTAGGTCGATGAGATAAAGATGATGAGTAAAATTATTCTTAATCTTTTCATTTCAGCCTCCCTTGTTTTTTATTTGAACATTACAAAAGCGTTCTTAATAAAATAGATTCATATTTTAGTTTTATCAGAAAACTCAAAATAAAACTAACTGTTATGTTCAGTTAATTTGTCAAGGAAATGTCAGAATATTGTAAAAGTTTTTTCAAAGAAGATTCAGTTCAGAATCTACTCCCTGGGGGAAGCACAATATCCTGTAGGTAAGTTAAGAGAACCGCTGTCCCGTACGTTTCTCTCAAGGGGTAGAACCACTCATATAAACTTGCTAAAATTATTTGTTAGAAGCAACTAATGGTTGATGTTTGACAAGTAATTCAATGAGTCAATTTCGCTTAGAATTTTACTACAAGGAGAGCTTAAGAAATAGTGATAAAAAACTTTCAATATGGCTATATAACGCAGTTTTATTAGTTGCATTTATAAATATTTGATAATGAGCAGCGTCATATCGTCGTTCGTATGGGAGTTAAGTTATTGTATATGGTAACTTAAAAAATGAGGCGCAACAAAAACGCAACAAATTCTCATCGAAATAAGTAAAGGTTATACTAAGAGGTACAAGTAAATATGAAATGAAAATGTATATATAAAAAGCCCTTGCTACTTTTAAAGTTGCAAGGGTATTAAGATCTCGATTTAGTTTTTACTTACTTCATCAAAATCATCTTCTTAGTTTCAACAAAGTCACCCGCTTTTATTTTATAGAGATAGATACCGCTTGCTAAATTTCCCCCATTAAACTTTATGTTGTAATGACCTGCATCCTGTTCCTCATTTATCAAAACTTTTACTTCACTACCAAGTACATCATATAAATCTAGGTCAACTGATGATCTTTCTTTTATAGAGTATTCAATAGTTGTTACGGGATTAAATGGATTGGGATAGTTCTGCTCCAAAGCAAATTCAATTGGTAATTGATTATCATCTTCAACAGAATTAATAACCCAAAACGAACCGATTTCACTAAATTCCCCCCAACCAGTTGCGTTAAAAGCTCTTACTCTCCACCAATAATTATTATCATATTCTAAATCTGAATAGAGATAAGTCGTATCTGTTACAGATGAATCAATAAATGAAGTAGTGAACTGATTTGAAATGTCTATCTCGAACCAATATCTGGTGACAAAAGTTTGACACTGAGACCAGGAAAATTCAACTTCTGTTGTAAATGTTGTATCTACTGGCACCAATACTGGTGCAGAAGGCAGATCAATTGTAAAAGGCCACTCCCAATGACACCATCGTGAATTCGGACCACCGCAATGACCCATATCATTTAAAAGTGAACCATAAGCGGGTGGAATTGGATTTCCACCAGCTCCTACATCAAAATACATTGGATCTGGGTTGCCAGAATCAATACAGGGCGAACCTAGACTAAGTAAATAATATTCTGTAGTAATATCAAATAGCGGTAAGCTATCAATATTTCCAGTGCCTGGTCCCGAATAACCTCCTTCAACATCTGAATATTCAACAATTCCAGTTGAGTGAATCTGGTTACCAGTTCCATTATTTCCCCAGATTATACTGTTTCTAATTACTGTTAATGTGTCAAAACATAGTATTCCACCGCAATAGGATGTTGCACTGTTGTTAACAACGGTATTGTTCTCAATAACAGCTTCGTCTAACATTTTATTAGAGAGAAAAGTACACCGACCTACTTTTTCATTCTCAGTAAAAGTTTGATCCTTAAAATTGAAATTTCTCATTCCTTCTGAATCTCCTTCTGCCCAATTCGTCACAAAAATTCCACCTGCCTGAGCACTCACATTTTCAGCAATTAAATTATTACTTATAAAAACAGGGTAGCTCGAATACCTGATACTCATACCTCCACCTGAAGCTGCGGTACCAAGCATTTGATTATTAGTAACTTTATTCGACTGGATATAAGTTAAATGGTTCAGATAGATCTCAATTCCTCCACCCATAGAATCCCCTCCGTCAACAGAATTATTACTAATGATATTGTTTTGTATATATGTTGGACCGCTTGAATACATACAAATGCCTCCGCCTTTTCCTTGAGACAATCCAATTACTGTATTATTCCGTATAATATTATTTCTAATGATTGTTGTACAACCAGAATTATATACAATGACTATACCCCCTCCCAGCGAAAGACTATAATTAATTGTATTATTTTCTATGATATTATTACAGATTAATGCGCCACTCTGAAATACTGCGATACCACCCCCACCAAATCCCGTAACTCCCTTAGATCCGGTTCCATTCCTGATTGTAAATCCTTGTAAAACTGAGGTTGTATCCTCTCCACTCTTAAAAAATACAACAGAACCAGAATCCGGATGGGACGGCTGGGAGCCATCTATAACTGTGTTGGTTATGTGCGAAGTGTCCCCATCCTGTATAAAGTGACTGGCAACCGTTATGGCTTTACCTTTAAAGTTAATGTTTTCAATGTAAGTGCCATCAGCTACCAACACCAGATCACCATTGTTCGCAGCGTTAATTGCTGCTTGAATGGTTGTGTAATCTCCTGGAACGTTTATTGTCACCTGTGAGTAAAGGATAGATACCGGTAAGAGAAAAAACAGAAGAAATAAAAATTGTCTCATAATAACCTCCACTGATTATTAATAATTATTAATTCAAGTTATTTAAGTACAATCATCCTTTTAGTATCTAAGTGATTATCTGTTTCAAGCTTGTAGAGGTACTCACCACTTGGTAAGTCCCAAGCATTTCCGCCGGAGGCGGATCCGCCTTTGGCGGAAAATTCAACTTCATAAGTGCCTGCCTCTTTAATTTCATCAATTAATATTTTTACTTTTCTGTTGTCAGAGTTATAAATCTCCAATTTGATGCTCATTCTATCCGGAATACAGAATTTAATTATGGTTTTATCACTAAATGGATTGGGATAGTTCTGCGCCAGTTCAAACTTTGTTGGAACTATATCCATTAATATTTTTTCCATATTATTTTTAGTTTTTTATAAGCTAAAAACACTAAAAATTTATTTT
>Ga0209536_100009401_pt1 | contig 14541 bp, 8 predicted proteins | sample DeeMarSeWOR28_12_FD_187461 | JGI IMG/M metagenome (GOLD analysis project Ga0209536, IMG submission 187461) | Marine sediment microbial communities from White Oak River estuary, North Carolina - WOR-2-8_12 (SPAdes) (version 2) | ecosystem: Environmental > Aquatic > Marine > Intertidal zone >...
GTTTACGCCGGCCGGCGCACCGGACTGGCCATGTCGCTGTTCGGCCTGGGAGGAACCCTTGGATTTACTTTAGGACCTCTGGTTTGTTCGGCCTATGTGACCCTGATGGGGATGCAGCGGTTGCCGGTTTTAACCCTTTTCGGGGTGCTGGTGTTTGCGGTTCTTTTCATTATGATTCCGGCTGCCGACGGCTCCGGTCGCACCCAAACAGATTTTTTCGGCTCTCTCAAGAAAAACATCGGCACGGTTTGGCAACCGGTTGTGTTGATCTGGTCCATCGCCTGTTCCAGAGCCTTTGTGGAACAGTCCCTGCTGACTTTCATCCCGATGCTGACGGCCGCCGAAGGGCACTCGCTGGTGTCGGTCGGCGGCATCCTGTCCCTGTTTACCATCGGCGGGTCGGTCAGCGCCCTCGTGTGCGGTCACCTCGCGGATCGGATCGGCTTTAAGCCGATCTATTATTTTTCGTTTGCCCTTTCGTCCCCCAGCCTGCTGCTGTTCATTCAAGCTGCCGGCTGGCAATTGTACCCGCTGGCGTTTATAGCCGGGTTCCTGCTTCTGGCCACCCTGTTTCCGGCCGTGGCCCTGGCCCAGAAGGTCGCCCCCGAAGGCCGGTCGCTGGTGTCCAGCATCGTCATGGGATTAGCCCTCGGGATCGCCGGGCTTTTGATGCCCCTGACCGGCAAAATCGCCGATGCCGTCGGCATCCGCATGGTGTTAAACCTCATTGCTTTCATTCCCATGGCAGCGCTTTTGCTGATCCGCAAACTGCCCGAACCCGGGAATGAGGGCGAGGCTTTTTCCTATGCCGCGTCTAGCGAAAGTGGCCCGGGAAGGGCAGCCATGGAGCAGTAAGTGGGGTCTAAATTTCAGGTGTCAGCAAAACGGGGTGCTAAGTCCTTATATGAACTACAATTGTGAGCGGTTGTCCGACCGAGTAAATCACGGTTGCCCCGCTAAAAAGCAGCGGGATGCCGCGTAAGAATCCGGGATGCAAGCACAAGCAAAAACCGCTTCCACAATCTAAATTAGGGCGGGCCTCCGTGCCCGCCGATAAGGTCGGCACGGAGGCCGACCCTACGTGGATGCGTAAACAAAGTTTCTTTTCTTTGATCTGACTGGACGCTGCGCGGCCAGCGGCGGCGCTGACACCTGAAACCTTATTGTAAATTTTAATGCCACAGAAAGGAGCCGTCATGGATTCAACCGTTATCTATCAATCGAAAAACGGCCTTTGTTACCTGACCCTTAACCGGCCGGAAGTTTTTAATGCGCTGAATCGCCAACTTGTACTGGATTTAACAGCGGCCTTAAAGCAGGCCGAGACGGAGACCGAGGTGCGGGTCATTATTTTGAAGGGTGCCGGCAAAGCCTGGTGTGCCGGGGGCGATCTGGAAGAATTGCTGCAGCTGACTACGGCCACGGCGGCCGAGCGGCGGGCCTATCTCACCGATTTTAAAGCCATGATCGATGCGCTGCGCCGAATCTCCAAACCGGTCATTGCCGCCGTCCATGGGGTTTGTGTGGGGGGCGGCAATGAAATCAATATTGCCTGTGACATGACCATTGCATCGGATCAAGCCCGCTTCGCCCAGGCCGGTCCCCGGGTCGGTTCGGTGCCGATGTACGGTGTGCCTCAGAATCTGCCTTTTCTCGTGGGAGAAAAGCGCTCGCGGGAAATCACCTATCTTTGCCGGTTGTATTCAGCCCGGGAAGCCGAAGCCATGGGCTGGATCAACAAAGTCGTGTCCCCGGATGAGCTGGAACAGGAAGTCGATGCCTGGGCGCAGGAAATCTTGAGCAAAAGCCCCACCGCCATTGCCCTGGCTAAAAAAATGCACAATGTCTACTACGATATGCTGACACCCAGCGTGGAAGCCGGGGTGGAGTTGTTGACTTTTTTCTGGGGAACCGACGAGGCGCGCGAGGGCATGCTGGCCTTTAAAGAGAAGCGCCCGCCCGAGTTTAAAGTATGAGTCGGGCGTTTGGGGATGGCCAGCACCTTCTGGAATTGCGATTTTTTCGGGCCATATGGAATGATGAAATAGTGGAATGCCGGAATAGTGGGTAAGAAATGCGGCAAATGATCTAATTCAGGGATTGAAGGAATTCTATCTATTTTAACTTATTGATTTTATGATTTAATTCCTCAATTCCCCAATTCTCATGCCAGGTCACCCAAGTCGGGTTCGATCTGCAGGGTGTCATTAATCCGGTTGGCCAGATTGGCCAGGGCAATGACCATCGTCAGCTCAACGATTTCGTCTTCCGAGTAATATTGCCCGACGTATTGCAACACATCGGCGTCGACGGCGGTTGCCCCGCGGGTAACAATATCTGCAAAACGAATGGTGGCTCTTTCTTTCTCGTCGAAGGCCTCACTGCGCTGGTAATATCTCAGCGCCTTAATTTGCTCGTCCGTTACGCCGGTCTGCTTCGCCGAAGCAGTGTGATAGCTGGTTCAGTAACGGCAGGCATTGATGCTGGATGTTTTCAAATAGGCCAGCTCTTTGTATTTGGCTTCTATTTTGCCTTTGCTCATGATCGCGTCATAAAATGGAATGAGGGTTTTCAGGGCGGCCGGAAATCTGGCGACGACCCCGAAAATGTTGGGCATCATACCGATGTCGGCCTGGATGGCATCGTAGATTTTATGCAGCTCAGCGGGGGCCTGCTCCTTGGATAGCGGATCTGGAATTCCCATTGACCTTCTCCTTCAGCATTAGGCGTTAATAGTTATTTGTTATTCGTTATTTGAAAATGATAATCGCTTCGTTTTATAACCCTTGAGACATAGGAAAAGATATTATTTCTCTCAAACGTTTAACAAATAACCATTAATCAATAACTTCCAACTGGTTTTAACACAGTTGGGGTCAGAGTCTATAAGACGGACGCTGCCCCTTTTGTTCGTAATAGGGCATCATTTCGGGGACGTATTCAGCAAGTTTTTTCTCACGATTCGCCGGAGACGGGTGTGTGCTGAGAAATTGCGGCGGGCCCTTACCGCCGACCTGGGCCATTTTCTGCCACAGGGTGATCGCAGCGCGCGGGTCATATCCGGCCTTGGCCGCCAGTTCGATGCCGATCCGATCCGCTTCAGACTCCGCCGCCCGGCTGTTGGGTTTCTGGACGGCCAGGGCCGCGGCCAAGGCCGCGCCGGTCAACGCCAAACCCTTGCTGTCCGCGGCAATACCCACGGCAGCCACCCCAATGGAGCTGGCCATGGCGACCGACATTTTCTCGGCCGAGTGCTTGGCCAGGGCATGGGCAATTTCGTGGCCCAGCACCTGGGCCAGCTCGTCATCGGTTGGGTTAATCTTGTTGACCAGACCGGTATACAGGGCCATCTTGCCGCCGGCCATGGCCCAGGCGTTGACCGTTTCCGGTTCATCGATGATTTTAATGCGCCAATCCCAATTTTTGGTCTCGGGCCGCATTTTTATGGCCTGGGCAATCAAGCGGCCGGTAATCCGGTAAACACGCTCCTTCAACGCCGGGTCGTTGTCGATCTTGCCCTTTTGCTCATAGGGCTTCAGCATCTCGACATAGGCCTGTTTGGAGGCGGAAATGGCACTGTCCTCGGATACAATCATGAGCTGCCGTCTTCCGGTGGGACTGGTGGCACAGGCCACGATCAGGGTTAGACAAAGGAAAAGCGTGAGATGTATTTTTTGCATTTTTAAAGGTCCTTATCTACCGGAAACGTTTTGCTGCTGCGCGCCTTCGGAGCAAATTCCCTTGGCAACGGCTGCCCGACTTTGCCGGCGGTTGGGCCTGAATTTCAGGGATCGATCAATAATTCTGTGTTTTAATATAAGCCATGCCCGGTCAAAATCAAGACCAGCCCTATGCTCAGGCTGCCGGGTCGGTATGGATTTTAGCGGCCGGGCCGGGTCGTAAAAATCCTGTTTAACATTGCCAACCTGCCATAGGCTGTCTTAACTTGCTGGTAGCTTTTCTTCATTTTTCAGGGGGCGGGGTGCTACATCCTCATAACTGCCAAAAACTGAGAACACGGGGGACACGATGCTCGAAATACCCGGATATCAAGTCACTGAAAAAATCTATCAAAGCCAGCGGTCAATCGTTTACCGGGCCCAACGATTGGAAGACGGGCGATCGGTTATCTTAAAAACACCGCACGCGCAGTACCCGCTGCCGGAAGAAATTTTGCGCTACCGGCGTGAATATGAAATCACCCGCAGCCTAAATATTGACGGGGTTGCCCGGGCCGCAGGACTTGAAAAAATAAGCAACCGGCTGGTGCTGATTTGCGAAGACATCGGCGGCCGGGATTTGAAATCACTGCTGAACACCCGCACCTTCACCCTGCAGCAGCTATTGAAAATTGCCGCGGATGTGGTTCGCATTCTGGGGAAAATTCACACCGCCAACCTTGTCCACGCCGACATCAAGACATCCAATATAATTTTCAACCCGGCAACCCATCAGCTCCAGGTGATTGACTTCGGGTCATGCCAGGCCCTGACGGTTGCGGGGTCCATCGGCGAATTCCGGAGCCTGGCCGGAACGCTGCCGTATATGTCACCCGAGCAGACCGGCCGCATGAACCGGCCGGTTGACTGGCGCACCGATTTTTATTCTTTCGGCGTGGTGCTGTACGAAATGTTTACCGGCCGGCTTCCGTTTGAAAGCAATGATGCCCTGGGATTGGTTCATGCCCACATTGCCAGACAGCCCGCGAAACCGGCTGAATTGAATCGGGAAGTTCCTGAGGGCCTGTCCGATCTCATCCTTAAACTGCTGGCCAAAGACCCCGAGGATCGGTACCAGAGTGCGGCGGGCCTTGAAGCGGATTTGGCCGAGTGCCTTCAGCGGTTGGCGAACACCGGCCAAATAAAACCGTTCCCGCTGGGCCGCCAGGATTTATCTGATAAATTCCAGGTTTCCCGCAAGCTGGTCGGCCGCCAAAAAGAACTCGCAGCCCTGATGACGGCCTATGATCGGGTCAGCCGGGGCGGCAAGGAATTGATGCTCATTGCCGGGCCGGACGGGATCGGCAAAACGGCGCTGGTGATGGAAGCCGCCAAAGGGTTTGCCCGCCGCGGGGCCTTATTTTTGCAATCCCAGTTTGATGCCTCGGAGCGCAGCGTGCCCTATGCGGCGTTGGTAACTGCCTTCGAGGGCCTGGTCCGTCAACTTTTAACTGAAAGCCAGGAGCGCCTCGATCGGTGGCGTGATCGGATTCTGGCGGCTTTGGGGGGCAATGGGCAAATCCTGCTGGATCTGATCCCGGATGCGGTTGCCATTATCGGCAGCCAGCCGGCCGCGATGGAACTGGAGCCGGCGGCGGCCCAAAGACGCATTAAGACGGTGTTGTTGAATTTTATCAGATTATTTTGCAGACCGCAGCATCCGCTGGTTCTGTTCCTGGATTTTTTAAACCAGGCCGATGCCGATTCGCTGGACCTGATGAAATCTTTAAGGACCGATGAGCAAATTGATTTCCTTTTTCTGATCGGCGCCGTGCGGGACGAAGCGGTCGAAGCCGGCCATCCCCTGCTCCGGATGCGGCAGGATCTTGGGCAACTCAAGGCTGATGTTGCCCAACTGAATCTGGCCAGTCTCGGCGCTGAACACGTTGCGCAGATAACCGCCGAGACGTTGAACCGCGAGCCGCCGGCGGTTGAGCCGCTGGCACGGATTCTGGCCGATAAAACCCGCGGCAACCCATTTTTTTTGCAGGAATTTTTAAATCTGCTGTATGCAGACAACCTGCTGTATTTTGATGCCAAACAGCGCACCTGGCAATGGGATCTCGCCGGCATCCAAAGCCGGATGATCACCGACAATGTGGTCGACCTGCTCACCGGCAAATTGCAGCGCTTGAATGCAGCGAGCCGCAAAGTGATTTCCAGGGCCGCCGCGATCGGCAATGTGTTCGATCTGCAGACCCTGGCGACGGCCTGCCGACAATCACGGGCGCAGACCGCGGCCGCCTTGCAGGCCGTGCGGACCGCGGGCTTGATTCTGCCGATCGGTGATGCCTGCACCGATCAATTCCGGGACGCCGGTATTCAAAATTTGCTGGATGCCCCTGCTGATCTGCTGTTAAACTGCCAGTTTAAATTTTCCCACGATAGAATTCATCAGGCAGCATATGAATTGATACCGGCCAATGAGCGGCCGGAGGTGCACCACCAGATCGGTAAACGGCTGCAGCAAAGCGTCGCGCCGGATGATAAACCGGACCGGATTTTTGTGGTGATCGATCAGCTCAATGCGGGACGAGATCTTTTAGCCGGCGATCTGCAGCGGATGGAACTGGCTGAGCTCAATCTGACTGCCGGAAAAAAAGCCAAAACCGCCGCCCTCTTCACGACGGCCTTGGGATATTTCAAAACCGGCCTGGATCTGCTGGGTGAAAATTGCTGGGGAAAATCCTATGATCTGGCGCTCGGGCTGCACACGCAAGCAGCTGAAATGTCATATCTGTGTTCCCATGCTGATGAAATGGAAAACCTGGTTCAGGTCGTGCTGGAACATGCCCGCAGCCCGCTTGATCGAGCCCCGGCGCATGAAGTCAAAATTCATGCCCTGACCGCCCGCAACCGGTGGGCGGAAGCTGCGGATGAGGCCCTGGACATCCTGCGAAAGCTGGGGTTGGATTTGCCGACCGCGCCCGGCAAACTTCAGGTTGCGATGAGCCTGTTGAAAACCAAATTCATGCTGACCGGCAAATCATTTGACGACCTGGCGCGGCTCACCCCCATGACAGATCCCCGTACCATGGCCATTATGCGGATCACCATGACGGCCAATGCCGCGCTGGCGACCATCTATCCGGATCTTCATCCGGTTCTGGCCAACGAGATGATCCGGCTGACCGTGCGGCACGGCAGCGGACCGGTTTCGGCGACCGCCTATCTAAATTACGGGATGCTGCTGGGATCCAGGGGCGACATGGAATCCGGCTATCAATTCGGCCTGCTGGCCATGCGGCTATTGGAACAGCCCCAGGCCGATCTGTCCCGGCTGCCTTCCCGCTTCGCTTTTAACTGGATCATGCGCCAATGGAAAGAGCACCTGCGCGAGACCCTGGCGCCCATTCAGGAAATCAATCAGTTAGCCCGGCAAGTCGGCGATCCGTTTTATATCGCCTATTCCAGTGCGTATTACATCGTGCATATGTTCTACTGCGGTCTGGAGCTGCCGGGCATCGAGCTGGCCGCGTCCGAACATGCGCCGGTTGTTAAGGCCACCGGCGTCGACGCGGCCTATAATTTCATGCAATTGTACCGGCAGGCGGTGTCGAATCTGACGAATTCGGCGGCCGATCCCTGCCGGCTGGACGGTGAATTTTATGATGAAGAATCGATGCTGGCCATTGACACGGAGGCTGACAACAAAGGGCGGGATTTCGGCCTTTACAACTGCAAACTGCTGCTGTGCCTTTTGTTCCGGCAATATGAGCGGGCCGTCAAAAATGCCGACCGGGTGCGGCAGGTGCTGGAAGGCGCCGCCGCTTTAGGCTCCAGTGTGCCGCCCTTTTATTGCTGGAGTGCGCTGGCGCGGCTGGGCCGCTATCCCGCGGCGGCCTCTGATGAAAAGAAGCGGATTTTAAAGCAGGTGGCGGCATCCCAGAAGAAGCTGAGACGCTTGGCGCGACAATGCCCCGTCAATTACCGGCACAAGTATGACCTGGTCGCCGCGGAACGTTATCGGGTTCTGGGACGGGATTCGGAAGCCATGGCCCTTTTTGATCGCGCCATCGAGGGGGCGCGGGAAAGCGAATATTTGTTTGACCTCGCCCTGGCCAGTGAAATGACGGCCCGTTTTTACCTGCAACAGAATCGGGTGTCGATTGCCCGTTCCTACATGACCGAAGCGCGCTATGCCTATTTAAGCTGGGGCGCCGCCGCCAAAGTGCGGGATCTGGAGAGCAATTATCCTGATTTACTGCCCGATGTCGTGGCCGCCAAACAGCCGGGAATCCTGGCCGGCCTGACCGAGGTGACGACGACCTCCAGTGATGCCGCCGAAGCCCTCGACCTGGCGTCGGTGCTCAAATCCACCCAGGCCCTGTCCAGCGAAATCGTTCTGGGCAAATTGCTGGAAAAGCTTTTGAATCTGACGATGGAAAATGCCGGTGCCCAACGGGGGGTTCTGATACTGGAGTCCGATGGACAGCTTTGGGTGGAAGCCGAAATGGCCCTGGACAGCCAGGAGACGACGGTTCGTCAGTCCACACCCCTGGACAGCAGCACGGCATTTTCAAAGTCCATTGTGAATTATGTGGCCCGCACCGGAAAGCCGGTCGTGCTGGACCATGCGGCCAAGCAAGGCCGGTTCAGCAATACGCCCTATATTCTCAGCGCTCAGCCAAAATCGATTTTGTGCATGCCCCTAACGACCAAAGACAAACTGGTCGGCGTTTTATACCTGGAAAACAACCTGGTCACCGGCGCTTTTACATCAGGGCATCTGGAGGTGCTGAAAGTGCTCAGCAGCCAGGCGGCCATATCCCTTGAAAATGCCCGTTTGTACGATAAATTGGCGGATTATTCCCACTCGCTGGAAGCGATCATCGCCGCCTTGAATCTGGCCCAGGAGGTTCAGCAGAATCTGCTGCCCCGGCGTCTGCCGCGCTTGGAATCGGTCGATGTGGCCGGCCGCAGTCTTTACTGCGACGAAACCGGCGGCGATTATTATGACTTTTTAGCGCTTTCCGAAAACCGGCTGGGGGTGGTGGTCGGGGATGTCACCGGTCACGGCGTTGCGGCCGCCTTGCTGATGGCCAGTGTCAGGGGATTTCTGCGGGCCCGGGCGGCTCTAACCGAGTCCGCCGCCGAGATCGTTGCCGGTGTCAATCGCCTGACTGCAGTGGACACGGCTGAAACCGGCCAATTCATGACCCTGTTTTACCTGGTGCTCGACCATCAAACCCGCCGCATTACCTGGGTCCGAGCCGGTCATGATCCGGCTTTGCTTTACTGTCCGGCCAGCGACCGCTTCGAGGAGCTTGCCGGCGCCGGAATGGCCCTGGGGGTAGACGAAGCTTGGCAATTCGAGGACTTTAGCCGCACCGTCGAGCCGGGCCAGATCGTGCTGTTGACCACCGACGGTATCTTTGAAGCCCATAATCCGGCCGGTGAAATGTTCGGCAAAGCCCGCTTCAAAGCGGTTGTGCGCCAAAACGCGGGCCTGGAAGCCGAAGGCCTGCGCAAGGCCGTGTTCGAAGCGGTGGCCGAGTTTCGCGGAGCCGAGCCCCAGGAGGATGATATTACGCTGGTGATATTAAAATTCCAATAAATCCGCCCTGAAAAAAAGTTCGTTGAGTTATCGGTGGTTCATTGATCAGTGAATTTACTTTCAAGACCCAAGGGCCGGCGGATTTATTATTTTATGCTTCGCATATATTTTCTCATATTTGATATCGTAATTTGGAATTTATTTGTAATTTGGTGCTTGGAGTTTGATATTTACGTTTTGGGATACCAGTGCACTTTTCAATAGGGCGGAGCCATTTCCTCACTGCCCGGCAATACCTCGCGGGCCGGGCTTGAACCTAAATATGTAATAGGGTGCCTTGGCGCGAATATATTTTTTGCTTTTGAACAGCACGTCCTGCAGGGCACTGTCGGATATATAGAGCCAATGGCCGGGGCCGAAACTCAGCCCGTCGGGCCAGCGCAGGCGGGGATCCTTGACCAGTGTTTTCAGATTTCTGTCCGGTCCCAATGCCAGGATGGCGCCGTGCTCCACATCGGTGATGTAAATAGTGTCTTCGAGATCCATGCTCAAACCGTCGCTCAGCGGCTTGGGACCGAATTCCTCGACTTTATTGCCAAGCTCTTCTGATGTCAAAGACCGGTCGTTCAGATCCTGGGTCCTCACCCGAAACATGGATTCATGGGCCATGGGGCCGTAGTACAGCCACTCACCGCTGCGATCCAGGGCAATCGAATCCACCGCCGGTTTTAGAACGAACAGCCCCCACCCCAGCACCATCTTGCGTCCCCCGGCATTGATGATCCAATCCTGCTCGACGACCGACGGATGGTTCTCCAATACCCGGCGCGCCGAATTTCGTTCAATATCATAGATGACAATCGCCGGCTTTTTGGCCAGGGTGCTGGTGTCGGCCATGTAGATTTTTTGACCGGCGGGATCGATCTGCAGGTCGTTTAAAAAGGAGCCGAACCCGGCAATTTGCGAGGGAAAATCGTAGCGCTTTACCAGCCGGTTGGTCTGCAGGTCAACGGCTAACAGGCGGGGCTGCTTGATGCCCTGCAGGCCGTCATCCAGCAGCCACAGGCGGTTTTGGCGGTCGATGGCCAAGCCCAGGACGGCCTGAAACAGATTTAGTTGCGAGGCAGCATCGGGGTAAGGCCGGGGCTTGCCGTCAATTAGTTCAACAACCTTGTTTTTCTCCGGTCTGGACAGGGGGTGAATGGAGATAAAAATTCGACCGGTTGCGGATACGGCGATATTGCCGGGCGGTTCATCGAGGGCGGCAACGGTCTCTAAAGCTGCAGAAGGCAGTCTCGGTGAGGATGAGCGATCTTCAAAATCCCGGCCGCCTCCGTGGCGAATTCGAATCGTAACCAGCAGACCGATGATAAACACCATCAATACGATCACAATGATGAGAAATAATTTTTTCATGCAAAAAAATTGGCTATGGATATTTTTACTCTTAAAAAGGACGGAGCGGCTTGTCGGGTCGTAGCCGAAGGCGAAGCCTGAAGCGACATCAACTCCGCCTACGGCGGATCAATCTTCATTCTTCAATTCCGTCTTGGCCGTCTCCGGTGGTTTCGCAAAATAGATCACCAGGATGGCGACCACGCTCATAACGGCAAAGATGGTGAAGGCCGTCTGGTAACTGCCGGTCGCATCGAAGATGAAGCCGGCGATGCTGGGCCCAAACGCGGCCCCCGACATGGTAAATACGCCGGCCAGACCCGACACCGTGGCAAAGGAAACCAGCCCGAAGCACTCACCGGTGATCAGCGACAGCAGCATGATAATGCTGCCCATGGTCAGGCCAAAGGCCAGGGTTCCCAGATACAATATGACGACATGCTGGAAGTGGGCCAGCGCGAACACGGCGCTGGCCTGAATCAGGAAACACACCATGATGACATATCTTTTGTCGCAGCGGTCCACAAAGGTACCCAGCCACAAGCGGCCGATTATACTGGCACCGGCGGTAATGCTGACAGCGGTTGCGGCGCCGGCAATCCCCAGATAGCGGCTCAGAAACGATATCTGGTGCACCAGAAAAGCGATTTGACCGGTCAGAGCCAGCCAAAAGGCAATGACGATCGACCAGAACGCGACGGTGCGGATGGCCTGGATCCGGGTCCAGACCCGCATTTGGGAGGCGTAGCTGACGACTGAAGCATGGCTGTTCGAAGCCCCTGCTTCCGGCGGCCTGCCATCGGGAAATTGATTGACATCAGACGGGCGCTGTTTGATGAAATAGGTGCTGATAACAACAACGACAGCGTAGATTGCGCCCAGAACCGGCAGTGCGATCGCCAATCCCCAGCGGGTGATCAGGTAGCTGGCCATGGGCACCAGAACAATTCCGCCGGCGCTCAGACCGGTGTTGGTCAAGCTCATTGCAAAACCGCGTTTGCGAATAAACCAGTTGGTAATGACGGTGTTGATCGGGACGAGGGAGGTGCAGCTGAAGCCCAAAGCCATGATAAAATAAACGGTATAAAGCTGCCAAACCGTCTTGATATATACCAGTAGCACAAAACCCGTTCCGATGATGACCGAGCCTATGATCAGAAGCCACCGCGGTCCATAGCGGTCGATTTGTCGACCAATGATCAACCCCATGACGCCGGCTGTAAAAAAAAAGAGTGTGACCGCGGAAGATATGGTGGTTTTCGACCATCCATGCAGGCTGCGCAGCGGATCCAGAATCACCCCATGACCGTAAAATCCGATTCCGGAGGAAACAAACAAAATGACTGTTCCGGCCAGGACAATCCACCAGCCGTAAAATATCCGGCTGCTTGCCGGGAGCGCGGAATCCTTTTGGGACCCGAGAAGTGGAGATGCTTTTAGATGGGACATAAGTTCTCTAATGAAACTTCAAATAGCTAAAGGGATGTGGAATGGATTCGATTTTAATTATCTTCATCTAGACCGGTTGATCCTGTCCAATTAATTTCGTGAAAGTTCGTGTCAATTTGTGGCTTCTTTCATCCATATGGATAGTTACACTAAAGCCAAGTTATGAACATGCCTGATTAATGCAACAAAATCAATAAAAAGCACCGGCAAGCATTTTTTAATCTCGATCTGGATATTAACGTGACCCGGTTCAACGGGGTAAAATTCATTATCCCCTTTTGATTTTCATACCCTCGCAATCCTTGCATCCGTTTAGAAAAAATAGTATCAATTGGATTGCCGTTTTTTTTCTCCGAAAAAGTGCGTTGCGGATTGTCGTCAGGGGATGGACCGGTTTCACTAATTGAGCAACGAAATGGATTATTCTAAATGGAATACAATTTTGACAACGTGATCAATCGTCATAATACGAATTCTTACAAATGGGATGCGGCGGATGCGGAGCTTTTGCCCATGTGGGTCGCCGACATGGATTTTGAAGTGCCGCCACCCATAAAAGACGCCATCTTAATACGAGCCGAGCATGGTATATTCGGCTACTCCCTGCCCCAAGAAAGCTATTATGAGGCCATCATCAGCTGGGAAAAAAGACGGCACGGATGGGCCATTGAAAAAGAGTGGATCACCTTCAGCCCCGGAATCGTCCCGGCGGTAAATATGCTGGTCAGAGCCCTGGCTCAGCCGGGTGATAAAGTCATTGTTCAGACCCCGGTTTACTATCCCTTTTTCAATGCCATCATCAATAATGGGTGCCAGATTGAAAAAAACTCCCTGAACTTTCAAAACAAAAAGTATCTCATGGATTTTGAAGATCTGGAACGGAAGGTCAAAGACCCCCGGGCCAAATTATTGATCCTGTGCAGTCCGCACAACCCGGTCGGCAGAGTCTGGACCCGGGAGGAGTTGGTACGGCTGGGAGAACTGTGTGTGGCAAACGATGTCACCGTAATATCCGATGAGATCCACTGCGACTTGATATTTAAAGGACATAAGCACCTCCCATTTGCCGCGCTCGATAAGCGGTTTGCAAAAAACTCGGTTACCTGCATCGCACCGAGTAAAACATTTAACCTGGCAGGATTGCAGACCTCCGCCGTTATCATTCCCAATGCTAAATTACGAGGCCGCTTTAGCAATGTTTTGGTTAGTGACGGCTTGAGGTCGCCTAACCCGTTCGGCATCACAGCCCTGGAAGCCGCCTATAATCACGGCGAACCGTGGCTTGAGCAGTTGATGGATTATTTAAGCGACAATGTTGATTTTCTGATCCGGTTTGTCGAAGAGAGGCTGCCGATGGTTGAGGTCATCAAGCCTGAAGGTACCTACCTGGTGTGGATGGATTTCCGGAAATTGGGACTTGACCCGGATACACTGGAAGATTTAATGTTGAAAAAGGCCAGGGTCTGGCTGGATGAAGGCTATATTTTCGGCCGGGGGGGAGAGGGATTTGAAAGGATCAATGTCGCCTGCCCCCGTTCACTCTTGAAGCAGGGGCTGCAGCGAATTGAGAGGGCGGTGAACAGTTTGTGAGTATTTCCCTTCTCGATTCAGACCCTGATCCGGCGAGTATACCCCTTAATTGCATAAACAACATGGCAAGGACAAGATAATGGTCCGCAATTATTACCAAAATCATAGCCAAATGACAAATTTTTGGATACCACCATTGGTAAATTCGAAGGAAAACCAACTAACCCATTCTCCATTATGGAACGCCCGCAATCAAAACAAACCCTGTTAATTGCAGACCATGAGCCCCAAAACATCAGCGCCCTGAAGGCGATGCTGGTTTCCGACTACGACATCAAAGTCGCTGCGGTTGGCGTGGAGGTTATCGAGCTCGCTTCGTCTGTGCAGCCGCCCGAATTAATCCTGCTAAACATTGTGCCGGCGACTGAAGCTGCCTACGAGGTGTGCCGGACGCTAAAAGGCGATCGCAGCACCATGGATATCCCGATTATCCTCCTGGCGGAGCCGGGGGCGGAAGATACGGAATCCGAGGGATTTGAACTTGGCGCCGCTGATTTTATCACCAAGCCGTTTAAAAGATCCATTGTCCGTGCCAGGATTCGGACGCACCTGGAGCTTAAGCGGTACCGGGGCAATTTGGAGAATCGGGTAAAAAGACAGGTCAGCGAGCTGCATGAGGAAATTCAGCAGCGCCGGGATGTCGAAGACACCTATCGTGCGCTGGTCGAGTATGCCAAAGACGGAATTGCCATCATCCACGACTTTAAAGTCAGGTATGCCAATCCCGCGTTTTGCAAGATGATCGGCTTTTCCGAGAAAGAATTGATCGGCGCGCACCTCAAAAAATTCATTTCCGAAGAAGAATTTATTAAAAATACCCGGCGCTATTCCAACCGGATCGCCGGCATCAACCTGCCCCGCATATATAAATCCCAGGTGATTCACTCCGAC
>Ga0209536_100009402_pt1 | contig 14539 bp, 12 predicted proteins | sample DeeMarSeWOR28_12_FD_187461 | JGI IMG/M metagenome (GOLD analysis project Ga0209536, IMG submission 187461) | Marine sediment microbial communities from White Oak River estuary, North Carolina - WOR-2-8_12 (SPAdes) (version 2) | ecosystem: Environmental > Aquatic > Marine > Intertidal zone >...
TCGATGGCCTCCTTGATAACCACCTGGCAGGTGAGTATCACTGTTTCGGCCATTGCCGGCTCCAGGATTGCCATCTGCTCCACGGTGATACGGTGCGCGTTGAGGATTGGGGCGAACATCTTTCGAGCCAGTTTCTCACCTTTGTCGTAGTCGTTTTGGCTGCCTTGCATAAGGGCACACACGATGTTTTGAGCCGCTTGCCCACCCCAGAAGTCGTTGCGCGCCTCTGGGGTGATCTCGTCATTTATCAGCGGCGGGTGGCAGGGATGCACCACGAAGTAAGCAATGTCCTCCCGTTCCGGCAATTCACCGCCGTGCGGAGCGGCTGGATCGAGACAAATCACCAGTGTGCTGCTCTTGAGCTTGGGTATGATGTCTGCCGCCACGGTGCGAATCAGGATATCGGGAATGGCCAGAACCACCACGTCCGCTTCACGCATGGCCACTTCTTGAGGTGTCGACGCCAGTCCTATCTTGTCCAGCCGGGCCAGCCCAGCCTCGCCAGCCTCGAGGTAGAGCATTCGATACTCAGGATCATCTTTGAGTGCATTGGTGATACGAGTTCCAATCTTGCCAGCTGCACCAAACAGTGCCACTGTGTCCATAGTTGGTGACCCCTTTCAATTTGGATATGTGGTGTAGGACGGGTTGCTTTGACCCGCTTGTCAGCGCTGACAGGGCGGGCCGAGCCGTCTTACAACTGTATGACCTGTCCCGTCTGGGCCGAGTCGTAAGCGGCAAAAACCAGCCGCATAGTCTCAAAATTATCCTCGCCTGATGTCGGCGCCGGTTGCCCGGTTTGCAGCGCGCGCAACAGATCGGCGTTGCAGGGAACAATGCTTGACTGGACGACATAGTAGTCGTGATCGATCCAGTTGTAATTGGGAGGCAAATATCGCCTGGTCAGGGTGCCCGCCTCGGTAGTCACTCTCACCCAGTAGTCGGGACCTAGCTCTACACAGCCATTGCTACACTCAATCATCATATAAGTTTCATTCCAGCGATCGTGCTCCACCCGGCTGGCATAACTCAATGAGCAGATGACGGTCACATCGTCACCCATCTTCATCATTACTGTAGCCACGTCCTCCGCCTTGATGCCTGGTGAGACTTGTCTGGTCTGACAGTAGAGGGTTTTGGCCTCGCCGAAGAGAAAACGGGCTGTGTCCAGAAGGTGGCTGCCAATATCGGCGATAATGAATTTGTCAAGTTCTTTTAAGTACGGGTGGTTTTCAAAAACAGGTGCGCTGTTGGCGTAGATTATGTGGGCCCGAAAGGGTTTACCGACTTCTCCTTCCTGCAGTGCCTTCTTAACCTGTTGGATAGGATATTGGTAGCGCCAGTTCTCGTGGACCATGAAGGGAATGCCTGCCTGCTGACAGGCCTGAACCATTTTGCGGGCTGTTTCCAAGTCAGGAGCCATAGGTTTCTGGCATATTACCGGGATCTCGTATCTTGCTGCCAGATGTACCAGCTCGCTGTGCATATCGACGTGAGTGATGATGTCCATGAAATCAAGCGTCTCGTGGCGCAGCAATTCCTCTGGATCGTCATACACGGCCGGCACCCCAAATTCACGGGCTAGTGCTTCGGCTTTGGACCGGGTGCGATTATAGAAAGCTACGCACTCTACGTCTTCCAATTCTTGCCACGCGGCAAGTTGAAAGCGTGACCAGAACCCAGTTCCGAAAATCGCAAATCGCATAGCCATCGTTCAGCATCCTTGGTTTACTCACATGCCAGAGCGTCCGGCAGACAACCTTTTTCTGCCAAAAGAATGGGTTGTTATTCTTGCTCAGCGTCGCGCGTCTGGCTGGCGTGCAAGGCCAACGCCTGGCGCATGGTGTCCTCAGACTCGATCAAGTGCTCGTGCATCGCTTGGTACGCTCCCTCAGGCTCTCCTGCTTTGACCTGTTCGTAGATGGCGTGGTGATGCTTAAGGGCGCGCGTGGGCATATCCGGTACCTCAGAGGCCATTTGGCGCACTTTGATCATGACATCTGCCATCGAGTCAAGTAATAGGGGGAACAACTCGTTGTGAGTGGCACGCGCCAGGGCGGCGTGAAACGCAACATCGCATTCAGGAAAACAGGTCCGATCATCCTGGATTTCGGATTCAGATGTCTGCCGCAGGATGTCCTCCAGCGCTTCTAGGTCTTCAGCCGTGCGCCGCTCTGCGGCCAGCCTGGCGATTTCGACCTCCAAAATGCGTCGGACTTCGTGAACTTTGTCGTAGTCAATCTCCGGCTGCCCAGCGCGTAGCAACAGGGTCATAGACTGGGCGACCGACTTCGGCGTTGGGCTCCGTACGATGGTCCCGCTACCGGGTTGGACTTCCAGCAGGCTCTTGGCAACTAGCGCGCGCACCGCCTCCCGGATTACCGTCCGACTGACACCAAACTGGCGGGCGAGGTCACGTTCAGGAGGCAGGCGGTCGCCCGGCTGCAAGCGGCCCTCGAGGATCAACTCCTCAATCTGATACGTGACACGGTTGGCCAGCGTTGTGCCACGCTGAATCTCCTGGAACAAATCACTTTGGGGAGAGACTTCTTGGTTGTTTGACATTTTTCCTCAAGGTTTTGGTAGCGATCACCTACACAATTATGGTATGTGGCATACCATGTGACCGAAGCATAATACCTTATCTCATCAGGTGTGTCAAGTGTTTTTTGGTGCTACCGGGTCGTCACCCAACTTTACACACACGCTAATTGTGCCACTCTCTGCCAGCCGAGCCGAAAAGGCTCAGCTTGGTAGAGATCACCGCCTCCATAGCAACAATGGCATTCTCCATCAGGTCTAGCAGGTCCGGCGCCTCAGGCGCATCCAGAAGTTCTCGCAGCGCGGCCACGTAGGCCCCGCGTATTTCTGTGTTGACGTTGAACTTGGTCACACCGAGTTCAATTGAGCGACGCAGCATGGCCTCGGGCAGTCCGGAGGCGCCGTGGAGAACGAGGGGAGTTGAGACAGTATTGCGAATCGCGTCCAGGCGCTCAAACTCTAGGCGTGGCTCACCAGGGTAGCGGCCGTGGACATTCCCAATGCACACGGCCAGGGCATCAATGCCCGTCTGCGCTACAAAGTCGGCTGCCTGGCCCGGGTTGGTGAGTTTGGCCTCGTATTCGGGGACCGTCAAGCCATCCTCCGTTCCGGTGAGGCGTCCCAGTTCAGCTTCAATCGTCCCGCCTTGCAGGTGCACCAACTCCGCCATCTTGCGTGTGAAGCTGACGTTGTCATCGTAAGGCAGGTGCGAGCCGTCAGCCATAATCGAGGTCAGGCCGGCTTCGAGCGCCCCCAGGATGTCCTCGTGGGAAGCGCAGTGATCCAGGTGCACCGCCATGGGAACGGAGGCTTCGCGTGCAGCGGTCAGGCATAGCGCCACCAGCGGTGGTCCACCATGCTTGAGCGCAGCGGGCAGGATTTGCAGCATAGCCGGACTGCGCTTGGTCTCAGCCGCAGCCACAACGGCGCGAGCCCCTTCCAAATTATACACGTTGAACGCACCCACCGCGTAGCCGCCCTCACGGGCAGCGGTTAGAAGCTCCGTGGTTGGGACGAGCATAAGAAATCACTCCCTTCTCAATGCCAAGACGATCTCGACCAGCGATTCGGGGCCGCCCACATTGCCGGGAAAGACGACATAGGGCAGACCCGGGTAGCGACTCTCTGGTCCCAATTGCCACAGCGGCACCCCGGGCAGGATCTGCCCGAGCACCAGCGCCCGCTTAACTTTCAGTCCCTGGGTCGCGATGTCGCTTGAGGTGATGCCGCCCTTTCCGACCAGATAGCGTGGCCTGGTAGGGATCTGCCGCAAGATAGAGACCAGGCCCTCTGAGACCTGTTGCCCGATGGACAGGTTGCTCTCGGTATCCATCCCCGTGACGAGTCGGCGGCTGGTATACACGACCACATCTTGGTCAAGTTGCAGGGCTTGGTCCGCTCGCCTTGCCACGCGCTTAATCTCATCCCGCCTGTGACTTTCGTCCAGTAGTGCTTCAACGCTGATCTCGATGCTGACTATCCCCGCATGGGTGAGCAGCGCGTTGACCTGGCTGGTTGTTCTTGGCACATGTGAACCGACGATGAACAGCCCACCTCCCTGCTCGGGCAAGTCCAAATCAGCGCGTGTGAGGAGCGAGCGAGGTCCAAGGCCAGCCCGTGCGCGGACAAATGAGGCAGCGGTTCTGTAGAGGAATCGCTGACCGCGCGCCTCGGCGGTCAACAAGCCTTGCACAAGGACCTCCATATCACGATAGCTGGCCGCATTAACGACACACACGCTCCCAGGTGCAAGGCCTAAAAAACGTTCGGCCACCCGCCCAGGCCCGCCGCGCCGGATGTCGTTGATAGAGATTGCGGCCACGGTCTCGGACGGAACACGGCCTCCCGTCTTTTCGGCCACCCAGCGGCGCAAGTTGGACGCCTGATACCCGAAAGCGGCATCGCGCGCGAACTCAGTCTCGCCAGCGGGAACCAACCACTCGCCCTCAGCAACGTAATGGATATCGTTGATAGTATAGCGACCCCCTTCCAGGAAGAAGGGTATAATCAGCCAGGCGTCATACGTTTGGCCCAGGGTCTTTGCCAGAGCGCTAACCTCGCCGGGGAAATGTCCACGCAGGGTCGAGTCGCTGCGGCTCACCACCACGAATTCACGGTCGGCCTGACGTCCTGCCTCCAGTAAGTTGCGGCCGATTTCGGCGTTCAAGGCCTCCGCCCTGGCCAATGACAGGCTCCGTGAGTTGGTCAGCAGGTAGAACGCAGGCAGCTCATTCGCCAGTTCGCTGCGCAGCGCTTCAACTGGCCATTCGGTCAGCACCGGGATGCCGTGCACCGTCTGCGTGCCCGTGGGGTCGTCATCCAGCACCACGACCTTGCGGCGGCTGGCCTTGACCTGAGCTTGGATCCCTGGCAGCAAGTCCTCAGGCCACTCGGCTGGAAGGCTGGCCAGGAGCTCTTTTCTCGGTTTCTTCTCCATGGCACGCATCCTATTCAAACCGCGAACCATACACGGCCGGTCCGACGAGGCGACGGTAACGCTCCAACAAGGATCCCCTCTCTAGTCGTGTGCTATCTGGCAGCCGCCAAGCCTGCTTGCGCGATTCGATGACTTCGGCCGTAACCTCCAGGTCGACTTTGCCCGCTGGGATGTCGATGTTGATGATGTCCCCTTCTTCAATCAAAGCGATTGGCCCACCGAGGTAAGCCTCGGGCGTGACGTGGCCAATGCAGGCACCTTGGGTGGCGCCCGAAAAGCGACCGTCGGTGACCAGGGCCACCGATTTGCCCAGGCCCATACCGATGATGGCTGAAGTGGGCAGAAGCTGCTCCCGCATTCCAGGACCGCCCTTGGGACCCTCGTAGCGAATAACAACCACATCACCAGGCTTGATCTCCCCGCTGAAAATTGCCTCCAGGGCGGTCTCCTCGTGTTCAAAGACCCGGGCGGGACCGGAGTGAACCAGCATCTCCGCAGCCACCGCTGCGCTCTTCACCACCGCTCCCTGGGGTGCCAAGCTCCCGTGTAGAATGGAAATGCCTCCTCTAGGGCTTATGGGTTTGTCTACACGGTGGATGACGTCTTCGTTTGAGATTTCCTGACCAACGACGTTTTCGGCGATCGTCTTTCCCGTAACGGTCATACAGTCGGGGTGGATCAGGTCGTGCATCTTCAGCTCGTTCATCAGGGCAGGGATTCCACCGGCCTCGTACATGTCCTGTGCGAAGTACTTGCCTGCTGGCTTGAGCAGAACGAGATGTGGTGTTCTTTGGGCGATTTCGGCGAATCGGTCCATCGTTAACTCTAGATCCACCTCGTGTGCAATCGCGGGCAGGTGCAAACAGGTGTTGGTCGAGCCACCAATGGCCATATCCACCGCAATTGCATTCTCGAAGGCTTTGAGGGTCATGATATCCCGCGGCAGGATGTTCTTTGCGTGCATGGCTATGATCAGGTGACCCGCCTTACGGGCCAGGGCGATCCGGGCGCCATAAGTCGCTGGGATCAAGGCCCCGCCGGTTATGGTCATGCCCATCGCCTCAGTCAGCATGTTCATAGTATTGGCTGTGCCCATCATGGCACAAGAGCCAACGCCAGGGTTGGCGGCCTGCTCAAATCGGGCCAGTTCCTCCTGGCTCATCTTGCCTTGCTCTACCAACCCCTCGGCTTCGATTAAGTCGGTGTAGCACACCCGTGTCCCACGGAAGCAGCCGGCCTCCATAGGGCCACCCGTGACGACGATGGCAGGGATATTGAGCCGACCGGCGGCCATGAGCATCCCCGGCGTGATCTTGTCACAGTTGGTCAACAGAACCATAGCATCAAACGCATGGGCAGTGATCATCAGCTCGATAGAGTCGGCGACCATTTCCCGGCTGACCATGGGCATCCGCATACCCTTGTGGCCGGTGGCCAGGCCGTCGCAAATTGCAATGGACGGAAACTCCAGGGGCGTGCCCCCGGCTTCGGCAATGCCCAGTTTGATCGCCTGGCATAGCGACTGGAGGTGGACATGCCCGGGAACCAATTCGTTGAAAGAATTAACCACAGCAACCAAGGGCTTCCTCAGGTTTTCCGGTTGCCAACCCATTGAGTAGAACAGCGATCGGTGCGTTGCCCGATCAACGCCCTCGGTCATAATCGAACTGCGCAGCGGCCCTCTGCCTCTCTCCTGGTCAGCCATATCTCAGTCCTCCTGTCGATGCCCGCAAGCGATCCGCAAGTCTGTTGAGCGACACGCCTACTTCATCGGCTGACGCATCTACCTGTCCTCCAGCAGTTGGTAATGCACCAGCTACAGAATTCTCGGACAGACACTTAATCCGCGGGGTAGAGTTCTTTAATCACATCCCCACCAGTGAAGCAATACTCGGACGCTGGATACTCGCCTGAACGGACGTCATCGGTAAAAGCATCAAAACCTTCGATGATTTCAGGTGCCAGAACCTTGTACTGTTTGACGAATTTGGGGACGAACTTATCGAAAAGACCAAGAATATCGTAGCCGTTCAGGTTATGTCCGTCGACGTAGGGTCCGGCGCCACAGCCGATGGTTGCGGCACGCACCGACTCAGTGATCGCCTTGGCCACACCGTTGGGGATACACTCAAGGACCATGGCAAAAACACCTGCTTCGTCCAGAGCCTTGGCGTCGCGAATTAGCTGCTCGGCCTGCTCCGGTGTCCGGCCCTGCACTTTGAACCCGCCCAGGGCCGAGGCGCTCTGGGGCGTGAGGCCGATGTGGCCCATCACAGGAATGCCAGCCTGTACGATCTTGTGGACATAGGGGGCAAAGTATTTGCCCCCTTCCATCTTAACACAATCAGCCCCACCTTCCTTCACAATCCTTCCGGCGCTGATCAGGGCTTGCTCCGGGCTGACCTGGTAACTCATAAATGGCATATCTCCCACGACCAGCGTATTCGGCGCACCTCGCCTGACGGCCTTGACGTGATAAATGACCTCGTCCAGGGTGACTGGATTGGTCAGTTCCTTGCCTTGGATCACCATCCCTAGTGAGTCACCCACCAGGATCAGCTCTGCCTCGGAGCGATCAACCAGCCGGGCGAATGGATAGTCGTAGACGGTGATCATGGTCAGTTTCTCCCCCCGTGCCTTCTTTTCGCTGATGGAGGGGATCGTCGTTTTCTTCTTTCCCGAAGCGCTCATTTCTTCCTCTCTCAAAGAACAGCTTACTGCTTCTCCAGTGCACCTTCTGCTTCCAATAGTATCTCGGCGGTCCACATTGCTGCTTTCCCAACTACCATCGGGCACTTTTCCCTGTGCCCGCCCGCCTTTTCAAAGGCCTGTCGCTCCTCAGGGTCCCAAAGGTCAAAAGAGCGACCAAATATGGCCTCCTGAACAGCGGCGCATATTGGGCTTCCAAATTCGTCCACGAAGCGATCGTACAGGATTTTGGCGAGATTGGAAGCTTCGGTGGAGCGAACTGTTTCGAAATCGGTGCGCTCTCGACCGTACTTGGCGCTGATGGCCAGCATGCCACCCGCCAGCGCGCCACAAGTGCCCTGTCCCGTCTTGGCGCCGCCGCCAGCCAGAGCGTAAGCCGCCTTAAATACTTCGTCATCGATACTGCCAACCGTTTCTTGAAGTGCGGCAAGCACACATTGCGAACATGCGCCGTACTTCTGTTCGAATTCATAGGCCAGTGAATAGGCCTTTTCAGTCGTCTGTTTCTTTTCCATAGTGAGCTTCCTTGTTGTTCCAAGTTTATTCGGTGTCCATGTATGGAGTCACTCGCGGCAAGCAAGGCGGCTGAACTGCTAACGCACACGGATGCGTCAGCTATCCAGATACCGGGAGACGCCATTTGCGAAGACTTACGATTTATCATTCAGAGGCTGCTTCGCCGTGGTGGAGCAGCCTCTGACAGGCTGAGGTTACAGATACTCGGATAGATGTCGTTGTTCAGCTCGACAGTATTATGGTTCAGGGCGAGTCAAAACATACAACTAATGCCTATTTCACCGCCCCCAAAGTCAGACCGCGCACCAGATAACGCTGCACTATGAAACTCATGAGGAACAAAGGCAGCATCGCCATAACGGACATAGCGCCTACTTCTCCCCACATGGTCATCATCTTGCCAAAGAAGTTGGCTAGCTGTACCGAGAGCGTCGTGGCAGTGGTTCGCGTCAACGTTACGGCAAAGAAGAACTCGCTCCAACTAAAGATAAAACAGAACACACCCGTAGCTACCAACCCAGGCGTGACCAGCGGCAAGGCAACACGCCAAAAGGCTCCAAATGGTGAGCAACCGTCCACCAACGCCGACTCCTCGATCTCAACCGGGATCTCCATGAAAAAGCCGCGCATCATCCACACCGCATAGGGCAGGTTGAAGGTGAGATAGATGATGATCAGGGCCTGATGAGTATCCATCCATTTGAGCGTCTTGAAGACCAGCAGAAATGGGAAGATCACCGCCACCGGCGGCATAAAGCGTTGAGACAGGACGAAGAAGGGCAAATTGTCTCCCCCTACCTTGTAGCGAGCCAGCCCATAACCCGCTAACGAACCGACGATCAACGACAACGCTGTAGCCGAAGTGGAGATGATGAGGCTGTTCTTAAGCGTTTTGAGACCTCCCGTTTCAATCACATGGGCAAAGGAACGCAAGGTAGGTGATTGAGGAATCCATACCGGCGGACTATGCAGAAACTCGTCGCCTGTTTTGAAGGCCGTCAGCGTAATCCAAAGAATAGGAAAAAGGAAAAAGACCAGAGCGATTACAGCCACAACGTAGCGAAGTACCCGAAACACAACTTTGCGTGTTCTTAGACTCATAAGATCTCCCTCGTCAATGGCCGGTCCTTGATCAATAATCGACGTCCGTAGAGCCTGCCGCTCACTCCACCGTTGCCCGGAATAGTTTCAGCAGGTAGGTTAGAATGATCACCAGGGCAATCAGTAACACAAAAGACGCAGCCGCGCCGTATCCCAGGCGGAAGAACTGGTAACCGGTCTGGTAGATGTAAAAGGAAATCGTCTCCGTAGAGTTTCCGGGTCCGCCCCCCGACAGGGTGAAGATGATGTCAAAAAACTTGAGCGCATCCAGCCCACGGATGAGCAACGCCACAATGATGATCGGGCGCATCAAGGGTACGGTAAGACTCCAAAACTTATCCCAGCCAGAAGCTCCATCAATGTCGGCTGCCTCAAATATCTCCGGGTCCAAGGTGGCCAGCCCGGACAGAAAGACCAAGAACATGAATGGCGTCCATTGCCATATCTCAGTTACCAGAATAGCAAATATAGCCGTTGAAGTCTTCGCTAGCCAGGTGTATGTAAATGGCCGCCCGATGATCCAGCCAATGATCTGGTTGATTGGACCATACTGAGCATCCCATAACAAACGCCATGTGTATCCGACTACGACCGGCATGACCATCACCGGCAGAAGCAAGGCAGCCACGATGATGCGCTTACCCTTCATCTCTCCAGTGAGCATCAGGGCCAGACTGAAGCCCAAGGCCAACTCCATCCCTACACCGATCACCACTAGAAGAGCGGTGGTCAGGATCGAATGCAAAAAGCGAGAATCCTGGAAGAGCTGGATATAGTTGCCCAATCCAATAAACGGCTTTTCTTTTAAGGCGATCTCCCACTTGGTAAAACTCAGACCCAAGGAGTAGATGGTAGGGAAGATGGTCACCAGCAGGATAATGATGATGCAAGGTGCTACAAAAAGCCAAGGGGTTATATGTCTACGCTCCGACCAGCCTATTTTGGGCTGTGCCTCTTCCGCCTTGGGCGACAGTTCCATGCCGATCTGCCCTCCTCTTGATGCAGCCTGGATAGATACTCCCCGCGAGTGAGACAAACCCACTCGCGGGGAGCGTGGAGAAAATCACTAACTTAGGGTGCGCTAACCTCTGGCCCTGGCCTGTTCCACGGTCCTTCTAGCCACACGCCGTAGTTCATCTTTTGTTCTTCGGCGCCCAGCCGATTGGTGATATCAGACCACCGCTCGGCTGCGGCATCCATAGCTTCCTTCGGATCGGTTCCGGCGAAGGCACTTGTGCAGGCATTGTCGATAGCCTCCGCGTACTCACGCGCGCCCGGAATGCCAAGCTCAAACTGCCCCATCATGGCCGCTTCCTGCAGCGTCGCCAGGTACTCGGGTGCATCCGCCCACTGTGCAGCGTACAGCGGCGACTCGAAATGAGACAGGCGGAAGGGGTCACGCAGCGCATAGGGTAACATCACGCGCTGGAGACTGATTTGGGGGCTGTTCATCCACTGAATGAACAGGTAGGCTGCTTCCTTATTCTGACTGTCGGCCGAGACGCCCAGCGAGAAGCCGCCGGCCAGGGTCGGTCGCCCGCCAGGCATGGGAGCGTAGCCCACCTTGCCTGCCACCTTGCTCGACGGCACCCAGCTCAATTGCTCAGTGGCTGCGCCGTAGCCTGCTGACCAGCGACCGATGGGCGGCCAGGTGATGACCATAGCCAGCTTACCATCCATCCAGGCGCTCAGGATCGCTACGAAATCCCATTTCTCAACCCCCGGCGGCATCCATTTGTTTTGGTCCACCATCTGCTGCAGTGTCAGCACACCGACGTCGCTGTTGACCTTTGGTTCCATGCTGTCCGGATCGAAGAACTGACCGTCGTTGCCGCTGAAGGCACCATACCACCAGGAATAGACCTGGCCTTCCAGGCGCTGAATACCCCCGCCGTAAAGGTCAGGCGCATACTTATTGGTGAAGAAGTTGCCGATTTCGTCGAATTGCTGCCAGGTCTCGGGTGGAGCCAGGTCATACCCGTACTCGGCCTTGAATTCGGCCATGTTGTCGGGGTCTTCAAACAGGTCCTTGCGGTAGTAGAGGATGAAAACATCCCCGTCGTCGGGCAATCCGTACCAGGTGTCTCCCATCCTGGCGTAGCCCTCGGCGCTGTAAACCGGTAGGAAGTCTTCCAGGTCGGCCGGGTTCATGTATTTCTCAATATACGGATTGAGCGGTTCCACCACCCCGGCGTTGACGTAGTCGATCAACCATATGGGAGAGAAAGTGATCACATCGTAGGAGCTACCACCAGTCAGATGATCTTGGAGTTGGTTGGAGTAGATGTCGTTGTAGGATAACTCGACCACGTTGATCTTGATGCCGGTCAGCTCTTCCCAAATAGGGCCCATTGTCAGCGGGTCTTGAGACTGTAGAGCAGCTTCCCAGACAACGTTGAGGGTGGTACCGGCATATTGCTTGGCCTCCTGAACCGCCCTGTCGGGCGAATTGAGCTCGCCCACCGGGACTTCTACTTCTTTTTCAACCTCGACGGTGACTACCTTCTCGACTTCTACTTCCTTTTCGACCTCGACGGTCACCACCTTCTCAACCACTTGCGGCGTGGCCGGGGCAGCGCACTGGGCAGCCAGACCCAACAGCAAGAGACTGAAGACCAGCAAGACACCAAACCTCTTCAAGTTTCGGTTACTCATTGTTTTTTCCTCCATCATTGGTAAAGTATTGAACACCAACGTTCTTTTGAGAGATTAGATTGCTTTTTCTTCTATAAGCACCTCCTTTTATCGACCGGGAAGTCGATAAGGCCTTGTCTAGAAGCTCGATCTGGTCGCGCCACCTCAGTAGAGGCATGTCTGGCCGACTTAGAACCCTGCCTCACAAGGCTGCCAACAGAACGGCCGACGATATGAGGCCGGCAGGATGGAGGTATGCGGATAGGCTGGGGCCGGCTTTGGATCTGCTGAAAAAGCGAGCAACGTGAGTGGTTGGGGCGGCTGACCTTGAATGCTCTTGACGAACAGTTGCCTAGGTGCTCTGGATACAAGTGAGATACCTCGGCACTGAGAGGTATGGTGGCATACCATAGGACCAACGCTAGTATATTGCAGTCCAGGCGCAGTGTCAAATTTCTCGTTGGCCCGAAACATCTGCCATCCTACAAATTCGAGTCCTACAAATGGTCTCGAAGAAACTCCATCGTTTTCTGCGCAGCCGTATCAGGAGTGGGTAGCGGTAACATTTCGGCTGAGATGTAGCCCTGGTAGTCCATATTCTTGAGTGTAGCGAAGATGCTGCCGAAATCCAGGTGTCCGCTGCCGGGATAACGGCGGTTTGAGTCGGCGATGTGCACGTGCCACAGCCGATCCGCGGCCTGGCGCAGTCCTTCTGCGATAGAGACGTCTTCGATGTTCATGTGAAAAAGGTCGAGCATCAGGCCGAAATTGTCGCAATCCAGATCTTCGACCAGTCGCACGCCATCAGCGGCACTCAAGATAAAGTCTGTTTCGTAGCGATTTATTGGCTCCATGGTGATCTTGACGCCTTTTTCCGCTGCATAGTCGACGACCCCCCGCAGGCGCTCAACTGCAATCGCCCACGGATCGGAGACATCGCCCAGGAACTTCAATTGGCCTCGCAAGCGTCCGATATTGACCATCGCGTCTAGATAAGCCGCCAGCTCGATCACCGCCCGGGTGCGTTCTTCCGCCCGACGGCGCAAATCCTCATCAGCCGTGACCAGACACAGGCCGTCCGCGCCGAACAGCTCGCCTGTGACAATCTGAGGTACTTCAAGCCCGGCACCCTCAAGGGTGGACTTGACTGCTGGCCAATCCAACCCGGCTGGCTCACGCACCATCAATTCGATGCCGTCATAGCCTAGTTTGCCGGCTTTAGCCGCCTTTTCTTCAAACGTGCCACTCAGCAAAGCCAGGGGGCCATAAGCTACGTCTGGTCCACACATCACGAGTCCAGCCTTCATTCTGCACTCTCCTCTGCTATTGACCGGCAGCCTCTAACAACTCCCGGGCACGTTCCAGAGCCAGATGGGGGCTGGACAGAATTGGCACTGGGCAATCGGCCGTGGGAATCACGTCCAGGGCGCGGGCCATGGATGCCTGGGCCAAAACGATCACATCTACCCGATGGGCCAACTCGAGTGTGGCTTCTTTCACCAGACGATCGTGTGTAGACCCATCTCCACTCAACAGCGCTGGCAGGGCATTCTCTACCAGTACCAGTTCTGTCTCAATCTTTTTGTCCGTGACTCCAGCCTGAGCCTGCAGCAACTGGCGCGTGGGCTCCAGGGTTGTCACGTTCGTCGCCACCACGCCGATCTTGGAGCCCTTGGCCAGCGCCTCAGCAATCATCGCTTCGTCGATTTTCATCACTGGGATGCCAGCCTCGGATCGGACGTCGTCCACGCAGGGAGATATGGTTGAACAGGTAACTAGCACCGCCCGTGCCCCCGTCTGCCTGGCGACTGCCACGTGAGCCCCTAACCGATCTGAATCTTCTGAGGCCAGGTGACCACGCTGGCGCACCCGCTCGAGAAGCGGCTCATCTACGATGTGAACCAAAGGGACGTCGGGTAACAACTCCACACCCAGCTTATTGAAGACATCCACTAAGGAGGACAGCGTGTGAACCAGAACCAGGGTATTGTCTGCCATAAGCTACTCCGTGTATCAGTTACTGGCTGGCACCAATTGCCGCATGTATTCAATGGTCGCCTCGGCCGCCGCATCCGGATCGGGCCGGGCCAGGAGTTCAGCCGAAAGATATCCCCGGTACCCGGCCTCGCGTAGCGTGGTCACGATACCAGGGAAGTCCAGGTGTCCCTGACCGGGTGGCAAGCGATTGCTGTCCCCCAGATGCACGTGCCACAGCCGGCCGGCTGCCATTGCCTCGCGGAAGGGCTGGGTAAGGGATGCTTCTTCGATGTTTACGTGATATGTATCAAGTAGCAGGCCGACGTGGCTGTGCTCCACTTCCTTGATCAGGGCCAGTCCTTCTGCAGCGGTGTGGACGAGGTCTCCCTCATAGCGGTTCACCGGCTCCAAGACCAGGCGCACCCCTTGCCTGATTGCCTTCTCAGCAGCCACCCGCAGGATTTCAACTAACTTCCCACGTGCTTCGGCGCCACCGGCCCAGGCCAATCGCCCCCGGAAGCTGCCGATGGTAACGATTGGTGCTTCCAGAGCAGCCGCCAGGTCGATCAAGCCGTCCAGTCGAATGGCTGCCTCGCGGCTCACTTCGGGGCCAGAGGCAAGCAG